>Ga0209541_10001595_pt1 | contig 44633 bp, 52 predicted proteins | sample RifCSPlowO2_01_FD_184027 | JGI IMG/M metagenome (GOLD analysis project Ga0209541, IMG submission 184027) | Groundwater microbial communities from Rifle, Colorado - Rifle CSP2_plank lowO2_0.1 (SPAdes) (version 2) | ecosystem: Environmental > Aquatic > Deep subsurface > Groundwater | place...
CTTTCAAGGTGTGGTCGTTTCTTGAGCACAAGAAAATCTTATGGATTTTCTGTGCCGAGAAATCCATAAAAGATTTCTCTAGCATCCAAAGCATGAGTACCTTTTCAAACTCCACCTTTAAAGGTGGAGTGGCACATCATGCTTTTGATACCGTTTACTGGAAAGTGTTGCTTTCAAATGATTATTCTTATCTAGGAAGAACCTACGTAAGTCTAAAGAAACATTGCGTCTCGCTTTCAGAATTGAAATAAAAAATAACAATAAATTTATAGGCTTTTCTAGTCAAAATAAAGTAAACACATTAAATAAAATACTAGAGAGAATTAGGAAGTATTAAAAAGCTAACATTTTATTCATAAAGTAGAGGGGGATGTAGTATAGCCTGGTTAGTACTCGAGGTTTGGGACGTAAGTAGCAAAAAACTTCGAAACCCCAGTTCAAATCTGGGCATCCCCATTTATCTTTTCAGTTCAATAATTATTAAATACTCAATCTAAAAGAATATTAAATGAGCAAATTAGTGTATCTTGCAGGGCCTATTGATGGCTGTACCTATGAGGGTTGTACAAGTTGGAGGAATTATGCAATAGAAGACTTAAGAAAAGACAGAATAACAGGACTTTCTCCCATGAGAGCAAAAGATTTTCTTAAAATACATCCCAAGATTCTAGATGGACTGCAGAAGCATGTTCTAACGACAGACAAAGGAATAACAACTAGAGACAAGTGGGACGTAAGACAATCAGATGCAGTTTTATTTAATTTACTTAATGCTAAAAAAGTAACTATCGGAACCATGATAGAATATGGATGGGCTAGCGCATATGATAAACCAATAATAACAGTAATAGAAAAAGAAGGAAATATTCACGAACACTGTATAGTCAGAGGTTTAACTGGATTTAGAGTAGAAACTCTAGAAGAAGGTTTAGGTATTGTCAGAGCATTATTCGCTTATTAAAACGAATAGAATAATTTAAAAAGCTCGTTTTCAAAGTTATAGATATCAACTAAATTTATATATTTTAATAAAATGGGATCAAAAACAAAGAAAATAAAGGCAGCAGGAAGATTTAGCGGCGGAATAGGAACAAGAGCTAGAAAGAATTTTAATAAAATAGAAGAATTACAGAGACAAAGACAAGTTTCACCATTTTACGCTAAAGCAAAAGTAAAAAGAATTGCAGCAGGAATATGGAAATGTATGAAAACAGGCAAGGTTTTTGCAGGCCCAGCATACTATTTAGAGGCAAATAAATAAACAGTAATTTTAAATATCATAATAAATTATACTTAACAATGGCACAATACAAATGTTTTAAATGCGAAAAAGCAATTTCGTCTAAAGTCTTAGAGAAAAGATTTGTTTGTCCAAATTGCGGCTCAAAGATATTTTACAAGCCTAGGACTCAGACAGTTAAATTAAAGGCAAATTAGTATGGATGTTAATTCTACAACCGCAAAGAAAATACAGGAGCTACAGGTTCTTGAGCAAAATCTACAAAGCCTTTTTGCTCAAAAGCAATCAGTTCAAGTTGAACTAAACGAAGTAAAAAATGCTTTAGACGAGTTAAAAAAGTCAGGCGAAGAAGTTTATAAAATAATTTCCGGGTTAATGATAAAATCTTCAAGAGAATCATTGATAAAAGAGATGGAAGAAAAAAATAAATTGTTCGAATTAAGAATTTCTTCAATAGAAAAACAAGAAAATATTATCGATAAAAGAGCTTCAGAGTTTAGGCAAGAAATAACTTCTTCACTCGATAAAAGCAACAAAAAAGAGTAATACCGTCTTAATTATAGTATAAGAGTATCAAAATATTTATATACTAACCAACTTAAAGATAAATCATGGCTTTTGGCTTAAGAAATCTTTTTGGAAAAGAGGAAGAAGAATACCTTGAAATTGATCTTGAATCTGCAAAAGTGAAGGATCCTAAAATTAAAGTGAAACCTTTTGTCCTCAGACAATTTGATGATATTAATGAAATTTTGAATTCTTTAAGAGAAGGATACACAATTGCAGTAATTGATATTAAGCACCTTAGAACAAAAGATGTTATAGAACTTAAGAGAGCAATTGCTAAAATAAAGAAAACTGTTGATGCTCTTGAAGGTTCAATTGCAGGTTTTGGAGAAAATACGATAATTGCTACACCACAATTTGCAGAAATTCATAAAGCACCAGTCCAAGAAACCAAGCAAAAGTCAGACTTTATACACGGTAGTCTTCAATAATTTTACAAATCTTTTCTCATTTTACTATGTTTGATAGTTCCAAACATTGTCGGTGCTTCGCCAATTATTCTGTAACCTTTTTTAATGTAAAATGGGACAGCAGTATCTCTTGAATTCAGTACAATGTAATTTGTACCTCTCTGTTTTGCTCTTTCTTCAAGTCCACTAAGTATCTTTCCGCCTATTCCCTTTCCTTGTTGATTCTCTTCCACAGCCATGTATCTCACTTGAGCTTCGTCATTAGAATTAAAATGAACTCTTCCAGCACCTAAAATCTTATCTTCCTCTGTTAAAATAAGATGAATACTCATATCTTCTAAACTATCTTTCTCGCTCCCTCTAGGTTGATTCCATGGATATCTAAGTATTCTCCACCTAAGATCGTAATATCCTTCAAATTCTTCTTGTGTTTTTGGTTCTTTTAGTTCCATTTAAATTCAGATAAAAATTGGCTTATAAATATGTCGAATATCTTGTCCCATGTCTTAAGAAGAATTTATGCAATATACTTTCTTCCTCGCTTATTCTTGTGACTATATTTTCTTTGATACTCTCTTCTCTGCTTTGTAATTTCATATAAAACAATTCCAGATGTTGTTCCTAAATTTAAACTTTCGATCATACCAAACATGGGGATGTTCACACACAAATCGCTGTTCTTTACAGCAAGATCGCTTATGCCTTGGGATTCATTACCAAACCACACCGCCAGTTTAGAATATTTAGTAAAATCTCCTTCATGCAAGATTACATTTTTATTACCCTTTAGATGAGAAGATGTTACAATAGAAATAAAACGATTCTTTTTCAAGTGTTTAATGCAATCTTCAGTACTGTCAAATCTTTTAACAAAACTCCATTTTACTGCTGAAACAGATGTCCCAAAAATAGGTCCTTCCTCTCTCATCTTCTCCCAATTATCCGGTAATGCATGCTTAGGATCTATGATGTATGTTTTTTCTACACCAAGAGCGTTCACATTTCTTATAACTGTTCCAATATTTTTTATATCTTTTGGATTTTCAATAACTGCAATCAAATATCTACATCTGTAAGGCTTTATTTCTTCTGCTCTTTGTCTAATTCTATTCTTTTTGTTTAGCTTTTCCACAAAAGTCTGTTCTGTCATAAATTAATCTACCAAAATTAGGCTATAAACTTATCTCACATCTAAAACGAATAACTCATCTAATCAGTTCCTTGTAATTTTCTAAGAACTTCATATGCCTTTCCGGAATATATAGTTTCTTCAGCAAGCTTTATACCTTTCTTAATAGATACATCCCTGAAATATGCAATAGCAATCCCTGCATTTAAAGCTACACAGTCGTACCTAATACTTCTATCTTTTTTGTTTAGAATGTTAATGATAATTTCCGCACTCTGACTTGGAGTATCAATTGTTAATTCCTCTAAGCTTCCCTGTTTGCTAGCTAAAATCTTTCTCTCTTTGTATCTAGAATGTACTATACTCTCTTGAAATGGGATCGCCTCGTCAAATCCATCACTTGTTAAAATAATACTTTTTTTCTGTATTCTCTCAAAAAATTCGGTATATGCTCTTATAGCCTCTAATCTTGAAACACCTAGAACAGTCAAAGAGACTTCAACAGGGTTTAACAAAGGCCCTAAATAGTTGAAAACTGTTGGTTTCTTTATTTTTTTGCGTAGAGAAGAAAATCTTGCAAAAGCTGGATAAACTTCATTGGCTGGAATAAGAGATAAGTTAGCATTATCTAAATCACCCATCGCTTCACTAGGAGTTTTTGATCTTTTTATATTAAGGCAAGATAAAACATCCATACTGCCTGATGAAGAAGTTGCAGAACGATTACCAAATTTAACAACAGGAATACCAGAAGCAGCACAAACAAACGAAGCCGCAGTTGAAACATTAAAAATATTTTTTCCATCTCCTCCTGTTCCAACTATATCTACCCCTGAAATTTTCAGATTCCAATCTTGTCTATATGCTCTATAGAAGCCCTCAAGAACTTCAGGATTAATTGGATCAATTTCTTCCAAGGTTTTCTTAACAAAATCTAGGGGAGAAATTAAAAGCTTTCTCGCTAAATCATAATAATTGCTTACTTTAGAAGATGACATAAAATTTAATAAAAAAATCAGTTTTTAATCATTTATATGAAATCCAATTCATTCATAAAATAACCCCTGTCCTATTATATAGTATGTCTTAAAGTTAGTTTGCTGCCAAAGAAAAAACCGTCTTTAGAGCCACTATTATAGTAGCAGGCACAAATAATACCAATAATGTGCCCAAAATAGAAGTAATAATTCTCCCCAATTCTATTCCACCTATAGCTGCACTTAGTACAAGGCCCTGAATGCCTGCAAAACTTACAATAACTAAAGAAACAGAAGCAAGAAGGAAAGTCTGAACGTTTTTTTCAGAAACGAAATATCCAACAACGAGTCCAAGCACCGCAAGAATTCCTAAAACAAGTGGACTTTTCTGAGCAAAAAATCCAACTAGCACTGCAAGTATCACTCCGGCCAAAAAAGCCCACGCAGCTATTAAGTTTTCTCTTGATTTTATTGGCATAATTTTTCCCTCTTAATTTATTTCATTTCAAAGAGTATGTTTTATTTAAATCTTCTTAATATCATAAACCTTGTATTTTACCGAATACAAAAAACTTTTATAGTTTGATATAATAGTTAGTTTAACTAAAAATTAATAATATAAACCGATTAGCGAAACATTTAAATAGTAGTGTAATTCAAAAGTTACAACATGAAAATGAGTTCAATGAAATTGTTATCCGTTTTAAGCATTTTAACATTACTAACTTTATCACTTAGTTTTGCTTCTGCTTTAACATTATCTAACCCATCAAACGATTTAACAATGGCTGCAAATAATGCAACAGTTACATTAACAAATAATGATGCAGTTGCGCAAAATGTAACCTTATCAGTTTCAAATATAGTAAGTGGAGGTAATCAAGTATTAATGCAGGTTACACCGCAAGCCGTAGATAATTTTGCTGTTTCAGGAACATCCTCTCTAAAGGCACTAATTAATAGCATTGTAGGAGAATTTGAGTTTGGTTCATACACAGCAACATTGAGTGCTGTTGGTGTTGATGCATCTACTGGAGTTAGTGTAGCAAACGCAACAAGAACACTTACATTCGTCCAAAGCTTCTGTGAAAATGGAGAAACAGGAAGTTTAGAGATAACAAATATTAATATTGACAACCAAGGAGAAGGAAGAGAAAGTTCGTGGAATCTTTTGGACACAATAGAAATAGAAGTTGATTTTGAGAACAATGGAAATGACGATCTTAATGATATTTTTGTAGAATTAGGATTAATTGATTCAACTGGTAAAAACCAGGCTAATGATTTAGATTTTGAGAACGCTGATGAGGAACAATTTGATTATGGAGACTTAAATGAAGGAGACGATGATACCGTAACATTCACATTCAGAGTTCCAGCAGATTTCGAAGATGGAAATTACAAATTAGCTGTTAAAGTTTACAGCGATGATTCTGGAGAAGACATTGAATGTGCAGACACTTCAAATGATTTAGATCAAACATTCTATCATGATCTAGATATAGAAAGAGAAAACGATGAAGGAAGATTTATTGCATTCGAAAATACGGAAATAAATCCAGAAGAAGTAACATGTGGAGATACAGTTAGATTATCAACAGACGTTTTCAATATTGGAGATGAAGATCAAGATCAAGTTAAAATTACATTAGAAAATTCAGAACTTAAATTGAACTTAGAAAGAGAAATAAGAAACGACTTAGATCAAGGCGATAAAGAAGCAGTTAACTTTGACTTTATAATTCCAGAAGGAACACAAAATAAAGTCTACAATCTTGAACTAGGCGCAGAATATGATTATAATAGAGGAAGTTACAGACAATCTTCAGACGAATCTACAACTTTCCAGATGAGAGTTATTGGTTGTGAAGCACAAGCAGGCACAGGATCAACTGGCGGAACAGGAAGCACAAGCGGAAGAGTATCTTCAGTAACAGCAACACTGGAATCAGGAGCTAAAGAAGGATCGCAAGTTGTTGTTAAAGCAAAAGTAACAAATATTGGAAAGGAAACAGAAAGTTTTGTTTTAGATGCTAAAGGATATGATTCTTGGGCTACATTAGACTCTATTTCAAGCAGAATATTAACTGTTGAAGCAGGACAATCAAGAGATGTTATATTTACGTTTGACGCAAATGAAGATTCTGCTGGGGAACAGTCATTCATAGTTGAGGTAAGATCAGGAGATAAAATAGAAACAAAAGAAGTTGTAGTTGATATAGAAGCTGCGGACTCTTCAAGTGGAGATGGTTTCTCATTTGATCTTGGAGACAACACATTAATCTGGGTAATAGGTATAATTAATGTTCTATTAATAATCTTGATTATAGTTGTTGCAGTAAGAATATCAAGAAAGTGATTTTTAATTAACTTTAAATTCTCTATTATTTTATACATTTAATGAAAATGTATGTTAATTTAATAATAAGATATTCGATATTATTGATTATTGCTCTGCCTAATTTGTTTATCTTCTATTTTATATTTACTCCTTTAACAGTAAAACCAGTTTTGTTTTTGCTTAGTTTGTTTTATACTATTGATTCAGCAGTAGGAAACATAATTTCATTTAATGGGAATTCGATATACTTAATAGATGCATGTATTGCTGGTGCAGCATATTACCTGCTTTTTATCCTAAATTTATCGACACCAATGAAGTTAAATAAAAGAACATATAGTCTCTTGTTTATCTCTGCCGCATTCCTCTTACTTAATATAATTAGAATTTTTGTCTTCTCTGTTTTATTCACAAATGGCTTTTCATACTTTGACTTTGCCCATAAAGTAACCTGGTATTTAGGATCAACAATCTTTATAGTTTTAATATGGTTCATTAATGTGAAAATATTCAAGATAAAAGGAATACCAGTCTATACAGACCTATCTTATCTGTATAAATCAAGTAAAATTAAATCTAAGTGATATTTGAGAAGAGATTTAAAAACTTCCAAGTCTTAAAAAATAAATGAATTTAATGTTTTTTATTGATTTTGTATTACACCTAGATCAATATCTAAATTCAATCATAATAAAATATGGTATTTTAGTATATTTAATCTTATTTTTGATAATTTTCCTTGAAACCGGTCTAGTTGTTACTCCTTTTCTTCCAGGTGATTCTCTTCTGTTTTCAGCAGGAGCCTTTGCAGCAATTGGCAGTTTAAACCTCCCAGTCTTGCTTATTACATTGATCATTGCAGCAATTTTAGGAGATAGCATCAATTATTCTGTAGGAAATTATTTTGGAAGAAATACTTTTAAAGAAGATGCAAGATGGTTAAATCGTAAACATTTAGCTTCGACAGAAGAATTTTATCGTAAACATGGAGGCAAGACAATAATAATAGCCAGGTTTATTCCAATAATAAGAACATTTGCCCCATTCGTTGCAGGTCTAGGAAGTATGAGTTACTCAAAATTTATTGTTTACAATATAATTGGCGCTTTATCATGGGTATTAATATTTGTTCTTGGTGGGTACCTATTCGGAAATATACCTTTAATAAAAGATAATTTTAGCATTTTTATCCTAATTATAATAATCATATCATTAATACCAGTAATAATTCAGGTTATAAAAACATTAAAAAACAGAAATAATATCTAACTCTTTTCTATTCTTGCTCTTTCTCTGGCGTCTAAAATAGATTTAACTTCAAACTTTTCTATAGCTAACAGTATTTGACAATTGCTTACTGTAATAACATGGCACATTTCTGTTTTTTGTTCAATCTTTGTTTCGCTTCCATCCTGAATTAATATAGTTGTTCTGTCAGTGTAAGTGCCACAGTCAACATATTCTACATCTAAACTTGCAGCCTCTTCTCTGTTAAAAGTAGCTCCCTTAGGAATTATCTGATTATTTGTAAGAAAAGCAGATAAAGTAGCAACTGCAAGTGTCGTTTGAGGGCATTCTTCAAGTCCAGTTATATTTGTGCTGATATAAGCAAATTTACCTAAGGGATATTCTATCTCAGAATTTATAGGAATCTCGTTAGACCTCGGATCATTTCTTAAGTATAAATTAAATTTATACTGTTGCCCGTTATAGTTATAAAAATAATAATGGTGAAATACGGGGATTTCTCCAAACCTTTCTTTAGTAAAAATTAGTCCTTCATATTCAAACCTATTTAGGCTTTGAAAAACAGAAGATGAAATCAGCAGTACAACTATTAGGAAGGCCATAGTTCCAAATATCCAATAAAGCTGTTTTGTATTATCAACCTTTTTTCCTATTTTTTCCTCTTTCTTCCCAGAGGTTTTCCCCTTTTTTCTTGCCTTTTTTTCCATTTTAATTTATTCCAAGAGTATTATATAAAAACGCGTCAACGGTTTCCATGTTTCCATCGATAAAAATGCACCCATTATCCTGTCTTATTATATTATTTTCTGAGTTATTAATGATTATAAAGTTATCTGTGCACGTTTTTATAGGTAAATTCTCTTCACATTCACCGTAACATGCCTTTTGCACTCTTGAACTAAATCTTCCAAGAGAGGAGCTTATTTCATTAAATATAAGTTCATTACTACTTTGTATATATAAGGTTTTTCCATAATAATCTCCAAGCACTTTAGTCGAATCTATTTGTACATCTTGCATACTATCTGGAGAGTTATAGAAAACAAAATCTTGACCACTTAATCTCAAATACCATCGTTGAGTTGATTCGTCATAAATTGCCTTTCCTTCTTCTATATTTAATCCAGAAGTAGAATCATTTAGAGAGTTATATGAAAAAGCAAACCCCGCAGTACTCGCTAAAAGAATGAATAAAAGTAAGATCGTAATAAATTTACTGTTTCTCTTTCTTCTTTTCTCTTTTGTCTCCTCACTTTCTATAATCTTCATCACAAATTATCAAATACGGTATTTAAAAACCTATTGCAGGTTAATTCTATAATCAAGAAGTCTTTTCGTTTACCGTGACTTGAAATCATGGTTTGTTTGAGACTTCTGGATGTTCAAAGTGCAAGGTTTCCTGCATCAGCACTTTGACATAATTATTTTTTTAATAGATCAGAAATAGGACTATATTTAGTATCAATAATTATTTTATTTTTATATGATTTTCCTTTTGAATAATAAACTTTCTTTGCTCCAACTCCTTTTTTTGATACGAGCATCCTATATTTATCATCGACAATTTCAATAGCACAGTTATCATCAAGCGCAACCGCAACTCCTGAAGTATTTCGCATCAATTTAACAAGACCATTATCTCTATGTTTCTCACGTATATGATGTGGGCTTACAGTTAGGTTTATCAGATTCAATCCCTTGATCTTCATAAAAGAGGCATCATCAGGGTTAGAAAATCTACGTGAGTCGCTACAACCATATGCAAACCAACAAATAGCTCCAGCACTAAGACCCGATAGAACAACTCCATTTTTATACGCTTTTGCAAGTAATTTATCTACTCCATGCTTTCTCCATGTTCTAAGCATTTTCATAGTATTTCCCCCACCCACATAAATTAAATCAGCCCCTAGAATCTTTTCCTTAATTTCTTCTCTTGTAAGGTTCTCTCTTAGTAAGTAAAGTACTTCAGGCTTACACTTCAACATCTCGCCATATACTTTTTGAAATGTTTGTCAATATCCTTCTGAATCCCCGCTAGCCGTGGGAATAAACAAAGCTTTAGGGTGTTTTTTACCAGTTAGTTTAACAATTTCCTTATCAATTGAGAAGGTATCTAAATCTTTTATTTCTCCCCCGCCGATTGCAATTAACTTTCCCATATTTTAGTAAAAATATCTTCTAATATAAATGTTACGCTAATTATTTTAGCCCCCAGTTCTAACTAACTCCTAAAAATAATAATAGAAAAAATAAAAAAATATTAAAAAAAAAATAAAAAAATTTTTTTTCACTTCTTACTAAGCTGATGGTGTCTCAACTAGTGTAGCACTTGTAGCTACTGAGCCAACATATTTCTTGCCAGCGTCTGTAGCAGGTTTCTGTGTAGTCAAGTACTTAGCAGCTTTTGATGTATCTCCGGCATTGTATCCTGCAACTAATGTTGCAACTTTTCCTCCTGATCTACTAAATGATTCGATCAAGAAGCTTCCAGATCCAACTCCGGTCTTAGTCTCCCAGTCAGCGCCGCATATTGCGGATGAGCCTCCTAGCAAACTAGCAGCTTCTGTATTTACGCAACTACCACCGATAACTATCAAGTTCTTACCTGATACTGAACTCACTTCTGAGTCTGCAACTGAAACACTTCCCAATTCTTTGACTGTTCCGCTTGAAGTAGTGCCTGCAGTTATTGCAGAACTTTCTTCACCTACATAAAGCTGAGCATAAATCTGCTCATCTGGATATGTAACTGTTGCCTTCTTCTGATCTGCATCATTAGAATCAATAGTTGCAATTATACCCCACAAGTCAGCCTCTTCAGTGATATCACTATCACTTGCTAAGGTAACTGCAGGATAATCTCCCTCACCCCATGTTCTTACCACAGCACTAACTCCAACTTTACTACTTGTTGAGTCGGTTGCCATTGGGATTACTATTGCCTGATGTTCACTGTTATCATCTTTTTCTTCAAAGATAATAACTGAAGGTACATCAAGTACAACGCCCGTGGTTGGATTTTCCAATCTTAAGTACAATTGGTTTATTTGAGTGCTTGTCGCATTATATCTCAATTTACCAACTGCAGCGTCAGCGCTTCTTGTTGAAGTAAAGTTTACTTCTGAACCTCCAAAGCTAAAGTTTCCTCCAGCAGCTCCATCTACTATAGCTACGTCTGTATATCCATCTCCATCTGGGAATCTTAATGATGTAAGGTTGTTTGTTGCTCCATCCCAATTTGCTAAGGTAATATTAATTGGCTTGTAAAATGCCAATTTAGATCCTTTGCTAGTTTGTATTGTTGGATAGACAACAGCAGCCCCAGTTCCTGTGCTATCAGGATAGTTCAATCTTATCGATCTTGTATCTTCTGAAGCAGTGGAAGCTCCCAAATATGTTAGAGAATATACTTTTCCTCCGACGGTAACAGTTGTTGTTCCTTCGGCAGAAGGAGTCGTAGCGTCATAAGTACCACCTGACATTACGTCAACGAATCTTATTTTATCGTCCGTGAAACCAGTTGTTTGGTTTGTGATTTGGGAAACTCTTAACAAGTATCCTTCATCTTCATTTCCGACAACTATATATTCATTTCTGTAAGTTCTAGCAGCCTCAAATACGCTCATATTTCTTCCGTCTGAATCTACTTGTAAGACATTGAATCCGCTAACGTTTCTAGCGTATTGGACGTTCTTTTCACTACCTCTATAATCGGTAAATGTAAGTTCCATTTTATCATCTCCTGATGGATTGAAACTGAAAGTTTCTCTCGCATCATTATCCTGAGGAATATTTAATCCTGCGAAGTCTATTTTGAAACTTCCAAAGACAGGATCCATAAACGTCTTTCCTGGCAAGATAGCGTCTTCATCAGAGTTAGGTGCAACAACGCTTAATGTAAGCTTTGTTGTTCCGGATGCAATACTTGCGTTTGAGAATGTTGCTAAGGTTCCATCAATGACATCAGCATCTTCCCCAATTGTTACAGAACTACCGTCTGTTAAGGTGACTTTTTCAGCACCTGCGATTACTGAAGCAGATAACTTTAAGTTAGTTTCGTCTGCATTTGTAATAGCAACAGTGATTCCGTTAATCGTCTTAGATGCGTTCTCATTGATTTCTTTAGTTTCGCTATTTCCGTTACTGTCTGTAATTTTTACTGTCGCAGAAGTATCAGATGCGGAAACCAATTCAACCGTGTAGGTTGCGCCTTCTAGTGTAACTTCAGCAGTAGGATCATTGCTGGTCAAACTTAATTTCTCAGCTGTTTTTAACAATACAAGATTTGTATTGTCTGTTGCGGATGCAATTGTAAATCTTTGTCCAAACAAAGTGATATCTTCACCTTTGGAATCTCCATGTGTGAAATTAACTACTTTATTGAAAGTAACTGTTGCATTGTAAATATAGTTTGCTTGAGTTGTACTCATTGTCAAACCAAATTCAGGATCATCTGAACTTGTTGGTTGCTTTGCAAATGTTACTGATGGATTTGTTCCAAGTATCAAAGATTGCGTATATGTAGCATCAACGTTTCCTGAGAAAGTTCCGTCAGCCAACAATGTTGGAAGTTCAGTCTCAGTTAAAATACTTTTTACAGCATTTAAACTATCGTTGATATACAATTTTGTACCACTAGTAAATAATGGTGCGGCCTCTCCACTAACAGATCCTCCGCCTGTTGTTCCAGTAGTTGCAGTCTGAGCTGCTAAAGCAGCTTGTAAGTTAGCAGTAACATCGGTAACAGCAACTAAGTCTGTAGTTGCAGCAGTTGATCCGTATACAACAGCAACATCAGCATTCCCTCCTGAAATGAAAGGAGCTGGATAGTTTGCGGCTGCAGCCAAACCGACTGTAGAACCAATCATTAATGCGCTACTTAGCACAGATGCAATTTTTCTGAAATTTATTAACATACTCTTTTTATAAAACCTCCTTTCAGCTCTTAACCTTGACAGCCCCGCAGGGCACCTCTTTGAGGAGATCAATTAAGATCCGTCATGGCATATAAGCCTAAGGTTAAGATACTAAAATCCAAGTGCCTTTAAAAAGCTTTCCCTAAAAAGAGGATTAAACGAAAGTAGTGTCGAAGAGACCTATTTTTTTATTTATAAAGTTTGTGTTGTTACTACGATTTAATACAATATTTTTGAAAACAAAAAAAATTGAAAAAGTAGGAAATGGGTCTATATAGGGTATTTTAATTTAGATATATCTATTTATCTAATGAATAAAAACATATAAATACAGAAGTAGTTATTAATATAACAATATGGCTCAAAGAACAAAAACAAGGGAAATAACTATCGTCGATAAAGCAGGAACTTTCAACACTTTCTTTAAAAGATTCTCAGGAGAGCAGGAAGAATATGATTTTGAAGGTCTTTCAGCACTAAGAAAATTATTAAGTAACCAAAAAGCAAAAATTCTCCATACAATTAAAACAAAAAATCCAAAATCTATTTATGAGCTGGCAAAAATACTAAAAAGGGACTTTAAATCTGTTTCAGAAGATATAAAACTTCTTGAAAGGTTTGGATTTATTGACATGCTTTCAGAAAAAACAGGTAAAAGAGAAAGACTTAAACCAGTAATAGTTGTGGACTCCATATACCTCCAAATAAGCATTTAAGAATTATTAAAAGCATAAGTTAAATGAACTTACAATAGTTCCGGGAAATGCAGGTATCAAGTATTCAGAACCCCTCACGCTTTGTCCACATTCACCCCTTTTAACCTCAATAATGTTATTTGAACTCAAATTGGAATCAAATTTAGCCTCAAAGATATACCCTTTTATTGGTCTGTCTTCTCCAACATTCCAGCTTAAATCCAATATTTCTTCAAGAGTATCGTTCAGAATGCTGCAAGCAGATTTCCCAGTAGTACACTCAGAGTTAGAGTAACATTGCTGAATTAATTCTCCAACATTAGAATAAGCAGGTTCAAACCCTATAGCACATTCGCTTGTGTGCTGCATAAATGAATCTAAAAACTGGTACACTTCTATACTCTCCTGTCTTGTTGAGTTAGAGTCCTGTCTAACGAAGATACCTACGAATATCAAGAAAATAACGGCCACAAGGACTATAACAAGTACAAATCCAACTATTTCTTCCTGTCCTTTCTTATTTATTCTCATTTTATTCCCTCCCCAGACACATGTATTCTCCCAAGCTCGCATTTAACATATCCTCCTTTATTACTCTCCCAATAACATAATGAAACAAAAGCAGAAACAACACTTCCGTAGTCGTTTGTTTCATTTACGACTTTTATAAACTTGCAATCAGGATAATTCCCTCTATTGCACTGTTTATCTGTCTTAGAAACCACTTTTTCAATCTCTAAATAGTCAAGTTTCCAGAAATTCTCATATGCTCTTCTTTCTCCCAAAATTAGAACTTTATCAAGATCGATGCAATTTGAGCAATCATTAGCAGAAAAAATAAATTCAGGAGAGGAAGACAGTTTTCTTACAAGTTCTTTAGCATCTTCCTCTTTTAGTGAAACTGCACTCTGTTCAAGGTTAGCGATCCTTATAGAAAAGTAAAAAAGTGAAACAAGACCAAAGAAAATCATTATAGCCACTAAGACAAAAGCCATTTGCTGTATTTTTACTTGTCCTTTTTTAGAATAATCTGCATATAAGCTGTGCATTTCTCCTCCCCAGTTCATCTGCTGTTGTTTCCAAATTTCTTATTCCGAACGAGCTATTAATAGCAGCAGAACCGTCTGCAAGAGTTCTTAGACCAGACTCAAGATTAGAACTGCATCCCTTTGCAGTCAAATATTCTGTTTTTTCAAGATATAACAAAGATAGTTCACTCGTCCTTTTCATCAACCTTTTTAACTGACACTCATAAATTTCTGGTGTTGAAAATATTGTTCCATAAAGAAGAGCGTTGTCAAAATCATCACCATAATACATTATTTTATTATCTATCTTAACACTATTACTTAAGGTAGATACCTCTGCATCGCAATTTCTATTTACAAGATCAAAACAAATTTTTCTTCCTTCGTCGCATTCGTCCAAAGAGTCCACAATCTTTATATTTTCAAGATTTAAGTCAGTCATCTCTTCTTCAATTTCACCAGGAGGATTAATAAAACAGATAGTTCTATCCGCATTAAAAATAAAAGTGAGATCTGCCACTTTAAATGGGAAAGAGAAAGGTCTTGCAAAAACTTTCATCCTTTTTGCCTGCACAATCTCTTCTGAAAATATGTATTTATTATAAAATGTACTTGGCTCTCCAGGAAAATCAAACTCTTTTCCAACCCCAAGTTTACTTGATACCTGTATATTCTGCCTTCCAAAATTACCTTTCTCATAACAATCATTTAGCAGTCTTGTTTCAGTTGGAAATGTAATTTCAGCAGTTTTTACATCTTCCAAACTTGTTTCAATCGGACTCAGCAGTATTCCAATCTGTTTTGCACTTTCACTATCCCCAACTCTTCTCTCAGTAGAAATTAAATTTGTTGTCGCATAAATAGCGAAGAATATTATGGCTGCTCCAACAATTATGGCAAATAACCATGCAAAGCTAAACTCAAATCCTTTTTTATTTATCATTTAATATTTTAACTAGAGCCTCACTGCTACTCTTTGATAATTTTACATCTAGTTTTCCGTTTTCTTTTTCCACGCAGAAAAATCCATTAATCTCGACATGATTTATTTTATTAGCTCCGAGATCTAAGTTACATGTTTTTTTAGCAGGATACAAAAACAAGTTATCCTTGCTTCTAGAAGAGTATTCTTCATCAAGTGAATCTTGTTTTTCTCTATCATTTAAATTTGATGCAGACTGATTTAGAAAACCAAAACAAACAAAATCAATTCCTGAAGGCAATTTAACAGAGAAAGTATCCTGATAATTTGTAGATTTCCATGCTTTATCTACTTCATTTTGTAAATCATTATAAAGCAAACTAGTATCTGTACATTTCTGCAAATTCAAGAAGTGGGCTATAACATAAAATGCTACAGCAATTATAGCGGCAATAATAATAATTCCAAAAATCATTCCAAAAGACATCCCAAAAACATCCTGCCCCCTTTTGTTCATTTAAGTTTTAACAAAAAGAGATAATTAAAGCTTTCTGAAAGCTTTAATGCAAGGATCATTCATTTAATCCTTAACATAGGAACAATTAATTTCAAACAGAATGTTTCATCAATTGATAGTAAATTAGTTTCTATCTTTCTCATAACCTAAATATTAAAATAGGACTACTTATACAGGCTAAAGATGGTTAATAAGTCAAATGAAGTAAGCAAGGATATTTCAATCAATCCAATAGGCATGCCAAGATTTTATCCAGGAATGCGTTCTTTCAGTAATATACACAAAAATCAAATTCCTCTAACAGACTTAGATTCTCTCAGAACAGCTTTGGCAAAAGAGCAAAAATTAGCAACAAAGGTGCTTGGTGAATTAGACTTTCCAAATTTAGAGAGTTTAGTTTCAGAAGTAGATAAAAATCCTATTGATGCCAAACCGGTTCTTTACTCTCGCATGCCCTACTTCGATAGAATACTTATAAAACCTTTAGTTTATTATCAAAATAACTTCACAACTCTCTATGGTATAAGATCTCATTTTGGAAGAGAAAATGAAAATCTTAAAATAAGGGATCCTTTTGAAATCACAGATTCTTTTAGACAAATAGTAGTCCTAAACAAAGATGTGGAAAAAGAGAAGCGTGAATTTATTCTATTATCTCCAAAAGAATATGATACTGTAAGTAAGTTAGTTGCAGATCCTGCAGCAAGAAAAGAGTACATGTTAACAGTTATGGAAAGAACAAATGAAGACAATGATTCAAGAGAAGTAGCCAATGCCATATTAAGGACTGCAGAAAAATTAAACGCTTCAGACATTCACTTAGAGCCTATGAAAGATAAAAGTACAAGAGTAAGATATAGGATAGATGGATCTTTAGTTACAAAAGATTATAGAAACGCACAAAAAATTCTTCCAAGAGTAATTTCCTTATTTAAGAATGAATCAAAAATGGCAATAGATGAAAAGAGAAGACCCCAAGATGGCTCAATAGAATTTACAGAAGAGTTCCTAGCTACGCAGGAATCATTAAGAGAATATCATCTGAGACTTGCCACGATGCCAACGCGAGGAAGAGAAAAAATGGTAATAAGATTGCTAAGTTCAAAGCAAGAGCTTTTTACGCTTGAAAAATTAGGGCATAAAGAAAGACCACTTAAGGAATTTAGAAATTTAATAAAAAATCCTTATGGTCTAATCTTTGTTACGGGTCCAACTGGTTCTGGAAAGTCGACAACTCTTTACGCAGCGTTAAGCGAATTGAATACAGAAGACGTTAATATTGTAACAATAGAAGATCCAATAGAAATGGAAATTGAAGGAATAAATCAGAGTCAAGTAAATAATAGAGCAGAATGGGGATTTAGTAATTCATTAAGGGCATATTTAAGACAAGATCCAGATATTATCTTAGTAGGAGAAACAAGAGATAGAGAAACAGCACAAGCAACAATTGAAGCTGCAAAAACAGGACATTTAGTATTTAGTACAATGCACACCAATGATGCAATTTCAGTTCTTACAAGACTTAGTGACTTTGACGTTGATAATTCTGATATTCAAGCAAGCTTAACAGGAGTTGTAGCTCAGAGACTGGCTAGAGTTCTTTGTCCAGACTGTAAGGAAGAGTATGACGCAAGTGCAGAAATAAACGAATTAGCAAAAGAAGATATAGTTTCAGGATTAAAACTTTATAAAGCACGTAAAAGCAGAGAGCAAGATTGTACATATTGTAATGGCCTTGGTTATAAAGGTAGAACAGTTGTTCCAGAAATTTGGGTGATAGGGGAAGAAGAAAGAGATTTAATAGGAAAAGGAGAAAGATCTATGTTTCCTTATCAAAAACTTATGGTAGATAAAGGTTTACCCACTCTTTTAGATTCAAGTCTTGACTTAGTACTTGAAGGAGTTACTACTTTAAATGAAATTGTTGGTTCAATAGTTCCAAGAAGACAATTCGAAGAAAGAAAGTTAATTGTAAGAAAAGCGATTGAGACTTATTCAAAAGGTAAATAATTTATTTCTCCAAGCCTTTCAGTGTCCCGGAAACTCTTTTCACCTTAATGTTTTCTTCGCTTAATTCAAAAGCAGATCTCACATTATTTATTTCTTTTCGGTCAATAGCAAGAATAATTTCTCCTTCTTTTTTGTCTTTTCTTACGTCAACAAATATAGGGGATGCTTTAGCCCACCCTATTGCTCCCAATCCTTCTAATATTGCTTTGTTCACGCTTTCTTCTGTTCCATTAATTAACAAGTATCTTCTCCTCGATTGCATATTTGATTTTATTTTCATGTTATTATAGTTTGATTTGTGAGCTGATTTATTACTAGTTTTATTTCATTGCTTTCCAGGGCAAATCCTAGTCCTTCTGCTTCTCCTCCAACTTTAAAGTTATTTATTCCAATAACTTTTCCTTCAGTATCTATCAAAGGCCCTCCAGAGTTCCCAGGATTTAATGAAACGTCGGTCTGAATATAAATATTGTTTCCTCCAGGCCCGGATCTATCAAGCGCAGATATGATGCCTTCAGTTACCGTAAAACTCAATCCATAAGGGTTTCCAATCGCAATTACTTTTTTCCCAACTTGTAGATTAGAAGAATCTGCAAGCTCAAGAGCTTCAATATTTTCACTTACTTTTAATAATGCAACATCTTTTTTCTCATCAGAAGCAATTAATTTAGCACTTAATATCTCTCTATCATAGGTAAGAACACTTATTTTAGTCGCATCAGCTATAACGTGCTGATTTGTTAGTATATATCCTTCAGAATTAACAACAAATCCAGATCCTACGGATTTATCCGTTGCCACGCTTACAATAGACCTAACAGAATCTTCTATTATTCCAGAAAAATCTTCCTGAGAAGATTTAATTAAATTTATTTCTTGTTTTATATCAGCTTTTTGTTGAGCAAGTGTTTCGCCTATGGCCTTAAATTCTGCCCTATAATTTGCATCATTACTCTCAAGTCTAGAATTAAACTGAGAACTTAAATTTGCACTAGTACTTTCAAGCTCAATATTAAGTTTTGATATTTGCAAGCTTAAAACTGTAAAAGACACAGTTTGAAATACAATTAGTATTACAACAATTCCATATAGCACATTTCTGTGTGTTTTATGACTACTATTTTCATCCTGATACTTCGACATTAAATAAATAGATAAAGTTTCTTTTTATAACTTATGAAATGTAACTATTTATTAGAAAACAGTCTTTCTATTCCTTTAAAGACATCTACCTTTTCACCAAAATTACTGCCCAAATCTACAGATTCTGAATATTTTCTAAAATCTCTTTTATTCTTCAAATCTTCTAAATAATTCCTTTGTTTGATAGGAGGGATTACTATCAAAAGGCCATCTTGTTTTTCAGTAATTTTTCCGGAGTTTCCTACAACAATACTAGTATATTGAAGTTTAGTGAGGGGGATTAATTTTGAATTACCGCAATTACCTGCTCGGTTAGGACTATCGGGAATGCACCACCCGAAAAAATCTCTCTCCTCAATTCTCTCTGCTAGAATGTCAACTACATACCCTTTAAAGGTTTTATATCCTCCACAAGAAGTTTCATCTAAACTTTTTCCTCCAAAGTTAAAATAATGAGGTTTAGTAAGCATTCCCTTCAAAGCCACAGAATTAGCAACAACATACCTAGCAACTGTTAATTTAATGTCTCTTTGTTCCATAAAAAAATCAATAGTTAATTCATATTTAAACAAAATTATATCATAAAGTATATATCAAAGGTTGGGTTTTAAATATATATTTAAACTACCATTTCTAATTTAAGTCATGGATATGAAAATACATGCCATAGGTGGTTACAACGAGGTTGGAAAGAACATGACTGCCTTGGATTTAGGTGAAGACGTTATTCTTTTTGATGATGGTTTGTTCTTGCCTGCAATTGTAGGGGTAGCAGAAAGAGAAAAAATTCCAACTGAAAAAGGAATGAGAAATCTCGGAGCATTGCCAGATGATATTTATTTAGATAAAAAAGGTTTAAGAGATAAAGTAAGAGCATTATTAATTTCACACGCCCATCTAGATCACGTTGGAGCAATTCAATATAACGGTTTTCGATATAAGGCAGATGTTGTTGGAACACCCTACACAATGGAAGTCTTAAAAATATTAAGTGCAGATAATCAAGGACATGTAAACAATAGAATTATTCCAATAAAACCAGACGGCACATATTTCACAAAAGGAAGAAAACAATACAAAGTTGAATTTATCAATATTACTCATTCAACTATTCAAAGTGCAATTATAGCAGTTCATACCCCTAAAGGCATTATACTATATGCAAACGATTACAAACTTGATAATTCTCCGGTTTTTGGAGATAAGCCCAATTATAAAAGATTAAAAGAATTATCAAAAATAGGAATAAAAGCATTAGTTGTAGATTGTCTATATGCTCAAGACGACAGAAAAACGCCTTCAGAAAAAATTGCTAGAGGTTTATTAGAAGACGTATTCTTTACAACAGAAAATAGAAATTCAGGCATGATCATTACAACTTTCTCTTCACATATAGCAAGATTAAAATCAATTGCAGAATTTGGAAATAGATTAGGCAGACAAGTATTATTTTTAGGAAGAAGTTTAAACAAATATGTAACTGCAGCAAAAAATATAGGAAAATGTCCATTTTCTAATCAAATAAGATTGTTAACATATAGAAGGCAGTTAGAAAAAGTGCTTAAACAAGTAAATAAAAACAAAAAAGACTATCTTATAGTTTGTACTGGACACCAAGGCGAACCAGGATCTATTCTTGATAGGATGTCAAGAAATCAGCTTCCGTTAAATTTATCAAGTGACGATCATATTATATTCTCGTCAAAGACAATTCCTACTCCAATAAACGAATTGAATAGGGATCAACTTGAAAAGAGGTTAAGAAAGCATCAAGTGAGGATATTTGATAATGTTCACGTTTCCGGCCATGGTGGAAGAGAGGATTTAAGAGATTTGATAAGACTCACAAATCCAGAAAATGTAATTCCTTCGCATGGAGAACTTAAAAAGCTCACAGCTGGCGCGGATTTAGCTCAAGAAATGGGATACAAATTAAACAAAACAGTTCATTTAATGCAAAACGGACAAGAACTTAAACTATGATAAAAAATAAAAATCGGTCGCTGGAACTCCATCTAAACCCTGGACTCCTAGAACCTGGAGAGGTTGTAGTATGAGAGACGAAATAGCCGCAGGGTTAAAGAATGCAATAGAAAGGGGTTATTCTTTAGACTCGGCAGCAAGATCGTTTATCAATGCAGGTTATAATCCTGCAGAAGTTAAAGCTGCAGCAGAGTCGTTAACTCAGGGAGTTTCATCTATTTTAGCTAGTCCCATTATAAAAAGAGAAGAAGTAGAAGATGAAGACCAAGATCAGGGCAGTAGAGTAGACGAAATTGACAAATTAGATAAATTGCAAGAAAAACCAAAAATTACAGATAATTTTGATATGCCAAAGCCAGATGTAAATATTCAAAGGCCGCAGCCACAAGCTCAAAGCCTACCTCCTTATATGGTGCAGCCAAACACTCAACAAAAATCAGGTAAAGGTAAAAAAATATTAATTATCGGATTAATTATTCTTTTAGTTCTAATTCTTCTAGCAATTGGAGCAGCAGTGTTCTTTGGTGATCAACTTCTTAAATTGATAGCATGATGATTTATGTTCCTAAAGAAGATTCTTTTCTTCTGCAAAGAAATTTAAAGTTTTATGTAAGAAATAAGATTTTTCTTGATGTTGGAACCGGAAGCGGCATCCAATCAATTGAAGCAAAAAAATGCGAAGCAAAGTCGATTCTTGCATTAGACATAAATGAAGAAGCAATAAAAGATCTAAAAAAGCAAGAAATCAATACTGTAAAATCAAATCTATTCTCAAATATAAAAAAGGAAGAAAAGTTTGATGTAATTGCTTTTAATCCTCCTTATCTTCCAAGAGACAAACGCGAAGACAAAGAATCAAGAAAAATAACGACTGGTGGAAAAAGAGGCGACGAAATAATAGTTAAGTTTCTAAAACAAGCAAAAGATCACTTAAAAAAGGAAGGAGTTATTCTTCTAGTTCTTTCATCTCTAACCCCAAGAGGAAATATAGATTCTTTATTAAAAAAACAAAGAATGTCCTTTAAGGTCATAGACGAAGAGAAACTTTTTTTTGAAAAAATTCAGCTCCTTGAAATAAAAACTTAGTCTAATTTATTAAGGCAGTTCCCATCCAGCTATTATGAAGAGTGATACCCGAAGTCTTGTCCAGATTAACGAAACTGGCCTAGGAGTTGATATAGACGAAACTCTTTCTTGGACTGTAGGTCGCTGGGCGAAAGAAATGCAAAAATTGTTTGGAAACCCTGAAAATCTTTCAGCTAAAGAAATTGTTGATAAATATAGTTATACTCAAAATGTTCCTTATTGGCAATCAGAAAAAGCCCTAAAATGGATGGAAGAAAAAAGAAATTCAACTAAATTCCAAAAAGAATTACCCCTCATTGAAAATTCAAATCATTTTCTTAATAAAATAAATGAAATAATTCCAATTGCCGCATACATAACAATACGCCCAGAATTAGTTAGGGCTGCAACAAGAGACTGGCTACAAAAGAACGGTTTTCCTATGGCCCCAATAATTTGTAGGCCGGATAAAGTACCAACAAAAGATGCAAATAAATGGAAAGCACAAGTTATAGAAGAGCTATATCCAAAAATAGTTGGTTTTATTGATGATAGTTCTAGTGTGATAGAATCTCTATCTAAAAATTATAAGGGCACAATTTTCCATTATAATAAAACGCCTATTAAAACCAAATTGAAGGTAGTTAATTGTAAAGATTGGGAAACAATCTATGAAGAGGTAAGAAAGTTTTTCGAGAAAAAGTACAAGTAAGCCCTTCATAAAAACCTTTAAATCCCCTTAATTTATAGGTTGAATATGGATCAAGAAACAGTAATGCGAGCTTCCTTTATAGAAAAACAGCTTGGAGAAATAGATCAACACATAGAGCTCTTAGACTCCCAGATTATAGACTTATCAGCACTTAGAGAAAATCTAACAATTTTCTCAGAGTCCAAGGAAAAAGAAATTCTTTCTTCTTTTGGAAGAGGCATTTTTCTTAAAGCACAGCTCCAAGAGAAAATTATGTTTGTAGAAGTAGGTTCTGGAATTGTAGTAAAGAAAACCCCTGAGCAGACTTTAGAAGTTGTAGAAAATCAATTAGGTAAACTAGAAGAAGCCAGACTACAAATAGGCGCGCAAAGAGAAATGTATTATTCTGAGCTATATTCAATAATTCAGAAAGTGGAAGAAACCAAGAATAAAGATAAGAAATAACACTGAAATTACAAAAACAGATAGAACGTATCACTTAGCATCACTATCAACTTTCGCAGCTTTAATGTTTCTCAAACCTCTTGAAGACCACTACATAAAACACTATCAGAACAATTACGAAAAAAAAGCAGGAAATTAAACAAGTAGATGAAAAGCAAAGCAAGATTGAACTTGCTTTAATCAGAGTTAAAGAAAGATTAACTGTTAAGTAAACGACACCAACTTCAATCTATTTTATGTCAAGAAACTTGACGGAAAACCATAAAAGATTTTTCTAGCATCCAAAGCATGAGCGCCGCATCATGCTTTTGATTTTCATGTACATGACATTATATATTTTTCAGTACATGAAAAAAGAGCGCAAGGTTTTCAGCATTAACTATTTAATAGTAACAAATAGGAAAGCTTTAAATACTATTTATCTATAAAAAATTTATGACTCAAACAGTAGGTAGCGAAATAGATCTTTCACAATTTGTATTCTTGCCTAGAAGATCAACAAATGTTGTAGAAAGTCATTCCATTCCTTCAGGAGTTTTTGGTAGATATTTATATGAATCTCTCAGAACTAAGATAAATGCTAGTATTGAACAAGGAGGATTTGGAGGAAATGATTCTTTTGGTTTATATGAAATAGATGGCAGTCCTGCTGGGTCAACACCATTTTTACAAATACTTGCTGATCAAACTTTAGAACCTCATGGAGCTAGGACAGGACTTTTAGCTGAATTAAATGATGCAAAAGTATTTGATGCTACAAGGGGAAAACACTATGTTGACACAAGAGCTCTTATCCTAAGAGGCACTAAAAAAGGTAATCGAATAAATCTACCAATATTTGAAGAATTGGCTCAAAGAGTAGATAGTTTAGAAGTTCCTGCGATGGTCTATGGCTTAAAAGTTGAAGCTTGGTCTCAAGATAAAAATGGATACGGTCTAAGATTAGTTCCAACTGGTGAATTTACAGTAATTCATGATGATCGATTTGACACTAAATGGAATGAATATAGATTTAATGAAACAGACGAAAGAGGTCTTCCTAAAAGCTTAGATAAAGAAAATGGAAACAGAACTTGGTATACTAATGATCAACAACTTTCGAGGTTGTGCTTGTACTGGAACCTCAGTGTTTACTCGGACGACGATAATCTCGCTTACTCGAGTGACAGTGGCAGGGTAGTTTCTGTTGCGCGTTAAGCGCGCCGCGCCAAATTGATTTTAAAACTTTAGCAGAAAGTTATCAAGGTTGGCAGGCTTATGCAAAATGGGCAAACACGCATAAACTAAGAGAGAAAATAAAAAAGAAAATTATTGATGCGATTTTGGATAAGATAAAATTTGGATGGCCTATCTAAAATAGGTGTCTTTAACTTTACAGCTTAAAGAAAGATTAACTATAAAAACATAAGTCGTTTCTTAAAAATATAAAAAGGTGAAAAAATGTATTGTTTAAATGTTGCTGGACTCCTAGAACGTCAAGATCTTCAGATCTTGATCGCACTCAAGAATAGGAGTTCTTGATGCCCGCTGGAGGTTGTAGATGTTAGAAATGCTTATTAATCCAAGAAAGGCCGAGAGAAAGCCATGGGAATTATTCTTTATAGGGCTTCTTTATGCATCTTTATCCATTCTTTTAGTTAATTGGGTTTTTGCCAAAGATGCAGTCTTATCAAAGTATTCAGGAATTTTGGTTGTAACATTTACAGTAATGTTCTCAATTCCATTCATATTTTATACAATAAAACTAGAAGAAAAAAGAAGTATTAACGTTGATGGCACTTTCAAATTACTTAAAGAGCACAGAAGGGCAATTTATGCTTTCCTTTTCCTATTTTTAGGTTTTGTTATAGCATTTTCATTTTGGTATTCAATTTTAGCTTCAACCCAGTCATTTAGCGCCCAAATAGAAACTTACTGCTTAATTAATCGTCCTGCCTCGTTCGATTCTTGCGTAAAACAATATGGGATAAATGATGTCTCAACTGTCGTACCTTTCCTCACAAACAAAGAAAGATTATTTTTAATCTTCACCAATAATATTTATGTCTTGCTTTTCACACTTGTTTTTTCATTAATTTTTGGTGCAGGAGTTATTTTTATTCTAGCCTGGAACGCTTCAGTAATAGCTGCGGCCATAGGAATTTTTACAGAATCAAGGCTAAGCGCTCTTCCAATAGGTCTTCTTAGATTTATGATTCATGGTATTCCAGAAATAGCCTCCTATTTCATAGTCGCTTTAGCTGGAGGGATAATTTCAGTAGCAGTGATAAAACATGAAACAGGAACAGATAAATTTTGGAAGATTTTATATGACTCGATTAATTTAGTCATTTTAGCAGTAGTCATATTATTTATTTCAGCTCTCATGGAAGTATTCATAACTCCTCTTTTCTTTTAGAAAGAAGTTTTAATCGAATAAATTTAAATAACCCGTTTTTCTTTGATTTCCAATGACTGATAAAAAAGAAGTTAAGAATGAAAACGACCTTTTAGAGCAGAGAAAAGAAAAAGTCATAAAAGTATTGAAAGTGAATTATAATTGGATTTTCTACGTAATGTTAGCAGTTATAGTTTTCTTAACTGTAAAATTAAGAACTCTCAATGTTTCCAAGTTAAAAGACGTAACAACAGGAGATTGGACTCTTGGTCCAGATTTAGATCCTTTCTTATTCTTGCGTTGGTCTAAATATATAGTAGAAAACGGATCTTTATTTTCAATAGACCAAATGCGTTACGTTCCTTTATTCTATAAAACAAATGCAGAATTATTACTTCATCCATATATGATGGCCTGGTTTCATAATATAGCCACATTTTTTGGATCAGACTCCGTAACTTTATCTGCAATTTATTATCCAGTTTTCTTCTTTGCAATTACAGTTATCGCTTTTTTCTTTTTAGTAAGAAAAATATTTTTAGATTCTCTAGGAGTTAAAAAAGCAAATGTTATAGCTATCATTTCCTCATTCTTCTTCGCAGTTATTCCAATATTTTTACCAAGAACAATAGCAGGAATTCCAGAAAAAGAGGCAGCGGCATTCTTCTTTATTTTCATTGCATTTTATGCATTCTTAAGCGCCTGGAAATCAAATGCAAACAAGAAAGCATACGCATTTGCAGTTTTGGCAGGCGCAGCAACAGCATGCGCAGCTTTAGTATGGGGAGGTTATGCTTTCATATTTTTGACTATAGGCCCAGCAGTTTTCATCGCATTTTTATTAGGAAAGACAAATAAACAAAAAATTATAGTCTACATTATCTGGCTTCTTTCTTCATTCATACTTATGTATCCTTTCTCATCAAGATATGGAATTGGATCTTTAACCCAAACAACACAAACAGCCTCAGCAATAATAGTTTTAGTTATAATTTTGCTTCATTATGTTTTATTTGGTACAAAATTAAAACATCAATTGAGATTAGAAAAATGGAATAAGATACCGGATCAAATTAAGACAACAATAATCGCAATGATTGCAATTTCTATTCTCGCAACTATTCTATTTGGTTTATCCTATATACCTTCCCAAATAGTTTACCTTGTGGATAATTTAGTAAGGCCAGCAACCACTAGATTAATCCAGACCGTAGCAGAAAACAGGCAACCCTTTTTTACTGAATGGGGCGGTAGTTTTGGCCCAGTCATAAGAAATATTCCTATTTACTTCTGGTTATTCTTTATAGGATCAATTTATCTCGTTTATTTCATGACTTCTAAATTTGCAAAGAAAGAAAGAATAATAATTTCTGCAACTTATACATTGTTCTTTTTCGGAATGATATTTAGTCGTTATGATGGAAATAGCACATTAAATGGATCAAATTTTACTAGTCTTGGTCTCTATGCATTAGGATTTATTCTTTTTGTTGGATCTTTAGCATATTATTATTTCCAGAAAAATAAAACAGAAGAAGGAAGAGAAACACTTAAATCAATTCATTTTGAACTTATTCTTTTGCTTGTTCTATTTTTAATGACTGCTGTTGCAGCAAGAGGATCAGTAAGATTAGTAATGTTGTTAGTTCCCCCAGGAGCAATTTTAGCTTCATATTTAGTTGTTGCAGTATTCTCTGACTCGCAAAAAATAAAAGATAACTCAACAAAACTAGCAGGTTATGCAATTACAGCGATAATAATAATTTCACTTGTATATTCAGGTGATGTGTTCTATAATCAATCAAAAGGTGAAGCTGCAAATTATGCCCCTTCAGTTTATACGCAGCAGTGGCAGAAAGCAATGGCTTACGTAAGAGATAACACAAATAAGAATGCAGTCTTCGGACACTGGTGGGATTATGGATACTGGGTACAATCAATAGGAGAAAGAGCAACAGTACTCGATGGAGGAAACGCAATTTCATACTGGAATCACATGATGGGCCGTTATGCTTTAACAGGAACGGACAATTTTCAGGCCCTTGAATTCCTTTACGCACATAATACGACTCATTTCCTTATAGATTCAACAGACATAGGAAAATACTCTGCGTTTTCTTCGATAGGTTCTGATGCAAATTATGACCGAGCAAGTTTTATTCCTACTTATTTAAAAGATGATTCAGCAACACAAGAAGGAAAGAATTCAACTTCTTATTTCTATACTGGTGGAGCTCCTCTTGATGAAGATATAATTTACAATCAAGATGGAAAAGAAATATTCCTTCCTTCATCAAGAGCAGGACTTGGAGCTATTATAATAGAAAGGAATAGTGCAGGAGAGATAATAAGTCAACCAAAAGGAATCTTTATATATCAAAATCAGCAAGTTACTTTGCCCCTGAGATATGCATTTGATGTTGAACTTGTAGATTATGGTTCTGGTGTAGATGTAGGAGTTTATATTTTCCCTGCAGTAAATCAAAACGCCGTTGATCCTAATGGAGCAATACTTTATCTTTCAAGGAGAACAGTAAAATCACAACTAACTAGACTGTATATATACAGAGAAAATAATCCTTACTTCAAATTAGTGCATTCAGAAGATGATTATATAGTTCAAGTCATAAGAGAACAAAATCCTGCATTTAAAGGAGATATAGTTTATTACAATGGAGTAAGAGGACCTATAAGAATATGGGAAATTTCATATCCTAGAAATATAGAGTTCAAACAAGAGTATTTGAGTACTCTTTATCCAAAAGAACTCGACATAGCAAGATGATAGATATAATGTTGTTAATACCAATTCTGCTAAGTTTTCTGATTACTTTATTTGTTATTCCGTTCTGGATAAAAAAAGCAAAAGATATAGGATTAATTTGGGATGATATGAATAAATCAAAATCAGAAAAAATAGCAGGTTCCGGAGGAATAATAGCAGTTTTAGGATTTACCGTTGGAACTCTTATTTTTATAGCTTATAGGGTTTTCATAGTTCAAAAACAGACTTTTTTAATTGAACTAATGGCGCTTCTTTCAGTAATTCTTATTGCATCTGGAATAGGATTAATAGATGACTTATTTGGATGGAGAAAAGGAGGGCTTTCAATAAAATCAAGAGTTATTTTACTAATTATTGCAGCAATTCCTCTTATGGCAATAAATGCAGGAAAATCTTTAGTGGCCATACCGATTTTAGGAAAAGTAGATCTTGGTCTATTATATCCTTTAATTGTAATTCCAATAGGTATAATTGGCGCAACGACAACATTCAACATTCTTGCAGGCTTTAACGGGCTAGAAGCAGGACAGGGAATTATTTTGCTTTTAGGTCTAGGTTTCCTGTCGTTTTTCACAGGAAGTTCTTGGCTTGCAGTCATCGCCCTAATTATGGCTGCATCTTTGTTAGCATTCCTTATGTATAATTTCTTTCCAGCAAAAGTCTTCCCCGGAGACGCCCTCACATATTCCGTAGGAGCATTAATAGCAATCCTATCAATTTTAGGCAATTTTGAAAAAATAGCTTTATTCTTTTATATTCCATACATACTTGAAACTGTCTTAAAACTTCGTGGAAGATTAATAAAACAAAGTTTTGGAAAGCCAAATCAAGATGGATCGTTAGGTCTTAAATATGAGAGAATATACAGCCTAAATCATTTGGCCATTTTAATTATGCAAAGATTAAATGTTAAACCTACTGAGAAAAGAGCAGTGTTAATGATATGGGCATTCCAAATAATAATAATTCTTCTCGGATTCTTAATATTCAGAGAAGGAATATTTGGAATATGATTACTATAAATAAGAATTTTATAAAAGGCAGTTTTATTCTTTTAATAGTCTTTAATGTTTATAGTTTTCTTAATTTTATATTTCAAGCTTCAATGGCACGCACCCTTTCAATAGCAGACTACGGAATACTCGCCGCCTTATTCTATTTAATATATGTGTTAAGTATTTTTACAGAAGCTATCCAAACAGTTTTTGCAAGACAATCATCAAGAGAGAAAGATAATGGAAAATTAAAAAACCTTTTAAATAGATCATTTAAGAAATTATCCTCAGTTACAGTTTTATTCTTTATAGTCTATTTAATCTTCGCAATTCCATTCTCATATTTAGAAAGCATTCCGTACACTCTTCTTGCTTTAAATGGACTTTTCATTTTTACTGCATTGTTCCTTCCCCTAACAAGAGGAATAATGCAAGGGAGGCAGAAATTTTATTCATTAGGAATAAATCTTATAATAGAATCATCAGTTAAGTTAGTTGCTTCTGTAGCTTTAGTATTGTTAGGATGGAAAGTATACGGAGCAATAGGAGGAGCACTTTTAGGATCCGCCGTAGCGTTGTTTTTCTCTTTTCCAAGTATAAAATCAATCTATTCTGCAGAAGAAAAGAAAGCAGAAACAATAGAATTTAGAAAAGATTCAATATCCGTTTTCCTTATTACTTTTTCTATTCTTGCATTTTATACAATTGATCTGTTTATAGCTCAATTAGTTTTCACAAAAGAAGTCGCAGGTCTTTATTCTTTAGCTTCCGTCCTTTCAAAGGCAGTTTTCTGGGGTACCCAGCCAATAAGCAGAGCCATGTTTCCAATATCAGCGGAAGAGGGCTTAGATAAAAAGAAAAGTAAGGACCATAACACTTATCTTAACGCATTGATTTTACTTACTCTAGGAGTTGCAGCAGCCTTAATTCTATTTTTCCTAATCCCCGACTGGATAATAAGAATATTTGCAGGAAAATTCATAGACGAATCGGCAAATATTTTGTTTTATTTAGGTTTAGCAACAGGAGTTTTATCTTTTGCAAATTTGAACGTTCTTTATAAAATTTCAAAGAATAAACCATCAAACAAAAGCATAATATTTTTCTTTGCATTCCTATTGATTGGTATAATTCTTCTTTTCTTGTTTAATGACTCTCTTTTAGAATTTTCTATTGCATTCTTAACTTCTTCTGTAATTTTCTTATGGGGTTCTATTGCAGTCCTAGACTAAAATATTGTGAAGATATATTCTAATTTTCATCACAAAAAAGTTTATATAATGTAACTTTTCTAAGTAATTATGGAATTAACTCAATACGTTGAACAAACTTACCCCATTAAATGCAAGGGAAGAGATACTAAAGGAAATGAATGTTTAGGTGAAGATGTAGATATTAAAATTAAGATTTACAAAAGTCCAGATACCAATATTATATCTAGCAATGTAGAATGTCGTTATAATACTGGTGGACACGGCCAAAGATGTAAGGCATCACATCCTAATGTAGATAAAATTGGCGAGGGTATTATTTGTCCTTATAGTTTTGATATTCCTTACGCTTTAGAAAAGAGATAGATCCAAACTAATGTGCTCTCCAATATAATAAAGTAAAAATAGCTTGTATTCCATCTTTCCAGTTTATTTTTTTACCTTCCTCTATTTTTCTAGGACTATAACTTATAGGAATTTCTTTTATTCTTATTCCTTTCTTCAAAATTTTAGAAGTTATTTCAGGCTCAATGTCAAATTTATTTGCCCTAAGATCTATACTTTTTATTACCTTAGCATCAAAAACTTTGTAACAAGTTTCCATATCAGTTATTCTATGCCCATAGAGCACTTTAGTTAAGAAACTCAAAAATTTATTTCCCAAAAAATAAATTTTATACATAGGCTTATGTGCTTTTAAAAATCTAGATCCATAAACAACTTTTTCCTTTCCATTTACAATTGGTTTAATCAATGTTTTAAAATCATTAGGATCATATTCTAAATCAGCATCCTGTATAGTTATAATTTCTCCCCTTGCTAATTTTATTCCAACTCTTATTGCCGAACCTTTTCCCTCATTTTTTTTACTTATAACCTTAATATCTTCTTTTTTATTTTCTTTAATAAAGTCTTCAATTATTTTTCTAGAATTATCTGTGCTTCCATCATTTATAATCAAGATTTCCTTCCTCATTCCAAGATTTAATTTAGACATCTTTTCTAATATCTTTTCTAAGGTTCTTTCTTCATTAAATACAGGAATTATAATAGAGATTCTCATTTTTTGGAATTATAGAGTAAATATAATATGTAAATTGGACTTAAAAATGCGAGAATAAGTGCTAGAATAACAACTCCTCTGGCAGTTTTATCAACTAACAATTCAGTTAGACTAATTGGCTGATAATTATCAAATACTTCCGTACTAGGCTGATATCCAATCGGATATAGGAACCACACCTTTGGTTTTTTTGCGTAATCAATAACTGCCTGCTTGAGTGGCACTTCAGCATAATAAACATTTATCATCTGCTCTTTTTCTCCAACAAATAAGGGATAATATGGTTTTTTCTCCATAGGCTCATATATTTCCTTTACAAGTTTTCCACTAGTTGCAAATAGCGCAGTAAAATCTTCCATCGACTTATTAAATTCTGGCTGACCTTTTATATAACCCCAACCACAATCATCAATAACACATTCAAAATAATACACCCCGACATTTTTAGTTTCCCCAGCTATCTTCTGAGATTCTTGGGCGGCTGCTAAAAAGTCGCTCACTTCTAAAAATGGTCTTTCTTGGAACATCCAATAACTCCTACCCAGGTAAATTCTATTGTCCGCAATTATTAGAGAATCTTTAGCTATATTTTTATTTTTATAATTTATAACTTGCCCAACGTGGCTTTCTCCATAAAAATGATGAATATCTGCCTTTGGAGGAAGTCCTAAATATATTAATGAGAAAATAAATATAATTGCAACAAAAACCTTCAGATAATTTTTATTTTTTCCTTTAGAAATTAAATTATTAATCGATATTAAAGTGAATGCCGAAAAAGGGATAAGTAATATTTCTAAAAATAGGTAGTGCTTAGGCAATAATATTATAGATGCCAAGAAAGGCAATACAAATAAAATGCTCAAAACAAATAATTTAATGTATTCCTTTCCTTTTTCACGATTCTCATTCTTTTCTGTCTTTCTATAAAACAATATTAGTAAAATTCCAATTACTCCAAAAACAAAATTCAGAGGATCCCCCTTAAATATATACATCACGGCAGTGTAAAGTAATGGTGCCCCAGAAGCAACATGTTTAGTATCTCCAAATATAAGTCCAGCCCATGAATTCTTAGCCTCAAATTGTGCATCCCAAGAATAATACTGTGCGGACACATCTTCTCCTATACCGAAAGTTCTAGTAAATTGAAGATCCATAAACCCTTTATCACTATATAACAAATAATTATGAGCCAAAGCAGGAATAGTAAAAATAAATATGAAAAACAAGAAAACTAAAATTTTCTTGATGTTTCTTTTTTTAAATATTTTTTCATTGTGTTTTCTATTATAGTATGCAAAATACAATAGAAGTGAAGGAATAAAGAGCAAAGGATATACTTTAGTGTAAATTGCAAGTCCCATAAAAATTCCACTTAGTGCAAAATATCGAAATCGGTCATTTTTCAAAGATTTCACAAAAAGAAACATTGCAGTTAATACAAAAAACATGGCAGTAACATCCATTTCAGCTATAGTGTTTTTAATGTGGAATGGAGCGATAGCCAGTAGGAAAGCAGCACACAATGAAGTTTTTTCATCAAAAAACTCCTTACTCAAAAGATATATAACTAGAATACTAAAAGATCCAAATATTAATGGAGCCATTCTAGAAGTCAATTGCGTCATCCCAAATATCTTGTATATAACACTAGTAAATGCAAACCACAGTCCCGAAGATTGATCATAAGTAACAAGTCTATCTGCAGAGAAGAAATTTATCGCATGGGTAACAAAATGCATGTCATCAGCAGAAACAGATAAGTTAATTGCAGCGATCAGTCTTAATATAAATCCAACCATAAAGATCGCCAATAAATAAGCCAAGTTCTTAGGAGTCTCAAATATTCTATCTATTACTTTCCCAATAACCTCGTCATTGCCACCTTCACTCATTCATATTTCTTGTATTTAACATATATAAATTATGCTCTTAAAATAAGAAATAATATACACAATATACATAACCTTTAAAATGGCCCAATATAACTATTTTTTATGAAAGTATCTATAATTGTTCCAGCATACAATGAAGAAAGAAGAATAGACAGAACACTTGAGGCATACAGTAGATTTTTTGAAGAGTTAAGAAAAAACGATCTCTTAGACTACGAAATTATTATAGTCATAAATAATACAAAAGACAAAACAGAACAAATAGTTAAGACGTATGTAAAGAAAAACAAGAGAATTCTATATCTAAATCTAGTGAAAGGCGGAAAGGGCTATGCAATCAAAGAAGGTTTTAAAGACGCCCTAAAAAGATCAAATGATTTGATTGGTTTTGTTGATGCAGATATGGCTACCAAACCAGAAGAATATTATAATTTAATAAAAAAGGTAAATAATGTTGATGGAGTAATAGCAAGCAGATATATAAAAGGAGCAATTGTAAAACCAAGAAATACACTAGCCAGAATCTTTGCTTCTAGGCTTTTTAATGCTTTATTTAGAGCAGTTTTTCTTTTGCCATATAAAGACACACAGTGCGGTGCAAAGGTATTCAAAAGAAAGGCTATAGAGGGTATAGTTAATGACCTAGGTATAACTCAATTTGCATTTGATATAGATTTAATTTACAAATTAAGAAAAAAAAAGTTTAGAATAAAAGAAGTTCCAACAATCTGGGCAGATCAAAAATACCAAACAATTAATTTCTGGCATTCTGGGCCATTCATGGCCTTAGCAATTATAAGATTAAGAATCCTAAGTTCTCCTTTAAGAAGATTCGTGAGGATTTATGACAAATTTATAGGATTCATACCCAAATAAAAGACAAAAACAATACAATGGAAAAAACAAAACTATCTTTTTTGATCGCAGCACACAATGAAGAGAAAATAATCTCAAAAACATTACGAGACCTATCAAAGATACCTTACAAGAATTATGAAATTATCCTTGGTCTAGATGGGTGTACAGATAAAACAGAGGAGATAGTAAAAAGTTATGAAAAAAACAACAAAAAAATAAAGCACATAAATCTAAATTTAAGACAAGGTAAAACAGCAGTAATAAACAATATAATAAAAAAAGCGAAGGGAGAAATAGTCATAATTAACGACGCTGACTGGATATTTACCGTAAAAACTAAAGAAAAATTACTTAAATTCCTGTCTGTCTTTAAAAATGAAAAAATTGGCGGAATAGCAGAATCCTTTCCAGTTGAATTTGAAAAAACAAAATTAGGAAGTTCCAATTTAGGATACAAAATGATAGCTCTAAGTTCTTTCTATTGGTTTAAATTTCAAAAAGAAAGATTGACTTACAAAAAAAACAATGTAAACTATATAAAAGAGCCAACAATGTTTCTAACAAACATATTTAGAAAGAAATTATTCAAAGAAAACACTTCTCTTGGAGACGATTTTGAGAGAACAAGAGACATAAAAAGTCAAGGTTATGATATTGTTCTATTTGATGATATAGAGATGCCAAGAATGATTGCTGTTTATGATGATATCAGCATAAAAAAACTATTCAAACAAAAAATAAGAACTGCTATGGCCAGGGAACAAATAAAAAAAGAAAAAAAGTTTAAGTTAAACAAATATTACTCTGATTCTATAATCTATATGCTTAGAGAATCATTCAAATCTAACATAACTGAAGGATCAATAGTAACTTTTTGGATTGCACTTACCTCAATAGCAAGCATATATGTAAAATTCAAGTCCTTTGGAACAAAAGAAGGTTGGAAACTGCGAGCTAGATAAATTACTTTAATATTTCATTTATCTTCTTTACAAAATCCTTCTTAACATAATTCGCAGAAAACTTCTTACTTGAATCAACTATCTTCTTTTTATTCTTTGATTTTAAATTATTATCAATAAGCAAGTCTAATTTATTTGCAAAATCTTTAAGATCATAAGGTTTAGCATAGTAACCATTAATACCATCAATAATCTGCTCAGTAGGCCCAGCCCCATCTCCCCAGATTACAACTGGCGTTCCACACGATAAACTTTCTACAGGAACTAGACCAAAATCCTCTTTTGGTGTTGCAAATGCGAACGCAAGTGCAGAAGTATAATATTTTATTATTTCCTCAGTTGTAAGCTTTCCAAGAAACTTTATTTTAACTTTATTGTCTTTGGCAGTGTTAATAAGTTTTCTTTTATAATTATCATTTACACTTCCTGCCAAGTACAAAGGCAACTTGTTTTTCATATAACTAATTGATTTTATAAGCCACTCGTATTTCTTATCAGGGATAATTCTGCTTGAACTAAATATGAATTTTTCATTTATTTTTTTCTTTGATAGTCTAAATCTAGGATCTAAAGGAGGATAACTTACGATAGAATTAAGTTTGTAAATCTTATCTAGGGTTTTCTTAGTAAATTTGCTATTTACAAAGTTTAAATTATTTTTTTTCACAAGTTTTAAATCAACCTTTCTTAGCAATTTTCCTAAAATAAAAGAAAGAAATACACTTATCCATCTTTTTACTCCTTGAGTCCCTTTAGCCCATTCTATTTTTTCTTTTCCCCGTAGATAAAGAAAGTGAGGAAAATGATTTATGTAATTGACTCTTTTAGTTTTCTTATTTCTAATAAGAAAATTACATGGCGCACTATAACTTAGGAATGCGTTGGGATTATATTTTTCAAGTTTGTTTAACCCTAAAAAGCATAGAACAAGATTAAGTGTCTCCATTCTAGTATTTATTTTACTGATACTCTCGATCTTTAATCCATCAAAAGGCAATAATTTTAATATCTTTTTGTCAAAGTGGCAAGTTAGAATCTTAACTTTATATCCCTCTTTCTTAAGAAAATTGGCATGGTTTATTATTTCTCTTTCTAATCCGCCCTGCTCCGATAAAAATTCATATATTAGGTATATTGATTTCTGTTCGTCCATCTAAAAAGTTCATCTAGACCTGTTTTTAAGTCTATCTCCGGTCTCCAATTAAGCATCTTATCCGCCTTTGATGTATCACAATAAAACACTTTCTGATCGCTAGGTCTCCAGCCCTTAAATTTAGGCTTTATATCCCACAAAGTGCAAAGTTCAAGTAAAGAAATAGTATTCTTGTATCCTCCGCCAACATTAAATACCTCCCCTCTCAATTCATTTCTTCCATCAAGTAAAGCCTTGCCTTGCATTTCAAGTAATCTAGTAACATCCGTATCGCGTACAGCATCTCTAACTTGTTTTCCATCTCCATATATTGTAATTTCCTTTCCAAGAATTTTATTTTTTGCAAAATATGAAAGCCATCCTTGATCACTAGTTCCATGTTGATGAACACCGTACATACAAGAACACCTATTAACAATTCCTCCAAAATCTCTAACATAAATATCCCCAGTTAATTTAGAGCATCCGTAAGGAGTGTGATGTTTTGCATCAATAGAAAATGTTTCGCCAATTCCTTTTTTCCTTAATTTTCCTCCAAAATCATATCTAGTCACTAATTCAATTGTTGGAACTTTATTTAAATTGTCCCCATAGACTTTATTAGTAGATGTATAAATCACTGGGGCTTTGATTTGTGAAGCAGTATTAACAACTCTTAAAGTTCCCAAAGCATTTATTTCAAAATCCATTTTTGGATTTTCAACACTTGATGTAACTGCAACTTGAGCAGCAAGATGATAAACAACATCTGGTTTAGTTTTCTTTATTATTTTTTCAATATAATCAATATCAGCTTGGTAAAATTTGAATCTCTTCTCCCTTTCAAAAAGTTTTAGGTTTTCTTCCGATCCCTTCCTTATTAAAGAGTCTACACCGATAATTTTATTATTAGGGTTTTTTAATAATCTTATAGATAGATTAGTTCCCATAAATCCTGCTGCCCCAGTTATAAGAGCTTTCATTAAAATGTCAGAAATATGCCATTTTTAAGGATTATTGTGTTAATTCGATCTAACTAAACATTTATAATATAGCTTAAAAACTGTTTTTTGTGAATACAAAGAATAATTGTTTAGAACAAATAAGAAGATCAAGAGAAGCATTCAATTTTATATACTTAGAAGTTTTTCTTGAACTAGAGCGTTCTTTAATGATAGAAAGTGATAATATTTTCGGTAAAATATTTCCATGGGTAAGAACATACAAAGAGAACCTATTTTTATTAAATCAAACAATATCTCAAGAGTCACGTAAAGAACACAGAATTATAAAAAGTGCAGCTTCTGAGTATTTATCCCAGAGAAATTTGAAGGCTCATGAAGAAGAAATATTTAAAGAAATATTTAGAAAACATAGGAGATTAATTGATAGAAGTTATCTCACAGATAAACTTTCTTTTAAAAGAGTTATTTCAAAAAGAAAGTCAACTCATAAGGATAGTGTTAAAATTTTAGATATTATTTTTGATTACGTTGATAGTTATAATAAATAAATTACTTTACCTTTTTAGCTAAGATAACAAAGTGAGAAGCAAGTGTCGGGAAGAGATTGAAGAACTTATCAACAAGCTGTATACTTCCAGGAAAACCTTCATCATATATCGCTCCCTTTACATCAATGATTTTAAATCCATTCATTTTAAGTAAATCTTTAAGAGCAGCAAGAGTAAAAATTCTTATGTGCCCAACCGGTTCGTGTCCCTTCTTAAATCTCTTCAAAAATCCAGATCCAACAAGCTTTGATTTAGTTGAAGGTTCTAAAAATAGCGGCTGAACTCCAAATGGCATTAATATCCTATTAAACCAGGCGCATAAATTTGGAGTAGTAATTATCACATAACCTCCATTTTTAAGAATTTTATTTGTTTCAGACAAAAGCAAATCAGGATTATACAAATGTTCTATAACCTCTCCGGCATAAGCAACATCATAACTATCTTTGAGCTTTATTCCTTCCTCAAAATTAGATTGCTCAACGTCAAGCCCCATATGTTTAGCTTCTTTAACTTCACTTGGAGAATAATCAATCCCCTTTAATTTGATGTCTATCTTCGTCTTATCAAAGTATTTTTTTAAAAAAATTAAGAAATCTCCATTTCCACACCCCATGTCAATAAACTTTTTGTTCTTTCCCATAATATTTTTTATCATTCCAAAAGAAATCTTCTCTCTATCCAATAATTCAGTCTTTTTCTTTCTAACCTTATTCCAATGCTCATAATAATCTATAGTTTTCATGTTTTCACCTAACTATTTGGCTTTATAAATTATTAAGGCGGCCTGTTTTTGCTCTTTATCAAAGAAGAAGGCGTTTATTGCTTCCCACTTATCATAATTATTGTTCAAATAGCCTTGCAATTGATCTTGTGGAACAAAAGCATGTAATACTAAATATTGTGCCTTTACAGGCTCAAATTCGCTTGTATTTCCTATTGGCTTAAGTTTCTCATACATTCTTCCAGAATAATAAAGGGAATAAACCTCAATTCCCTGCCCGAGTATAACAGCATCAGGAGGAGTATTTGCTTCTATCCACTCAAATCCTTCTCTCATTTGTGAGAAACTTTCTCTTCTTTGATCTATTACATCCTTTCCAAATATTACTTGACTATACATTCCAAACAATACAACAACAATTAGTCCTATAACGGCTATATTTTTGTTATATTTCTTAACAAATCCGTAAGCATAATCAATTCCAAGCGCACTTAAGCTTACAAAACTAAATCCTAATATCATAAGCCATCTATCTTCAGCTCCTCTAATCTTAAATATAAAGTAAGAATATATTATAACAATCGAGAGAATATTAAATAGATGACTCTTTATCCTTTCATGTGTTTTTAATTGATCATATCCTAAGAATATCTCAAATAAACTAACAGCCAATCCAACTAAGAAGAATATGAAGAATATTGCTTTCAAATAAAGAGGAATAAAAGATAAAATATTAAACGCAAAACTTTGACTAACTGCCTCAGCATACCCTCCTCCAAGAAGTGCAGGGAATATGTTTCCCGTTTTTACATAATTAACTAAGAAAAATATCCACATTGGAACAAGTCCAGCTATTCCAGTTATCCAAAATTTTTTATCTTTTAATAGAACAATCTTTCCAGTCAATAAAATAAATGCAGCATAAACGAAAAATATCAATCCATGAGGATACCTAAACAATGTTCCTATACTAGTTAATATTAATGATACTACAAACAGTTTTGGAACAAATTTATTCTTTGTACTTTTCAAGAAGAAGAACATTCCAGCCAAAATAAAAACTAATGCAGGCACATCTGTTAATAGTCTACTTGAATAAAATAAATGAATCCACAAAGGAGCAAAAATAGCAGCAGAAATTATGCCTATTTTTTGATCATACAACTCCTTCCCTATTAAGTAAACAAATAAAACAGCCAAAACAGAAGGAACAAATTCTAAAATGAACCTAACTCCAATTTCATCTAAACCAATTCTAAGTAAGTAACTCCATATCAAAGGGAAAAACGGAGGTCTTATAGTAAGTTCTCCAATTACTATATCACTAGCATCCCAAGCATGAGAAATAAAATTCTTTGCAAGCATTCCATAAGCAGCCTCATCCCACCATAAAGGCTGCAATTTAGTTAAATTAAAATAAAACATTCTAATAAAGAAGGCAAAAGCAAAAACTCCTAGCAAAGCCAAGTTGAGAGGCTGTTTAAGCCAATTCTTCACTTTTTCATTTCTTTCATCACTCTTATTCATTATTATCCTCTAGAAACCCATCTTTTTATTGTTTGCTATTTAGCAAATTTATTTCCTCAATAATTTCGTAATCCCACGGTTCGCTTATGAATTTTCTTTTTATTTTTTCCAAGTTTATTTCTTTTAAATCTTGGCTTACCCATATATGGTACTCATTATTATCTCCATCTTTAAGAAACATATTTCTCCCAGCATCTGTTACCTTTATTTCTTCAGTACTCCTATCAACATTTACTTCGCTGTCTATCCTTAGAACTTCTAAAGAAATGTTATTTATATTAACAATATCTCCTTCATCTATTTTTAGTAAGATAGATGGGTCAAAGGTAATAGATTTCTTAACTTCATTAAAAACTTCATCCGCACTTACACTATTTACCAAGTCCTCATCAAATTCATCCATTCTTTCAGGGAAAAAATCCCATAATTTCTTCGATACAATTTTTGTAAGCAGTCCATAAGATTCTATCTCATTAGGGTTTGTGCAGAAGAACAAACCAATTGTTTTCTTTTGCAAGCCAAGAGCAACGTGTAATGCAAAACTATCAGAGCAAATCATAACCTTACATAAATCAACAAGGGAAGCAAATTCTCGGTCAGTATTTTTCACATCATTTCTCAAAATATTTATTTCTTCATTTTTAAGTTCATTGAATAATTTATCCTGTCTTTCTAATTCATTAGGCCCTCCAAATAAAAGCACTTCATAACCTTCTTTCTTAGCCTTTTTTATGAATTCTTTTATCTTTGTCTCAGACCATATTTTTGATGGCCATCTTGGAGAAGAACCCATATGAATGCCTATTAATTTTTCGGTTTTAACAGAATTTTTCTTTGCAAAGTTTTCAGCATATTCTTTATCCTTATCATTTAAATATATTTTAGGTAATATTTTTTCATATCCAAGTTCAGCAGCTTCAAACATCATCTCTTGATATGTTTTTTTATTGTTTTTCTTAAGTTCATCATCAAATATAGTATTAATATAGTATTCAGCACCAAGATTAAATGCAACCGCAAAATCATTTTCAACATAAAACCCATACTTTTTTCCAGCTTTCGCTCTAATTGCCAAGTCAGAAGCTTCCTTTTCTATATCAAAATTGTATAAATGATCGAAATTTATATTAAAAGTAGGATTATCTTCCATACTTAAAACAGAGTCCATGTCTGGATGATTAGTAAGTAAATCTCTATTGTTTTTCTTAGTTATCCAGGTTATTTTGCAGTTTTCATATTTTCTTTTTAAAGCAGTTGCTAAACAAATAGTTCTTATTACATCGCCCTTTGCTCCTAACTTTATAATCAATATTTCCATGTAATTTGATAACTAGGATTATTTTTAAGGTTATCCAAAACCTTTTAACTTAGATAATAATAGGAAAATTATGAAAGTATACATAGCAGGCAAGATCGGAACAGATACTGAAAGAGAGACACTTGAAAAAATAGAGGTTTTATGTAAATCTTTGGGATTTCAGACTTTTCTTCCTCACAGAGACATAGGATTTGCAAAAACAATGGAGGATGTAGATACTATCTTCAAAGGAGACATTACAGAAGGTTTAGAAGATGCAAACTTAATAGTAGCTTTACTTGATGGACTTCATGTTGGAGCAGGTACAGCCTGGGAACTAGGTTATGCTTATGCAAAAGGCATTCCAGCAATAGGCATAAAGACAGACGAATCACCAAGCGACGCACTTGAATACCTTAGCGCAATCCTAATTGCTTCCATGACAATCGTTAATTCTCTAGATCAACTTAAAGAAGAAATAATGAAAATTAAAGAATGAATTAATCCAAAGGTTTCGTACTTTCAATTTCAGTCTCTCTCCAGCCATCCTTATAGGCTTCTTTCTTTTTCAATTCCTTGAAAGTTTTTATGTATAAATAAAGCCTTGCGAAATAAAGCTGTATTACCCAGAAAAATTCTTTCAAATTTTTAGGCTGACGAATTGCAAAAAACGCACCTTCCTTAATTTCATTCATTAATGATTTAGTTCTAGGCATTTCCGGAGCAATTTTATTTAAGTTTTCATGAGCCTTAACATTTCTTACTTTTTGATTCAACCAATCTTTCCAGTTTGAAGGGTTCTTCACATATACTTTTGCTTTGTCCGCATAATCAATTAAGTATCCTTTCTTCCAAAACAAATAGGGTATTATAGAGTCCTCACTTGTTTCCAAAGGAAAGTCAAAAATTACAGATTTTCTTATTGCAAATAAATATCCAGAGCACTCAAAGAATTTTTTCTCTTTTGCAAGTCTTTTTCTTACTTTATCTATTCCCGCAAAAGCAACTATAGTCCAAAATCCATATTTTGTATTTCGCGAATCAACACTTAAGGGTTTTCCCGTAACGCAGCCAATTTTCTCATCTTTAAATTTATCTGTTATTTCCTTTACTGAGTTTTCAGAAACATATACATCTCCGTCAGTCAGAATAAATAAATCGTTCTTATTATCCGAGCCATATTCTTGAAATAACAAGTTCAAAGCATATGCCTTTCCCTCACCAGAATCTAAGTAAAAGACAAATCTAGTATCTTTTATTTTCTTCTTTAAAAATTCACCTACTTCGGGAAAAGGATCAACAACAGTTATTCTAAAATCTTCCTTTATTTTTTGTTTCAAAAAAGCATTAACCGCTCTAAGAGTTGAGTTAGGTTCTTTATAAGAAGTTATTATTATGTCTATCATATTATTCAGTATCAAAAGGATAATTATCTGGCCTTATTATAACAACTTTCTCAGAGTTATCCATTTCAGCAACGATTCTACATTTTTTGCTTCCTTGTTTTCCAATATCAGATAATTCAAATTCCTTTATCATTGCGATTTTTCCAGCTACTTTTATTTTATCTCCAATTTTTAGGTCTTTTGCCTGTTTCTTCATAATAATTCTGGATGAATCAAATTTATAAAGTTTTGGAAGTTTGTCGAATGATGGTAAAAAAACAAGAAAAGAACGCAATTGTACTATGTTCAGGAGGCATAGACAGCGTAACAACGGCTTTCTATGTGAAAAACAAGTTAAATTATAAATCCCTAACTATAATGTTTTTTAACTACAATCAGAGAAATATTAAACCAGAAATTTTCTTTTCAAAACAGTGTACAAAATCTTTAAAAGCAAATTTCGTAGGAATAAATGTATCAAATCTTTCAAAGTTTTCATCATCTTTATTAAACTCAAAAGCTAATCACAACAAAATAGAGAGAAAAGACCTAAAAGATACAAAAGAAGAGAGCAAGAATTGGTATATTCCTGCAAGAAATCTTGTTTTTCTTTCTTATGCTCTAGCATTCTCAGATTTTTTACTATTGAATAAAAAGGTTAAATCAGATATTTTTGTAGGTTTTAAAAATGAAGGTTCTGAAAACTTTCCAGACACATCAAAAATATTTGTAAAACAAATAAATAATATTAGTAAAGAAACAACAGAGTCAAAACCAAAAATAATCGCTCCATTAATACAAAAAGACAAAGAAGATATAATAGACTTAGCAACAAAACTAAAAGTTGATTTAAAAAAGACGTTTAGTTGTTATACTTCTTCTGATTTGAGGCATTGTGGAACTTGCCTCGCCTGCATTTTAAGAAAAGAAGGTTTTCATTGGGCTAATATAAAAGATCCAACAATCTATAAAGAGTGAAGATAAACAATAAATTTAAATAATACTAGGTACTACCTAGTAGTATGGAAAATATTAGCTTAAAACTTGAAAGAAACTTTTTGCAAGCTATAGAGAAGGTAATGAAGAAACATAATTATATGACTAAAACAGAGTTTGTTAGAGAAGCCATAAGAGATAAAATAAGAAAACTTGAAGAGAGGGAAATAGTCAAAGATAAAGACACTTTCAATCAAATTCTAGAAAGTGAGAAAAATATAAAGAAGGGTAAGATAAAAGAATTCAAATATTAGTATATTTTGTGACTTCCAACAGATTCAATAATTATTATCTTCGCTTCATCATTAATTCTGTAAATCAATCTTATATTAGAACCAAGCCAACAAGCCCATTTTCTTTTCAATCTTCCATGCAAGGGATGTGCTCCATTTGATCTTCTAGGTTCAAGTTTTAAGTTATCTAATTTATTTTTAATATCACCCCTAGTAGTTAAATAATTCTTTAGTATCTTCTCTGTTTTTCTATTTGCAGTATATAGTTTATACACAAAGAACTTACTCTTTCAGAATTTATATTTTTATTCTTTATACAATCTC
>Ga0209541_10001596_pt1 | contig 44618 bp, 44 predicted proteins | sample RifCSPlowO2_01_FD_184027 | JGI IMG/M metagenome (GOLD analysis project Ga0209541, IMG submission 184027) | Groundwater microbial communities from Rifle, Colorado - Rifle CSP2_plank lowO2_0.1 (SPAdes) (version 2) | ecosystem: Environmental > Aquatic > Deep subsurface > Groundwater | place...
CCGGCTCATTTAGGCACCAATTTTATCATAACTATGTTATTATTTGACTATGGTTGACGCCAAACTCCGGGAAATCGCCAAACTTGTCCGCTACTATATCCTAACCTGTACTACCAAAGCCGGCTCCGGCCACCCCACCTCATCGCTCTCGGCCACTGATCTGATGGTGACTTTGATGTTTGACCGGTTTCGTCTGGGCTTTGACCGGTTGATTTTTTCCAAAGGCCACGCCGCGCCGCTTTTATACTCTTTATATACCGCCGCCGGGCTGATCACTCCCGACGAGCTCTACACTTTGAGAAAATTTAACAGTCCGATCGAAGGCCACCCCACCCCCCGTTTCAAATTTGCCGAAGTCGCTTCCGGCTCCTTGGGCCAGGGTTTGTCCGTCGGCTTGGGGCTAGCCCTCAATGCCAAATTCTTAGACAAAACCAGCTATTTAACTTATGTGTTGCTAGGCGACTCGGAAATGGCCGAAGGCAGTAACTGGGAAGCCATGGCCCTGGCGGCCCACTACAAACTGGACAATCTGATCGCCATTTTAGACGTCAACCGTTTGGGCCAGGCAAATGAGACCATGCACGGCCATAATCTCAAGACTTATGAACTCAAAGCCCAGGCTTTTGGTTGGACCACTAAAACTATCGACGGCCATGATTTTGGCGCGATTACCCGGGCACTAAATCAAGCCGGCAAAACTACTGGCCAGCCGCTAATGATCATTGCCAAAACCCTAAAAGGCAAAGGCGTCAGCTTTATTGAGGATAAAGAGGGCTGGCACGGCAAAGCCTTGAGCCAGGAAGACTATCGCCAAGCCATTACCGAACTCGGCAAAATTAATTTGAAAGCCACATGGACTATAAAATCGGCGAGCTAGTACCAACAAGATTAGTCTACGGCCAGGCCTTGGCCGAACTCGGCGCCGATAACCGGCAGATTGTGGTGTTGGATGCTGAAGTCAAAAACTCGACCTATTCAGAATTATTTCAAAAAGCCTTTCCGGAAAGATTTTTCGAAATGTACATTGCCGAGCAAAATATGATCGGGGTGGCTTTGGGCCTGTCAAAATGCGCCAAAATCCCCTTTGTCTCCACTTTTGCCGCCTTTTTGACTCGGGCTTTCGACCAATTGAGAATGGCCAGCTATTCCCAACCCAACCTCAAAATCTGCGGCTCCCACGCCGGGGTCTCGATCGGCGAGGACGGCCCGAGCCAGATGGGTCTGGAAGACATCGCCATGTTTAGGGCTCTTCCCGGCAGTACGGTCTTATACCCGTCCGATGCTGTCTCTACCTTCAAGCTGGTCAAGTTAATGGCCGACCACCAGGGTCTGGACTATATCCGCACCACCAGGCCGGCAACAGCGGTCATTTATGATAAAAAAGAAGAATTTTCCATCGGGGGGAGTAAAGTTTTAGTCCAAAGCGCCACTGACAAAGTCACGGTCGTTGGCGCGGGTATTACTGTCCACGAGGCCTTGCGGGCCAGCGACTTATTAGAAAAAGACAAAATTCACATCCGGGTGATCGACGCCTACTCGATCAAGCCTCTGGACGCGGATACTCTGAAAGCGGCCGCCAAAGCCACCAATAACCAGGTGATTACTGTCGAGGACCACCGCATCGAAGGCGGCCTGGGCGAAGCCGTGGCCGCGGCTCTGGCCCCCCTTGGTGTCAAAGTAAATATCTTGGGCGTGTCTAAAATCCCCACTTCCGGCAAAGCCGACGAACTGCTGACATTTGAGGACATTTCCGCCCGCTCCATCATCCGCATGGTAAAATCATTGATTTGACAGCTGCCAGTTTCCGGGTATAATGGCTTTAGGGCGTCAACCGTAAGGATGATGGCCCTTTTTGATCCATCACAGAAGGTTTTCAACTGAAGCTTTTTCTGTAAATACTTTAGAACTTTAATTTTATTTTTGTCCCCACTTACTAGGCGATTGTCCAATTTATAGTTGTAAACAACTGCTCCCAAAAATAGATCAACCAACTGAAGGAGTATCAATATAGTCAGCTAAAACTGTCAAAACCTCATTATCACCAATGCTATTAATCAGCAATTGCTGGGAAAAGTCTTGATATGCTTCATAGGGATTGTTCCCAAACTGCGTCTCAAAATTAACATTATCTTTATTAATTATCATTGCTGAAAATTGAATTCCCGGAGTTGATAATGAACCGTCAATTACCGACTTTATAAATGTCTGTTTTAGGCGGGAAACTTTATTCCATTTAATTTCATCAAAACAATGATGCACTTTTCTTAGATGCCGGATATTTGAATCAAGAAAGTATGGCTGCATGCATTTAATCATCCCTAAACCGAAAAATCTTTCACCGGGAGAATTAATCGAGCCGGTTTCATCAAAGAAAACAAACGGGGTACGGATCTTTTTATAATCTTTGAGATTTAGCAGCATTGATTGGCTTTAAGTATAAGACAAATGTTAAAATATTACCATGAGTCGCCGTCTTAGCTCAGTTGGCAGAGCGGCGGTATCGTAAACCGCAGGCCCTCGGTTCGATCCCGAGAGACGGCTCAACTTTCCGGCCCTTCCAGTTGCTTGATCGTCTGCAGCGCCCTCCCGGAAACCGCCTGAAGTTCGCCGTAAATGCCGTGGGTAGAATCGATCACTTTGCGGATTTCTTTCTCCTGGCGCGCCCACTTGATTGAAAACCAGCGTTTCTCCCGCTCAATATCCGACTGCAAATTGGTAAACGATTCGACAATCGCCTCGATCCGGTGGGTAAACTCATTCCCGGTAATGTATTGGTACAAGACTTCCATTTTTTCGTTTTTGCCCACGTTCATCAAGCGTTCGTGGTTGACGTGGATTAAGTCAAAGCGCAGCGCCGTCGCCAAGATTAAGATCGCTTTTCGATCTACGACCCAAACATTATTTATGTATTTAGACAAACCATAATTTTTCGGGTGGTCGGTGGCCACCAACACCGCCAAATGGGCTTTGGCCGCTCGCTGGTCTTCCCGCAGTTTTTTAAGCCAGCCCTCATGCCACTGGGCGTTTTTACTTTCCCATAAAATCAGCCCGCAGGCCTGGCCGTTTTTGTCGATGACCGTTTGGATCACGTCGGCCCCTCTTTGGCCTTTTTTAACTTCGGAAATCCCGTCGTCGGGGAATTCTTTTTTGAGCAAAGCTTCCAGCTCCAGTTCCAAGACTTCTCCCTGGGTCTGCTGTGAGCCCTGCTCGGCTTTTCTCTGCGCCGCTTCCAGGGCTTTTTTCAAATCATTGATAACTTTGTTTTTTTCCTGATCTTTTAATTCGTGTTCATCCGCAAATTTCTTGGCCAGTTCTTCTTTAATCTTACCCTCTTCCTGGCTCAACCGCTTTTTCATCTCCAGTTCCCGCTCTTCGTCTTTACGCCTTAGGCTTCGGACCTCATCAGTCAAATCCTCCAGTTGTTTCAATAATTTGCCGTTTCTCTCTTTTTCCTCGTCTTTTTCCTTTTCCAAAGCTTTCAATTTCACTAGCGCCTCCGCCTGGGCTTCTTTTCTGGCCCCCTTGACCGCCTCTTCCTGGATCTCGTGCTGGAGCGCCTCCGAGATCTCCAGTTCCTTCCCGCAGTATTTACACTTGATAGTGGTCAACATATGTTATATAATATATCTAATTATGAGGGACTAGGGCTTTCCTGGGCCCTCATTTTTTATGGAAAAATTTTCAGGCCGTAATTCAAATAAGTAGTCGTGCCGGGTTTTCGATGCAATTTAGCTTCAATAATTGTAAAAGCCTTATTTTCTTTGGTTTTATCCAACACCCACCTACCGATTGGGTAAGCAACTAGGTCGGCAATCTGCATCCCGGCAATATTTTGGATTTTTTGATTAAATGATAGATCAATTAATTTCTCCTGAATTTCCTCTGGTGTAATAAACTTACTTTTAACGCTGCGAAAATTTTCATAAACTTTGGATAATTTCTGATCGTTATGGGTTTCCCGGGACTCAATTTTAAACATCATTTTCTCCTTGGTTTTACCCAAGTACATAATCGACCGCTCTAAGATAAATTGGAAACAAAGAAAATAAGGATTATTTGGTAGCGGGTAGCGGGTTTTAAATTTATCTTTTCTGATGGCAGCGGTAATTATCTGAAAATCCAGTTTTTTTATTAAATCATCCAAGCCAGAGTAAAACTTTTCTCTTTTTGCCTTATCAACCAGACAGCTAAAATCGCCTTTTTGTTTGCGGATATCGTATGAGCGCAAGATTACGCCACGTTTGCCGAAAAATTTCTGCTTTAATTTATCAATCTCTTTCTCGGCGTGATTAAAGTAATAATCAAAGTCAAAAATGCAGCCAGATAGAACAAACATTGGATATGACTGATCGATTTTATCCAAACTGTGATCGCCGGATTCGTCCAAAAACATTATTTTCATATTTTTTTCCCGCAGTATTTGAATTTGATGGTGCTTAACATGATTCTATTCTACAGCGTTTTTCAAGGGATTATCCTTGAATCAATGGGTTAATTATCCTATAATATACAAATGGACAGAGAAGGTGATTTTGAAGGCCATAGGAATCCGGAAACAGCCGTCGAATTCGGGGCATTGCGCGCCGGCTTCACTTCGATAGTAAAAGACGGGACTAAGTCAGAATTGACCAGACTAATCGAACAATTCCCTCAAAGAAACGCCCACGGAGACTTAATCTGGTTGCTTACCAGCGGTATGGCGGTGGAACTAACCACGGGTTACCAAAGACAACATCATGATCTGGATATCGTGGTCATGGACCCCAACAATCTGTGGCGCTGGGAACTTTTAGGTACCGACAACGTTACTCCGGGGCAGTATTGGGCAGATATGAATTTTGACCCCAAAGCACTGGAGTCAACCGCACTACCCGTGGTTTTCGATTACCGATCTTCCCGCTACCGGGTCGAGGTCGTCCACCCCACGATAATTATGACTCAAAAACTGTCCAATGCTTTTGGCCGTAAACCAAGAGAAAAAGATATTCAGGATGCCGTCAGTGTCGCCCAGTGGTGGGAAGGCCCGCAAAGGGGCAAGGCCACTTGGATTAAGATTGTCAAGGGTTCTTTACTGGCATTACCCAATCACCAAGCTGGAACCACTGATGCCAGAGTGGTTTCGGTCGTAGAAAAACTTTTTCCTCTATAACGCCGAGACAACTAGATTTTCCCCGTCAAAGTCAAAGTTGAACGTCACCGGCTGGTCCAGGCTGTTAATAATATACAGATTCCCCAGCGGATTAGGGCTCAAAATCGCCACGCCGTACTCTTTGGGCACGTCGTTAATCTTGGCAAAATTGTGGTTGGACGGACTGTAAGCGGTTAAACCCGCGTCCTTGGCCACCCAATACATCAACGAGGCTAAATGGCAGACGCCGTCGCCGATCAGATAGCCGTCAGACTTAAAGCCTTCCCCGCCATTATAATGAGCGTTAGCGGTCTTGACCACGTTTTGGGAGTACTCAGGCAGAGTCTTATCGTGAAAAGCAAACTCCTGCCCTGGTTCCAGAGTAAACTCGGTGTGAAAAGGTTTCTCGATCTCTTCCCAGTTAATCTCGGCTTTAGTCAAGGCCGGGTTGTCCAGATAGCGGAGAGTCAAGAGGATATTATCCTTAAACACACCGGCCACAAACTCATTGTCATACCGGTTCTCCAGGCTAAATTCGTGCGCCGCCAACACCTCAGTCGAGGCCCCCAGAATTTGGGGTCGGGAAGTAACTAACTGGTACCACAAAATGAGGTCTAGAATCATAGGAATAACCGATTATACCATATTATAGGGTATTTGTAAATCCTTTATCCTATTAAGCCAAAAGGAAAATGAAGGTCAAGAAAGAGGGAAAATTAGTAGACGAACAAAAGTGGGATTGGTGGAAAATACCTCTTATGGCAGGTTATTGACAAGGTGTCAATTTTGGCTTAAGATAGGGTTGTGCTTGTGAGGGATCTCCCGAAACCAGCTAAGAATTCTACGCTGGAAAAGCAAGCACAACAAAGAAGCTCTTTTTAGAAGGGCTTTTTTGTTATTTTCTACGCCTTTTGTGTTTACTTCTTATCGAATAGTAATGGAAAGGCCCAATTGGAAACTTCCTTACAATAACAACAGCAAATTCCGTAAATTTTCCATTTAGGCAAGAAAGGCCAATTTCATAAAAATCTGCTTCTCTAATGTTGCCCCTAACTCTTATTGTACGTGTTTCTTTTAACTTAACTGGCTTGCCGTTTTTAACAATATTCGGGGCTAGCGGGAGCAAATAAAGTCGCCGGCGAATATTTTGTTCGTTCCGGCGGTGGCCATGACCATCAAAAAACAAATGATTTTCACCATGATGACCAAACACAACGTCTTGTTTTATAGCAGGACAGTAAATCGAACCCAATGTCTTATATAATGCCTTAGCTTCACTAATCATCTGTGAAGTGTTTTTTCCCATAATGACAAAATTATAGTCTTATCGTGGTTTGCTTTCAAGAAAGACCACTTGATTATTAATACAATTCATAGTTGACATTCTACAAAAGGATTATTTAGTCGGTGGGGTAAAGGGGATAAATGCCTTTGCCAATTGTGGTGAAATAGTTTATTCTGGAGTATGACCGTTAAACGGATCGGCTGGCTGGCACTAGTGATAACCTTGGCTTTAGGAGGAGTAATCACCTTCGGTTTAATGCGCCAACCGCCTTGTGCCAACTCCCTCTCCTGCGAGGAAAGCCTGACTTTAAGAATCGAAAATGACCAGATGGGAATTTTTAACGGCCGGGAAGTCACCCCGCCAAAAATCGACTTGGCCGCCACCGAGCCGGTTGATAAAATTTTAGGCGAGTTCGACGCTTCGGGAGAAAAACATATCTACGTTGATCTAAGTAATCAGACCCTGACCGCTTACCAAGGTGATACCCTGTTTTTGAAAACTCTGGTTTCCACCGGCAAATGGAACAAAACCCCCACCGGCGAGTTCACCATCTGGACGAAATTCCGGGCGACCAAGATGTCCGGCGGCTCCGGCAACGACTACTACTATCTGCCCAATGTTCCCTACGTGATGTTTTTTTCCGGCTCCGGGGTTTCGGCGGCCACCGGCTTTTCCCTTCACGGCACTTATTGGCACAATAATTTTGGCCACCCGATGAGCCACGGTTGTGTCAATATGCGGACGGCCGATGCTCAGAAACTCTTTTATTGGGCCGGTATCAATGAAAAAATAACCATTTATGGTCAAACGCCGCTCTAAATCACTACTGCCGGTTATTTTTGCCGTCGCCGTCATCGGCGGGCTGATGTTTTGGCGCCAGAGTCCCCAACCGGCTACCATTAATGTTATTGCCGAAGCCAGCCCCAGCCCGGAGTCGGTACAAACCGCTGAGTCATCAGACGGGAAAATTGCCCTGGAAATGAACGGCAAAAAAGGGACCGAGACCACTACCTGGTCCCTGACTGCCAGACAAACCGGCTCGGCGGCTAAAAGGATCTGGTCGACGGCTTTGCCACATGATACCACTATGTCGATTCCCTTTAACGCCGTTTCCCCGGACAATAAATACCTGTTTTTAAAGCAGGCCGGGCCCGACAAGACCCGCTACCTGGCGTTAACTACCGGCGGCGAGCCGCTGGCCCAGGATTCCCCAACCGTCGAGTTTGCCGGGTTGTTTGAAGCAAAACACCCGGATTACCAAATTACCGCGGTTACCGGCTGGGGCGGGATTAACTTGATTGTGTTTAACACCGATAAAATTAACGGCGGCACCGGCCCCTCGTTCTGGTTTGACTTATCCGGCCACTCCTTCATTCGCCTTTCCAACCGCTTCGATTAATCTTTATCTGAGGCTTCGCCGCTGGTTTATTTTATCTTATTATTTTGATGTCTTAGTTAGAGGCAGTAAAGATCCTCTTGACACTAAATTTCTATTTGTTAAAATAGTCCCATGTAAAGGTAGTTAATTATTTGTAAAACTCGCAAAGGGTATATGGCCAAAGGTTGCTTAACAAGGAAGTCTTGTCTTAAACATTTAGAGATGGTCCGGTGGGGCGGTAAACCGCAGTGTCCTTATTGTAATTCGACAAGGGCAACTCCCCAATCCAAAGGTGGCCGGTTTCACTGCAACTCATGCAACACTTCATTTAGTGTTACTGTAAAAACAATTTTCCACAAAACCAGGGTTCCCCTTCAAATTTGGTTTAAGTCCGTTACATTAGCCATTGACACCAAGCAAAGCATAAGCGCTCGACAACTGGCTAACGCCCTTGGTGTCAATAAGAACACAGCATGGTTAATGCTTAAGCGAATACGCCAGACTTTGGTGCAGGACGGCAATCTACTTAAGGGCATTTATGAGGCAGGTAAAAATCCATCGCCGGGGAAAAAACCGAAACAAATCTTAATAAAAAACAGCGTGGTTCAAGCAGACCACAAATTAACGGAGGCGTTATGAAAAGTAAACTTCCAAAGGCATGGGGAAGCGGGCCAATAAGGCTTAACGGAGTAGAAATTGAGTGTGCCATTTTAATGGACGGCACACCAATACTTAATAAAGGCAGAATGATGAAAGCGCTAAAGAGGCCGTGGAGGGGTAAAAGTAGAAGTGATAGTCCAACATTTATTGGCGCCATGAATCTACAGCCCTTTATTAAATCTGAGCTAAGGGCACTTTTTGCGGGTATTGAATACCTTGATAAGGGTAGAAAAGTTACTGGTTACGACGCAAAAATACTCCCACTAGTTTGTCAGGTTTATCGAGACGCACAGCGCGCTAGTGCTTTAACGGCAAGCCAATTACCGACGGCTCAAGCTTGTGAAGTGCTTTCAGACGCATTTGCCATAACAGGTTTAACCGCCTTGATTTATGAACAATTGGGCTACGAGAAATTTAAACACCCCGAAGCATTCCGCATGCTCATCGAGAGCTATATGGCTGAAGAGGTAAGAAAGTGGAGTAAAGAATATCCTGACGAACTTTTTTTCCAGATGGATCGTATTTACGGTAATCAACCTACGACTTCCCGTAATAGGCCGATGTATTACGCCAAGTTTATCCGGAAGTATATTTACACGCCCATAGAAAAAGGTGAGATTTTAAGGGAGCTCGACACCAGAAATCCGAGAAACAAAAAAGGCAATCGAAAATACCGCCACCATTCTCATCTAAGTGTTGATGTTGGGCTGCCTGCAATGAAAGCGCAAATATGGCAGGTACTTGCTACTCTTAAAATTTCATCCGACAAACGCAGATTTGAGAATAATTATGCTCGCATGATGGGTCAGGCATTTCAAGAGAATTTATTCTACGATCTGCCATAAAATCCACGTCGATTGATTTTTTGACTCTTGCCATGAGACCACTGACATGACTGTTGTGAAAACTAGTGCTAAGGCATTAAAAACTGCTGTAGTGTCTGTTCTAGCTCGGCATTCCGGAGGACCCTTATGCTGAGATTTAGTTAAGCTGCCTAAAAACAAGCAGGCTAGTTCATTCCCTTGGCGCACTTGACTGATTTGGCAAAACCGGCGGCACCGGCCCCTCGTTTTGGTTTGATTTATCCGGCCGCTCGTTTATTCGCCTTTCCAACCGCTTCGATTAGTTTTATCTCATCGGTTCACATCTCGAATTTGACCTAAACTTTAGCTTAAATCTTTGTCAACATTCACTCAATTAAGCTGAAGTAAGTAGTTATCTAAGTACTAAGAAAAATTGTTATTTTTTTTCTTCGATACTACAATCATAACCTTCAGCACATTGGTAATAAATAGAAACTTCTTTTAGGACTCGACCAGGGCGGTCCGAAGAAACTGCAGTATGAATATTAAAAGTTCTACTTCTCTGGAGCAAGGAGAGAAAATTGACATTTTTATATACCCCCTGTTGATAGGAATATGTAATTGACCTTAAATCGTAAAGATATCTTGATATATCAATCGGTGGTGTAGGCAGCAGATTTTCGTCAGAATATAAATGGCCCCCAGTATAATTTAAAGTAAAATAAAAATCGTCGTAGTTTGTTAAAGGTCTTTTGTAATCAACGGCAGCTTCAATATATAGATATCCTCTTGAAATTTTTCCTTTGATTAAATAGTTCTTTTTAATTCCATTAAAGAATTTTGTTGCAGGAAAATCACTTACACAACCATTCTCTTCACACCCATCTGTAAATCTAATTAATTTTATTTTTTCATCGGGGGCTTCCCCTTTTATCGCATCATAGTCTGGATAAACCGATGGTTTTTCAATTAAAGTAGGAGGTTTTTCACTTTCAGACGTTTGTATCCTATTAACAATATATGATGAGCCTATATAAGCAAAGCTAGCAGCAATTATTATAATTCCATAAACTATCAAATCTTCTACCTGGAGTTTTTTAATTTTGATTGGCATTTTCTAAATTTAATTTTCCATTTTCCTCATTCCATATCTTCTGCATAGCAATTGGTGCAATCTTTAGTATTATAAATGAAAAAAAGCAGGAAATAACAATATGAATTGTTGTTGGAATTTTTTTCCACATATTCCAAATATAATCTTTCAAGTTTGTGAATTCCATTGTCAAATACATCACTCCAAAAAGTTTGCTCAATAATTTATTAATCTTGAATGGAATTAAGTTTGGGTTAAGATCTATTATAACACTAGAAATTAATAGTACAGCAAACAAAAGCATAAATAAGCTTATATACGGAAGAATTTTTCCTATAATAATTTTCATAAGGAATTATTTTGATTCTCCACAATTTTAACTTCCTCTTGATTTAATTTGTAAAGTCTGTAAATATTCTGGTTTATGTCTTTTTCAATCTTTTTAATTTTGTTTCTAAAATTTTCTGCATTATCTGATGATTTATCTATAGAGTTTAATTTTTTATAAAGTGCAATAATTCCTGCAACCATAGCCGCAATTTCCCTTTGATCTTTTTCCGAAGCAATAGCAAACGGGAGATTTCTTAGATATTTAAGCTTTACTTGTGGGAATAATCGTCCAGTTTCAAAAACCTTCTTTCTGTATAGAAAATTAATGTATGTCGAGTTAAAAATTGCCAAAGCATAATAGATATTAATTTCCCTTTTTAGTTCATTTTTTATTAATGCTCCCAATATACTTCTACCAAACCAAACACCCTTTAAATCAATTGTTGCGATTATTCTACTGGCTGTTTGTCTCCAAACGATTTTTGGCTTTAACTCAAAAAATACTTTATTTAATATTACTCTTTCGTTAGGTTGTATAAAATTTTTGTAGTCAGTTCTTACAAATAGGTCTGTTTCTTCTTGTATGTAAAATCTATCAATATTTGAACCCTTCCAATACTCTATATCTTTGGGGTCTTCTCTCCCTCCTTTATAAAATAATAATTTACCTAATTTACTTTGCCCTTTTCTCGCTTTACCTATATTTACTGCTTGATAATTAATACCAGCATCTTTAAATAAAAAGATATTGTCGAAAGTCAGACCTGTGTCTTTTTCAATTTTCTGTTCTTTCTGTTGTAAACTTTCTGCGCCTCGCTCATTTATAGATGTAAAAACTGCAGAAAGTTTATTTCTGTCTGTTCGGGTTAAATCTACAGTAAATTTGTTCTTGCCTGGTATTTTTTTTAGTACTACAATGCAACTAGGTAACTGGACTCCTCGGAAAATTTTTTCACCTAAATTGATTACAAAATTTTCATACTGATTAATTAAGTCTTTAATATCTTCATATCTGGGTTGGTATAAAAACGTGCTGGGTACGATTAAGCCAAGATATCCGCCGGACCTAAGCAATCCTATTGATCTGTCGATAAATATTTTATAAATGTCTTTATAGTTTTTAGTAGAGTTTGGGTATTTCCTCTCAAAATATTTTGTAAACTTATCTATATCTGCTCCCCATGGGGGATTTTCTATAATCACATCAAAACCGGAATTTTTTTGTTTGAAAACATCTTCGAATTCTTCCTGCCAATTAAATGCTTTTTTGTCTATTTTTGGATCATCAATCAAAGAATTTCCTACCTTCATATGTTCTGTTAGCATCGGCAGTTTTTGATTGGGAACCAATGCTTTCATTAGTAGGTTTAATCTAGCGATTTCAATCGCTTGCTCATCAAGATCAACACCATAAATATTCTCAGTTAAAATCCTACATTTTCTTAAAGCTTGTTCTGGCCTGTCTTTCCTTAAATTTTCATCCATTAATTCAAAGGCTTTGATTAAAAATGAGCCGCTGCCGCAGGCCGGATCGAGAATTTTAATTTTTTCCCGATCAGCAAGGCCAGGAGTCTCTTTTAATAATTTCCCGAGGGTATTTTGAACGATATATTCAACAATATAGCTAGGGGTGTAATAAATTCCCTGCTTTTTTCTTTTGCTAACTACGCCTTCGCGCTGCTGAACTTTACCCAAATATTGCTCATAAACTCCACCCAGAACATCGGAATTAATAGCGTCGAAGCGGTATTTAATGCCGGACTCTTTTTCGCCATAAAGCTTAGGAATAATTTTCCCAAACGGGTCCCCATCGGTATTCAAGTCTTCACAGAGATGTTTTTTGAAAAGATTGCTGTTGTACTTTTCATCATATATTCTAAAAATCGGCGCCAAGGATTTAATAAAGTTTGCTGGATCATTCCCGTTAGCTTCCCATTTTTGGTAGGCCTGCCAGAGAGTTTTTTCTTCAATAGAGCGATCTTCAACAACTCTAATAAAAATCAAACGGTCTAGTATTCTCTGAACCGATTCTTCTAAATCATGTAGACTTATTTTTGTATTCCACTGCCTAAAATTGTTAGTAAGAATTTCCCGCCATTCGACTAAATCTTGCGCCAAAACTTCATTAACACTGACTCTTTTGGCAGTAATTCCCCATTTTTGGGCTTGAGCGTTTAACTCACCCTTTTCGACACTCTCCCTGGAAAGCAACCAAAGGTCATTGAATCTTTTTAGATAGTCTTTGTAAGTAAAGGTTAGATTGGCTCTCGGGTTGGGTGTTTTCCAGTCTGAACTGAAAACCTTTAGACCTTCAAAATCAGTTAAAACTACCCAACTAATTCCTTTATTCCAACCATACTCAATTGCTTGTTTGGCCCATTGATCTTTGTTCAGATCAGCCGGTATAGCTTTAGCCTCTAATAAAAATTGGGTTAGATTGTGAAGTCGGAAAGAGTAATCAATCCAGCCAGAAGCAGTCGCTTCTTCTTCAACGACTTCATTTGATGATTGGCTGTTATACACATCCCAGTTGAGAGCGTGGAATAACGGTAAGATAAAATCTTTACGAGTATTGGCTTCGTTGTATTTTTTACGTTTTGTAGAGTTTAGAGCCTCAAATTTTTTAATTAAGGCTGCAATTTCTTGCTTTGCTTCTGATTTTGAAAATATTTTCATTAAGTTATTCTATCATCAAAGAGTGGATCAAAATCATTTGTCGAAAAATTATATAGGAACAATAATTTTCCATTGTTGTAAAAACCTTGTTCCTCAGCATGTTCTTTCACTAATGTCTCTGCTTTTTGAAAAAGATTATTTTCATCTATTTTTGATTGATTGTTGGCCATGGTATCAAGGAAACTTATGAAAAACTCAACTTTAATAGATTTTCCATCTGATTTAACCTCAAATATGGCCATTCTTCCCTTATCTAACTGACCGAAACTTCCAGAATGGTGAACGGGAAGCTCTTTATCTATAAAACCATTGGTTATTTTTCTGATTTTCATTAACTTATTTTACTCCCGCTGCCTGCTTTTATGCTAATATGTTTACTCAGAGGTTGACAGCATACGAATATTTTACTAAAGTTTTAGTAGATGCCCAACGTCACCCCTAAGCAAAAAAAGATTTTGGATTTTATCGTCGCTTTCTCTAAAAAAGAGGGCTATTCCCCTTCACTGGCGGAAATTGCCCGACACTTTGGAAAGTCGACGACGACCATTCATCAATACGTCGCTGCCCTCAAAGCCAAGGGCCAGCTAACCAAGGAAGAAAACGTCTGGAGGGGAATCCAGCCCAATCAACCGGTGACTCAAATTTTTCTGTTAGGCTACATCGCCGCCGGAGCTCCAATCGAGCCGTTCGAAAACCCGGAACCAATCCAAGTTCCCTTGAGCTTTACCAACTCACCCGGTAATTACTACGCCCTTAAAGTCAAAGGTAACAGCATGGTCGATGACGGCATTAATCACAACAGTTTAATCGTCATCAAGCACCAAAAGACAGCCGATAATGGCGACGCCGTGATCGCCGTTACCGAGGACGGCGCCACCCTCAAAGTCTTCAGGAAGAGACAAAATCAAGTCTGGCTGGAACCGAGAAACAAAAACTTCCCCACGATTAAACCTAAACAATTGGAAATCAGGGGCAAGTTTGTCGGCGTTATTTCCGCCAGTGGGCAGCAATCAGAATTCCACGAACTAACCGAGCGTTATTTAGCGGAAACTCCAATCAGCCACCGGAAATTAAACGGGCAGTATTTTACCCCCAAGACTATCAGGGAAGCCTTGTTAAGCCATTTGCCCAAAAATATCAGCCAGCCCAAAGTCCTCGATCCCGCCTGTGGTACCGGCGAGTTTTTGGTCTCGGCTAACCACTATTTTAAACAGCCGCGGCTTTACGGCTGGGATATCGAAGCCAAGCTGGTTCAAATTACCAGGAAAGTTGCCCCTCAGGCCCGGGTAAAAAGACTCGACGCGCTCACTGTGAAAACCGCTGAAAAATTCGATTTTGTCATCGGCAATCCGCCCTATTTTGAATTTAAGCCCAACCAAGAGCTCAAGAGAAAATTTAGCCAAGTAATTAATGGTCGGGCGAATATCTTTAGTTTTTTTATCAAACTGGGGCTGGATCTGTTAAAACCCAATGGCTACTTGGCTTATGTCGTGCCGCCGTCAATGAATAACGGCCGCTACTTTGCCCAGCTGCGGCAATACATTATCGATCATGGGAACATTGAATCTCTCTCGATTTTGGATAATTCCAAACTTTTCCACCAAGCTTTGCAAAGCACCATGTTACTGGTGATTAAAAAAACCAAAAATAAGGGCGATTATATTTTCAAGAAAAACGGCCTGTCAATTTTTACCGAACAGCCAACCAAGCTTGCCCAGGCCTTTAAAAATAAAGCCACGCTCTATGACTTGGGGTATTCGGTTAAAACCGGTCGTTTGGTGTGGAATCAAAATAAACACTTGCTCACCCTGGAGAAAAATAACAGTATCCCGTTAATCTGGGCGCATAACATTACCGAAAACGGCTTGAAATTTTTCCACAAGAAAAACAAATATCAATACGTCCGAATTAACAATTACGACTGCGGGCCGGCGATTGTCACCAACCGGATTACCGGCACAGTTAAAAAAGGCCAACTAAAGGCGGCAATTATCCCCAAGGGTATGAAGTTTATCGCTGAAAATCATGTCAATGTTATCTTTCCGGGCCCCAACTCCAACCATCTCTCCCTTGAAGAAATTACCCGGCAACTAATGTCCAAGGAAAAACTGGAAATACTTCAACAAATTACCGGCAATACCCAAATCTCTAAAACCGAGCTGGAAAAACTCTTCCCCTTAAATATTGGTTAAAAAGGCCCTTTGGCAAAAAGGACTTAAACCAACGCCGTTGGTAAAGCTCGACTGAACCCGTAAAACCAAGTTGCCATTGATAAAAATCCCATAACTTTTACTCTTGATTGCTTTTGCCTCAACTTTCACCTTTCCGGTAACCAAACTGTCATATTTGTCGTTCGAGTAAGAGAGAATGTCTTTCTGGCTGACGATTATCGTCAGTAACTCGAGCTTCTTGTCATAACCGAGCAAAATCTTTAAAAAGTTAATCTTGTCTTTTAAGGGTAATCGATTAAAATGCCAGACGCTCTCGCGGGTGGCTTTTCTCTGGATCGGTTCGGCTAATTTTCTGGCAAATTCCTGAATTTTGGGATATTGGTATTTGGAGTCTTTAATTGCTTTTTGGGATAACGCGGAAATCTTAGAGTATTCCCCGCCCATTGTCTTTAGAGTGGCTCTTATTTTCAGCCACATATTCTTTAGCTCTTTTGCGTGCCCGTTCCGACGCCAACGGATTTTAAAGAAATCCCGATAGAATCATTGTTTCCAAAAATAACCTTTACATCGGCCAGGGTTTTATTGGCTCGAAATGCCCTCCCAATCCAAAGGATCTCTTTGATCTGACCCTGGGTTTTACTTTTACGTTTAAGTAAGTTCCCGATATGGGGTAATAGTCTCTTAGCCTTTTCTTCTTGGTCTTTGATTCTTAATTTTCCGTCTGGAAAAGTGGACAGGGTTTTCCTTAAAGTCTTAATTTCTTCGGTGTAGTTCCTGGGTAAACGAAAATAATTAATCAAACCTTGGCAAATCAATAATTCAAAAAAATCCGCTTTTGCCCGGCTGGACTTTTCTATATTTTTCTTCATCGCGTTATTTTACTCCCCCTGCCTGATTTTATGCTAATGTTTAGCCAGAAAGCCCAGATGGAAAAAACAATCTCAATATTCATTCTGCCCCTTTTCTGGTGAGAAATAAGGTATAATGAACCTATGAGAGATTTTAATCGAGGCGGAAGCAGAGGCAGCGACCGAGGCGGCCCAGGTGGCGGCAGACGCTTTGGCGGCGGCGGCGACTTCAGACGCGAAATGCATCCGGCAGTCTGCTCCAACTGCGGCAAAAATTGTGAAGTGCCTTTTCGCCCCACCGGCGAGAAACCGGTTTTTTGCAATGAGTGTTTTAGAAAAGACAGCGGAGATAGCCGACCGCGCGAAAAACAGGGACCGAATTACCAGAGCCAATTTGATGCCTTAAACCAAAAACTGGATACCATTCTTAATCTGATTTCAGCACAGGAAAAACCAAAAGCTAAGAAAAAAGCCGTTGTAGTAAAAAAATAGATTTGTCATGCAAAGTCGGTTACAGCGCAAGCGCGAAAAAGACAGTTTAAGGCAAGCAGGCAAGTATATTTTATTGACCCTGGTGACTCTTTTCCTGGTAGTTAAGTTCGGTTTGCCGTCGCTCATCCGCTTGGCCGCGTTCATCGGTGACCTCAAGAGCAGCGGTCAACCGATCGAAAAATCAGACACCTTGGCTCCGGGGGCGCCGACGCTTTTGTCATTGCCCGAAGCCACCAACTCCGCCAAAATCGCCATAGCCGGATATGCTGAAACCGGCGCGACGATCAAGCTTTCCCGCGGTGGAGTGGTCGTTGAGGAAACTATCGCCGATTCCGACGGCAATTTTGAGTTTAAAGACGTCGTTTTAAAAGAGGGCAATAACGAGTTTTTTACCGAAGCGGTTGACAGCCAAGGCAACACCAGCGGACCGTCGCGGACTTACCTGGTCACCTACGACGCCGAACCGCCCCAATTGACCATTGAACAGCCGGAGGCGGGCAAGCGGCTTTTTGACAAAGATTCGCCGGTGACGATAAGCGGCCAAACCGAGATCGGCACCAGTCTAACCATTAACGCTAAGTTTGTCCGGATCGACTCCGAAGGCCGGTTTTCCGTCAAGTGGCCGCTGGTTGAAGGCGACAATCAGCTGGACTTTCTGGCGCGCGACGCCGCCGGCAACGAAACCAAGAAAACTCTGACCGTCAACTACACGCCTTAAACCCTGACGTGCTCGGTCAGGGTTAGGTTGATAGCGTCTTGTACCGCATTCACTTCCAATACATCGTTAGATACGTCTCTGTCTGATAAATCCATACCCCCGACCGGATTATCATTATTAAACAATTGCCAGCCTTCGACTGTTACCCATTCTTGCTCATCCGGGTGTAACAAATTAAAGACGGCGGCGATTGGCCGATCATTGTCAAGATAATCCGATTTATCCAGCCCGGTACAAATAGCCAACATCGGCCTATTTGCCAGCTTTACTACCAAAGCTCTATTATAATTATAGCCGTCACCCACAACCGCGTCCGGCACCAATTGAGTCAACTCATCGCCTTTTAGAACAACTTTGGAAAAGGACCATCTCATGTCAGCGGAGAATTTAACCGGTAGACCCAAAACTACTGTGACTTGCCCCAAAGGAAGATCTAAATTTACTCCTCGATTGATTATTTCTGCCTGACCGGATAATAATTCTGCCATTTGAGTCAAAGTTTACCCGAAGATTTGGCTTTGTCAAGAGAGGCCAAGCTGAACAGCCAAATCATGGCAAATGAGTAAAACAAAGAATTGACAAACAAAGAGTGGACTAATAAAGCAACCAGGGAAACGCGCAGCAGTAAACTTTTTTTCCAGAGGCAGCGGAGCAAATTAAGATAGGCCAGCAACCCAACGATCCCCGTGGTGGCCAGGACAAACAACAAGCTCGAGTCCAGGCCGCCGGCCGAGTGGCTTAAAGGATTATCCCGGTAATACTTTAAGGTGTTAAAACCCAGGCCGAAGACCGGGCTCTGACGCCAAAGGTCAATCCCCAAACGGTAGTTGGTCAAACGCTGCTGCCCGGACAACACGCGTTCGAGCTTGACCCCTTCCCCGCCGGGACGGGGCAAAAGCACTAAGGCCAAGGCTAAGATCGCTAATCCTAAAACAAACCATTGTAATTTCTTTTTAAGCCAAGCCAAGTACAAAGCGGCAGCGACCAAAGCCAGGTAGCTGCTGCGCGAGTAAGTTAACAGCAGCGCCAAAAAATGCAGCCCCAACAGGCGTTTGGAAACAGGGCGGGAAAGATAAATCAAAACCAGGCCCAAAACCAGAATGATGCCGGTAAAGTTGGGGTCGAGCAGAGTCGAAAGTAAACGGTAGTAGTGGTCGTCCCAGTTTAAACCGGCCAAAAACCGGGTATCGGGCACGAAAAAGTACTGGGCCAAACCAAGGAGGGCCACGCCGGAAGAAAAAATCAGCAACCAGCGTCGGTCGATTTTAAGATCAATCAGCAAACTGTAGGCCAAAAATCGGAGCAGATACAAAGCAGCGGTTAAAATTTTATTAAACGGCAGTTTAAAAGCGGCCATCACCAAAGAGACAAAAGCGGCCAGAGCAAACCAAAGAATTGGGCGGAAAAGTTTGAGGCGGCGTAAATTAACCAGCAAGAAACCAATTAAAACCAAGTCGTGCAAATAAAGCGGCAGTCCCGGCAAGCGCTGGAATTCACCAAAAATCATGGAACCAAACAAGACTAAAACCAGAAGATTATTCATTTAAGTAGAGTTTAACCCGGGTCAAATCATTTTGATAGATCAGCGGCAAATCAAACTCCGGACCGCCCTCGCCCACCAAAATGTGACTGTAGCGAGTCTCGGAATTTTTCCAGCTCTCATGGTCATAGGGAAAATTAACGTAATACAGATTATGGATGTCATAAATCAAAACTTTGTCAGTCGGCCTAAGATTAGCTTTAAACCAACCGTCGCAGTCGTAGAAATCGCCGAAATCAAACTTTAAATTGCGGCACAAAAAATTATCGCGGTCGAGATACTTGCTGTTGGCATAGGCGCGGCCACCAATGCCGATGACCGCTTGTAAAATAATTAAAAATATAAATATTTTTTTAGGTTGGAATTTAATACTGGCGGCCAGTAAAGCTAAGGGGAACAAAGCAAAGCGGCCGAAGTCAGTCCCGGGCATGAGAAACCAGAACAAAAAACTTAAAACCAGCAGCCGGGAAAACCTGGGTTTTAATAAGAAACCCAGCAAAATTATTGGCCCAACCCGGTAAGCCGGGTCAAAAAATAAACGAAGCGGCCGGGACAGCCAGTACCAAAAACCATTGAAAAACCATTCCCGCTCCATGCCGAAATTTTCGCCAAACGGATAGACCGGATTGCCGGTGGACTGGTAATTAATCAGCATAAACGGCAGATAGCCCAAAACCGACCAGGGCGCCAAAGTGATCGCCAGATTATAAACCAGGGTATTTAACTTGATGGCTCCGGCCAGAATCAGCATCACTACCCGGCCGAAGCGTTTATAGGCCACTGCTCCCAGCAAAAAAGCCGCGGCCATTAAATCGACATAAGCGCCGGTCGACAGCCAACCGACTAAAAGCGTCGAGTACCAAAGCAGGCTGGCGGCCATACCGCCAAGCCGAAAAATAAAATAGGCTGAGAGCAAGCCGAAGCTCCAGTGGACCAGTTTTCCCGGCAAAAACATGTAGATCATCTCGCCTAAACGGGGCAGGCCGGACCAGTAAAGCAAGTTGCCGGGAAGCGGAGCGATCGAGCCTCTTTGTAAAAACAGTTTGGCTTCGGTCAGGTGGTACCACAAAGCGTCAAAACCCAGCTCCGGCCCGAGCGCGCCGATTAAATTAACCAGAGCCTGGACTATTATCAATCCCAGCCACAGCCGGTCAAGTTTTTTCATAGACTTTGATGCGCACCATTAAGGAATGCAGGCTCATTAGAAAGGCCATAGCCAAACCGGGAACGCCGTCTAAAAACCCCAGGTACCAAAAATAATTTTTCACGAACTTTAGTTTTGGGTAAAAGATCAGCTCAAAAGTCGAGAATTGGTTTAATTCTTCAGCCCGCAAGTCCGAATACCAATTAAGCCGATCGATAAACTGACTGATCGTGATCCGGCGCCTATGGATTATTCTCGGCGACTTCAGGTTCCGAACCTGAACTAAAGACTCAAAGCGTTCATGAACTTTCCCGACCCATTTACCCGTCCCCGGCTGAACTAAACGCGTCAGGCGCACATGAGCGGTTTCACCGAAGCGTAACTTACGGCCTAAAAACCAATCGTCGCGCCGGAAAGCGTAATTATAATTTTTGCTCAAATTTTCCGGCAGCGGCCCGGACAAAACTTCGTCATCGTCCAAAATCATTTTCACTCCGGTCTGGGTTTGGTATTGCCGATTACGCCAAGCAGAAAAATCAGTAATCATATTCTTGCCCCCGCCACCAAAGCAAATAACGGTAATTATCATAGTCGCTGGCAAAATTTGGATTACCAAAATAGTCTACCAGTTTAACGTTTGGAGGCAATTGATCAACCAATTCTAATCTTTGTTTGAGAGTCGGGCCGTAAGGGTAAAAGTCGTGTTTGACTAAGTTAATGACGTTGAAAACTACCAAAGAAAGTAAAGCCAGCTTGGCCCAAATCCGGCGCGGCTTGGGAAGAAGGACCGCCCAAATCGGAAACAACACCGGAAAATAGGCTTCCGAGGGCGAACCGTGGATATAAAAAGAAATTAAAGTTAGTCCTAAAACAAAAAGCAATAATTTCGACTGCCGCCGCAGCTTAAACAGCAGCCACAAGCCGACTAATCCGGCAATCGCCGGATAGCCCCAGCTGATATATTTTGTCCAAAACTCAAAGATCGCCGGCGAGGCGTTGCCCCAGTGAAACACATTGACCAAGCGGTAACCGGCCCAGACGCCGAAACCCAATGTCTGGGTAAAACCGTGGGACCAGTCGTAAATGATTTTGGGGATAAAGGGGATCAGCCAAACCGGCGAGAACTTTTTAAACCAATAAATCGCTAAAATTGTTAAGGGCAAAGTAGTCAACTCAAATTGGAGCAGTAAACCGGCCAGAAAAAACGCCCAGGCAACCGAGCCGCGGCTCATCGCCCACAACCAGCCGAGCGTCACCAGGGGAATTGGGCTGGTGTGATAAGCCAATCGGCTTTGAACGACCGCTAAGGGGCTGGCGGCCAGAATCAATCCCGCCCACCAGTTTTTCGACCAGCGGTATAAAAGATAAACTGACAAAACTCCCAAAGCCGCGGTCATCACTGCCGGGGCGATCGGGTTAAAATTTCCCAGCTTCAAAGCCAGCGCCGTCAGCCAAATGAACACCGGCCCCTGGTGAAGCCAAGGCACGCTGGAGGCAATGCCCACCAGCGGCCAGACGCCGGTGGTGACCATATCCCGGGCGGCCAGAAAGTCCCGGCCCTGGTCGCCGATAAAGGTCATGGTTTCGCTCAGGCGGTAAAACCGCAAAATCGTAGCCAGGGCCACCAAGCTCAGCCAGGGCCAAACGACCTTACCCCGGATTAGAAAGTTATTGAGCCCCATCGACCAATAAAGTAAATTGGCAGCAAGAAGCGAGTGATATTTTAAATAGTAGGCTTTGGCATCAGCCGCATAAATTTTGGAAATAACCTTCCAGCCGGCCTTGTCGGTCGAGGCCGAGACCCGGTGCCAAACTGAAGCCTTGCCCAAATGAACGGTTGTAAATCCCCTGTTTTGAATTTGGCGGCACAAATCGTTTTCCGTGTAATAGAGCTTCAGTTTCTCGTCGTAGCCGTTAATTTTTTTTAATAAAGCGGTGCGGACTAACATGACCGCGTCGCAGATCACTTCCGCTTTAAAAATTTTCCGGCGGTTGAAATGGCTCATCCGGAAATACGGCCGCGGCGAAAAGACTCGATGTAAAAGAGTTAACTCCGTTAAATCCCACCAAATACGATTGTGGCGCGAGCCGGTTTTAACGACACGGCCGTTTTCATAAAACTGGAGCGGCTCAAGCGCTCCGACCCGAGGATTCTTATCCAAATATTCGACCATTGTTTTGCCAGCGTTGTTTTTTAAAAAGATATCCGAGTTTAAAATCAAAAAATATTTGCCCTTCGCCGTCCGCAAGGCCTGGTTATTGGCGCCGGTGTACCAACGATTAGCTTTGTTTTTGATCAGCTTGACTTTGGGAAAATTCCTTTCTACCATTTGGGCCGAGCCATCGGTCGAAGCGTTATCGATCACGATCACTTCAAAACTCAAGCCCTGGGTGAACTGATAAATCGACGCCAAACAGCGCTTGAGCAAATCTAAAGTATTGTATGAAACTATACTGACGGTTAATTTCACCTCCGAGGTGAAAGAAGTTCCCACCTCGGAGGTGTGTTTATTTCTGCGCATAAATACAAATTTGGTGGGCATATAAATTAGGAAAATATTTAACCAGCCAGTTTAAATATTTAACGCCGCCGCCGGGGTCAATGGCCACTGATTTAATAGAAAAGCCGGCATCACGAATTAATTCTTGAAAAGTAAAGTACGTAAAAAACCTTAAATGCGTCCGGTCCATGATGCCGTAATCTTCGTATTCGAACCGGCCCAAAACAGCGTTCAGGCGCTGGCGCCACCAGGCGACGTTGCCGGTAGTAGCAATTAACCGGCCGCCTGGCTTTAATACCGCTTTAATTAATTGAAGTGTCGCTTCCGGCCGAGGCAAATGCTCCAATACCGACGAAGCCATGACGACGTCGTAGGGCGCTTGGGCACGGATTTTTTTCCAGGTGGTTGGGCTGTTTAAATCGCCGGCAATGTCCGGCTGGGCTTCGGGATTGATATCCACGCCGACGACTTTACAGCCCAGATGCTTTCTAAAATGTTCGCTCATAAAGCCGGTGGCCGCGCCCAGTTCCAATACCTTGGTCTTGGGTTTGACCAACCGGGTGGACAGATAATCAATGTTGGTTCTTAAAAGCTTGTCCGGGTCAAACTTGCCCCGGTAGCGGTATTTAATTTTTTTAAAAGATACCATACCAGCGAATACTTGCCTTTCTTTTTGATCATTACTTTGAGCGGCAGGGACTTTATTATCTTGTCATAATCATGGGCCCAGGTAAAGTAATTGAGTGGTTGCGGCCAGGGGCGGACTTCTTCGATAATAATTAAATATTTTTTGGTTATTCTGATCAGTTCAGCCATGGCTCGATTAAGATTTCGGGGATTAACGTGCATTAACAAACCGTGGGTAAAAACCAAGTCAAAACTCCGGTTGTTAAACGGCAAATTCAAGACGTCGGCCCGAACCAACTTAACCGCTTTTGGCAAACCGCTTTGTGCCAGCAGCTTGGCGGAAATATCCGCGCCGGTCAAAATTTCCGACCTGATCCTCTGCTCGATTAGGAAGTTTAAATTGCGGCCGAAGCCGCAGCCGGCTTCTAAAATTGATCGGGGCCGAAGCTTTTTAATTTGCGCCAGCAGCCAGCGCTGCTGCGGGAAAATCCGGTACTGCCACCGGTCGGCTAAAAATCGGCGGTAAAGCCAACGCCAGTAGAATGATGGTTGCCAACTGACGACTTGTTTGACTAGAATCATAGGCTAAAATACATTAAACCACATTTACCATGAAACCCAATCCCATTGACTGGTCCGGCTCCCGGGCCCTAGTCCAGCAACTATCCCACGCCAAGTTAAAATCTGCCTTGAACCGTTACGGCCGCGGCCAAGTCCTCGACCTCGGCTGCGGCGATAAACCCTATCAGCGATACTGCCGCTCTCAATCTTATCTGGGCATCGACCGGCACGGCGGGGACAAACGCGGCGATTTTTTTAAACTGCACTTGGGTAAAAACTGTGCCGATACCATCATCTGCACCCAAGTCATCGAGCACCTGCCTGACCCGCGCCGCCTGTTTAAACTGGCTTATAAGTTGCTCAAGATTGACAGTCATTTAGTTCTGGCGGCGCCGTTTGTCTGGCCGCTTCATGACGAACCCCGTGACTACTGGCGTTTCAGTCCCTACGGCCTGAAACAGCTTTGCCGGGAAGCGAATTTGACGGTTATCAGCTGTCAGCCGCTGGGCGGCTATTTGGCTTTGATCTGGCAACTGGTGGCTATTCTGCTCGAACGTCCGGCCTACGGCCGAGCTTGGACTAACCGCCTCTACCGGGCTTGCCTAAAATTCTTTTTCTCACTCGTTCAGCCGCTGGTTTACCGCCTCGATCAAATCAAGCCAATCAAGGGTGCGGCCATTGTCTATCTGCTCGTGGCTAAAAAATGACCATGAATGACCAAGACTACTACGAAAATTATTGGCGCCACCGCCTCAAACAGGAGCCGGGGCTTGTCCGGCGAATCCCTTTACGGATTAAACTGGCTTTAAATCACTTACCGCCTTGGCCAGTGGCTATTCTTGACCTAGGCTGCGGCGAAGGCAGTTTGGGTCGGGCGGCCAAAGCGATCAATCCGGGCCACCGCCTCGTTGGCGCCGACATTGCCCCGACCGCGCTTAAACTGGCCCGGTCCGGCTACGACTCGGTTGTCCCGGTCGACTTTGACCACCCCCGTCGGCCAGCTAAACTCAAACAAAAATTTAGCCTCGTCACCGCTCTCGAAGTCGTCGAGCATCTGCGTCACCCTGACCGGCTGCTACAGTTGGCTGCTGCTAGTTTATTGCCTCAAGGCAAGCTCATTCTCTCTTTTCCCAATACCCAGTGGTGGGGGTTTAAGCACGACCGGCCGGCCTATACCGCCGCCGACCATCGGCAATTTTTTAGTTTAAACTCGATCACCAAACTGCTAAACGAACAGGGATTCTGGGTGGAAACAGTTGACGGCATCTACACCCTACCTTGGTACTTCGGCCGCCTGCCCCATCAGCTGCAAAAAATTTTGGGCCAAGTTAAACCCGATTTATTCGGCTATCAGTTAATTTTGGTCTGCCGCAAAAAAAATATATCAACAGTTGTCCATTTAATAAAAGATTATCTCAACCAGTCCGAATCTTGGCTCTTTACCCAAGTGGTCACTTCCCGGGAAACACTACCGCTGGTTTTATCCCGCAACCTGAAAAATCTGGACCAATTTCCCTGTCTGGCCTTAAGCAAATATCCGCTCCTAACCGATAATTTAGGCCCGTCCTTATTTAGAAAAACCACCGCTTTAGTCCAAACGCTGAAAGATCGCTGGCTGGGTGCGGAAAATAAATACTACCGCCGGCTGATCAAGGCAAGCGGCGCGCGGCTGATCCACGCCCACTACGGTCCCACCGGCTGGCAGGCGATCGGCCTCAAACGCCAAACCAAACTGCCGCTGGTGGTCAGTTTTTATGGCGGCGACGCCTACTGGCTGCCAACCAACTTCCCTATTTGGCGACGGCGCTACCTAGATCTTTGGCGCGCGGCCGACTGCCTGATCGTCAAAGGGCCAAAAATGAAACAGCGCCTAGTTGCCTTAGGCTGTCCCAAATCCAAAATAAAAATTATCGACCATGGCGTTGTTTTGACCAAAATTCCCTTTAAGCCCCGGCGCTGGAAGCCGGGTATACCGATCAAGATCCTAACTGCCTGCACCTTGATCGACTATAAAGGTATCAGCCACACGGTTCAGGCGGTGGCCCTTGCCCGTTGGACCCTGCCTCGGCTGCGCTTGACTATCTTCGGCTCCGGCCCGCAGGAAAAAGAAATTAAAGAGTTAATTGATGAATTAAAGCTCAATCAGGTAGTTTTTCTCAAACCATTTTTGGCGTGGGAAAAACTGATAAAAGAGTGCGACCATCACCAACTGTTTCTTCACCCCTCCTATACCACACCGGACAATAAGCAGGAAGGCATCCCGACGAGTTTAATTGAACGGGTGGCCGCCGGCTTGCCGGTCATCGCCACGCGCCACGCCGATATTCCCGAAATCGTCAAAAACGGCGTCAATGGTTATTTGGTTCCCCAAAACAACATTGAGGCTTTGGCGGATAAACTCATCACTTTAGTGAACCAACCGGAACGCTGGCCTAAATTCGGCCACAACGGCCGGAAACTGGTGGTCAAAAGTTTCGACGCCGTCAAACAAACCGCCGTCAGAGAGCAGCTATATGCTTCATTAATTGCCGGAAACGCTTCGCATAAGTATGTTCGCTCCGGCAACGCCGCCGTCCGGCGTTAGCAATTTTTTTCCGTTCGGCCTGATGAGTCAAATAATAATTAATTTTTTGAACACAATCTTTTATCCCGTGAAACTCAACCGCTTGTTTATCCGGAACAAACCAGTCGGGGTTGAGCCGGTTAGCCAGCAGCAGCGCCCCGGCCGCAGGGATTTCAAACGAGCGCAGGTTGCCGCCTTGCGGCAAGTGGTCCGGGGACAAGTTTAAACCGATTAGGCTGCGGCAGTAATGCGCACTCACCCGCTTACCCCAAGCTTCGCCGCCGTAAACCGGCTCCAGTTCCGGCAAAATTTTTACTCCCGGCGGCAACCAGCCCCAAACCTTAACTGACACGCCCCGCTGCTTCAGTTGGCTTAAAAACGCTTGCCGGTTGGGTAATAGCGTCCCCACAAAACTCACTTTAATATCCCGCCGGAAATTTTTATTTTTAAAATCAGCCGGGCCGACGGCAGATATCGGCAGGCAAATGACTTTTTTGGCCCCTAGGCTTTCCCACGCTTTAACGTCGGCCGGTTCGTTGACCACAACCAGCCGGGACCAACGGCCAATCTGCCTTTCGTTTGATGATAACATCTTGGGAGCTACCCCGGTAAAAAAAACCGTTTTTTTTACCAACCAAGTCGCCTCCCGGCCGGCAGAGAAAAAAACAAGGTCAGGTTTAAACCGCCGTCTAGCGCTAAACAACTCCAGCGACTTCCAAATTTTTATTGCCGGGAACCGGGAAAGGTTAACTAATTTAACCGTATGACCAAGAGCAGTCAACGCCCGGCGCCACTTAAGATGCGGGTCGTCAGGTTTGGATCGGATCGGGGTGACCAGTAAAATTTTCATGCCAAAGTTTTTTTGAGCTGGTAAATAAACTGGGGAAGAGCGGCCGCTTGGGACGCCACCACCGCCCAACTCGTACCGACTATTCCCCAACGGGCGGTGAGCGGCCAAATCAAAACTATCAAAAAAGCCAACCGCGTCAAACCCATACCCAGTACCGTTTGCGGCTTGCCGGTAGCATCAAACAAAGCCGCCCCGACCGAAGTCACCGGCCGCATGATGCCAAAAATAATAAGCACGTTTAATGCCGGCAGCAGCGGCAGCCAAGCTTCGCCAAAAATTATCTTGACGGTCCAAGGCGACGCTAGCCAAACGGCCAAGGCAAAAGCCAAGCTCAAAATCAGGGTAATGGACAAGGCCTTAACCAATCCCCGTTTAAGTCTGGCTTTGTCTGTCTGAATTTTGGCAAACATCGGGAAAATAATTTGGTAAACTATCCCCGCTCCTTGCGTAGTTGTCAGGTTGGAAATTTTATAAGCGGTTTGGTAGTAAGCCAAACTTCCGGCGCCCAAAATCCGGCCAACCAGCAGGTCGTCACCCTGATCGCCAATATAGGCAGTCAGGGTCCCGGCCGTCACCCACTTACCATAGGTATAAAGTTCTTTGATTTTAGCCAAGCTCACACCGCTCCAATCAAACCGGCTGAAAATGAACGAAAGGATCAGTGCCGCCGCGCCGCCGCTGACCACTCCCAACGGCAGGGCAACAAACGATCTCAGTAAAAGAAGCAGAGTGATTGTCCCGAGCGATTCGGCCACCGAGGCCAGCGCCTGCCACAAAAATTCTTTTTTAAATTCCAAGTTCTTTCTGAATAAAACCACGGCCGGGCTGACAAAGCCTTTAATCAGCGGCGTCAAGGCCACCAAACGTAAACCGTCCGTCAAGCCGGCGTTAAAAAAATCGCTGACCCACGGCGCTATCAGCCACAAAACCGCGGAAATGAGCCAGCCGCGGCCGATGAAAGCAATCCAAGCCGATGACAAATAGCGCTTAGTGTCTTTGGTAGTTTGCACCAAAGCCTGATTGATCCCCGATTCGGTGGCCACTTCGGCCAAACCGTAGGGCAGCATGATCATGCCAAAAGCACCGATTTCCTGTGGCGTCAGGATTCTGATAGCCACAACGATTTTGAGCAAAGAAAAAATCTTAATCACCACTTTAAGTAAGCCCAGCCAAAACGCGCCCTCAAAGCTTTTTTGCATCAAGTGTTTCATCTAAAGTTAAGGACCGCTTTGATAATTTTATTTTGCTCAGTCGCGGTTAAATCCGGAAAAATCGGCAGGAGGACAATCTGCCGCCAAACTTTTTCCGTTACCGGCACTTGATGGGGAAACCGGCTAAACATTTGGTAATAGTGGTTGGGCAGATAGTGGACATTGGCGCTGATCCCCTGCCGGTTTAAATAGTCAATCAGCCGGTCGCGGATTTTTTGATCGACTTTTATCACATAGTTGTGGTGGCTGGACTTAGCCCAAGGTTTAACTTCAGGAATTTTAATCCAGTCTAGTTTTTTAAATTCCAGGTTATAATGTTTAAAAATTAACTTTCTTTTAAAATTATTTTTCTTTAATTTATTAAACTGGACCAGGCCGATCGAAGCGGCAATGTCGTTCATTTGGTATTTGAAACCCAGGTCGGTAACGTCGTATTCCCACTTGCGGGCTTTGGCTTTTTTACCGTAGCGGACCCAGGTTGACGAGGAAATCCCCGACCAAGCCAGGTGCCTGATCCTCTGGGCCAATTTTTGGTCATTGGTCACCACCGTGCCGCCGTCGCCGGTAGTTAAGTTTTTAATCGCCGCGAAAGAAAAACAGCCCAAAAGCCCAAAGCCGCCGACGTGCTTGCCGTAATAATATGAGCCGGTGGCGTGGGCGCAGTCTTCGATCAAAGCGATTCTTTTTTTGCGGCAAACTTTCACCAGGGGCTTTAAATCCGCCGGGTGGCCGCCGTAATGGGTGACGATGATGGCTTTGGTTTTGTTGGTAATTTTTTTGATCACGTCATTGGCGTCGGTCGAGAGCGTGTCCGGATCGACGTCGGCAAACACAATTTTCCCGCCAGCTTGTAAAATCGCCTGATTGGCGGCCACAAACGTGAGTGACGAGCTGATAACTTCATCGCCGGGCCTGATCGTGGTTAGAAGCGATAGGTGTAAAGCGGCGGTAGCCGAGTTTAAAGCGACGGCGTATTTGGTGCCGGTCAGCCGGGCCATTTTTTCTTCCAACTCGTGAGCTCTTGGCCCGTTGCCCAGCCAGCCGGAGCGCAAAGTGGCCACTACCGCCCGCTCTTCTTCTTTTCCCAAGGAGGGCTTAAATAAAGGGATCATTCTCTAGAAATTATAGCAGACAGGGACCCGGTCATCACGGCAATATCGGCAGTGACTTGTATCAAGGGCAAATACTTCCACCCCGGGGTGGAAGTATAGCGGCCAAACTTGAAAATCGGCCAAAATAAGTAGATTAAAAATAACCAGGGAAAAAACATAAACAAGGCGTAACGGCCAAACACCGTGGCGATTTTAACCAGGTGCGGCCGGTAGCGGGCGCGGCTATCTCCCTGGGCATAGTGATAGATCTGACGAAAAAATTGCCGCCAGGTGTCCGGCAGCTGCCAATTGACTAAGGCGGTTTTGGCCACGGCCATTTTGCCCTGGGTTTTCAACTCCCGGGCAAAAACCAAGTCTTCGCAATAATTCAAGTTTTCCGGATACCAAGCCGTTCCTTTTCTGAAAGCCAAAGACCGAGATGAGGGCAAATAAGTTTTAGGATCAAATTTATCCGGTATCACCGCCACAAACGGGGCGACGCATTTTTGGAAATTTGTTTTAGTTATTGGCCGGTAATAGCCGGCAACCGACAGCACTCGTTTATCTTTAAATGGTTTGGCCAATCGCTCCAACCAATGTTTATCGGCAATACAGCCGGCGTCGGTAACGGCGATAATCTGGTTTTTAGCCAGCTTAATTCCCAGATTTCTAGCCACCGACCGATTGGCACCTCTATAACACCTTAGAGGTGTTATAGAGTAATCCTTAATAATTCCAACCGTCCCGTCGGTCGAGTCGGCATCGACGATAATAATTTCACGCGGGGCTAAAGTTTGTTCAGAAATCGAATCCAGGAGCGGACCAATCGTCTCTGCCTCATTCAATGTCGTGATAATTAAACTAACCTTCATGTTTGTGGACTCCGACTACTTTCTCAATTTCTATCTCGACTCCGTCAGACTTTAAAACCAAATAGCCGGTGTTGTCAATACAAAACGGCGGCAACTGATTATACGTGCCATAGCCCAAGTGGATCAGCAGCAGTCGTAAAACGCCGCCGTGGGAAATTACCAGCACGTTTTTGCCGGCGTAAGCCACGGCCACTTCCCGAAGGAAAGTAATTACCCGGGCGACGGTTCCGCCGATGCTCTCAATGCCATGAGGATAAACAAACTTGAATTTATCTTTATCGGATAAAACGTCAAAGCGTTTGAGCGTTTCCCGCAAATCCTCCTGGTACTGCTCCAAGGTCTTGCCCTCATAGGCGCCGAAGCTTCTTTCCCTGATCGCCCGGGCGGTGGTCACCGCCAATTTTCTTTGCCAGGCGATTACCTGCGCCGTCTGCCGGGCGCGCATTAAATCCGAACTGAAGATGGCCGCAAACTTAATCTTTTTTAGCTTGGCCTCGATCGCCCGCGCCTGTTTGATCCCGGTTTTAGTCAAAGGCACGCCTGAGGTTTTCCCCTGCATCAGGTTTTGGACATTCCACTCGCTCTGGCCGTGGCGGACGAGATAAATGGTACAGGGCTTTATCGCTTTTGCCATAGCTTTAAATAAGTTTGGGCCACTTGTTTCCAGGTAGGTAAAATTACTTTTATTTTCTTAGGTTCTTTAAGCTGACCTACTAATTCTTCCGCCGAACCGCTGATATTAATTGATCCTGCCGCCGGAAACTTTTCCAGATAATCTTTTTTCAACTGGTTTTGGTACAAACTAAATACCGGCCGGTTGTAAGCCAACGCCTCCCAAATAGTTAAATAGGAAGTGGCAAAAATATATGCCGGGCGCTTCAAATAAGGCGTCAAATCTTTCACCATGCCGGTGACTTTACCTAACTTTTCCGCCTTTCCGCGCCACCCTCCGTCGCCGACAAAAGTGACCGGCAGCTTAAACTTTTCCTTAATCGCTTTCAATGCCGCCAGGTATTCTTCAATCGCGTTATCCTGGTCTAATCTGCCGATAAAAATAATCTCTTTCGGATTGCCTGATAACATTTTTATGCTGCGATCGCTACACAAAAGTGTTACGCCACCATAACTTATATAATCCGGTTTTTGCCCGTACCAGCGCTTCATAAAACTGCCGATGGCAATGCTGCCAAAGCTTAAACGTTCAGATAGTTTTCTTATCAAAATATTTCTCTTAGGGATAGGGTAGACCCCTTCCCAACCGTGAAAGGTAGTAAATACCGGTTTATTTATCCAGAAAAACCGAAAAGGCAAGTACCAAAAGAAAACATCGTGGCAGTGAATTATGTCAGCGGATTTTAATATCTGCCGTTTTTGCCACAGAGCCCGCCAAATCCCCCATTTTGAATTTGAATAGGGGAGCCGGACAATTTTTAAATCCCGGTACGTTTGAGTTTCCGGCAATTTTGCCTCATGCTTCAGGGTTATGACCGTAATCTTGTGACCCAGTTTCGTTAGCTCCCGCCCCACTGCCTCAACGTGCCTCTCTACCCCGCCAATATGCGGCCAGAAAAATCGTGACAGAAAAAGAACTCTCATCGCTCTATTATAAACTGTCAACCCCTAGAACACTTTGCTATAAGAATATTAGGTTTCCAACGATATGGTAATAATTTACTTAGTAGTTTTTTCAACAAATAATAATTTGAAAAAGCATAAAGCTTGATTGTTTTCTCTACCTTAAATCTAGCAATAATTAATTCTTGGGTGAATATTTTTTCGCTGTATCTCCTTAAATGATTATTGGGATTAAAATCCTCTGTATATTTTTCGTTAATCGGAACAGAAAAAATCGCTCTGCCTTTTACTTTTAAAACCCTTTTTATTTCGGCTAGAGTTATAAAAATTTTATTAGATTCAATATGCTCTAAACATTCTAAGGAAACAACATAATCAAAAAAGTTATCTTTAAATGGTAGCTTAGATATTGATCCTATAAAAAAGTTTTTACCATACTTTTTTCTCGCTTGCTCCACCGCATAATTTGAAACGTCTATTCCATATAATTCAAAATTATTATTTTCATCTTTTATCTTTTGCTCAAAATAACCATAACCAAAACCTAGATCCAGAATTCTACCCTCTTTGGCTCGAATCAATCTAATTACTTGAACAATCCTATCTTTACTCATTGGGTCTAATCTCCTAAAATCCTTTCCTGCTTCAATCTTGTTGTTCCAAAATTCTCTTGTGTTGGAATTTTTAATAATTTTCTTTTGCCTGTAGGTTTTAAGAAATTCTTTAATTTTATTTTCGTCAATAAGCCTTTCTCTATATTTATCCATCTCAAAATCAGTAACAATTTTATTATTTTTTCGCATAAAGATGCCCTAACGAAATTTGATACTTGACATAATTATTTAATATCTGCTGTAATAATATTACAGTGAAAGCTTTATTGGCCGGAAAAGCCTCACTCATTATACTTCTTTTCCACCTGCTCTTAGCAGTTTCTTTAATTTTCCCAAAAATTATTTTAGCAACAATTCTTAATGAGGATTTTAACGACGGCAATACCGATGGTTGGGTTGTAGTAAATGAACCGGGAAGAACTCCATGCTCTGCGCCATGGATTGTTGAAAATGGTGAGTTACTAATAGAGATTAATCAGGGATCTTGTACTAAGCATTTAATGCCAACAGACGAGCTCTGGAATAATCTTGGCGATGAATACCAAATAGAGGTTGATATGAGGTCAGGCGGGGGAACAGATCACAATATTGCTTTTAGATTTACAGTTATACCGCCGAATATTAATAATTGGTACGATTATCACTTTATTTACCCCAATAGCATAGTACTTGAACGAGTCCCCGTAGGAACTCCTGGGAATTCAGTATCATATGCTTTATCCCATAATACTACTTATCATTTAAAAATATTAGTAAAAACAGGAAATATTCAACTCTCAATAAATAACGCAATAGTCTTGGATTATCACTATGATCCAGCACAAGATGGATTTCCAACTGGAAGGTTTGCCTTTAGAACAGGAACGGGAACAGACTCATATTCAAAAACCTATTTTGACAATCTAGTGATTAAATCACTCGACGAACTTCTTCCGCCCTCTCCAAGCCCCTCGCCCTCTCCAAGTCCATCTCCGTCCCCCAGCCCGTCGCCGACGCCAAACCCGATTGTCGTACTTTCGGGAATGGGCGGGAGCTGGAATACTATGGCTTTAATAACCGGAACGACTGGCGGAACCTGGAAAAAGACGCCGTTTATCAAGGTTTATGACAATCTCAAGAATACTTTTTTAAATGCTGGCTACAATGGAGATAACGACTATTTTGAGTTTTACTATGACTGGCGCAAGAGAGTCGAGAACTTAGCTGATGATCTGGACAACTATTTAGAAACTATTTTAAATGAGCAGCCCCCTGGAACTAAAGTTGACCTAGTCGGCCATAGCCTAGGCGGCTTGGTCGCCAGAACTTATGTTCAAAAATACGGCACGGAAAAAATCGATGATTTAGTCACTACCGGTTCGCCGCATGAAGGCGCCGTTCCTGCCTACCTGGCCTGGGCAGGAGCGCAAATTGACGAACGCTTCGGTTGGGAATCGATCGGTTTAGAACTGTACCTGCATTTACATCAAGGCAGATACTCCTCGCCTGTCACAGCGGTGCAAAACTTAACACCATCACTCAAAGACTTACTGCCGATTTTTGATTTTGCCAAAAATTCTGATGGCACAGTAATTCCGGTTAGTTCCATGCAAACTGTGAATGACTATTTAGTGGAATTAAAAGAAAACTTAGATAGCGGCTTAACTGATTTGATGTCCACGATAGCCGGTAATAAAAATGAAACTGTCGAATGGGTTAAATTGGGCGAGAGGAGTTTAACCGACCGTCTGCTCGATCGCTGGCCTGATGGCAAACCAACTGTCTCCGAATACACACAAGATGGGGACTCGACCGTTTTATCAAAGAGTGCGTTGATTCCCGGAGCCAGCCCGGCAATCATCTCCAACTCTCATATTGATTTAGTCCAAACCCAAGCCGGAATTGACGCAATTATGACGGCTTTAGACATCGAAACCACGCCCCAAACCGGCAACGAACAACCAGACAGAACCCCCAGCCTACTTTTCCTACTCCATTCGCCGGCAGAGATTACGGTTACCGACCCCAACGGTAGCCAAGCCGGTTTTGGAGTTAATAATCCTATGGATAATTCTTTTTACAGCCAAGAAGACAAGTTGCTGTTTATCTACAACGCCCTGGCCGGAGAGTATCAAACTACCGTCACCGGTACCGGTGACGGTAGTTACCAATTGGAAATTGGTCAATTAACCGATAGCGGCGATTATTGGTCATCACTGGTTGATGAAATTCAAACCGCCGCGACTGACGTCTGGACAGTTAATTTTAATTCGCAAAACCCGCTGAGCGATCCGGTAGTTGACGAAAGCGGTGCCAGTAAAATCGATCAAGCCAAACTCCGGCTGGAAAATTTGAAAACCAAGACCAAACCGAAACTGACGATTTATTTAAACCAAATCATTAGACTATTAGATAAAAACCGGATTCCCTCACTGCGCCTGGCGCTAACTTCGACTTACAAATTCCGCTATTGGGTAGATAAATTTGCCCAGAGCGACGCCTACTTAAAGTCCGAGTCCGATCAAATCGGCCAGCTGTTAAATCAAGCCCTGGTAACCATCGGCCAAAACAGCCAAACTCTAACTAAAAAACAGATTCAAGTCGAACTCAACGCCGCCTTAAAAGCCAAACAACAATTGGAAACAAAAGCCAGTCAAGTCAGTGGAGAAAACCTGAAGTTGGGTAACGTTTTAGAGTTAATCAACCGTTATTTAGAAAAAGCCCAAGAAAACTTTGATCAAGCCAACTACTGGCAAACGCACGCGGACGCTTTGGTGGTTCGGGTTTTGGCAATTGAAGCCAACGCTTTAATTAAATAAAGTGCTATAATCTTTCTACATGGTTTTGGAGTACGCTCAAACTCTACCCGTGTTAGTTGAAGCGCAAGCGCCGGATACTCCTTTTGTCGAAAACATTCTCACTCGTTTAACTGATACTAATAATTTTGGCGGATTAAGGCACGGCCCCAATTTTTTAACCGATACCTTGCAAAAATTCCTTATTTATCACCGCCGCGTCCCCAACGGGGCAATTATTGGGCGTGCCACCCAGCCGGATTTAGAAGAAATGGTTCCCGAATATACCAGGATAGACCCACTGACAGGCGACATTGTCCATGGTATTGCTATTCCGGATGGTTTTACTGATTTGGTTTATCAGGACCCTGAAACACAAATCAAAGCCTTAATTGCCGCCGTTGTCACCGCCAGGCATCAAGAACTTAATGATTTCCGGATTCATAGCCGTCCGGTAATGGATGCCGTAGAAACCGCTCAAGCCTTATTTGATCAGGCACTGGAAAGAAAACCTGGGCTGATTAAGGGTTTTGTGGAACCGATAGGATTTGAACCTATGGCCTCTTCAATGTGAATGAAGCGCGCTAACCAACTGCGCTACGGTTCCTACCTTGACTGATTATAGCAAACCCTTTAGCATTATAAGAATGGAAGAAGAGAATAATTTTTTGCACCGGTTGTGGCTGTGGTTTCTTGATTTTGTCGAGACAATTGTCATCGCTCTGGCTATTTTCGTGGTCGTCTACCGCTTTTTGTTCCAACCGCACCAGGTTAAAGGCAGTTCGATGTACGACAATTTTCACGACGGCGAGTATCTGTTAACAGATAAAGTCAGCTACCGCTTCGGCGAGCCGCAAAAAGACGACGTCATTGTTTTTAAAGCGCCGCAAAACGAGGACTATGATTACATCAAACGGATCATTGCCCTGCCGGGAGACCGCATCAAAATTTCCGGCGGCCAGGTGTTCGTCAACGATCAATTGGATAATGAATCCGGCTATTTGGATGGGCGCATTACCACTCACGCCGGGCTTTATGCCAAAGAAGGCCAGACTCTAACCGTGCCCGCAGGCGAATACTTCGTCATGGGCGACAACCGCAACAACTCTTCTGATTCACGCGAATGGGGGCCGGTACCGCAACTTAACATTGTTGGCCGCGCCTGGATGCGCTACTGGCCGATCAATCATCTGGGAGTCGTTGACAAATACCCTAAAGATTAGGCCGTAATCGCTTTAACGAGTTTATTCAAAATGTCATCGGTGGCTTCGGTCGTGCCTTTGAGGGTGATAAACAAACGTGTTTCCCTATGGGTGCGAATTAACTTAACCGAAGCGTTATTACCTAAAACTTGAGACATTTTCGCCGCCATTTCATCGATCGCGTCACTGACAATCCTCAGCGCCTGCTTGCCCGTGGCGGTAACTTTCTGTCCGGTTTTAGCTTTCATCCGCCGGGATAAATCTTCGGCGCGGCGGACCGAACCGGATTCTTTCAGAATGATTTTGTAGGCATCGATCATCGACTGTTTGTCATCGATCGAAGCCAGGGCCCGAGCGTGGCCTTCGCTGATCAAGCCGGAAATCAGACCATCTTTTAAGGCATCGGGCAAAGTTAACAGTTTTAAAGTATTGGAAATGTAGGCCGGGCTTTTGCCGATTCTTTGAGCAATCTCGGCGTTACTTAAATCAAACTCTTCGATCAAACGCTCAAAGGCTTTAGCCCTGTCAATCGCATTCAAATCCGTCCGCTGGACGTTTTCCACCAGGGCCATTTCCAGCATGCCTTGGGGTGAAGTCTCTTTAATGATACAGGGCATGGTGGTCAAGCCAGCCAGTTTGGCCGCCCGCCAGCGCCGCTCGCCGGCCACGATTTGGTAGCCCGCCGGGGTATGGGCAACAATCAACGGCTCTAAAATTCCGTGCTCGCGGATCGAGTCGACCAAGTCCATTAAACTATCCGGCGTAATCATTCCCCGGGGCTGTAAGGGATTAGGCTGGACTTTGTCGATTTCCAAATGGGTAATGCTGGTCTGGTCGATCATAATTTAAACCACCGAGACTAATTGTTTGCCCTGTTTTTGGCTGAATTTAATCTGGCCGGCTTTTTTGGCAAACAGAGTAAAGTCCCGGCCGCGGCCGACACCCACGCCCGCATGCCATCTCGTCCCATTTTGCCGAATTATTATCATACCGGTCTTGGCTTTCTGGCCGCCAAATAACTTGACTCCCAGGCGTTTTCCGGGACGGTTAGCGTGTTGGGCGGTTGATCCGGTAGTCTTTTTATGCGCCATAGCTTATGTTTACACTAAATTTTCACGATTTTCAACTTTGTCTTCAATTGGCGATGGCCGGTAACCCGGCGGTAGCGGGATTTGGATTTGAATTTGGAGACGCGGATTTTCTCGCCTTTGGTTTGAGCGACGATTTCCGCCTGGACCACGGCGCCTTTGAGAAGCGGCTTACCGAGCTCAACTTTATCGCCGTCGAAAGCTAGCAGGATTTCTTTAAAACTGACTTTGTCTTTTTCCTTGCCGGGAATCCGGTCAACAATTAAACTCTGCCCAGAAGTAACCAGGTACTGTTTGCCGCTGATTTTGACGACCGCGTATTTCATAAGAGGTATTATAGACCGGATTTAGAAAATCTCCAAACACTACTGACCAGTCCCAAACTGACCATGGTCGCCAGCATCGAACTACCGCCAGAGGAAACTAACGGCAAAGTGATTCCGGTCACCGGCATCAAACCCAAATTCATCGCCACGGTAACCCCAACCTGGAACCACAGCATCACGCTCACCCCGGTAACAATCAGGCGGCCAAACTCGTCCCGGGTGTTTTTGGCAATAAACAGCAAGTGCCGCAGTAGCCACCAGTAACTCAAAATCAGCCCCGCTCCTGCCAGCAAACCCAATTCTTCGGAGATGGTGGCAAAAATAAAGTCGGTCTGCCGTTCCGGCAAAAACTCCAGTTGCGATTGACTCCCCCGGCCTAAACCTTGGCCCCAAAGGCCGCCGCCGCCGACGGCAATCAGGGATTGAATTACCTGGTAGCCGGACCCGGACGGGTCACTGTAAGGATTGGCAAAACTTAGCAAGCGCTGGGTTTGGTAAGGCTGGAGCAGTTTCCAACCCAACGGCAAACACACTAAAACCGCCAGCCCTAGTGCCAATAGCTGACTGGTCCGAATCCGGGCGGAAAGCAGTAAACCCAGCCAAATTGCCCCAACTACCAAACTCGTACCCAAGTCCGGCTGTTTAAAAATCAAAATAAACGGCCCGAGCAACAAAACAGCAAAACCGAATAACTGACGCCAATTTAAGTTCCGGCGCTTGGCCAAGTATTGGCTGTAAGCCAAAATTAACAGCGGCTTAATTAGTTCCGACGGCTGGAGGCTATAACTGCCCAAAGGGATCCAGCGCACTGCCCCCCGGGTAACGACGCCGAAGACAAACGGCAGCAACAGCAAAATCAGACTGGCAATTAAGTAGTGGCGCCCCAACCACAAATGCTGTTCGTAAGGATAACCGGCAACCAGAAAAAACAAAATCAGTCCCAAAACAATAAATACCGCCTGGGTCAAAGCCAACTGCCAGGATAAACCGCCCAAAATCAACAGGCTCAAAACCCAAAGCGGCAGCAACGGGCCCAGCAGGCGCCAGTCGATCATAAACGGGTCAGTTTAAAGGTGGGGCCGACTTTCAAATCTTTTACCAGCGCTTGGGTTTTAATGTAAACGGTATAGTCTTTGGGCCAAGCCGGAAGCTCGACATTTACCCGCTCGTTTAAACCGGTAGCGGCAGTTTTCCTGGCCGCCTGAATCGACCGGACGATCTCCCGGGCCTTGCCTTCGGCTTTTAGCGCCGGAGTCAGCTTGGTGTCTAAACTCACCGTCAACTCTCCTGTCCCGGCTTTGTATTTAAGCGCTTTCAGGTTAGTCTCGTTCAAAACCAATTGCTCCAAATTCCGGTCAAGCCGGGCAACAGAAACAGTCGCGCCGGCCAGCGGCTGGCGAACCGGCAAGTTTAAGGCTTTACGCCGGCTGTGGATTTTTTCGACTAAATCCCGGGCCTTAAGCATATCGGTTTCCAGACTTTGATTAATTAAAGCGGCCTCAAACTTGGGCCAATCGGTTAAGTGAATCGAAGTTTTCGATCCGGTCAAATTACGATAAACCGTCTCGCTGATAAACGGCGTCACCGGGGCCATTACCTGGCTTAATTTAACCAGCGCCCAAGCCAGGGTAGATTGGGCCTGTTTATCGGTCCGCACCCGCTCCCGGCTGTTACGCAAATACCAAGTGGATAAATCAGTGACATAATCCTGAATGAGCCGACAGACCATGACGGTATCGTACCTGTCTAAGCTACGAGTCACGTTTTTAATCAGGCTATGGGTTAAACTCACCAGCCATTTATCTAAAAGATGGTCGGTTGAAGGGGTAAAATCCGGCGCCACTTGAGCCACATACAGCTGGTAAAAACTAAAGACGTTAAAGAAAATCGAGATTAGTTTTTGGTAAATTTCCTTAACCGAACTTTCCGAAAAATTGGGATTATCGGCCTTCATGACCGAAGAGGACATCAAGTAAAATCGCAGGGCGTCCACGCCGTATTTTTCGATCAACAAATTCGGATCGGGAAAGTTTCTTTTGGACTTGCTCATTTTGGTGCCGTCCTGTGCCATTATCGTCCCGGTGGTTAACACGTTTTCAAACGACGGCTTAGAAAATATGGCCACGGACATGACGTGCAAAGTGTAAAACCAGGCGCGGGTTTGGGCAATGTACTCAGAAATAAACTGGGCCGGATAGTGGGCCTCAAATTTGGCTTTATTGGCAAACGGGTAGTGCAGGGAGGCAAACGACATGCTGCCGGATTCCACCCAGCAATCAAAGACCTCTTTAATTCTTTGGCCGGAATCGGTGCGTTCATCATCCACCCAAACTTTAATTTCATCAATAAATTCACGGTGGATGTCAGTCAATTTTTCCACCAGGGATTTATCCACCGCCCAATCTTTAAGCTCCTTGATCGAACCAATGACTCTGGTTTTTCCGGTTTTGGGGCTGATCCAAACCGGCATCGGCGTCCCCCAGTAGCGTGACCGGGAGATATTCCAGTCGGGCGCTTCACTTAAGCCTTTGCCGAACCGGCCGTGCTTTAAATGGCCGGGATACCAATTAATGGCTTCGTTGGCTTTTATTAACTGCCGTTTTAATTTTTGAATGTTAATAAACCAGGCCGGAATCGGGGCATAGTAGAGCCGGGTGCTACAGCGGTAACAAACCGGCACCCGATGAGAGTAAGAATCGTGGCGATAAATTAATCCCCGCTGGGCCAAGTTTTGGTCGATCAACGGATCGGCTTTTAAAATAAACCTGCCGGCCCAAGGTTTAACCGCCGGTTTTAATTTACCCTCGTCATCCACGTGTTCGATCATTTGAATTTTGTGTTTAGTCATCACCCGGTAGTCATCTTCGCCGTAAATCGCCAAGGTGACCACGCCGGTACCTTCATCATCGGTGACATAATCGTCGGCCACGACCACGCCGTGGCGTTGTCCGGCTTTGGCTTTAAAAAATCGGTAGTGTTCGACAAATTCAAACTTTTCCAAATCTTTGCCGGAATAGGTGGCGACGATTTTGTACGGTTTTTTATTTAAAATTTTTAAGGTGCTTTTAGCTAAAATATAAAATTCGTCACCCTGCCGGACTTTGACATAGGCCAATTTTGGATTGACGGCCAGCGCCGGCGTCGCCAGCTTATTCCAGGGCGTTGTCGACCAGGCCAGAAGAAAAGTCTTCGGTTCGCCAACTACCGGATATTTGTAAATTGTCGAGGTATCATCAATTTCGGCATAGGAATTATCCATGGCGATTTCAAAATTAGACAAAGGCGTGCCGCAACGGGGACAGTAGAGAATCACTCGCCGCCCCTGATAAATCAGATCTTTTTCATAAAGCGATTTGAACGCCCACCAGACCGATTCCATGTAAGTCAAATCCATGGTTTTGTAGGAGTTGGTAAAATCCACCCAGCGGCCCATGCGGTGAATGGTTTTTTCCCACTCCTTATCAAACCGCAAAATCGCCGAGCGGCAGGCGGCGTTAAACTTATCAATCCCCATGGCTTCGATGGCTTTTTTGCCGCCCTTAAGGTTTAATTCTTTTTCAACAATATTTTCAATCGGAATCCCGTGGCAGTCCCAGCCCCAGACCCGCTCCACCCGGAACCCTTTCATCGTCCAGTAGCGGGGAATCACATCTTTGGTGGTTGAAGACAGGATGTGGCCATAGTGGGGTAAACCGGTGGCAAACGGCGGGCCGTCGTAAAAAACATAAGACTGGTTGGGATCGCGTTGGTTGACCGAAGTCTCAAAGGCTTTAGTCTTATCCCAAAACTTTAAGACCTCGTGCTCCAGCTGAGGCAAATTTAAACTCATAGGTTTATCTTAACAAAAAAATCGCCCGGAGGCGATTTGGAGGGCGACGGCAACCGAATCAATCGGTTTACTCACCCTGGGGAATAATTTTAATTGGGTCTTCTGGCTTGGTTAAGTCAACTGCTGTTACCTTGCCGGTTCTTATAGCTTCAGTTAAAGCATCGGCATATCGTTTGACTTGATTTCCGGAGGCAACAAATGAAGGAATTTCCACTTCAAGGCTAACTGGCCTGGCTACAGGAATTGGTTCAGCTACAGGCGTTGGTTTCTTGCCAAATTTTTCTCGTACTCTTGCTATTAAATCTGGAATTGAAAATTCTGGCATAATAATGAATTATACACTTTGCCTACAAGGGCCTACAAGGACAGTCCCTGTAGGCTATCGTCCCTGGCGCAGGAAGGCGGGAATGTCGAGTTCGGTGTCGGTATTGTCTTGAGGCTCCGTAAACTCTTTTTTGTCGTCGCCGGTCTGATCGTTAACGACTGTTTCAAGTGCCGGCTTAGTGGTCGCACGACCGGAAATGTCACGCAGCCGCTGCCGAGTTTCGTCAAAGCCGGTGGCAATCACCGTTATCTTAATTTGATCAACCAAGGCTTCGTCAATCACCGCGCCGAAAATAATCTCGGCGTCGGCGTCGGCGGCTTTGGAAATAATCTCGGCTGCCTGGTTGACTTCGTTCATGGTCAGATCGGCGCCACCGATGATGTTAAACAACATTCCTTTAGCCCCTTCAATCGAAGTTTCTAAAAGCGGCGAGGCAATCGCCGACCGGGCCGCGGTTTGCGCTCGGTTTTCGCCCACCCCCGAACCGATTCCCATTAACGCCGTGCCGGCCCCAGACATGACGGTTTTAACGTCGGCAAAATCAACGTTGATTAAACCGGTCGAAGTAATCAAATCCGAAATCCCCTGGACCCCTTGTGATAAAACGCCGTCGGCCAAACGAAAGGCTTCGATCAAAGTCAGGTTTTTATCAATCACGTCCATCAACCGCTGGTTGGGTACGACGATCAAAGTATCGACTTTGCCTTTTAGATTTTCAATCCCTTCTTCGGCGGCCACCATTCTCCGGGTGCCTTCAAATAAAAATGGTTTGGTGACCACCGCCACTGTCAACGCGCCGGCTTCTTTAGCCACTTCGGCAATGATCGGACACGCACCCGTGCCGGTGCCGCCACCCATGCCGGCCGTCACGAAAACCATGTCAGAGTCAAACAATAATTCCTGCAGTCTTTCTTTGGATTCTTCCGCTGCTTCCCGGCCGATTTTGGGATTGCCGCCCGAGCCCAAACCGCGGGTTAATTTTTGGCCGATTTGGATCTTGGTTTCCGCTTGGCAGGCCAATAAAGCTTGAGCATCAGTGTTGATACCGATAAATTCCACGCCTTTAATCTGACCGGAAGCGATCATCGAATTGACCGCGTTGCCGCCGCCGCCGCCGACTCCCAAAACCTTGATTTTGGCAAAAGTATTCAAGTCCGGTTTAACCAAAGCCATAATTTTTAGCCAAAGGCTAATTCAATTAATTAAAGTGGGCAGGAGTATCCTAACAATAGCTTATTTTCTATCTTTGGGCAAGCACTAGGGCAGAAACGATTTAACTAACTTAATCACTTTATCTACCGCGCCTTTGAGTGGAATTTTGCCAATTAATTTGGACATGGCTTTCATCGACGAATCGGACTTAATCCCCTTGGCATTTTTTATGCCGTATTCAATCAACCCCCAAGCCGTGGCAAACGCCGGCGATTTAATTTCATCCACTAATCCGGAAAGGCCTTTAGGATAGCCCAGTCGCACCGGCAAAGATAAAGATCGCTTGCAGGCGCTTGATAGCCCCACGGTCAAAGCGCCGCCGCCGGTAACCACCACGCCGGCGGGCGTGACGCCGCCAAAACCGGATTTTTTAATCTCGTCGCCGATCAAAGAAAAAATCTCATTGAGCCGGGGGCGGATAATTCCTTCCACTAAAGTTTTTTTCGACAATTTTCCGACTTCTTCATTCAAGTTTAATTTTTTGACGTCGAGTTCGTCGCTTTCGCCTTCTGCGTCATTAACCTGGGATAATCCCAGTTTGATTTTTTCCGCCGACTCCAAACTCACCCGCAAACCAATGGCCAAATCGTTGGTAATGTTCTTGGCCCCGACCGGCAAAACCGAGGAATAAGACAAAGCCCCGTCGACAAAAATAGCCACCGAGGCCGAGCCGCCTCCCAAGTCCACTAAAACCACTCCCAGTTCTTTTTCCGTCGCCGTCAAAACCGCTTCGGCACTGGCCAAACCGGAAAAAACCAAGCTGTCGACTTCGATGCCGATTTCGGCAATGCACTTGCTGATGTTTCTCATCGCCGTCGATGATCCGGAAACCAAATGGGCTTCGGCCTCTAATCTGATACCGCCCATTCCCACCGGGTCTTTGACGCCTTCCTGGCTGTCAACTTTAAAATCCCGGGGGATGACGTGGAGTACCTCCCGCGACGACGGCAAGGATACCGCCCGGGCGGCTTCGATAACCCGGGCGACGTCGTTTTCGTCAATCTCCCCGTCCGGTTCGGCCACGGCCACTACCCCTTTGGAGTTTAATGATTCAATGTGGATGCCGGAAATCGAGGCCAAAGCCGAAGAAATCGAATAACCGGCCATCCGCTCGGCCGCCTCAAGATCGGA
>Ga0209541_10001598_pt1 | contig 44613 bp, 41 predicted proteins | sample RifCSPlowO2_01_FD_184027 | JGI IMG/M metagenome (GOLD analysis project Ga0209541, IMG submission 184027) | Groundwater microbial communities from Rifle, Colorado - Rifle CSP2_plank lowO2_0.1 (SPAdes) (version 2) | ecosystem: Environmental > Aquatic > Deep subsurface > Groundwater | place...
GAAATCTGGATTTAGTGATTTAATCAATTGTATTAATTGTTTTGTGTTGTCTTGATTTAACTGGTCTCTTATGTAGATTAAATTAACTTCATGGCCCTTTTCCTTTAAATATGAAGATATCAAATTTGGGATTAAGGGGTTTTCACAAAAGGATATTATGACTAATTTCATAGGTGTTTAATAAGAGAACTATTTAAATATATTTTGGTATATACTAATTAGAATGAGGATAGGTATAATTGGTGGTGGAATTGCAGGTTTGAGTAGTTGTTACTTCCTCCAAAAAGAACATGAAGTTGAATTATTTGAAAAAGAAAAAAGAGTTGGTGGAGCTTGCAAAAGTGTTAGGATTAAAGATTATGTTTTTGATTACGGACCTCATGTTTTACACAGCAATGGATTTGGTTTAGAATTTTCTAAAAATTTAATGGGTGGGAAATTGAAAGAGGTGAAAAGTGAGGCTTTTATTTATTTATATGGATATTATACGAGGTACCCCTTCGGTTATTATTTGAAAAATTTACCTTTAAAAGTAAGATTAGAGTGTTTGATTGGTTTATTAAAAAGACCTAATATAAAAGTTAATAATTTTAGGGAATGGATTTATAGTAATTTTGGTTATGGTTTTGCTAAACATTTTCATATTCCGCAGAATGAGAAAAAATGGAAGTACGATTTAAGTAAAATGGATTTTGATTGGGTTGGCTTTATTCCTAAATTTAAGTTTTTTGATGTGTTTAAGGGTGCTTTTGGAATAAAGAAAAAAGAATTTGATAAGTTTAAGAGCGTTTTATATCCTAAAACAGGTGGTATTGAAAGTTTTATTCAAGAAATTAGAAAGAAATGTAAAAATATTAAGGTTGAGAGTGAAGTTAAAAAAATAAGGATTAAAGATAAAGTAGAATTGTTTGTTAATAATAAATGGGAGAGATATGATAGAGTAATCAGCACTTTACCTTTAACAGAATATTACAAAGTTATGAAATTACCTAGGGAAGTTGAGAGGGCTTGCAAAAGTTTGGTTTGTAATTCTATTGTTATTGTGAATATTGGCTTAAAAGAAAAAGTAAATGAAAAACAGTGGATCTATTTTCCCGAGGAGAAATTTATTTTTGATAGGGTTGGTTTTTATGATAATTTTTCTGGCTTGAATAAGAGTAGTATTGGTGTTGAGATTAGTGTAAAGGGTAAAATTAAAAGTAAAAAATATTATAAAGAAAGGGTTATTAATGATTTAATTGAATGTGGAATATTAAAGAGTAGAGATTTAATTGAAGTTATTGATGTTAAAAGTTTAAACCATGGTTTTGTAATCTTTGATTTGAGGTATAGAGAAAATGTTTGGATAGTTCATGAATTTTTATTAGAGAATAACATAATTCCAACGGGGAAATTTGGGTTGTGGAGACATATGAGCATGTTAGATTGTGTTGAAGAGAGTAAAAAATTAATGAGGGTTCTGTAATAAGATATCTTCAAAATGTAATTTTGATTTTAGTGTTTGTTTTTTATGGTCGTATTCTACCCTTTGGTTGAATTCTAGAATAAAATTAAAATTATTTAAAAGGCCCCGTAGTTGTTTTAGGTACCTTATATGATCTACTTGATCTGTAATCTTTATTCCTGAAATCTCTCCTTCAAAGAATGGAGGTAAGTGTGCCCCTGGGAACCAGAAATTTCCTTGTTCATCATAACACCTATCCTGAAACATATCAAAACCACACACATGGAAAGTTTTTACGTGTGGTAATAAGGATTCGATGTAGTCTTCTAAATGACGTTCTGCTTTTTCTTTGTAATAACCACGATTAGAGAATAAAGTTCTACTTATTAAATCTTCAATTTCTTTTATAGTTGATAATTCTCCCTGTGGATTTGGGCCATAAGTTAAACTCCTATTCGGTTCTTTATCACTTAGCATTTCTTTGATTTGGTTCTCTAAAATAAGTAAAAATGATGACCTATAAACATGTTCTATGTCTATTACTGATTGGATTGGTACCTGTATTTTTCCTTTACTCCGTATCTGGTTTCTGATATTATAAAAGTCTGATGGTGACACCAATACTGATTTTCCTAATGATAATTCAAATGATGATAGTGGGTTATTTTCTAAACACAGGGTTACATGATTGCAACTATGCCTTGGGTAAATAGAACTATATGCTTCCACTATTCTATTTGCTACTAGATTTTGTTCTTCCTGGCAACTTTTTTTATTAAAACTAACCTCAGCAACATCTGCATGAACAACTAATTTAGGAATATTTTCCTGTGTCGCTTTTTCTAACATTTCTTTTAAAACATTTTCAGATGTTTTTCCAACATCACCATAATCTGCTAAAGTAAAGTAATGGTTTTCAGCATCTACAACTTTTGGGTTATGTATTGTAACTATTCTTTCATCTTGTTTAATGTCTTGGATATGTGTTGGATCTCTTAGATATACTTCAAAACCGAAATCATCAAATTCACTATCTTGCTCTAATTTACCTATTTGTTCTATGCTTCCTTTTGTGCAAAATGTATAAATCATTTTAGATATCCTTAAGTGTTTGTTTATTTAATAGCAAAAAAAATATAAAACTATCTATTATAATGATTAAAGGTGATTTTTATGTTAAAAGTTGGTGTTATTGGTGTTGGAAGAATGGGCATTAATCATGCTAGAATCTATAATGAATTTAAGGGAGTTAAGTTAGTTGCTGTAGCAGATACAGATAAAGAAAATTTGAATAAAGCAAAAGAGAAATACAGTTGCAATATTTATGAAGATTATAAAGAGATGTTAAATAAAGAAGATTTGGATGCTGTTTCTATAGCTGTTCCTACCAAAGAACATTACAAAGTTGCTTTGGATTGTATTAATAAGTGTATTAATTTGTTAATTGAAAAGCCAATAGCTTCAAATGTTCAAGAAGGCGAGGAAATTATTGAAAAAGCAAAAGAGAAAAGAGTAAAATTGATGATTGGACATGTGGAAAGATTTAATCCGGCAGTCATAGAACTAAAAAAAAGGATAGAAAATGACGAATTAGGGAGGATTTATAGAATAATGGCACAAAGAGAGAGTCCTTTCCCCTTAAGAATAAGTGATGTCGGTGTTGTTATTGATTTAGCTGTTCATGACATCGATATTATGAATTATATAAGTGGTGCTAATTTTAAAAGGGTATATGCTGAAACTGGGAGAAGACTACATAGCAATAATGAGGATTTATTATTGGCTTTATTCAGGTTTGATGATGATGTTATTGGTGTTATTAGTACAAATTGGTTAACACCCGATTTAATAAGAAATTTAGTGATTACTGGTGAAAAAGGTATGTTTAAAGTTGATTATTTAAATCAGGAATTATATTTTTATCATAATGCTGCTTTACCCAAAGAAATAGATTATAACAGAATTGTTAAGGGTGTAGAAGCTGGTGATGTTTTAAAAATTAAAATTAATAAAGATGAGCCATTAAGATTAGAATTAAAATCTTTTGTTGATAGTATTTTAGAAGATAAAGAGATTGTTACTAGAGGTGAAGACGGATTAAAAGCCTTGGAGATAGCTCAAAAAATAATTGAATCTGCCAATAAGAATGAAATTGTTGAGTTAAAATGAATGGCAAAAATGTTTTAGTTACAGGTGGAGCTGGGTTTATTGGGAGTCACTTAGTAGACAGATTAATAAAAGAAAACCCAGCGAGATTATGTGTTATTGATAATTTATTTTTGGGTAAATTAAGAAATCTTGATGATGCTAAAAAGGATTTTGACTTAAAAATTTATAAAAAAGATGCTACAAATTCTAAAGTTTTAAAAAAAATAATTAAAAAAAATGAAATAGATATTGTTTTTGATTTGGCTGCTGTTCCTTTACCAACTTCATTTGAGAGACCAAGATTTTGTTTTGAGAATAATCTTAATATTGCATTTAACTTGATTGAGTTAATGCGAGAGGGTTTATTAAAGGATTTAGTACATTATTCAACTTCTGAATCGTACGGAAGTTTACAGTATGCACCTATGGACGAAAAACATCCTTTATTGCCTAGGAATGTATATGGTGCAAGTAAGGCTGCAATAGACCACTTATTAATGAGTTATGCAATGGTATTTGATATTAAAATGAGTATTATAAGACCGTTTAACAATTTTGGGCCTAGACAAAACGAGGATGCTTATGCTGGAGTCATTCCTATTACTATTAGGAGGATTTTAGATGGTAAGAATCCAATTTTATATGGGGATGGCAAACAAACAAGAGATTATATTTTTGTTAAGGATACTGCTGAAGCAACAGTTAGAATAACTAAAGAAGAAAAAACAAGGGGCAAAGTAATAAATGTTGCTATGGGTAAAGAAATTAAAATTGGTTATTTGATTGGTAAAATAGTTGAATTGATGGATTTTAGGGGTGATGTTATTAAAGAACCAGAAAGAAAATCTGATGTTAGAAGACATTTTGCAAGTAATAGTGTATTAAAGGAATTGACTGGTTATACTCCAAAAACTAGTTTTGAAAATGGATTAAAAGAAACTATTGAATGGTATAAACAAAATTTAAAATGAGAATTATTATTACAGGCGCCTCTGGTTTTATTGGTAAAAACTTTTTGTTGAGTATCCCTAGAGATTGGGAGGTAATTGCTGTTTATAATTATAATAAAAGATTTATTAATTTTTTAAAATGGAATAAACTAAATAATGTTAAACCAGTAAAATGTGACTTAAGAAATTTTAAAGAAGTTGAAAATTTATTTTCAAAGTATAATAACTTTGATGTATGTTTATATTTAGCTTCTAATACATCTATACCTTATTCAATAGATAATCCCATAGATGATTTAGAAACTAATACATTGGGGTTATTAAATTTCTTAAAGTTTTTTAAGGGTAAAAAGTTTATTTATGTAAATTCTGCAACTGTTTATGAAGGTAATGAAGGCGAAGTTGATGTTAACACTAATATTCGTCCCTTAATACCTTATAGTATAAGTAAACTTGGTTGCGAGAATTATATAAAATTATATGCTAACAATTTTGATTATGTTATTGTAAGATCTTTTGGTGTTTACGGTCCGTATGAAAGCGAAAGAAAAATATTTACGAGGATGATAAAAGAATTTAGTAGAAAAAAGAAGAGGTTTAAAATTTATGGTGATGGTGAAAATTTGATTAATTGTATGTATGTTAAAGACTTTGTTAATGGTGTTTTTAAAATTATTAGAAGTAAAAAAGTAAATTTGACTGTTGATTTTTATAATGGTAAGAGTTATAGTATTAATGAATTGGTAAAACGAGTTGGTGAGATATTTGACATTAAAGTTGAGGTAATACATGATTGTGAGAGTAAAGAAAAGAATTCATTTTATTGTAAAAGTGAAGATATTTGGGGAATTTATAAATTTAAACCGAGGTATTCTTTAAAAATGGGTATTTTAAAATTTTCTGAGTTTTTGAAGGAAAAGTAAAGAAAAAATTATTTATTTTCTAATTGTTCTAAAACTAAATCAGTTAAGCGTGCTGTTTTAATCTCTTCTATTGTGTATAATCTTTAATCTTATTTCCTATTAGGTATAATCTCTTTTAGTATGATATTTTTTTTAAATGGGAAATCTAAGTGGTTGGTTGAATCTTCAGAAAATTTGCGTGCTGCGAATACCCCAAGGGTGGAATCCGAGCCACCAGGGACCCAGCCGCAATAGAGGCCGGCCCAGAAAGAATCAGACCCGAACCTCGCGACAGAGTTATCTCTTGGATACCGGTAGTATAAACTTCCATGTTTTAAACTTCCATGTAGTGTATTAGCAGGAGGCAATCCGTGAGGTGTTGTTGAATCAAGGTATTCATCAAGAGAGATATCTTTATCTTTCATTAAACAATTATCAAGCTTTATTTCTTGATCTTCGTATTTACCATTGATTAAAGCATCTTCAGATATTATGTACATTCCATCTTCTCTTTCGTTAAATCTTGCATTTAACCATTCTGCTCTATAAGGGTCTCTAATTTCTGTAATATCTTCATAAAGTTCTTGGTGTTCTTTAGAATCTCTTAAATGTTTTAAAAATGCTCTAAATTGGAATGGTGTTGGCATTGCCATTTCTTGATCTTTTAGAGTATCTTTTGTTGTTTGCCAATTCTTACCTAGTAAGATTCTTTCTTCTGTGAAATGTAAATCAAGTTCTGGAACATAGATTAATCCTTCTGTGTTTGGTGTCATAGTTATTGTTGAAATTGGTGGTGTATTTAAAGGTTTTGGTTTGTTACTATCTTAGAATGATCATAATGTGGTGCAGTATTAATATCTATGATTGACATAATAATTTTTTATAAATTTAAAATATAAATTTTTAAGAAATATTTAAATAATTTGTCTTTATTTGGTGATTAGGTGATCTAAATGAATATACATCCAACTGCTCAAATTTCTGAAAAGGCTAAAATTGGTGAAAACAGCAAAGTGTGGCACTTTGTTCAAATAAGAGAGAATGCTATAATTGGGGATAATTGTATTATTGGAAAGAATGTTTATATTGATCATGGTGTCAAAATTGGCAATAATGTAAAGATACAGAATAATGTTTCTGTGTATAATGAGGCTCTTATAGAAGAAGGTGTATTTGTAGCACCACATGTATGTTTTACAAACGATAAAGTTCCAAGGTCTGTTAATCCTGATGGGACTATAAAATCTAGTGATAATTGGAAAGCACTGAAAACAACTGTTAAAAGGGGTGCTTCTATTGGTGCTAATTCAACTATATTACCTGGCATAACAATAGGTGAGTGGGCTTTAGTTGGTGCAGGTTCTGTTGTAACAAAAGATGTACCGGATCATGCTTTAGTTTATGGACATCCTGCTAAGATAAAGGGTTTTGTTTGTAAATGTGGGGAAAGATTAGAAAAAATAAATGAAGAGAGAAATAAAATCATTATGGTATGTAATAAATGTGAAGAAGATTATATTATTGATAAGAGTATTTATGATGGGGTAAGATGATAAGAATTGCTAAACCTATTCTCGGGAAAGAGGAAGAAGAGGCTGTTTTAGGAGTTTTAAGAAGCGGACATATTGCTCAGGGACCAAAAGTTAAAGAATTTGAAGAAACGTTTGCAGAGTATTGTGGAGTTAAACATTGTGTTGCTGTTAGTTCTGGAACTTCTGCTTTAGTAACTGCTTTAATGGCAAATGGGATTAATAGTGGCGAAGTTATTACAAGCAGTTTTACTTTTATTGCGAGTGCTAATTCCATCTTAGCTTGCGGAGCAAGACCGGTTTTTACAGATATTGACGAAGAAACGTATAATATGGACATTGAAAGTTTAAAAGAGAAGATTAATAGTAAAACAAAAGCAATAATGCCTGTTCATTTATTTGGTTATCCGTGTGATATGAAAGCAATAATGGAGATTGCAGAAGATAAAAATTTAATTGTTATAGAGGATAGTTGTCAGAGTCACGGTGCTGCTATTAGTGGAAAGAAAGTTGGTTCTTTTGGAATTGGTTGTTTTAGTTTTTATCCTACAAAAAACATGACAACTGCAGAGGGTGGAATGATTAGTACTAATGATGAAAAAGTAAATGAAAAGGCACGAATGATAAGACATCATGGTTCAAAAGAGGTGTATAAACACGAAATTCTTGGTTATAATTTTAGAATGACTGATATTGAAGCTTCTATAGGTATAGAACAATTAAAAAAATTAGAATATTTTATTGAAAGACGAATTAAAAATGCGGAGTATTTATCTAAAAATTTAGAAAATTTAAAGATTCCAAAAGTTGAGAAGAATTATAAACATTCTTATAGTGTTTATACTGTTAAAACTGAGGGTAATAGAGATAAAATTGTTGAAGGTATAAAAAAAGAGGGAATTGATGCTGGAATTTATTATCCCTTACCCGCGTATAAACAAAAGATATATGTTGATTTAAAGTATAATGATAAATTAAAAAATGTTGAAAGGGTTTGTAAAGAAGTATTTTCATTACCTGTTCTACCTGATTTAACAAAAGAAGAATTAGATAAAATTATCGAAGTTGTAAATAGGTTGTGTTAACTTCTAAAAATGAGAGTTTTAGTTACTGGGGGAAGTGGATTTATAGGAAAGTATGTAGTTAGAAATCTTATAATGAAGGGTTATGAAGTAGGTATATTGGATATTCTAGAGTTGAATGATGTAAAAAGCCACAAGATAGATTTAAGAAATTTCAAAAGTGTAAATAAAGTTTTAAAAAAATATGATGCGGTTGTACATCTGGCTGTTAGTATAAGTGATGACAATTTAGAGGATTTTATGATAAATGTTATTGGAACTTTAAATTTATTAATTGCCTCAGTGGACAATAAAGTGAAAAGATTTGTTTATGCTTCCACATCTAGTATTTATGAGGGTTTAAATAAAATACCAAACAAGGAAAGTGATTTTGTTAAACCAAGAACTTCTTATACAATATGCAAACAAATGGGAGAATTATATTGTAATTCCTTTAATAAATATTATGGTTTGAATACTGTAAGTTTGAGATTTTTTAATGTTTATGGCAAAGGCGGACATAGTGTTATCAACTTATTTATTGATAGGGTAAAAAATGATTTACCAATTGAGATAAGTAATAAGAAAACAACCCGTGATCTTATTTATGTTGAAGATATTGCTGATGCTGTTGTGAGGGCTTTGGAAACGGATGTTAATGGAGTAATAAATGTTGGAACTGGGAATAGTGTTGGTTTAACTGATGTTGCTTTGATGATATATGAACATCTTGAAGTAAAAAAGAATATTAAATTTAAAAATAATGAAAAAAGTATTTTTTGTGCTGATACTAGGAAAATGAGAGAAAAATTGAAATTTTTACCTAAGGTAGATATAAAAAGTGGGATAAAGTTAATGTTAAATTAATTTTCTAAAATGATTTCAATACTAATAATAAATTTTAATGATGGAAAATATATTAAAGATTGTTTAGAAGCAATTAGTAAATTAAATTATAAAAGTTATGAAATTATTGTTGTTGATAATGGGAGTGTTGATGATTCTTTGAGGATAGTGAAAAAATTTCCTAAAGTGAAGTTGATAGAATTAGGAAAGAATTACGGGATCCCTGCTTATAACTTTGGAATTAAAGAGGCTAGAGGTGAATATTTATTTTTTTTGGGGAGTCATGTTATTGTTGATAAAAATGTTCTAAATGTTTTATTGGATGTTTTAAAAAAAGAAGAGTTCGGTGGGGTTGGTTGTAAATTGTTTGATTTAAGGAATAAAGAAATTATAAAAAATATGGGTTTTCAAGTTAATTTGTTAAATGGAAAAGTTAAAATGTTGAATTATAATGAAAAAGATTGTGAGAGATTTGATGATGATGTTAATGTGATGTGTATAGGTAGTGGGAATTTTTTAGTTAAGAAAAAGGTTTTAGATGAAGTGGGTTGTTTTGATGAAAGATTTTTCTTGGGTGATGGTGATGCTGATTTGTGTTTAAGGATAAGAAAAAAAGGTTATGAATTAAATGTTGTTCCTAAGGCCAGAATATATGAAGAATTTGAAAAGCACGATGGAAAGAGACCGTTTAGAGTTTTTCATGAGATACGGGGAAAAGTTTTATTGATGCGAAAACATAGTAAGAATTTTTTTATATTTTTGGTGATATTTTCATTTTATTCATTTTTTAGATTATTTTATTATGGGTTTAAATTAAGATTTGATATTATCAGTGCTTATATTAAAGGATTTTTTTCTGGTTTGAGGAATAAACAAATAATATATAAACCGGGGGTGAAGGATTATTAGAAATGAGAATAGCATTTGTAACTGCTTTTTATGATCCTGCAATTTGTGGGGTTAAACAAGTAGTACAGGAATTAGCAGAACGATTGGTTAAGGAAGGTCATGAAGTTCATGTTTATGTTTCAGATAGTGACAAAGAGAGGAGAATACGGGAAAAAGAGGTTGTTATTGATGGTGTTAAAGTTCACAGGTGCAGATATTGGTTTAAAGTTAGTAGGTTTGCTTATGTATGGCCCTCTGTATTTTGGAAATTGTGGAAAGAAGATTTTGATATAGTACACAGTCATGTTTCTGGACATGCGCACAGTTTTTTTGCAGCTTTGGTTTGTAAGTTAAAAAGAATAAAACATATTCATACTACTCATTGCCCGTGGACAGAAGGATTTAGACCGTTATTAGCCAGAATATTTTTGTGGGTTAGTTACAAAAGTTTTTTGGTATTAACTTTTAAGTGGAGTGATAAAATAATTGCAATAACTCCTTGGGAAATTGATTTTATTAAAAAATATGGTGGAAAAGAAAATAAGATAATTGTTATACCTAATGGGATGGATGATATACTTTATAATAGAGTTAAAAATAATGAATTTAAAAAGAGATTGAATATTAAAGAAAAATTAGTTTTGTTTTTAGGAAGATTAAATGTTACTAAAGGTCCTGATAAATTGGTTTTAGCTGCTAAAGAAATTTTGAAAGAAAGAAAAGATATTGATTTTGTTTTTATTGGTCCTGATGAAGGTATGATGGAAAGTGTAAAAAGAATGAGTGAGGGCATTGAAAAGATACATATACTTGGTGCTTTGAGGGGTAAAGAAAAATTAGCTGAGGCTTACCAGAGTGCTGATGTTTATGTTTTACCTAGCTATAGAGAGGGTTTACCTTTAACTTTATTTGAGGCTTATGCTTCTGGTTTGCCTGTTGTTGCTAGTCCTGTAAATGGTATTGCTTATGAAATGAAAGATGGAGTTAATGGTTTTTTTGTTAATTATGGCGATATTAATGGGTTAAAAGAAAAGATATTAAAAATATTAGATGATAAAAGATTAAGTGAGAAATTTAAAAAGAATAATATTGAAAAATCAAAAAAGTATACTTGGGATAAAATTCTAGAAAGAACAAAAAAAGTTTATGAAGAAGTTTTGGGGAGAAAATTAAATTAATTCTCTGGTATGTGTACAAAATCCCCAAAGGTGAAAAATCCCTGAATTTGGTTTTTTAATGCTAACAAAGGAAATAAATCTTTCTCTAAACTTTTTGTTTTTTTAGAATAAAAATTAAAGATTTCTGGTTTAATGATGTAAATCCCTGCGTTTATTATATTTGATTTAGTAATCTGTTTTTCTTTGAAGTTTATTACTGTGTTTCCATCTAAAATTACTGAACCCCTTTGATGTGGTGTTTGACTACTAATCAAACCCATTGTAACTAATTTGTTTGAATTTAGATGTTCATTAAACATTTTTTGTAAATTAAAGTCATTAAAGGTATCACCATTGATTACAATAAAGTTAGTTTTTAGTTGGTTTTTTAATAATGATAGAGCAGAAGCTGTTCCTCTTGGTTCTTTTTCGTCTGTTATAATTGTGTTTAATTTTTTAGGAAATTGTTTTATTAAATCTTCTATAAAATCTGTTTTTTGTGTTATTATGTATATAATCCTTATTTTGTTTTTTATTAGAAAGTTTAAATGATGTTGAATCAATGGGATATTTCTAAATTTTTTAATTAGGTGATTTTGATGATCTTTGTGTATTAAAATTATTGCTGTGTCTAATGGTTGTTGTTTTAGGGATTTTTTTATTAAGTATTCTATTGCTTGTGATCTTGACAAAATTGTTGTATTGTCTATTTGAGAGTCTATTAAAGAGAGTAAAGAATTATCAATTGAGATTGCTATTTTTTCTTTTTTCATAAATAAGATTAGATCTATGTTATTTATAAAGTTTTATATTCTTTATAATATATATTTTATAGTATAGAAGTATTTAAATAGTATTTATAGTATGACTTGGTAATACTTTTTACTGGATGTTAAGATGTATGTATTAGAAAATGTTAATGGGATTGTTAGAGGTAGTGAAGCTAGAATTGAGGTTGGTAAACCAAAAAGAGAAAATAATGTGGTAGTGGATATATCTCCAGAAGAAGCTTTTGAACTTGGTGATAAAGAAGAAAGAAAAAAATTGACTGGTGCTTTTGAAGAAGCCAGATTAAGTGGAAGTATTTATGATACGTTCACTTTAGCAACACCTAATTGTCCATTAAGAGGTTACCAGGGTGGTTGTGCTATAATCGATTGTAGTGGTAGAATTGGTGTTATTCAGAAAGATGATTTTGGACCTGCAGGATATTTATTAGATATAGGTGCAGGAAGATCCGATTGTCCTGTAGAAGAGGTAGATAATGATGGATTGGCAAGATCAATTCTAGAGGGATTTCAAGAATTTATAACTTATAGATCAGATGACGATGACAAAATATTAATGATGCCTAGAATAAATGGTTTTGGTGAACAATACCAAGATAGGATTCATAGTGATATTATAGATGAAGCAGAAGGATTAGAAAAAAAAATAGGACTTAAATTTGTTGATAGAGGAGAATTTCCTGTTAGAATAATACCTCCAAGAAATTCTGTTAAATTTGAAATAGAAACTTTAGATGATGGAGTTATAGAATTTGATGCTGGGGTTTCTTTTGGATCTCAATATGCAAGTTTTGAACCAATGTTTTTTATAAAACATGAAAAACTAATTCCTTGGTTAATGTTCCATGATGGAGAGTTTTTACCAGATGGAACTCCATTAAACAGAAAGATTCACTTTATTGGTATTTTTGATGGACTAGTTAGAAGTTATGGAGGCAGTATATCAAACAGTGGTTTAAATGGAATAGAATATTCTTCTTTTAGTGATTTAAAAGAAAGGATTAGAAAGGAGAGAAAAGATAGTAATAAACCAAAACTTGATGGAATGGATTTTGGAACAGAAAAAGCACAAGCATTATTGAGTAAAGAAGCTTATCCATTATAATTTTTATTTTTAAAAAGGGGGTATAAAATGAAGATTTTATTTTTATATGAAAAGCATCCCGTAGAGCCTTTAGGAATAATGTATTTGAGTGCTGTTTTGAAGAAATACAAACATAGGACTAAACTTGGTTTTATTGATGATTTAAAAATTGTTAAAGAGTTTAAGCCAAATATAATAGCTGCTAGTGTTATGACTGGTAGCCAGAATAAATATTTAGGAATTTTTAGAGATTTAAAAAAGAAATTTAAATTTTTAGGTGTAATGGGTGGACCTCATCCAACTTTTTTCCCAGATGTTATCGAAGAAGATGGTTTAGATATTATTGTAAGAGGAGAAGCTGAGGATACTTTTTTAGAATTGGTGGAGAAGTTAAAAAAGAAGAAGAGTATTATAAAAATAAAGAATTTATGGGTTAAAAAAGATGGTAAGATTTACAAAAATGAGATGAGGCCTTTAGTTGAAGATTTAGATAGTTTACCTTTTCCTGATAGAGAGATAGTTTACGAATATGAATTTTGGAGAAAAGAACCAATAAGGCATTTTATTGCTGGAAGGGGCTGCCCTTATAATTGTTCTTATTGCTTTAATGAAAAATACTCTAAATTGTATGATGGCAAAGGTAAGAGGGTTAGATGGAGAAGTGTTGGTAATTTGATTAAGGAAATTAAGGAAGTAATAAAGAAGTATCCCTCTTCTGTAATTTATTTCCAGGATGATACATTTATTTTGAATAAAGAGTGGTTAAGAGATTTTTCTGATAAATATAAGAAAGAAGTTAATTTACCTTACCATTGTCATGTAAGAGCAAATTTAGTTGATGAAGAGATTTGTAAATTATTAAAGGATAGCAATTGTTACAGTGTTCATATTGCTGCTGAAACTGGAAATGTTGAATTGAGGAACAAAATTTTGAATAGAAATATGAATGATGGAGAGATTTATAATGCTAGTAAATTATTGAGAAAGTATGGAATAAAGTTTATGATGCAAAATATGATAGGTTTACCTAATGGTAATCTGAAAAAAGATTTAGAAACTTTAAAAATGAATATTAAGTGTAAACCGACATATGCTTGGGTTTCAATATTTCAACCCTATCCTGGAACAGAATTGAGTAAGATGGCTATTAGTGGTGGTTATTGTAGTGAAGAGGATCTAAAGAATATTGGAAAAGGTTTTTTTGAATTTAGTGTTATGAAGATAGAAAATAAAAATGAAGTTGAGAATTTACAAAAATTATTTGGTTTAACTGTAGAGTACCCTGTTTTGTATTATTCTGGTTTAATTGATGTTTTAATTAGATTGCCTAAGCCTTTAACTAAGAATTTATATTCTAGATGGTATAAGTCATTTAGGAATAAAAAAGATAATGAATTATATGGGGTGAGATTAAATTGATAATAAGAAGTAGAGCTCCGGTTAGATTAAGTTTTGCAGGCGGTGGGACAGATTTAAGTCCTTTTACAGAAAATAGTGGTGGTTGTGTTTTGAGTACAACTATCAACAAATATGTTTATGGTACTTTAATCCATAGATATGATGAAAACATTAATTTGATATCTGCTGATTATAAGAAAAGCGCCATTTTTTATGATTTAAATGAAATAAAATTTACTGGAGATTTAGATTTAATGAAAGCTGTTATTAAGTTAATGAAACCCAATCATGGTTTTGAATTATTTTTAAGAGGGGATATTCCGCCAAATACGGGTGTTGGTGGAAGTGGTACTGTTGGTGTTGCTTTAGTTGGTTTGTTTAATCATTTAGAAAAATGAATAAATATGAAATTGCTGAAACTGCATATAAAGCTGAAATTGAAGAATTAAAACATATAACTGGTAGACAGGATGCATATGCTGCTAGTTTTGGTGGTTTTAATTTTATTGAGTTTAAAGGTAATGATTTTGTTAGAGTTAACCCTGTTAGAATTAAAGAGGATTATTTATTAGAATTAGAGAAACATTTGATTTTAGCTTATATTGGTACAAGAGGAGAATCTGGAAGAGTACAAAAATTATTAGTTGAACAAAAAGAAGGTTATGGGGAAGAAGAAAAAATTAGAATTTTAGAATCTAAAAAAGAATTGGTGCACGAGATGAAAATGGTATTGGAAAGAGGTGATGTTGAAGGTTTTGGTGAATTATTGGAAAAAGAATGGGAATGGAAAAAGAAATTGCATCCAGAAATGACTAATACCAAAGTTGACGAAATCCGCGATCTAGCTTTAAAAAATGGTGCTATTAGTGGTAAGACAACTGGTGCTGGAATAGGCGGTCATATGTTATTTTATTGCAAACCAAATAAAGAACATGAGGTAGTTGAAGCTTTAGAAAAAGCCGGGATTAGGGTTGTTGATTTTAGTTTTGATAATACGGGATTAAAAACATGGGAGATTAATAAAGAATGGAAAAAGTATTAATAACGGGCATTGCTGGATTTATAGGAAGTCACTTATCTGATTTTCTATTAAACAATGGATTTAGTGTTTATGGTATTTATTATGAACCGAAAGTTAGTTTGAATTTTTTTGATGATAGAGTTAAAATTTATGAGTGTGATATAAGAGATAAAGGTAAATTAAGAAACATTATCAAAGATGTAAATCCAAGTATGATATTTCATTTAGCTGCTCAAAGCTATCCTGTTGTTTCCTGGGAAAAACCACAGGAAACTATAGAAGTAAATGTAATTGGTACTATAAATTTATTTGAAACTATTAAAGAATTAAATATTGATCCTATTGTTTTGGTTGCTTGTTCAAGTGCTGAATATGGTTTTGTTAATTCTGATGAAGTACCAATAAAAGAAAACAGAATTCTAAAACCATTACATCCGTATGGTGTTAGCAAGGTTGCTCAGGAATTATTAGGTTACCAGTATTTTAAGAATGATAGTATTAAAAGTATTATGGTTAGAATATTTAATACAACTGGTCCTAGAAAAATAAATGATGTTTGTAGTGATTTCACTAAGAAGATTGTTGAAATTGAGATGGGTAAAAGACATTTTTTAGATGTTGGAAATTTAGAAAGCAAAAGAGCCATAATGGATGTTAGAGATTTAGTTAATGGTTTATTTTTGCTAATTCAAAATGGTGATTTTGGTGAGGTTTACAATATAAGTTCGGATAAGGTTTATAGAATTGGAGATTTATTAGAAATTATGAAAAAAATGAGTAAAAGAGATTTTGAAGTTAAACAGAACAGTGTACTAATGCGACCGACAGACGAGCCAATTATATTTGGTGACTCAAGTAAATTAAAAGAAATAATTGGATGGGAACAGAAAATAAGTATTGAGAGAACAATAGAGGATATGTTAAATTTTTGGAGAGAGTATGTTTAAAGATTATTGCGAGGATTATTTAAAAGACCTAAAGAAAAGTATTGATAATTTGAATAAAGAGGAGATGAATGATATATTTGAAATTATTTATAGTGCTTTTGAAAGCGGTAAAAATGTTTTTTTGTTTGGAAATGGTGGTAGCGGTAGTAATGCCGATCATATTGTAAACGATTTTAGTAAAGGCGCTTTAGTCTATGGTGGAAAAAAGTTTAAAGCTATAAGTTTGAGTAGTAATACTGCTTTATTGACTGCTTGGGCTAATGATTCAAGTTATGAAGATATTTTTTCTAAACAAATTGAGGTTATGACTGAGGAAGGTGACGTTGTTATTGGCATTAGTGGCAGTGGTAATAGCAAAAATATTTTGAATGCTATTAAAAAAGGTAGTGAAAAGGGTGCTATTTGTATTGGAATAACTGGTTTTGAAGGTGGTAAATTAAAAAAAGTATGTCACAAATGTTTTGTTGTTCCTAGTAACCATGTGGGAAGAATAGAAGATATTCATTTAATATTTTTACATATGTTAGCTTATTTTATGTATGAGAGGGTGAGAAATGAAGGTTCTGATTAATGTTGGTGGTAAAGGAACAAGGATGGGTGAAACAGGTATACCGAAGGCATTAATTGAAGTAAATGGCAAACCTATTTTAGAACATCAAATTTTACATTTAAAGAAATACGGTTTAAATGAAATTATTTTAGCTACTGGCTATTTGAGTGAAAAGATCGAGGAGTATTTTAAAGATGGTAAGAGATTTGGTGTTAAAATTATTTATTCCAAAGAGGACAAACCTTTGGGGACTGCTGGGCCTATGAAATTAGCTGAAAAATTTTTAGGTGAAGAGTTTATGGTTTTACAAGGAGATTTATTTATTGATTTTGATGTTAAGAGATTTGTCGATTTTCATAGAGAGAAAAAAAGTATTGGAACAATATTTGTTCATGAATCTAGTCATCCATATGATAGCGATCTTATAGAATTGGATGAAAATAAAATAATAAAAAGGGTTTTTATGGTTAAAGAGGGTGAAAAATTTGAAAATTTGACTAATGCGGGCGTATTTATTTTTAGTAACAGGGTTTTAAAATATATCCCTAATAGTTTTTTTAATATGGAAAAAGATCTTTATTCTATGTTGCTGAAGAACAATGAAAAGATATATGGGTATCATAGTGAAGAATTTGTGAAAGATATTGGAACCTTAGAAAGATTAAACGAGGTTGAAGATTACTTGAAAAGACCTGGTGCTATTTTTTTAGATAGAGATGGTGTAATAAATGAGGATTTGCCTGATATTAACAGAATTGGAGATTTTAAATTTATTCCTAGAAGTGTAGATGGTTTAAAGTTATTAAAAGATAAAAAAACAATTATTATTACAAATCAGCCAGTAATAGGTAAAGGGATTATTACAGAAGACGAGTATTTAAGACTTCAGGGACAAATCTTAGAAAAAATTAAAAGAGAAAATGTCAAGATAGATGAAATTTATTATTGCCCACATCATCCAGAGAAAGGTATTGGTAAATATAAAATAGATTGTAATTGTAGAAAACCTAAAAGCGGGATGTTAAAAAAAGCTTCTAATGATTTGGGTATTAACTTAAGTAAGAGTTGGGTGATTGGTGATAAAAGAAGTGATATTAAATGTGGGAAGAGTGTTGGCTGTAGAACAATTTTGGTTAAAACTGGTAGTGGAGGCATGGGTGGGAATACTGATTTTGAGATTAAACCGGATTTTGTAGTTGATGATTTGTATGAGGCTGTTGAATTAATTTTAAAAGAAGATGGAAATAATTGAAAAGGCTTCTAAAGTTTATTGGGATAATTTTAATGGTGAAGCTTGGTTTGGGAGATGTATTTTTTTAAGTTGGTATTGTGGTTTGGGTAGTTGTAAATTTTGTTATAGGGCTATTAACAAGGGTCATAATATTGATAGAGAAAAAGCTAGAAGGAGTTTGAATTCAATTTTAGTTGAAACTTTGTTGTGTAAGAAACTAAATTGGAAATTAGAATTTTTAACTTCTGGTTACGATGCTTTAGATACTGATGAATTGTTAGAAATATGCAAAGAAGTTTCCAGAGTTTATGGCAAGAAAATTTGGTTAAATATTGGTGTTTTAAGTGAAGAGGAATTGAATAAGTTAAAGAGATATGTTGAGGGTATTGTTGCTTCTATTGAAACCTGCAATAGGGAATTACATAAAAAAATATGTCCTGATAAAAAATTTGAGGAATATGAACAAATGTTGAAAATTAAGGGTTTTAAAAAAGGTGCTACAATTGTTATTGGTTTAGGAGAAAAAAAAGAAGATTTTTTGGAATTAAAAGATTTTATTAAAAAGTATAAATTAGATAAAATTACTTTTTATGCTTTGAAGCCTATAAAAAATGGTTTTTATAGTGAAGGGCCAGACAGAGATTATTATGCCTGGTGGATTGCTAATACTAGAATAAACTTTCCTAAATTAGAGATAATAGCTGGTGTTACTGTCAAAAGAGTTGAAGATGTTGATATTTTGTTAAAAGCAGGTGCTAATGGGGTAACTAAATTTCCTATTACAAAATGTTTTGGTGATGAAAAGACAAAATTGTTTGAAGAACTTGTTAAGAAAAGCGGTAGAAGGATGATAAGTAAACTGAATGATTTTAATGATGTTGATTTTAGTGATGTAGATAAAAATATTAAAGAAAAATTAGAAATTTACTTGAATAAGATGGGAAAGAGTTAAAAAGTTTTTTATTTTAATATGCCTATGATCTCGATTATTATTACTTCATATAAGGAACCTGAAACTATTGGTAGAGCAATTGAAGCTTTTTTAAACCAAAAAATTAAAGTAGATTATGAAATTATTGGTGTTGCTCCTGATAAAGAGACTTCTGATGTTATTAAAAGTTATTCAAAAAAATATAAAGAAGTTAAATATTTAAGGGATCCTGGAAAAGGAAAAATGTATGCTTTGCATATGGTTTTTGAGAATGTTAAAGGGGACATTTTAATATTAACAGATGGTGACGTTTTTGTAGAAGAAAACTCTATAGCAAAAATTTTAGAAGCTTTTAGAGATATGGAAGTTGGGTGTGTCGGCGGTCATCCTATTCCTGTCAATTCTAGGAATAGTATGTATGGTTATTGGTCTCATTTATTATGCTATGGTGCTAATTTAGCTAGGATAAAAAGAAGTAAAAAAGGCGGGTATTTTACTTGTTCTGGTTATCTGTTTGCTTTTAGAAATGGAATTTTAAAGGAATTTCCTAGAGATGTTCCAGAAGATGCTTATATTCCATTTTTCTTTATGAAACAAGGTTATAAAACTAAATATTTAAGTGATGCAAAAGTATATGTTAAATATCCTGAAAATCTTAAGGATTGGTTAGAACAGAAAAAAAGAATTTCTAAGGCATATGGAAATTTGAAGAAAATTACAATCGATGGTGAACATGTTCCTAAGATGAAATCTTTTACAAAGGAATTATTAGAAGGGCCAGGAGTTGCATTTAGATATTCTAAAAATTTGAGGGAATTTGTTTGGACTTTTTTATTAATATTTGCCAGATTATATATGTGGTGTTTGACTTTTTTAGAGATGAAAAGAGGAAAAAAACACACTGATGGATGGAGAGTTGTTGAGAGTACCAAATGAACTCTTTTAGGAAAAGTGTTCATGGAAAAATAAGGAAGTGACTGGATGATATAAAAGTATATAAATGATTATTTGGTTATTATTGAGATGGAAGAAAGTACAGAAAAGAAAGGAAATAAAATCTCAAATTTTTTTAAGAATAAAGAAAACTTAGTTTTAGTTCTAATAATAGTTTTCGCTTTAATCATCAGAATTTGGGTTTATATCAAAACTTTAAATCAACCAATATGGTGGGACGAAGGCGATTATTTGGCTGCTGCTAAAAGATGGGGTCTAGGATTAAATATTCACGACATATGGTACTATAGAAGAGCTTTTTTATTGCCTGTAATATGGGCTGGACTTTATAAGTTAAGCGGAAGTGAAGCCGTATTAAGATTTACAGAAGTGATATTTTCTTGGTTGGTTGTTTATTTTACTTATTTATTGGGTAAAGAAATGTTCAATAAACATGTTGGTTTAATTGCTGCTTTTGGTGTTGCTGCTTCTAGAATTAATATATTTTTAACAGGCAGATTATTAACAGAATTGCCTGCAACTTGTTTTTTCACATTGGGTTTGTATTTCTTATGGAAGGGTTATGTGAATGATAAAAAGTATAAATTTTTGGTTCTTGGTGCTGTATTCATTGGTTTAGGTATTATGACTAGGTTTGCTCTTTTAATGAGTTTAATACCATTAACTATATTATTTATAACAACAGAGGGTAAAAAAGTTTTCAAGAGTAAGTATGTCTGGAGTTTTTTTATAATATTCCTTATTATATCAACGCCCTTTTTAATCTTATACAAAACACACTATCCTGGAGGGTTAAGTGATTTTTATAAACACTACACTGGTGCTAGAGAAAAAGTTGAAACTGGCAAAAGTCCATTTATGGGTTGGAGTGGTGTTTGGCAGTATTTTATGAATTATTTGAGTAATACTGGGACATTATTTGTTGCTTTTTTAATTGGTTTAGTTTACATTTTAATTGATTTGGTGTTTGGTTTTGATTTAGTCTTTAAAGATAAAGAAGTAAGGAATAAATTGTTTATGTTAATTTTGGTTCTTACTCCTGTTTTTGTTCATGGTTTATTTAGTGAATATGTTGAAGAGAGGTATTTGATATACGCTTATCCAACAATGTTGATTATTGCTGGTTTTGGTCTTGTTAGGGCGTATGAGTATTTGACAGGTAAGAATATTGGATATGTTGTTTTTGGTGGTTTTGTTGGATTATTAAGTTATCATTTAGCTAAAAATTTTACTTTTGTTAGTTTATTGGATCTTAATTTGTTGTTAAAAAGTTTAATTGTATTTTTACCCGTTTTGATTGTTTGTGTTTTAATTGGTTTGGTGTATTATTATTTGATTAAAAGAAGTGATATTAAAAAAGCCAGTATTGTTGGTTTATTTATTGCTTTTTTATTTTTGGGTGCTTATTTACAAGTTGGTTTTGGTAAAGATATAACACTATATAAAAAATATGGTCAGTTGCCTTTAAAAGAAGCTGGTGAATTTATTAAGCTTAATTCTGAATCTGGTGATGTTGTTTATTGTGAATCACAACCACAAATGCAGTATTATGGTGAGAGAAGTGTTTATAGGTATGGGGAATATATTGAAGAGAAAGATATTAGGGAATTTCTGACAGAAGAAGAATTCTTGAACCGAATTAAAGAACAAAAACCAAAATATATGGTTGTATCTATTTTTGATGGTCATCCAGATTGGATTTATGAATTTATTCAAAAAAGAACGGATTTAATTGAGCCTGTTAAGGTATGGTTTTCTGATCCCGAAAAGACTAAAATGATGTTGATTGTTTTTAAATTTAAGAACTAGTTTTTTTTCCATATTGGTCTTCCTTCTTGCATATCTATACTTTGTATGTATGAATTTGGGAACCTACAATTAAATGTGTTAAAAGCTATATCATAAGTATTTATTTTTCCAAGAAAATTCCTGCATGAAGATTCAATGATTTTAGATCCCCCTTCGAAAAATTCATTTGATCTCTCTGTTGAGAAATTTCTGTAAACTCTTCTCTTAAATTTATCTTGGTCTTCCCTAAGTGTCTCTGAACTTGAATCAAGAATCCTCATATTTTCTAAATCAATTATTCCTAATCCGTTTTGTGGGCTAGCAAAACTTAATTGACCGGTCATTGAAATATCTTGAATTTCTCCTTTATTTGGTAAAAGAATAAAGTGTCTTAATTGCGGATCACCATGGACTAATCCTTCTCTTAAAAAAATTTTGGATATTGCCCCCGATAGATACATGACTCTATCTTCTATTCTAACAGGTTCACCTCCAACAAAATAATCTTTCCTACGTGACCTTTCTATTTTGTTTAATGGTGTACCTGGACAAAAGAATTCGTATAAAATCGAAGTTTTATTATCTCTTGTTCCTTTTTGTCCGTATTCAAGTCTTAATACTTCAGGACAATAAAAAGTAGTAGTTGACAAATACTGGTTATATTGTTTTAACAATCTAGACATAAATATAGTTGAGAAAATTTCATAAACAGCACTATCTAAACTTCTTTCTTTTTGTTTTCTAACTATTGCGGATGATGGCAAAATACCCATTTTAGAGCTCGATTCTTTTTCAGGAATCCATTCCGTAGGATTAGAGATATTTGGTAAAGTTATACCTAATTCAGTTCCAAAACTATATAATGGTTCTTCCTGTATTTCTTTCATTTTAAGTTAAAATTTGAAAAACCTTTTATAAACTTTTTGTTTTTCACTACTAATTAATGATATATCCACCAAATTTCTTAAATTGAAATTTTAGGAAACCTAATTCACCTTCTGCCTTTATTTTATTTGGGTTTTTGAAATAACAGTAAAAACAATTTATACATTTTTTATCTTCTGGTGTTTTTAGTTTTAATGGGCAGATATATTGTAAACTTTTGAATGTTCCTGATAGTTTTGCATTTGGTTCTTCATCTATATAAACGTCTTGCCTTATTTTTAATTTTATTAATGTGTTTGGGATAATTCCCTTATTGAAGAATGAATCAAAAATTTTCCAATATCTTGGCATTATAAAGAAATTCCTTAATAGTATTTTTGAGAATAGGGTTTGATGTGGTTTTTTAAAGTTAATTATTGGTTTTATGTTATTTAAATAAGTTAAATTTTCCTTTGTTAAATAATTGTTTTTATATGCGTATTGTAAGTATTTTATTTTATTTAGTTTAAAGTTTAATAATTTGGCACAATATGCGTCCAGTAAAAATGGGTTTTTTCCTGAAATAATCAAGTTTAGTTTTTTTGTTGTACCATCTGATGGGCCATTGCCTTCCATTGTGTATAAGCCATCTATGATATGTAAGTTTGGTTTTATAATTTCATTTATTTGTACTATATTTTTATGCAAATTTGTGTGAATTTTCCTTTTTTCTAGTCCTGTAAAGCAACCAACCAAGTTTTTTGAGGATATGCTTAAAATAGCTTCAGTGTGTGTTTTTATCTTTGGTAAATTAATAAAAAAATCTGCATCTAAACAGATTTTTGCTACTTTTATGTTTTTATTATCTAATTTAACTGTTTTTGATTCCGCTTTATTCAAATTAGTTAATTTAACTTTGAATATTCTTGCTATTTCATCTAATTTTAATCTTGAGAATACATCAATACCGTAGTGGTCAATACCACAATTTGGACCGTCTGCTATTACTATATTTGTATATTTCCTTTTCTTTAGTGCTTTTATTAGTGCGACTATAATTCTTAAGTCTGTGGAATTACCAGTTAAAGCAATTAAATCGTTATTTAGATTTGGTTTTAATAATATCAAAGCATTTTTTGATTTTGGTAAGTTTTGTGTTTGTATGATTTTTTCTATAGTTTCTTCTATTTGAATTGTTGAGTTACAATTTTCTTGAGTTGGATTTTCTGTTCCTAAATTTATTTTCATGGTAAGAATGGAGATAGTGCTGCAGATGTTGTGCTTAGTGATTTTCTTAAAATCTTATTAAAAATTATTGTTTTTATTAGTTTTTCATTTAGTGGTTTTCCTACTACTTTTTCAATTAACCTGTGTTCTTTGCTTCTTGGAGAATTTTTCATTGACCAAACTTTTCCCAATTGTGATAGAAAAACTAATTCTTTATCTGAATAATATTCTGAGTATAGTGGAGCATTTCCTGTTTTTGGGTTTTTATAATCAAGCCAAATTTTATCTGTTATCATATTTTTACTTTTTGCAATTTGGTATATTTCTGTTCCTGGGTAAATTGTCAGTGGATTAATACCTATCCAGTCTGGTTTTGCGTTTTGAATCAATTTAAAAGTTTCAAATGTTTCTTGTTCTCTTTCGTCCATATAACCCACTATTAAAAACAATTTGGATTCTATTCCTGATTGTTGTGTTTTCTTAGAAACATCTATGATTCTTTCTACTTTTATCCGTTTCCTCATTAAATCAAGGATTTTTTGTGAGCCTGATTCTGCACCATATTCTATTAAATCACAACCTGCTTTTTTTAACCATGAAAGTGTTTCTGTGGTTATTGTATCTATCCTTGCTTGTAATCTAAATTTTATATCTAACTTATTATTTATCACTAACTTACAGTAATCAATAACCCTTTGATTATTCATTGTAAATAAATCGTCTACAAATCTTAGGTAATTAATTCCAAATGCATCATATAAATATTTTGACTCTTTGTAGACTCTTTGTGCAGACATATTTCTTATGATATTACCCCAGAATTTTGTTGTTGTACAAAAAGCACATCCCATTGGGCAACCACGTGATGTTGTTATAGGTGAGGACAAAATATTTTTATAATTTAAGTCTGGTGGCAATGGGTACTTCTTCATTGGGAATAAATCATAGGCCGGTATTGGTAATTTATCTAAGTTTGTTATAAATGGTTGATTTGGTGTTCTTATTATTCGGTCTTTTTCTAGAAAAGAAAGTCCACTTACTTTGTTTAAACTCGTGTTATTTTTTATTGCCTTTACATATTGTAATAGTGGTATTTCTCCTTCTCCCCGTATAACAGCGTCTATAAAAAAATAGTTTCTTAAAATTAATTCGTCTAAAGATGTTACATGAATGCCACCGATTATTAACTTTATTTTTGGGTTTAATTGTTTTATTTCTTTTAGAGTTTTTAGTGCTGCATACCTGTTCTCTGTTAAACAAGAAACTCCTGCTATCGATGGGTTTAATTCCATAACTTTTTTAGCTGTTTGTTTATAATCATAACTTTCAATGGGTGCGTCTATTGCTGAGACTTCAATATTATTTTCTCTTAAATAAGCTGCTAGACAAGCTATTCCAACCGGTACACCAGACATTGGAAATTTTGAAGTTGTCTGCTTATCTAATGGTGGGTTAATTAGAGTTATATCCATTTTTTTATAAGAATCTTGTTCTTACCAATCCTTTATGTATTTGTATGTTTGCTCTAATGTGAGTATTTTTGGAATTCTTTTATTTGTTATTAAGAAACCATCTAAATCTGCTTTGTCTGGTGCATAACCGTGCATTGCTTTAAATGGTTTTGATTTTTGATAAAAATTTGGGTAGATTAGATATTTCGGTTCTATAAGGAAAATTAAATCTCCGTATTCTCTTTCTGGAATTTGGTAATGAATCCTATCTCTTTGTGTTAGTATTTTGCCTTGTTTTATTGTTTTTAAAATATTCATTATTCGTTCCTTAATTGAATTATTTTTGAACCAAAAAGAGATTGTTGTTCCACCGTAAAAAGCTATATAGTCTTTGCTTTTTGGCATTAGTTTTTGAATATTTATAAGACTTTCTATGTTTACTTGATTGTGGTCTGACCATAGAATGATATTTAAATTTGGGTAGTATTTTTGAAAGTAGGTTACTAAATGTTTTACTAAGTTGTCTAGTTGTTTTATTTTGTTTATCGTTTCTCTTGAATCTATTTTACTTAAGTGTATAAATTTATCTAATTCTGTTAGATGGATGTAGTATAAATCTACGTTTGATTGTATATTCTTTATTAGTTTGTTAACTTTTTGTGAATCTGTTTTTTTGAAGAAGTCTATTTTTATTTTATTATTTTTTACGAAAAATGGCCATTTGTAACAGATAAAAGTCTTATTTTGGAAAAAAGAAGTTTTCCAGATATTTTGAGTTGTTGAAAGATCAAAATAAGGTAAAAGTGATTTCGGTATGTTTTGTAATTTTGTGATAAATGTTCTTTTCTTTAACAATTGGTGTAATATTGCCAGATAATTTAAAATTGAGTTTTTGAGTGGTAAGTATTTATATATTTTAAATATAGAGTTTTTTGTGTATTTGAATTCTAACCAAATGTTGTGTTGTGTTGGTGATTTCCCTGTGAATAAAGTAAATTCTACTCCTGTAAAGGCTAGGAGTGTTTTTAATCTTGCTTTGTAGAGTTTTTTGGATAAATTGTAAAGATAAGGGGTGTTTTCTTTAGTTAAAAGAGAGTACCCTAATGAATCCAAACAAACCATTAAAGTCGGCATAGAAGTATCAAAACAGTTAATTTTATATGTTTTTTTATGTTTGATAATTCTAAACAGACCTTATGACGTGTAGTTTAGCAATATTTGATTAATTTTATCATATCTTCATCATAAAGAAGCCGATGTAAGCATTAGCATAATCTAAGCTTATTTGCTCCCAATTTTTTCCTTTAACTGGGTAGACTTTTTTCAATATTGAAGTTCCTTTGTTTAAGAGCGGTTCATTAACTTTTTTTTCTGAAACTGATAAAAGCAAATAAGGAACAGAAGCAAAGATGTAAGAATCTGGTGGGTATTTATTAAAATAAATTCTTCTGTGTTTTTTGTTCCAGATTTTAATTCTTTGTGAGTATTTATGTCTCAGAAATAGGTTTAAGGTTGGGTATGTTAAATTTGGTTTTATTTTAAATTGATATTTCAAATAAGGCGAATAAAATGTATAAGACATATTTAGTATTGCATTTGATAACTCATTTAGGGTTTCTATTTCTTTATTCAAAAATTTACTAAAAAAGTATTTAGAAACTTCATAAATATGTTTAGTGCAAAGTCTAAACTCTTTTTCAATAGAAGTATATGGTGATTTTTGTGGGTTTAGTTTCCATTTTACATACTTGTTTATGTTGAGGTGTAGATTTGGCAATTTTTTGTATAACTCTGGGAAATCTTTTTTGTAAATTTTAAGGAATGTTTTATTGTTTTCTGAGTATTTTGACCTGTATTTCTTGGAAAGCATCAACAAAGAGGTTAAACAAGCTGCATATGCTTGTTGTATTATGTAAGTTAAAAATTCTCTGTCGTATTTCTTTTCTAGAGAGTAATACTCTATTAACTGGGACATCCTATCTAAAAGTAATTTTGCTGGTTCTGAGAGTGGAATCTCGTCTAATTGGAGGTTTGGTGTTAGGTGTGTTAAATCTTCACCGTAAAGTGTTTGTGTTGATTCTTTGAAATTGTAGTATTTTAATCTTGGTGGCAATTTTTTTAATTGTTTTAAGGTTAGACATTTTAGGTCTATGTAAAAGTTTTTTTCCAAAGTTTGTTCTTCTTTTTTAAAATTATAAAAATATTTTATTCCTCTATAACCGATTTTATTGGCTGTTTTTGATGCAATTTCATCAATTTTTTCAGAAGAAATTGGTTTTTTAGTTATTATATAAATATCATAATCATTAAATGGGTAAACTTTCTCTTTTTTAATCTTTACGGGACCTTCACCATAACCAAAACTACCTGCTAAAATTATGGATTTTGTATTTACACTATTCAAAATCTCCTTACAAATAGTATTTAGTTGAGATTCAATTTTTTTATTAATCTGTTTGTTTTGTGTAAATTTCATTTTTAAAAGCCAAATAAATTCCGGGTATTGCAAATATTAGTGTGGATATTACCACCCAAAATAAAGACATTGATACTACTTTTTCAGGTTTTATCAAAAATAATTTGAGTAGGGTTATCAAAGTTAATTCTCTTGTTCCTAAACCTGCTATAGTTACTGGTATTAAAGTAACTACCGTTGAAATTGCAAATATTGGTATAAAGTAATGATATGGTATTTTTATGTCAAAGGAGAGAGCGATTATGTAAGTTTGAGTGTAAATTAGAATCCATACTAACAGTGTTAATAAAAATGGTAGTATTAAATGTTTAATTTTGGGGAAAGTATCATAAAATAAATTAAAAGATTCTTTTGCTTTTGATTTTAGTTTATTTGGTATTAAAAATTTATAAACGAATAATAAGATAAAACTGCTTCTTTTTTTACCTATAAAGAAGAAAACAATAAAAAATATAATTATTACTGGTATTAAAACCTGGAAAAGAATTTGTGAAGAGTATTCTATTAAAAGTAAAGAACCAATTAAAGCTAATATGCATAGTGTTATTAAATCTAAAATTCTATCTGCTAGAACACTTGAAAAAGCTTCTCCAAATGGTTTCTTTGTTTTATTTTGAATATAGGATACTTTAATAAAAGAACCCAATTTACCTGGTGTTATTGAACTGTAATATGTGCTTATTATTTGTAATTTGATTAAATAAAGGAAAGGTAACGTTATGTTCTGTTTTTTTAAAATTAAATACCATTTTAAGGTTTGGAGCAGTGTTATTGGTACAAATATCAAAATAGCAAGTAATAGATAATAAAAAAGATGGAGTTTGTTTAATTCTTGAAAAGAAGACATAATTTTAGTTGGTCCTGTACTAACAATTATATAAACGAATAGTGCAATACCAATTAAAGGCAATAAATTTTTTATTTTCATTGTTTATTTTTCCATAATGCAATGTGACTTATTGTCAAAAAGTTTTTTTTCTTTACTAAATCTAAGTGTTTATTTAAAATGTTTAATATTTGTTTAATATTTGTTTTGTGATCTTCTGTTATTTCTTTTTTTCCTATTAATCTTCTTATTTTCCTTGAAATAAAGTTTTCTGTTGGTATTATTGTGATTAATTTAAAATCTTTATTCATTTTCTTAAAATTAAGTATTGTTTGTTTTATTTCTTCTTGTGTTAAATGTTCAAATACATCTAGAGCAAATATTTTGTTTGGTTTTAGGGTTGTATAATCTTTTATGTCTGAGTGTTCTGGAACAATATCATAATTTATTACTTTATTATTTAACTTTTGTTTTAAATAGCCCTCTCCTGCACCGAAATCGAGAATTATATCTTCTTCTTTTAGTTCTGCAAATTTAATGGCAATTTCTTTTTTCTTATTAAAGAATTTCCTAACTAGTGAATTTTTATGTCCGTGTGTTGTTTTTAAGTCGTCTTTCATTTTCTGCTGAAATCTTTTATATGACCCAACACAGCTTTAATACCTTTGATGGTATATTTAATGTCATTTTTGTTTCTTATTTTTGTCAGGTGTCTTAGGATATATTTTGGTGAGAAGAATACTTTTTTATAAATATTATTACAAATGTTCATAACTTCTTCTGGTTTCATATCTGGTGTTTTAAAGACAACTTCTGACATATCATATCTCTCGTAATCTTTTGGATTAAATAAAAACCATTTATTCCTTAGACCTTCTCCATATAGTTGGGTTCCTGGATATGGGATGAGGATAGTTGCTTGTAAAACATCTGCTAGACCAGATGTCATTAATTTTTTGGTTAATTCTAAGGTTTTTAGGGCTTTTTGTTTTGTTTCCCATGGCCAACCAATAATCATTGTTAGATGAACTGTTAATTTTGCTTTTTTTGCTAATTTACATCCACTTATTATATCCTCAACTTTTATTTTTTTATTTATTTTATCCAGTGTTTCTTGATTTGCTGATTCTAATCCAAATTTCAATAAACGAAAGCCTGCTTTTTTCATTAGTTTATATTCTTCTTCATTCAAAGCATTAAAACGCATATTACAAGATATTTTTATCTTTTTATTGTAACCTCTGGAGATCATACCTTCACAAAATTCTTTTAACCAATTTCCAACTGGAAATGTTCCTGAATCATCAAATATTTCTTTAACATTATATTTTGTTATTAACATTCCAATTTCATCCAGAATATTGTTAACAGATCGTGTCCTAAATTTTGGATAAAGAGTGGGCCATGCACAAAAAGAACATTGAGCGTGCCAACAATCTCTAGCAGACATTATATAGGCATAAGGCCTTATAGGAATATTAAATTCTTTTTGATAAAGATTAAATTTTGTTAATTCTCTATCAATAAAAGGCAAATTATCTATATTATGTGTTAATTTAAATTTTCCCGAGTTTTTTATTTTCCCTCTTTCTTTATAGTAAATTCCTGATTCAAGTTTTGTTTTTTTATTTAGATGGTTGACTAAAGAGAGTAAGGAAAAATCGTAATCTCCACCAGTTATTATAAAATCTACTTTTGAATTTTTAAAAGATTCTTCTGGAAAAACCGTTACATGGTCGCCAAATAAAACTATTTTGGTTTTTGGTAAAATTGTTTTGATTTCATTTATTATTTGCCAGTGTTTTTTTATTACTGGGGTTTTTGTTTCTAAAGCTATTAGATCTGGTTTTTCTGATTGTAGATATAAAGAATAATGTTCTTTACTTAAATTCTCAACAATTGCATCTTTCCATAAAACATTATAACCCTTTGATTTTAATAGTGTAGCTGCTGATGCTGGAATAACTGGAAAGATAAATGTTGGGTTATTAAAATATTGAAATTGCCTGTTCTGACTAAGCAAAGGCGTTCCTTTTTCTGATTCTATTGGTGGGTATGTTATTAAAACTTTCATTTTTCTTTAGTTATTAAACCATATAAAAATCCTGCACCATAATAAATATGGGTTAGTATTAAACCAGGGAATACTAGAAAAAATCTTTTATACTTTAATGAATGTATAAATGTTGATAATAGATATATAAAAATTGTTATTAAATAAAAGTTTTTTATTGAAGTGTAAAAAAAAGATAAAATTAGTCCGATGAATAGATAGATTGTGAAAATGGATAAAATTGAGTAATATAATTTATCAAAAGAGAATTGTTTTTTTATTAGATATGCAACATCTCGGCCGTAAATAAACATTTGTTTTAAATGTGGTCTAAATAAAAATCTTCTATGATGGTAAACAATTACATTTGGTATGTATAATATCTTTTTTCCTAGGTCAATTATATCAAAACATAGTTTTGTGTCTTCTGCTGTTAATAATTCTGGAACATATCCTTTTGTTTTATTGAATACTTCTTTTTTTATTAAAAGATTACATGATGGTAATTCTTTTACAAATAATGGTTTATTTATAATTTTATATCTTATAGAAGATCTACCCGTTAATGGTGATGAGAGTATATCTCCGGATGCTTTTTGTAAAATATGATCGTGTTCCGGTGTTAGGTTTGGACCACCAACGGCGCCTATTTTTTCTTTTTCCAAGTATTTTTCTGCATTTTTCAACCAATCTTTATTTGGATATGCATCTGAATCAATAAAAGCAAGAACACCCGCTTTTGATTCTTTTGCTGCTATATTTCTTTTTATTGAGGGTTTTACTTTTCCTGTTACTATTATTTTTGTTTTTTTGTATTTTTTATTTGTTTTTTCATCTGGTAATAAAATGATTTTGTAGTTATTATGATTTAATTTTAAACAGTGTGACATACATTCTTCTACATAAGCGTCTATTTCTTTACATGGTATTACAATTGAAAATTTCATTTTAGTATAGGTAGAAACGTATCACTAATGTACATAAAATTAATTCTGCTAGTAAAATAGTGTAAACAACATCTTTTTCGTATACTTTTCTCTTTAATTTTTTTAATATTTTTATTGTTAAATGTTCTAGACCGTATATTTTTTCATATGGTTGTTCTAGTGAACCGTCTTCCAATATCTTTGCAAAGCTTTCTTTTCTTAATTTTCCTCTTAACTTTAGTATAAACTCTAGAAAGTAAGGTAAAAATATTATTAGTGCTATTCTTTCTACATCACCCATAATTGCTACTATTGCTATTAAAGCTCCGATAGAATAAGTCATTGTATCTCCTGGGAATATTTTAGATGGGTGTTTATTATAAAGATAAAAAGCAATTAAAGAAAGGACCATTGTAAATGCTATGATTGAAATAAAAGTATTGTGTGTTTTAAGTGTAGCAAAACCCAAAGTAGATAAAATAATTATACCCATTCCTGCTTCTAAACCATTATAACCGGCTAATAGGTTAAACGCATTAGAAGCAAAAACAATTGCTAGTGGTACAAAAAGTAATGGGTATAAAATGCCTACATCAATATGACCTATTAAAGGTAGGGTCATTTCAGATTGACCTACGTTTATTACTACTATTGGGAGTGCTGCAAACAAGGTTAATAATGGTTTTTGCCATTGTTTTAAACCGAGTTTCCAACCTAATATATCATCAATAAAACCTACTCCGGTTATGATCAAAAGAGAAGACAATAAAGCTAAAATTTCAAGGTTTTTTAGAGGTTCGTTTAAATAAAAAGTTTGAATTCCTATTAAAGTTAAAATACCCAGGATAAAACCAAAAATTACTGGAATTCCACCTAATTCTGCTACTTTTTCTTTAGTTGGCTTATTTAGGTCTATTCCAACTAAACCAGCTCTTTTAGCACTTCTTATCCAGATTGGTGTAAGTATTAAAGTAGTTAAGAAACTTACTAAGAATACTATTAAAAATATGGCTTGCATTTTAGATTCTTTTTAAAAGGGGGGTTTAAATATTTTTTTATTTATTTATAAAAAACATTATAAATTATGTAGTTTTTAAGGTTTTTAAAATGGTAGATGAATTATCTTTGATTATTCCTGCGCATAATGAGGAAAAGAGAATTTTGAAAACTTTAAAGAACTATACTGAAGTTTTACCCAAAAAATATAAAGATTATGAGATAATTGTTGTTTGCAATGGGTGTAGTGATAATACTTTTAATGTTGTTAGAGAAGATTATAAAAATAATGAAAAATTAAAATTAATTAATATTGAGAAATCTGGCAAGGGTAATGCTATTTTAAATGGGTTTAAAATAGCTAATAAACAGTATGTTGGATTTATTGATGCAGATGATCCTTTTGAGGGTGATAGTGTTATAGAAATGATTGACCTCTTAAAGGATTATGACGGTGTTATTGCTTCTAAATGGAAAGGGAAAAAGTTTAATGAGGTTCCCGAGGGGTTTACTAAGAAATTTTTAGGAAGGGGGTGGAATTTTTTAATTAGATTTTTATTAAAACTAAAATTTAAGGATACACAGGGTGGTGCAAAGTTTTTTAAAAAAGAAGTTATAGATACAATTGATAAAGAGTTTATATGCGATGGTTTTGAGTTTGATGTTGAATTATTACATAAAGTAAATAAAAGTAATTTTAGAATTTTAGAACATTATATTCCATCAAAGAAAGGTGAAGGGAGTACTTTTAAATTTAAATATATATTTAAGATGTTTAACAAATTAGTAAAAATTTGGAGACTTTCTAAATGAAGTATTTATTATTAAGTTTTGATTTAGAGGAATTTGATATATGTAACTTAAATAAACAAGAAAGAAATAAAATTAGTTTGGAGGGCAGCAAGATTATAAAAGAATTAGTTAGTGAGAGTACTTTTTTTATTACTGGGGTTTTTGCTGAGAGAAATAAAGAATTTGTTAAAAGTTTGGTCAAAGATGGACATGAAATTGCTTTACATGGTTTAGAACATAGAGATGATTATTTTACTTTGAGTAAAGAAGAAAGTTTTGAAAGAATTAAAAGAGGTAAAGAGATTTTGGAGAGTATTGTTGGGGATAAAGTTGTTGGATTTAGAGCACCAAGATTAAGATTTAATCATTATAGTGTTTTAAGAGACTTGGGAATAAAATATGATAGTTCTTTTCATCCAACTTATGTACTTAAAAGATATAACAATTTCTTTGGAAAAAGAAAGGTGTTTTTTAGAGATGGGGTTGAAGTTATTCCAATTTCGGTAACCCCTGTTTTGAAAATGCCATTTAGTTGGTTTTGGTTTAGAAATTTTGGTTTAAATTATAGCAAAATGTGCAGTAGATTAAGTTTAGTGAATAATAATTTTATCAATATTTTCTTTCATTCTTGGGAGTTTGCTGATTTGGAAAAGAGTGATATTGGTATTTTATATAAAAGAAATACTGGTGAGAAATTAGCCGATAATTTAAAAAAATATATTAAATGGTGCGAAAAAAATAATTTAAAAATTTTGAAAATGAGAGATTTTTAACCAACTCTCTTTGGTTTTTCTAATTCTGGGTTTGGGAATTCTAATTGTATATATTCTGGTTTAAATTCAATATAAGATGGGTAAGAAATTTCCCATATTTTTGTTGGTCCTATCAACCTCCCATTATATAATGCTAAAGGAATGTATTGATCATCACTATAAACTTTTTTGAAGCCATCCCATTCTTTATCCATTAAATACATTTGAGCAAACAGGGTTTTTCTTACTTTTTCAGATAAATAAAATCCTGTTCCAATAGGGTTTGCTTTTCCATCTGAAGATATTTGTGGAATTAGTCTAAAGCAACCATTTACACCATTTTTTTCAAAATTTCTTTCTTGATTATTAAAGAAAACACATTGAATAGGTATGTCATATCGTTTACCTTGATATATCAAAATTGCTATTGGTTGGTTTAATGAAACACTATTTTCATTAGAACTTGATTTTGAAATTTCTAACGTTATTCCACCGATTCCTGCTTTATATGCTGGAAATAGTACTCCATTATAAGTAAAGTCTTGGTCTATTGAGAATCCACCCCTATAAAGGTATATAGTTGAATTTCTTGTTTCCTGAATTTGAGATTCTTCTAAGGCAAATAAAGGAATAGAGGAATACCTATCATAATTCTCGTCTGAACCAATAGAGGAATATGCTGGATATTTTCCTATTTCATCGCTTACTATCAACAAATGAGTTGCATTGTGAGCTTTTAAAAATTCTAGTGCTTCTATTGAGGAATGACCTGTTAAAACATTTCTTCCCATCAAAAAATTCCAATAAACTTTAGTATTACCACCATCTAAGATTGTTGCTCTTTCACCACCCTGTTGCACCCAATAACCGTAATCCCACCAGTGTGCAAATACTGCATCTTTTTGAGTATTTTCTCTTACCCAATCCATGGCGTTTTGCCATTGTTGGTCGTATGAAAGCCCAAAACCCTTTGCAACTGCATAATCATTTTGTGCAAATGAGAAAATAGTAAGGTATATTATTACAATTACTCCAGCCCAAACCAGTATCTTATACCAAATTTCTTTTAATATCTTATTAAGATCAATAATACCAACTAATGCATAGGCTGCTAATAGGGCAGTTGTTGGTGAAAAAACGAAGATTAACCTTATAGCTGATTTTGCAGCTAGTATTGTTAAGAAAAACCAAACAAAAATAAAAATATACTTCTTGTTTATTTCTGAAAACTTAGTAAACATATTTTTATTTCTATAAAATGTGTATAGATAGAAATAGATTGTGGATCCGATAAATAAAAGTAAGGAAATTACTAATAAAGATCTTGAAAGAAAAGTTTCTCCATCGAGTGTTGAGCTTGAGGAGTATTTACTAAATATGAAACCAGAAAGAAATAAAATGAATATTGCTGTTAAATGCCATTTATAATCTTTTATGTTTTTTATTAGATTATAAAATAATATTATAGACCCTATTAAAAATAAGAGTAAATATGTCCATCCAAATTGACCTATCCAATCTGTAAAGAAGGGTTGATGGTTTTCTGCTACTGTTAAAACCCAACGTGTTTGCCCTATTGCAAAAAGTTTGAATTTTAAATGTAAAAATTGTTCTTTAATAAAATCAAAACCAAAAGAGATTATGGTTATAATTGATAAAAATAGAGATGTTAATAAAAAACTTGTAATGCTTATTGGTATTTTTTGTTCTATTCTTTTTGATATTGTACTTTTTTTAATGAAGATTAGAACTAAAGCGAATATTAAAGTGATTAGTGTTATTGAGGTTGAGAAAGATATTAAAAACCCACGTATTCCTCCGTATTTAGTTGTGAAAATGGTTGAAGTTATAAAAAATGGGATAAACCAACCAATATATTCGTATAAGTCTAATCTTGTGAATTTATCCATTAAAAGTTCTATTAAGGTAAAAAAGGGTATTATAAGTGAAACAAAACCAACACCGCCCCAACTAAGGCCCATAAGAGATGTTGAAATACCAGCCAAAGCACCAAATAATAAACTTTTTTGTATTGTTTTTGATTCCCAACCAGCAACATAAAAGTAAAAAACTAGTATCATCAAAAATATACCCAATGGTTCTTTATCTGCAACCCCTGCTATTGTTCTGTGTAAAAATGATGGAACGAATGCTAGAAATGCTGTTGAAAAAATTGCAACTTTATTATTAAACAATTTTTTTATCAAAAGAAAGAAAACTATTAAAGCTAAAGCAAAAAATATAACTGGGTACCAAACCAGTGTTCTTTCTAGTGTTATATTTCTAGCAAAGAAGTGTAAAAATTTGTGAAGATAAGCTAGTGTATAAGCTAAACCATTACCTAGAAATGCGGTTTCTTGTCCTAATGGAGAAGATCTCATAGGATCTATTGCAAATAATTTTCCGTGTTCTAGAATATATTCTGCATATCTCCAAGCAATATAAGAATCAATGTCTGGAATGTATTTTTCCATAAATGGCAAATTACGAGTTCTAATAAAAGATGCTATTAAAATTATTAAACTTAATATTATGTAGTAGATAAAGTTGGTCTTTTGTTTAAAGAAATTAAACACTTTTTCTTTTCTTTTTTCTAATACTATTTCATCACTCATTAGAATGTTTCCTTTTTGTTAAAAAAGTATTGGGGTTATATAAACCTCAATAAAAGCTGCTATTACTAATATTATTATTGCAATTCCTATAAGATAAAGGGTGTCAAAGAACACGTATTTAAATTTTTTACTATTTAGTTCATGATTTACTATTGCTACTGAAATTATTCCTGCTGCTAATGCTCCTACAAAATAAGAAGCAATTTCAAATATACCGTGGATCATATATCTAAAGAAGCTCCAAGAAAATATATGAAGATAATTTGCTATACTTGCAAAACCAAGAAGTCCTGCATAATCACCTAATTTATTTCTAAAGAAAGTTCCAACTGCAGCAGAAATAACTGAAGCATTCCATACCAGAATAAAAATAGCACCTATTCCATAGAAAAAAGAGAAGAGTATACAAAATATAAGAACTTTTAAATTATTAAATAGTATTTTGGTAAGTTGTGGTGCTCCTATAAAAGAGGACGTACTTACTGTCTTTGCATTTATCGCAGATAAAGTATTTATTTGGGTTTTAAATGTTGTTTCAATTGTGTTTTCTGGAAGAACAATGTACCAAATAGATAAAGAAAAAACAAAACCCAAAAAAAGAAATAACAAAAATACTATGGTCTTGTTAAAAAGACCATTATTAAGCTGGATTGTTCTTCGAATATCCAAATTGCAAAGAATAAACCAATAGAAGAGTATAAGATTCCTAGAAGAAACAATTCCCATGGGGATTTTTGTGCTTTTTTAACACCTATAAGAGATTCTAAAACCATTAGATTAATATTTATTTAAGGTAATTTATATAGTTTTTGTTGTGATTTTTTTAATATTAGAGAATATTCTTTTTATTTTGATTTCGGTTTTTGGTGGTATTATTCGTATTTGTTCGCTGTTGGAGTTAATTTCTGTTCTTTGAAAATAATTTGATGATGGAATGTAGATATAGGATGAAGTGTCACTCAATATCACCTCTCTAATTTTTTGTGGTCCTGTAATTAAATCTATTATTTTTATTTGGTTTTTCTTAAATTGTATTGTTCTTTTAAAGTGTATGTCTGATTTTTTTGGTTGTGTTATCAAATACTTCCTTAGAATCTCTTTTATTTTTAATGCTATTTTCTGATTTTTTCCAATAGTCAATTGAAAAAGTCGTAATGTGATATTTTTTAATGGTGTTTGTATATTATTTTTAATAAAAAAGAAATTGCCTTTTATGACTATTTGTGAATTAGAGAGTTCAATTTTATTACTTTTTGTTAAAAACGATGAAATTAAGTTTTTATTATGGTTTGTTTTTATTTCTATTCCAGAGTCTAAAACTGTTTTATTGTTTGTTTTAAAGAATAAATTCATAACACCCCCTTTTTTATAATTGATTATTAGGTAGTATTCTGGGTTGCTAAATACTAGTAGACCTGCGTGTTCGAAATTCTTAATAAAAAATTTTTTGTATTTTGGTGTTGTTATCTTCGTATTATTTTTTGGTTCAGTGAATGCTTGTAGATATGTGTAAGTTATATAACATAGATATTTGTCATCTAAAATTGATGGTGAAATTGTTGTTTTGTTTAATAAAGCTGTTTTTATATTTGTGCTTATTGTTTTAGCGAGAGTATTAAAAGATAAGATTTCAAAACCGTGTGGTATTAAATAAGCAGTATTTCTGCTTCCGTAAATACCACCAAATGTTAAGTTTGGGTGAATGAAGTAAGAGATAAAATCTAATGATCTTTTTAGAGCTTCTAATACTTCTTTATCTTTTGTTTTTTTATAGTATTTTGAGAGATAATCTATTGTTAAAGAGAGGTAACCAATATCTGCTCCACCGTATTCAAAATACCAACCTTCATCTGTTTGATTTTTTAATATGAACTCTATCTTTTTCCTTGCTAATTCCTTGTATTTATCTTCATTTGTTAAAAGATATAAATTGTATAAAAATATTGCTGCTCCTGATTCTTGATTTTGAGCTTGAAATTCGTCTTTATTTTCTAACCAGGATGCTGATCTTTTTAAAGAGTTTATTATTTCTTTTTTATTTTTAATTAAATTTCCTAATTCCAATAAAGTTTCAGATATTGCATATGAAGAAAAAGCAGTTGCTACAAAGCTGTTTTCTTTTGGGTACCATTCATTAAATGAACCATTTTTTTCCTGAATTTTTGTCCAGTAATTTAGAGAAGCGTTTATTAAATCAATAATTTTATTATTATTGTAATATGGGTTTTTTTGATGTTTTAACTTGAAAAGTAAGGTTAAAGTTAAAGTTGCTTCTTGCATCCTTGCGCATGAGAAATCAGAGGTTTTATAATGCCAGTATTGTCTATCAAAAGAACCGTATGTTTTTGATAGTAGATTTCGGTCTAACAAAGATAACAATCTTGGGGCATTAATCAAAACTTCTTCTAAATATATGTTCTTGTTATTCATTTTATTCTCCAATTGTTAAACCAAAGAGATTGCCTGGACAATTAGAACACATAGGTATATTGGTTTTGTTGAGTAATATCTTTCTTCTAAATGCGATATACTTACTACTATTCCAAACCTCTTTAAATGATGTTTCAAACATATTTCCAAATGTGAAATTGCCATCGGCATCATAGCAACAAGGTACTACATCGCCATTCCAGTTTATTACAGAACTCACCCATAATCTTGTACATTTGTTTTTTATTATGTTTTTTCTTTCTAATTTTGCTTCAACACTTTTATATCTGCTATATTCTTCTTTACTTGGGAGAAAATTTTTCATTTTTTTCAGTTCTTTTTTTGAAGTTTCTATTTCTAATGTAGCTGTTTTAAGTGTTAATTTATCAACACCAATTTCTTTTGCGATTTGTTTTAATTTATCCACTTCGTGTTCATTGTGTTTCATAACTATAAATTGTAATTCTATGATTGGTAAATTAGATCTTAGTTTTTTCTTTTCTTCGACTACAGATTTTATTCCATTGATTATTTGTTCAAAATTTGCACCTACCCTATATTTAGACAGAGTTTCTTGGCTTGCACCATCTAAACATATTATTAAATTATCTAATCTTGATGAAATTAATTTCTTTACATTGTCTTTTTTATCAAAAAAATGTCCGTTTGTACTTAATCTTATGAAGATTCTTTTCTTTTTAGCGTAACTTATCATCTCATATATGTCTTTGTGAAGCAATGGTTCTCCGTAATTCCACAGAGTGATATTCAATAAATAATCCCCTAATTCATCTATTATTCTTTTAAAATTTTCTGGGGGCATATAGCCTTTTGTTCTTTTTAGTGATTTATTTCCTGTTGGACAGAGGGGACAATTAAGATTACAGAAATTTGTTGGTTCAATCATTACAATAGATGGGTATGAATTTAGTCTTGGGTTTTTTATTTTTAAAGAAAGGATACTTTTTGATAGGTTAAACAACTTCTTAAATGAGAGTTCTCTTTCCTTTACTAATTGAAATAAAATTTGTGTTTTTTTCATTTTCTTAATTTTAAAATTATAATTGAACCTTTTTTCCAAATGAATAAACGATCAACTAAAAATAATAAATAAAAAAATGGTGCAACTATAGCGTAGAGTATTTCACTTTTAAATTTATAATTTGTATCTGGAGATTTATTTCTCTCAAAAATTTTTAATGTATGGTATAGAGACCATATAAAATTTCCAAAAAATCTACAATTATGGGATATTTTTTCTATGTTAAAATTGGTATTTTTAAGTTTTTCCTTTATATCCTTTAAGGTATAATTTCTATAATGAGAGTATCTATTATTAAAATTATTTAAGTATTCTTCTTTGTTTTTTGCTTTAATTATCATTTCATTAAAAAATAATCTTTTTATTGATTTTGGCAATTTTAAAATTATTCTTGTAAAAAATGGAATAGTATCTAATGGTATAGAAATGATTAAATTTCCATTTGGTTTTAATACTCGGTAAGCTTCCTTGAAAACTTTTTCATCGTCTCTTATATGTTCGAAGGTACATATAGAATATGCTTTATCAAAAGATTCGTTTTTAAATGGCATTTTTTGTGCATCAGCCTTTAGTACGTCTGATTCTAGATTCATTTCTTTTGCTCTTCTATTTAAAATATCTAAATCGTGTTCAGAAATGTCTATTCCAGTAACATTAAAACTTCTTTTTCTTAGTTCATTATACCATACGCCATCTCCACAACCTATATCGAGTATCTTTTCATTTTTTTTAGGATTTAAAAACTTAAAAATTATTGATGCCTCGTTTCTTCTTGGTGGATATGGGTATCCAAATATACGTAAGTAGATCTCTTTTAGTAAAGATTTTCCTTTATAATCCGGTATATAGCCAAAAGACATTTTTTATTAAAATTTTTTCTCAATTTTTTTTGTTATTGGTTTTAAAATCTTTTTAATTGCTGTTGGAAAAAGATAATATATCTTACGTAAAAATCTTTTAGATCTTAATCTTAAGGATAGGGTGGATGGTGTTTGTTCGTTGAAATTGAAGTGGTTGTATGAAACTAATTGTTCAATTTTATGTTTCCTTGAGAGTTCTTTTGGTTTTTCTGTATAATAACCCAAGGAGATATATGCAATTGGATCGTAATTCCTGGGAATTTTTAATAATTTTCTTAATTGTTTTTTTGTTGGCAAATGACAAACCCAGCAAGAACCAATATTTAAAGAATGCGCTGTTAAAAGCATGTTTTGAATTGCTGCTGCAGCACTTTGAATATTATCTTTATATTCCAAATTATCAGTTCTATTATCATATAAAACTAGTATTCCTGTGTGCGGTTTATTCAAAAGATAAGCAGCATCCATTTCAATGATTTTATTAATTATTTCTTGATTATCTAAGACAATAAATCTCCAACCTTGAATATTACAAGCAGATGGTGCCCAATTTGCAGATTCTATTATTTTATTTAGTTCGTCTTTTGGTATTTTTTTATCTAGGAAAGACCGCACAGATCTTCTTGTTTTTATTGCTTTTATCAAATCCATTAATAATCACCTAATTCTTCTTCGTTATTGGGAATCATATTCAAAATCATTTCTCCAAGTAAACCTAGACAAATAAATTGAACACCAATTATCAAAAGTAAAACGCCCAGTATTAACATGGGTCTTGAACCGATGTTGATATTTAAAAAATATTTTTCATATACTAAGTATACGCTTATTAGAGCACCCAAGAAAAAAGAGATTATACCTATAGAACCAAAAAAGTGAAGTGGTTTTTTTGAGTATTTAATAAGAAATTTTATTGTTAATAAATCTAAAAATCCTTTTAATAATCTTGAAAAACCGTATTTACTTTTACCGTGTAATCTTTTATGATGTTTTACCTTTATTTCTGTTACTTTAAACCCTTTCCAATTGACTAATGATGGGATGTAACGGTGAAGCTCTCCATAAATCTTTAAGTTTTTTACAACTTCTTTTTTATATGCTTTAAAGCAACAATTAGAATCGTGTATTTTAACTCCTGTTAATACTTTTATTAAAAAATTAAAAAATTTAGATGGGATTGTTTTGGACAATGGGTCTTGTCTTTTGTACTTCCATCCAACAACTAAATCATAATCTTCTTTTATTTTTTCAATAAATCTTGGGATTTCTTCGGGATCATCCTGTAAATCTCCATCCATAGTTATTATGATATCTCCTTTTGCGTGTTTAAAACCTTTAGATAGTGCTTCGGATTTACCAAAATTATTTCTAAATCTTATTATTTTTAGTTTTGAATCTTTTTTTTGTATATTTTTTAAAATTTCGTATGTGTTATCTTTACTCCCATCATCTATAAAAATTAATTCATGATCGTATTCTAATACAGCTTTTAATTTGTTATAAAGAGGCAATACGTTATCCTGTTCATTGTATACTGGAATAATTAATGATAGTTTCATTTTTCAAATAACCTCAAAACCTTATATTTTTTTAAAAATTTGAAATTTTCTGGTGGTTCTCCTTTATCACCAATTATTATCAAATATTTTATATCCTCGTATGTTCTATTGTCTGTTCTTGAATAAATTACTGAAAAATCTATTTTTCTTGAATCATTTACCTTGGGTTTTGTTTCAAGTTTATATTCTTTAAAAACAGTTTCGTTTTTTAAGCTTAATTTATATTCTGAGTAGCGTATGAATTCTTTTATATTTCTTCCAAAATACAAAGTATCTAAAAATAGAGCTTGTTCCTCACTTACTCCTTCTGTTCCAACTATAAAACTTTGATTTGGGAAATCCTTTTCTAATTGTTTTAAATCCTGTGAGATTAAAAAATCTTCTGTTTTCCCAAAATAGTTACCTTCTATACTTAATGGACCTTGAATTACGAATATTATTACTATCATTGAAATTAAAGTGTGGATTATTAAATCTTCTTTTGTCATTGTTTTTGTTAATAAGATGATTATGAATGGTAAGATTAAAAAGAAGAGCCGGTATTGAAAATTGAGGGTGTAAAAAATAACAACTAGCAATAAAAACAATAATTCATTAGTATTCTCTTTAATTTTAAGTTTATATAACTTGTATAGTATTGGTGAGATTAATAAAAATAAAATTATTAAGGTTAAAAGTGTTGGGTGATGGGTTGCTATTTCTGAATTTTTATTAAAGAAAAAATAAAAATTGGCTCCAATGCCTCTTAATAATGAAATGAAAGGCATATTAAAGTAGTAGAGGTCCAATAAAGGTCTGATTAAAAGATTTATAGAGGAAATAATAAAATAAGTAAGTGTTTGTCTTACAATCTTATTATAAAAAAATGCTAATATGAATAATGGGTATATGTAAATACCCCCGATCCATAGTGTTGGTAATAAACCTAATGAAAGCGCGGATATTGCAAAATTAAGATAATTATTTGATTTTTCAAATAATTTTAATTGTTGATAAGCGAGTAATAAAAAAAATGTAACTGGTAAAATTGGGTTGATCCATATGCTTAGGTACCATACTAATGGTGAAAAAATGAACAGGATTAATGATTTATTGCTTTTTGTTATTGTATAGATTAGCAAGAATATTAGTAAAAACCAGATTGTATTTACGAAGTGTAGCATAAGTAAGGAGTTATTTATTTTTAAAAATTGACCTAAGAAAAAACCATAAATCCAAGAGGTAAATCTTGGTTTTGTGATTGAAATATTTGCAAATTCTTTTGCTACACCAATATATTGCTCTGTGTCTGCTAGAAGTACTTTTGTAGAGAGGATATTGAATAAAGTTAGGCCTATTAAAAATAGTACAAATAACAAAATAGTTGGTGTGTTTTTTTTCATTTTGAGTTCTCTAAAGAAGAAGGAAAAGTTTATAAATCTACTTAGTATTTGGTGATTTATGAATTTTGAAAGTATTTGTAGAGATATAAAAAGTTTAAAAATTCAGGGTGCAAGAAATATTGCTATTGCTGGGATAAAAGCTCTTTCTTTTAGGAGAGATAAGAAATCTGTTCAAAAATTATTAAATTTAAGAAGCACGGAACCTGCTTTAAGAAATTCTGTTAAATTTGTTTTAGGAGACTTTGATAATAATTATAAAAAAGCGCTAAATCATTTTGAGGACTCCGATAAAAAAATTTCTAAGATTGGTTCTAATTTAATAAAAAGTGATATGGTTGTTTTTACTCACTGCCATAGTACTAGTGTAGTAAATGTTTTGAAAGAGGCTAAGAAACAAGGAAAAAAGTTTAGTGTTAATGTTACTGAAACAAGACCTTTATTTCAAGGAAGAATTACTGCTAAAGAATTAAGCAAAGCAAAAATTAAAATTACTTTATTTGTTGATAGTGCATTAGAAAAAGCTATTGAAGAGAGTGATATAGTATTAATTGGTGCTGATGCTATAATTTCTGATAAAAAAAATAAAGAAGTAGTTGGGGTGTATAATAAGATAGGCAGTGGAGTAATAAGTGAGATTGCTTTTAATAGGAAAATTCCTGTTTATGTTTGCAGTGATTCTTGGAAATTTAATCCTTACACTCTTCTTGGGAAAAAAGAGGTGATTGAAGAACGTTCTCCCACAGAA
>Ga0209541_10001599_pt1 | contig 44611 bp, 36 predicted proteins | sample RifCSPlowO2_01_FD_184027 | JGI IMG/M metagenome (GOLD analysis project Ga0209541, IMG submission 184027) | Groundwater microbial communities from Rifle, Colorado - Rifle CSP2_plank lowO2_0.1 (SPAdes) (version 2) | ecosystem: Environmental > Aquatic > Deep subsurface > Groundwater | place...
GGCTCGAAATATCTCGATATTCCTCGCCCTCCACCTCCCGTTTCGCCATAAAAATCACGTCTCTCGGCTCGAAAGCGAATTTTGAGATAGGCTCTAGTATTTTGTATGCCGTATGTGGTATATCCGCCGTCCGCACTACGGTGCGGACGGCGGATTATGTATGATATGTCCGTATGCAAAGGAATTTTCTTGTCTGTATTGCGGGGTTTGCCGGCGGAATATGGTTCCGCTCGTTTTTTGACCTCGGGTGGGCGTTTGCGTTCTTCCTCATCACTCTCGGTGCCGTTCTTAGCGCTTGTTTTTTCGTATTCCATCGTAAAACCGACTTGTTGAAGTCTGACTTCAACAGATCGGTTTTATGTGTTGCGGGGCTTTTCCTTATCGCCGCGGGGGCGGGGATTTTTCGTTTTGATCATTCGGGAGACCTTCTCCGTGTTCACGCGCTTGACCCGTATCTTGAAAGAGCGATTATTTTAGAAGGTACCGTTGCCGATGAGCCTGACGTGCGAATGACCCACACGAATCTAACGGTGGAAACCACCCATCTTCTTGTGGGAGAGGATAGGGTGCCCCTTGCGACCAAGATTCGCGTGGTGACCGAACAGTATCCGGAGTTTTCCTATGGCGATGGTATACGCCTTTCGGGGAACGCAGAACTCCCCGGGATGTCTCTCGGTGGAGAGGAAGGCGCAGGGCGCTCTTTTAACTATCGGGCATACTTGGCGAAAGACGGAGTGTACTACCAGATGTTTCGTCCTCGGGTGGAAAAGATTTTTTCTCGTGGTGGAAATCCTGTGACGCGCGCTCTTTTTTCTCTGAAGCACACCTATCTTACGACCCTCGCACGAGTGCTTCCAGAACCGCATGCTTCGCTTGCGGGCGGCATCATCCTCGGTGCCAAAGAGGCGCTTGGCGATGAAGTTCTCAATACCTTTCGCACGGCGGGAATCATTCACATCGTGGTGCTCTCTGGCTACAATGTGACGATTATCGCCGAGGCCATCGGGCGGGCGCTTGTTTTTCTCCCTCGCACGGCGGGGCTCGGCATCTCCGCGGCAAGCATTATCCTCTTTGCGCTTATGACGGGCGCAGGCGCCACGGTGGTGCGGGCATCCCTCATGGCGCTCTTGGTGCTTCTTGCCCGAGCGACAGGGCGCGTGAGTGAAATCACTACCGCACTTTTCATCGCGGCGTTTTTTATGCTCCTCGCAAACCCCAAAATTCTCGTCTTTGACCCGTCGTTTCAACTAAGCTTCCTTGCGACAATGGGGCTTCTTTTTGTGTCTCCGCTCGTCACGCGCTTCTTTCTGTGGCTCCCCGAGAGGTGGGGTATCCGCGATGCGGCATCGGCGACTCTCGCAACACAGATTTTTGTCATGCCAGCGCTTGTGTACATGACAGGAACGTTTTCCGCCATCGCATTTCTTGCAAATCTCCTCGTGCTTCCGCTTATGCCGGTTACCATGTTTTTCTCGTTTGTGTCAGGCATAAGCGCATTTTTCGGCCCCATCGCCAGTGCGCCATTTTCTTTCGTCGCGACAGCGCTTCTTGGATATATTCTCAAAGTCGCAGAGATCCTTTCGTTGGTTCCGTTTGCCGCAGTGTCGCTCCGCGTTTCTTTCTTTGTTGTTTTCATTGTGTATGCGCTACTTTGCATGATTCTTTTTGCGCTGACCAAAAACAAAGGGAGTGGATAACTCACCGCAAGGACCGTCCTTGCGGTGAGTTATCCACACAAAAAAAGACCCCCTGACCGAAGAGGTCAGGGGGTGGACGGTGTAGTTAGATTTTCCCCGCGAGTTTGAGTGCGCGAATCATTCTCGTCATCCCGATGCCACCACCGGAGCGGACAACATGTCCTTGCGGGTAGCTTTCTGCATCAAGAAAATAGAGGAGCTCGGTGAGGATTTCCTCTTTGCCGAAGAGCTCAAAGAGCTTTGCCGCATATGCGCCGCCGCTGATTGAGTGGAAGCGGTTCCACATATCGGCAGGGTCACTGCTTCGTTCCGCGGAGCCGATGGTCTCAATGCCGTAAAGAAGGCAGTCGGTTTTTTCCGCCTTATCGGCAGTACGGCGCATATTCCAGAACGGAGAGGTGTGTTCCGGAAACATGGAGAGAAGAACTGCGTGGCCGAATTCTTTTTGGAGGCGGCGTTCCTGCGGGTCTTCAATTTCGTTCACGCCGTAGCGCAGAGCCGTTTCTTCGTAGTCGGCGTGGTGTACCTTGTCCGTCGCCGCGATGCCAAGAAAAACGATGAGGCGGGAGAGGAGCGCGCGGAGCTCCTCATGGGTGCCGTGCATTTCAAACTCAAACATCGGAAAGACGAGATTATGCCTCCCTTTCTGCGGATGCTGTTCGTTCCGATAGCTGTAGCTTACGCAGAAGATTCCCCGATACTTGTCCGGGTTCCGCAGAAGGAAGTCTTCAAGCCACATCTGCCCTGTCTGCGGGAGTGCGCGGTTTTTTCCGAGGAACGGGACGCTCACGATGCTCCCGGGGTTTTCACACGCCGCGAGGTTTCCTAAGTGTGGACGCATGAGGTGCTGTGTCGGGACCTCAAGGAAGTTTTGCCCCAAAAAAAACATGCGGAGCGCTTGGACTGCGGGCGTCCACTCCTCCGGTGGAATGATGTCAATCCATTTCGCCGTGTCGTTGAGAGTCACCACGGTACCGCTTTGTTCCCCCAGACTCGGTTTGTCGGGAAGTCGCGTTCCTCCGAACTTGTGTGGTTCCACAGGGCATTTCTCCGTAAAAACATGAAGAACAGTAGAACAAAATCTCGTACTACATTACCACATCCGCAGGGGCTTTAAAAAGCGCCGGGGTTTTAAGTCCCGGCGCCGAGTGTGGTGTGTTGGTGTCATCCTGCTACGACGGCACCTTGTTTTGGTGTGCTCTCGTGGTGGAGAGCAGCATATTTTGAAACCTCCGTTTGGTGTGTTTTTTGCTGTGCCGATTCGGCAGTTTCATCCCAGAGAGCCTGTATCTGCAGGAAGAGGTCAGAAAGTGAGCAGTTGTTGCGACGAGCCACCATGCGTTTCAGGAATTTCTCCTCTCTGTCAGTCAAAGATTGCGCGGCTGTCGCGGTTTCCGCGAATCTTACCATGAGCTTGAGTGCCTCTTCGGGGAGAAGCCTATTTGTCGCCGGGAGAAACTGATTCTCCTTGAGCGCACTGCCGATGAGACGGAGCGCGTCCTGCATCAAGGTGGTGTTTTTGGCTTTCCGCACCGCGCTTAGGATGTCTTTCGCAGGCTTCGTGAGGTCCGCGAGGGTGGTGCGGAGGAGGGCACCGAAGTCCGATGCCGTGTACGGGCTCCCTTTTTGCGTATGTGTTCGTGTGTGCAGGAGTTTCTCTGCGGCCGCTGTGACTATCTCATCGTTAAGCACCCCAAGAGCAAGGTTCAACCCCGCCGCGCCTTTTCGGACGAGCACCTCCATGGCTGACACTGTCCTCATTTCTTTTGCGAGGGCGACCATCTCTTCAGGTGAGAGGGTCATCAGACGCTTTCTCTGCTCAAGGGCACGCTGGTTCTCCGCGAGCGTCTCCTCTCGTGTGCGAAGTGATTGGCGCTCAAGCTCCAGCGTCTTCAATGCGTCCGCTTCCGCTTTTTTGCTTCTGTCCGCCACCGCCTTGAATCCGTCCACGACATCGGCAACATGCCGGTATGTTGCTTCGACGAGGTCTAGTTTTTCCCCTTGGTCCACCATTTCTCCTCTCAGTCGTTCCATCGTTGCACGCTGGGCAATGTTGGTCGCACTCGCGGACGCAAGTTCCACTCGTAAGGCAGTGTTCTTATCGTAGAGAGGATAGAGGTGGTTTCTCACAAGAATGTATGTGAGGAGAGCAGAGAGAAGCACGACGCCGAACAGGCCAAGAGCAAGAAAAATGACAACCTCGTTCTGCATACCGTTGGATGGAGGTGCTCGACGCTCTTTCATGAGCGCCTCTAGCTCTTTGAGCGAGTCGTCGAACCGTTTCATTTGTTCTGTAGCGGTGGAAAGATCCGCGTTTCGTGTGATTGCAAAAGCTATCGCTACGGTTCGTATCTGTTGCCCCGGATGCACGATGATGTTCATGGTTCGTTTGCCACGCAGGAGCGCCTGCGCGGTGGCAGGCCCAAGTTCCGGATTCAGGGAAAGAAGGTGTCCGAGATTTTTCTCGGTGCACGCCCCCCATGTCCGCACGGCGACGACGCAGAGCGACTCCCCTTTCCGAATCGTGTAGATTTGTTCTTGCGCGAGGAGCGTTGTGTTCCACAGAAGTGCACAGAAAGCAATCGTGAGCATGAGCGCAATCCGTCCCGTGTTTTTCATGGCAGTACCCCTTTTCTGTGTGGGTTAATGAATTATGAACGTACGAAAGGAACTCTGCTTTCTTTCTATCACGAACAACATAAAAAGTCAAATTTTCTTAAGAAGTAGGCAAAAAAGTATAGAACCACACACGCTTTACCTACCTTTCCCTGCCGGCTGAATTCACGGGTGAAGTACACGGGGTGCGCTCAAGGTATTTTAAAAAACAGCCGACCATTGCTGGTCGGCTGGAACATTAGGCTTTTGACATCTTCCTCGCGTCGGTGAGTGTGCATCCAGTGCTCAGCAGACGTTTTTTTGTCGGTTCTTGACTCTGCCGATACATAAAAAGCTTCGGGGCTTCTTGCTCAACCGCACGTTCAATCGTGTCCATGGGTACTTCTTCGCCCTGGGGGTACTCCGCGCTCACTTTAAACGCTTTCCATGTCCAGGCATTTTGGTCACTTACCATGTACACGGTGAGCATATTTTTCGCTTCCGATGCTCTCCGCTTTACCTCCAGCAACGTGATGGAAAAAGTTTTCCCCGCAGTCGCAGTGATCGTACTCCTTCCCTCATCGCAGGAAAGGAACCACTGTGGGACGCCGAGATTTAGAAAATGTGCGAGTGTCTTTTCTGCGGTGGGGTGTGGCAATACAATTTCTGCAAATTCGCCATATACCCACCGATCATCGGCAATTCGCAACCAATGGCCAAGTAGCGCATGGACTTGAATTTTGTCTCCTACTGCGAGCTGGCCTCCCAGAGCGGCTATGGGACTAGGGCTCTTATACATGGTGGTGGCCTCCGTCACGACATATGTGCTCGCGCCTTTTTGGAATGGCATAATCCCCGTTTCTTCGGGAATGCCGAAAAATTCCCCGTACGTCCAGCCAATGACGGGCTTCACCATGGAAGCATAGGTGAAGATCTGGAGCTTAATCCAGCCATTTTTCCGTTCGCCAAGATAGAGGAAAATGTCAGCGGGTCCAATCTCTCTCACCACATCTGCATGGATACTCGGCCCCACCCGAAGATTTTCACGAAATCTGCGGAGAGTCTCTGTAATCTCAATCCCCGACGGCAACTCTTCAAGGCGAATTTTTTGATTTTGGGCTGGTATCGTGAACGAGTATGCGGCAGGCGCAAGAGCCATCATGAACGTCGCTACAACCGCGAAGACGAACAGAGCAGGCACCGTTTTCATTTCTTTCTCCCTCTTGTTTTTGATTTTTCTAGTACTAGTGTATCTTTTCCCACAGTACTCGCTGAAAGCACTATCTGTCAAGCATTTCCATCTGCGGTAATTGTCCGCTGGACGGCAGTATTTTTAGGACACACAAACGCTCCTTCTGCAACTTGACATGATTTTTCAGCGCGTAGTACCATCGTGGATAGATACAGAATCGCGTTACGGAGCGATATTCTCCCTCAAGAAAAACCTGGAAAGGAAAGGGCAACTCGCGAAAGCGAAGCCGACTCTATCCCTAAGGACGAGTCTTTGGCGTTCTCGCCGCCCTCATTCTTTTTCCGGGTTTTTTGTATAGGGGAAAACCGTTCATTGACAAGGAGGGTGAGTATGAAACAGCAACGATGGCTCATCATTGTGACGCTTGCGTTTTTGGTGTTTCCGGGCATTGGTTTTGGGCAAAGTAGCTCAAAATCAGTCGTGGCATCGCCGAAAACCATGGTTGGTGTTGAGGATGCCGCGAAGCGGCTTCCCAAAAACATTTTTGCCGAAATATCAAAGATTCCGGAGACACCGCATTTCTTGCAGGGATTTTCGCGCGAGACCGATGCGTGGAAGGCCTTTCGCGAAGTCGTGAGATTTATCCGGACGCAGGACATCGCTCGCACCGGTATCGGCAAGGGAGTTCTGGATCGGTCAAAATCCGGCTACGAACAACCGTCCGGAGAAACTGCTGTTCTGGAGACGCTTACGTTTGGACAGAAAGATGTCCGTATCTACTACACGCATTATCATGTACGTGCGACAGACCGCATGTATACATTCTGGCTCCCTTCTCGTGAACAAAATCTTGCCGAATACTCGCCACTCTATCGCAAGTATGAAGTTCGGTGGGGAAACGGGGGGATTACGGATGCCGAGTGGCTTGATATCCAGCGTGTGTTGGGGTGGGCTCAATTCTATGCCGTCCGTTCGTTCACCGAATCAATGATTCGCGAGGGTCTTGCGAAAAATCTCAAGGACTACAATGAGATTATGCGATTGACGGAACGCGTGCAGGAGATTCGTGCGCAGAGGTTCGCTGACACGGACTATGCGAAACATTTGACCGACAGCATCCCCGGACCCGGCAATCTCACGAACCAGGACATACTCCCTGTTCCCCTGACTCGTCCCGAGGATTTTCTTCCGGAGCTCATCGTGATACAGCCAGCCAGGTTTGTTGGTGGGTTCACGAACGCGTTCCATGTGCCGGGGTCTGAAACTTTGGTCATGCTCTCGCAATCTGGATTGGCATTGCAATATATCAGCGGCTTCAATCTCGCTTCGCACGAGATGGTCCATGCCAATCCCTATTTGCAGGGCATCCCGCTCGATTTTTATTTCGATGCCGAGATGTGGGCATCTATGACGAGCGATGTTGAGGGTTCTGCGCTTGACTACCTTGGTCATCCCTATCTCGCTTTGATCCGGCATCTCGTGCGTACCTATTTTGGCTACGATCACGAAGAAGTACTTCGCAAAATCTTGCCGAAGGGTCTGCCGATTGTTGACGACATCCGCGAAGAGGAGTTCCGCAAAGCGGTTGCTGATATCAAAACAATCCAAGCCGAGCTCACCAGGTTCATCAAGGATCCGAACAACGGCGTGATTGTCCGTTTTTACAGCGATCCGTATTTTTGGATTGGTGTGAATACGAAATTTTGCGATAGTGCTGCGGCATTCAGGTTGCTCTTTGCGACACGGTACGAGCCAGCGGGCTTTTTTGACCCTACCCAAAAAGATCGGGAAGGGGTCGTGGTTCCACCGGAAGTTCAGACTAGACAGTGGCTCCTCAAAGAGGAAGAAGCGGGTCGCATCAAGCGGCTTGCCGAGCGAGCACTCGCTGACACAGGGAAAGAGTCCGATGCATTCAAGAATAAAGGGAAGTTCGCCGATGTGGGCGGACAGACCAAGTGTCCTGTGGACTCTCGGTTTTTCTATACCGAGATGGAGACACGGAAAGAGATGGAGACCGTCGCGGCAGAACTGTATCGCCGTGCCATGCAAGGGGACATCGAGGCGTTGCTCTTCTTGGAGCGCGCGTTCAAAACAACATCGGTGTTTGCGTTGCCGATGGCAAACCATTAGACCAGCGAACGGAGAAAGGTCATGGAACGAAGACGACAGTTCGCGCCGTTCGCAATAGCGACGGTAGCGATGCTTTTTCTCGCATCGTGCGTGACGCCATTCGGTGTTGCATGCCGCGATATTGCGGTCAGCCCCACGGATGAGTTCAAGTACGCTGACCGCCAAGCGGATATTGCATGCGAGCGCGCGCAATTGTATGCGTTTGACCGCCTCACGCTGTATGACAAGGAAAAAAAGCAGTGGGAGGTGAATCCATACGGAATTCCCATCAAGGACGTTGTCACGATTTTGAAAAATCAGGCGGCCGACATAGATAACTTCTTGAGCTTTGAACAGCGCAAGTTCGCAGACCATATTGATTGGTATCGCGGTCTGCGCACGGGGCTGGAAAAACAGGAAGTTGTTACGCAGGAAGTGTTGCGGCGGTTGTTGTTCGTGAGCGTCCTTGCTGAATTTGAGACCAAGGTTGGCCCATTGCCGGCTTCGGTTCGCGAAACCGTTACGTACAAGCACTTCTTTCCGCAAGGGACCGAATCATACGCTGTTCAGTTGCTCTATTCGGGCAGAGATCGAGACCGACGGCTGGAGAATATTCCATTTCTAGCCACGTATCTGGAAAACGCTAAGGCCGATGGGACGTTGAAGCTTGTGGCGCAGGTTGCGTTTGACAGCTACGACGATTTCGCCCAAAAGGTTCCTGACCCCCGCTACAGGAACGAGTTCTCCTGGCAACGTGTTGAGCGGGGGTTTGCGGCCTACGGGTACAAGATTGTTCCGGCGGACGCAAAGCCGAACGAAAGCGCTGTCCAGTACCTTGAAGTGTATCGCCGGATTAAGGGAAAAACCGAATCCCATCCTGCCGTGCGTGGATTTTTGGCTCCGGGCGGGTCGCAAGTATCGGTGTTCCTGATTGATTATGATCAGGAGGGCCTTGTGGGGTACGGAACGCCGGATGAGGTGTGGGTGAGCGGATTTTCGGTAGCGACCGTGAGTGATTTGTTGACAAACTTTTCTGCTCGCCAAAAGCTCATTGATTCCATCTACGAACGGCCAGAAGGTATCAACCGGAATCGTCCGCAACGCAAGCGGCCGGCGGAGAAACCAGTCTATACGGCCATCGCGAAGATGGGAGATGTACACCTTGAGGTGTGGCAGAAGGGCGACTGGTCGGTTCCGTTCATGTACACGAAGCTACCCGTCACGCTGGCGGTTGCGATCGGTCCGGGCAAGACCGAAGAAGAAAAGAGACTTGCGAAAGAGCACGGGGTCTCCAAATTGCTCGGATTCAAGCGCACGTTTCGCGGCGAGAGTGGGGTTGTCGTGATGGAATATTGGAAGCCAAAACTCGAGTTCTCAAAGCAGAATGTGCGAGGCTCCTCCGTTCAGAGCTCGGAAACTATCCGGATTCAACGCAAAGGGGAGTCAGAGATTGGTGGCGACGTCGCTTTCTTCGGGACGTTGCACATGGTTGACTATACGGTCGGTGGTCGGTGGTTTCGTCTCGTGAGCGAAGACGACACCGGCAAGTTCGCGAAAAAGAAAGACATCGCGAACCCAATGGAAGTGGAATCGCAACCTCAACCGAACGAAGGCCCGTAGCCTGTTCTTTGAGTGACGGCCCGCTTTGCAAGTGCAAAGCGGGCTTTTTTTTGTTACACTTCTCGTATCATGCGGTCTGTATTTGCCCATCCGAAAGTGTATATTCTCTGCGCGCTTTTTGCGGCGAATTTTTTTATTACGACGAGCGAGGGGCAAAGTGAAAAAGTGCTTTAACTTTTTCACTTTCTCCGAGCGAGGAAGTAACAAAGGGTTTAAAACCCCGCCTCTTGGGGCGGAAAAGAGTGAGCGAAGCGAACACCAAACGGGTGCCCCGCATGTACGGGGCGGTTAAAACCCTTTATTTGGCAGGCGGTGATGGCGGGCGAGCATCGCGGGGTGCTTACCGTCGCGTTTCTTGATGTGGGGCAGGGGGATGCGATTTTTATGGCGTAGACGCGATACCAGCGTTTGTTTGTTGAATAAAATTAAGGTAGAATGCGGGTATGAACGAGGTGAACATACAATCTATTCAACCAATTTTGGAAAAAAACGACGTGGAATTCGCCGGTGTTTTTGGTTCACGCGCGCGGGGCGAAGAAACACAGGATAGCGACATAGATATTCTTGTGCGCTTCAAGAATCCGACAAGTTTATCAAAATTTGCGCGGCTTAAAAAAACCCTGCATGAAAAATTGCAGATCCCCGTTGATTTAGTTACCGAGCAATCTTTGAGTCCCTATCTCAAGGACAGAGCGCTTAAAGATATGCAAACCATTTATGGAACGCGATGAGGCATACATTCGCCACATCCTTGATGCGATTACGGCGATTGAAAAGTATACAAAAGATATTCCTAAAGAGCAGTTTTTGGATAAGAGAAATCAGATGATGCAGGACGCGGTCATCCGTGAACTTGAAGTTATCGGCGAAGCGGTAAAACGTTTGTCGGATACTGTGAAAGAAAAAAGCGCGGATGTGCCGTGGCGCGACATTGGTGACATGCGAAACATTCTTATCCACGAATATTTCGGCGTTGACTTGGAGATTGTGTGGGAAACGCTTCAAAGCGACATTCCGCACCTTAGGAAAATACTCTCACGGGTAGAAAGGTAGAACACTGGGCAAGAACCGCGTGAAAAATTTTCAAAAAAATTTGAAATTTTACGTTCTTGCCGCGCTTTTCGCGGCGAATTTTTTTATTTGGCAGGCGGTCGTGGCGGGCGAGCACCGCGGGGTGCTTACCGTCGCGTTTCTTGATGTGGGACAGGGGGATGCGATTTTTATAGAATCCCCCACGGGGAATCAGGTACTCATAGACGGCGGCCCCGGGAAGAGCGTGTTTTCTCCGCTTGCCGAGGCGATGCCTTTTTACGACCGGTCCATTGATGTCGTCATCGCGACGCATCCCGACGCCGACCATATCGGCGGATTGCCCGAAGTCTTGCGCCGCTATGACGTGGACACATTTCTTGACCCGGGCGTTTCATCCGACACAGGCACTTACCAAGCGCTAGTCCAATCGATTGGACTAGCTGGCGTGGAGCGCGTTGTCGCGCGAAGGGGAATGACGATTAACCTTGGCGGCGGCGCTACGTTAGAGATCCTTTTTCCCGATCGCGACATGGAGGGCGCTGACACGAATGATGCGTCCATTGTCGCAAAACTCGTTTATGGCGACACCTCGTTTCTTTTTACAGGAGATAGTCCCGAAAAAATAGAACGGTATCTTGCCGCAATTGATGGGAAAAATCTTGACGTAGATGTGCTCAAGGCGGGACATCACGGCTCAAAGACATCCACCTCCGATACGTTCCTGGGTTTCACTTCACCGCAGATTGCAGTTCTTTCCGTGGGGAGCGACAATCGTTACGGGCATCCGCACAAGGAGGTTCTTGATCGCCTCCTAGATTTTGACATAAAGATTCTGCGGACAGACGAAGAGGGCACCATTGTCATGGAAAGCGATGGGGAAAATATATTTGTTAATGACTAATTTTATACACGGAACCCCACTGTCCAAATCCGAATGTCCCATTAAATCCCAAGCCCTAAACTCCGACAAATGGTTTGGGATGTATGGTTTGGGAGTTTTTTGGTCATTGAGCATTGGAATGGGGGATTTCTAAATTACAGTGCCGTGCGACGGGGCTCCTCATCCCGTCCCCATAACGTGTCGCGCACGATACACGGAAATAGGGTATAGTATGGAGAATGGCGGAGGAAAAAGAGAAGAGCGCGATAGAGCGGCTCAAAGAAAGTCTCTACAGGCGCATACCTCCCGAGGCGGACAAGCGCTCGGGCTTTTCTGAACAGGAGTTTTCTGTTCCCCATGAGTGGGGTGATTCTCCGGCGGCCCCCGATGTTGGCTCTCTTGCAAGAGAGCGCCCCTCGTTTTCTGATTTTTTCACTATGAAAAAAATTTTTATTGCGGCACTCGTGTTTTTCGGCATAGGGCTCGTGTTTTTCCTCTTCGTGATACTACGCGGGGCGAATGTTGTCTCTTCGCGCAACATCGCCATCCTTGTTGACGGCCCGGTGTCGGTAAAGGCCGGGGAGGAGGTGTCGTTTACCATAGCGATTGAAAACAAAAACAATGTCGCGCTTGAGTTTTCCGACCTTCTCATAGAATTTCCGCAGGGTACTCGTGTGGGGAAAAGTCTGGAAGAGGAGCTCGCGCGGTTTCGGAAATCTCTCGGGACGATTCCTGCCCGTGATACGGTGGAAGAGACCGTAGACGCTGTCTTTTTCGGACAAGAGGGCGACGACAAAGAAATCGCCATCACGCTTGAGTATCGTGCGCAGGGGTCAAATGCAATCTTTGTTGCCGATAAAAAATATCAAGTGCACGTAAGCGAATCCCCGTTTGTCGTGGTGGCTTCAGCGCCGGAGGAGGTGAGCGCAAAACAAGAGTTTGTTTTTACGGTGGAGCTTTCTTCAAAAACCGAAGAAACCGTAGAAGATGTGCTCGTCTTTATTGATTATCCCTTCGGTTTCTCATTTGTGGGGGCATCTCCAGAGCCGTCGTTTGGAAATGATACCTGGTCATTGGGAGACCTCCCGCGCGGGGGAAAGAGAACGGTGACCGTGCGGGGAGTTCTTGAGGGGCAAGATGAAGACGAAAAAATCTTCCGCGTTCAAAGCGGCCTTGCGAAAAGTCCTGAAAACGGGACTCTCGGGGTTACCTATGGCATGGTCCTCAAAGCGGTGCGCATCATTCGCCCTTCGCTCGGAGTGCGCCCGTCTCTCCGAAATAGCACTGCCGCGGACGTCGCCGTTCCTGCCGGAGAGAGAACCGATGGAAACATACGACTTACGAACAATACGCTGACGAAAATCACCGATGTACGTATCGCAGTCAAGCTCACGGGCGATATCTTAGACAAGGCGTCTGTCATGGCACCAGAAGGTTTCTACCGTTCTCTGGACAGCACTATTCTCTGGGACCAGAACTCTCTCGCAAAACTCGGAGAGATTCCACCCGGAGAGAGCGTGTCGCTTTCGTTCGCGTTTACTCCGCGCTCCTCACTGGGGGGGAGTGCGCGTATTAAAAACCCCGTGGTTGCTCTGGAGGTACGTGCGGACGGGAAGCACCTAGGAAGTGATGGCGTGTTGAAGGACGTGCATATTGAGGAATCACAAATGGCGAAGGTGACCTCCGACATTGATCTCACTGCACGCGCCGTCTATCATGAAGGACCGTTTGCGAATTCAGGGAGCATCCCTCCTAAGGTGGAACAGGAAACCACATACACGGTGTTTCTTGCACTCGTGAACACGGCAAACGATGTGCGAGATGTGCGGGTAGAGGCACGGCTTCCTGCGTATGTGCGCTGGGTTGGCGCGGTGTCTCCCGCAAGCGAGGATGTCTCCTATAACGGAGATACGAGGCGCGTGTCGTGGCGCGCGGGGGACCTTGTCGCGTGGAAAGGGGTTTCATCAGCGCCGCGCGAAGTCGCGTTTCAGATAGGATTTCTCCCGAGCCTGTCGCAGGTGGGTGCCACTCACACGCTTATTGAGGGATCAACGCTCACCGGTGCGGACGAGTTTACTGATGCGCCGCTTGAGGATACTGCCTCTTCCGTGTCCACGGACATCACTACGGATTCGCAGTTTAAGAGCGGGGATGGAACGGTGGGGCAATAAAAGATGTAAGATTTAAGATTTAAGATTTAAGATTTAAGATTTAAGATTTTGAAAATTATTGAAAAAAGTTTGAAAGTCAATCAAATGACATCTGATACTGCGACAAAAATGGATAAAATTGTCTCCCTTGCCAAGCGACGAGGATTTGTCTACCGTGGTTCGGAAATTTATGGGGGCCTTGCCGGCACCTGGGATTTCGGGCCTCACGGGGTTTCGCTCAAGCAGAACATAGAACGTCTCTGGTGGAAGATGTTCGTGGAAGACCGCGACGATATGTACAAAATGGACGCGGCCGTCATCATGAACCCCGCGGTCTGGCGTGCATCGGGGCACGCGGAAGGGTTCTCGGATCCGCTTGTGGAGTGTGAAAAATGCAAAACACGATTTCGCGCCGACCATGTGGAAGGCACCGCGTGTCCGGAGTGCGGCGGCGCGCTTATACGGGCGGGGCAGTTCAATATGATGTTTGCGACACAGGTGGGGGCAGGGAAGGATTCTATTTCGGCGTACCTCCGTCCGGAAACGGCGCAAGGGATGTTTGTGAATTTTAAAAATGTTGTTGACTCTCTTCACCCAAAGCTTCCGTTCGGGCTCGCACAAATCGGGAAAGCATTTCGGAACGAAATTGCGCCGCGCGATTTCTTTTTCCGTACGCGGGAGTTTAGCCAAATGGAGGTGGAGTATTTTGTCCGTGGCATAGAATGGAAGAAGCATTTTGAAAAATGGCGGAGGCGTATGTGGGAATGGGTGGATGCGCTGGGTATTTCCCGCGACCACATCCACGAACTTGAAGTGGAGGTAGCCGACCGCGCGCACTATTCAAAACGCACCGTTGATTTTGAATATGATTTTCCCGCTGGCAGAAAAGAACTCTATGGGCTTGCCTACCGCGGCGATTTTGATTTGATGCAGCACATGACGGCTTCAGGAGTGCCGCTCTATTTCACCGAAGACGACGGGACGAAGACGCTTCCGCATGTGATAGAGCCCTCGCTCGGACTTGAGCGCACGGTCTTTGCGGTGCTCTTTGATGCCTACACCGAAGACACGCTCGGTGGTGAGGAGCCGCGCGTGTACTTGAAACTCGCACCCGCGCTCGCGCCAGTGAAGGTTGCCGTGTTCCCGCTTCTCCGCAACAAGCCGGAGCTTGTGAAAAAAGCGCAAAAGCTTTACAGGGCACTCCGCAAAAAGATTCCCGCGACTGCATGGGATGATAATGGCAACATCGGCAAACGCTATCGCAGACAGGACGAGATAGGAACGCCCTATTGCATCACCGTGGACTTCCAAACGCTTGAAGACGACACGGTTACCGTCCGCGACCGCGATTCAGGGAAGCAGGAGCGTGTTGCGGTAAAAGGGCTCGCGCGGGTTCTTCAAAAGAAGATATAAAAGCATAAAAAAGCCGCCGCATCTCTGATGTGACGGCTATTTGTTGTCCCCGGTTCGGGGTCTTGCGACTAGGTGCCTTTCCCCGCAGGAGTTATGAGCAGGAGCATGAGGTGTCCAAGGTCGAGTTTCACCCCATTGTGCTCCACGATATTCATCACGCAGACCATCTCGGGGATGTTCCTGACCGTTTTCATGAACCCGCCTTCTTCCCATGTGGTGCGCGTGAGGGGGATCGGCTCGTTGCTCGCAATCGCGATGGGTGTCACGGTCATCGCGACCACCTTGTCCGGCTCCGCCTCTTTCGCATAGAAGACGTAGACAAACTTCATGAGCCCCGTGTTGCGTTCAACCGTTCGCAACTCACGGTACCCGCCCGAGACGAAATTGGGCGCAGGAGCCGTCTCTTTTGAGACGAAATCCCCGTTGCAGGTCATCGGCGTGTTCGAATGGTGCCCTGCGTGGTGTTCGTGTTGTTTCCCTTCGGCATGGTCATCCGTGCCACGAGGCGCGGAAAGGACCATATTGCCGCCGAAGGCCAAGACGGAAACCACTGCAATGGCGAGCGCGGTAACCGCGCGGAGAATATTCGTGCCCATTCTGACCTCCTTCCGTGTGGCTGAAGATGGTGAACCCCATGAGGGGTGTTGTGGTTGTGTTGGGAACTTCTTGTTTGATTATACACCCAAACAACAATATTGTCAAACTCGTCTAGCAAAGTTTGCGGGTACGGCATTTTTGGTGTATGAATTAAGGGAAGTTGTATGGAATTTCAGAAGAAAACATTGGATAATGGCCTGCGTGTCATCGTGGTACCGATGCCCGCTAGCCTCACCGCGACGGTGCTCGTCCTCACCGCGACCGGTTCAAAATATGAAACAAAGCCGCTCTCCGGTGTCTCGCATTTTTTGGAACACATGTGTTTTAAGGGGACGGTGAAGCGCCCCTCTGCGCAGGCGATTTCCGAAGAGCTTGATGGACTCGGTGCGCAGTACAATGCGTTCACGGCGCAGGAATACACCGGTTACTATGCAAAAGTGGAGAAGGGTCTTCTGCTCAAGGCACTTGATGTAGTTGCTGATCTTTTCCAACACTCCACGCTTCCCGCAAAAGAAATGGACATTGAACGCGGGGTCATCATCGGCGAGATTGAAATGTATGAGGACTCGCCGCAAGAGCATGTCGGCGACCTTTTCATGGAGCTACTCTATGGTGACCAGCCGGCAGGGTGGAATGTGGCCGGCACGCGAGAGACGGTGCGGCAGATGACACGCGACCAGATGGCGGAGTATCGGAAGGCGCACTACGTTGCAGGGGCTTCTCTCGTAGTGGTTGCTGGAAATGTGGATGAGCGCACGGTGTGGGATTCTATCGCCGCGGCATTTGCGGAGGCGCCGCGGGGGGAGAAAAGCGGAAAACTGAAAGTGATTGAAGATCAGAAAGCGCCGATGGTAAAAACAGGAAAAGATGATTCGCGACAGACGCACCTCGTTTTAGGATTTCGCTCGTTTGACATCTACAACGAGCGGCAGAAAGTAGCTCGTCTTCTTGGGGCATTTTTGGGCGGCGGCATGAGTTCGCGTCTTTTCAAGCGCGTGCGCGACAAAATGGGCGCAGGATACTACATCTCCGCAGGAAACGAGTTTTTTACTGACCACGGTTTTTTCTCCGTGGCGACGGGCGTTGACAACACGCGAGTGAAGGAAGTGGTGAAGGCAATTTTAGAGGAGCTTGCGCGCGCAAAAGACGAATTGCTTCCGGAAGAAGAGCTCGTTCGCACCAAAAATTTCATCATCGGAAATCTCTTTTCCGGCCTTGAGACCTCGCACTCTCTTGCGTCCTTCTATGGGCAGAAAGAGATTCTTTCGCGCCCCATGAAAACGCCAGAAGAGATTGCAGAGGAAGTCCGTGCGGTCACCGCCGAAGAGATTCGCGCGCTCGCTCGTGAGCTTTTTGTAACGAAACATATAAACCTCGCCCTTGTCGGTCCGCATGAAAGTGGCGATGAGTTTCTCCCGCTCCTCACGATATAAGAGAATCCGCTCGCTCCGCGCATGTCCAGCCCCGTCAAAACGTGTCGGGGCATTTTCTTTGCGCCAAACCATGTGGTATAGTGGAGGCAATGAAGAATGCACTCCATATTACTATTGCGCCAGAAACCATCGTGAAGGCGATACTCGTTGCTCTTGCCTTCTGGCTTCTCTACATCTTGCGTGACCTCGTGCTCGTGGTGCTTGCTGCGGTTGTCATTGCATCTGCGATTGAGCCGTTTACCGCCTGGTTTATGCGATGGAGGATACCGCGCTCCCTCGCAGTCATTCTCATCTATCTGCTCTTGATTGTCGGTCTTCTCGGTCTTTTCTATTTCTTCATACCTCCGCTCCTCAACGATATTTCTGGGGCGTTGTCCGTACTCTCACGTTACCTTGAGGGTGTCTCTCTCACTTCTCCGATCACGGCAGGCATAGAAGGGGAAGGCGTCATTGCCGAACTCTCCCGGGACTTTTCAGTAAACCGTTCACTCACCGAAATACGTGGCGCACTCGGCGCACTTTCGTCCGGGTTTCTAGAGACCGCGAGCATCGTTTTCGGCGGCATCTTTAGCTTTATCCTCATCATCGTCCTCTCCTTTTATCTTGCAGTGCAGGAGAGGGGTATAGAAAACTTCTTGCGCCTTGTTGCGCCGCTTCGCCATGAAAAGTACGTCATGGATTTGTGGCGTCGTGCGCAAGCAAAGATTGGTCTCTGGATGCAGGGTCAGCTCTTCCTCGGATTTTTCATCGGCGCGCTCGTCTTTCTAGGATTGAGCGTGCTTGGTGTGCGCCACGCACTCTTTCTTGCGGTACTCGCCGCCGCGTTTGAACTCATCCCGCTTTTCGGGCCGAAAATCGCCGCAGTGCCCGCGGTGCTCATCGCATTTCTTGAAAGCACGCCGTTAGGCCTCATTGTGCTTGGGCTCTACTTAATCATTGACCAGTTTGAAAGCCATCTTATCTACCCTCTCGTGGTGCGGAAAGTGGTTGGCATCCAGCCGATTATGGTTATTCTCGCGCTCATCATCGGGGGTAAGCTCGCGGGTTTTTTGGGGATCATTCTTGCGGTGCCGCTCACGACCGTCTTGCTTGAGATGCTCAATGACTTTGAGAAAGGGAAAGCAGCCGAGCAGGTACGCGCACACGAAGGGCACACCGACTAGTTTTCACTATGTATCGCTATATCACGACAACGCTTCCGTATGTAAACGCAAAGCCCCACATGGGCTTTGCTTTAGAAATCGTGCGGGCAGATATCCTCGCGCGGTACTGGCGCATGGAGGGGCACGAGGTGTTTTTTAATACCGGCACAGACGAACATGGTCTGAAGATTTTCCGTGAGGCGGAAAAGGCAGGGAAGACGGCGCAGGAGTACGTGGATGAATACGCGGAGACGTTTAAGGCACTGAAGCCCGCGCTTAACCTTTCATACACAAATTTTATCCGCACAACCGATGCGCACCATCTGATGGCGGCGCAGGAGTTTTGGAAACGGTGTGCAGAGAATGGCGATATTTATAAAAAACTCTACAAAGGGAAATACTGCATCGGGTGCGAGCTTGAAAAAACGGACTCGGAGCTTGTAGATGGCCGCTGTCCCGACCACCCGAAAGAAGAGATAGCGTTTCGCGAAGAGGAAAATTATTTTTTTCGTTTCAGCGCGTATCAAGACAAACTTCTGGATCTCTATGATACGAATCCTGATTTTGTCTTGCCGCATGTTCGTCTCAATGAAATAAGATCGTTCGTCACACGAGGTCTCAAAGACTTCTCTGTCTCACGGCTCAAAGAGAAGATGCCGTGGGGAGTCCCTGTGCCGGATGACGATGCGCAGGTGATGTATGTCTGGTTTGATGCGCTCGTAAACTATATCTCTGCAATCGGCTGGCCCGCCTCCGCCAAGGCTCCGGCGGGCAATGCCCGACAGGAAGGAGAGTTTGAAAAATGGTGGTTGAACGAGAAAGGGGGGTCGAACGCAGTGCAGATTGCAGGGAAGGACAATCTGCGCCAGCAATCGGCCATGTGGCAGGCGATGCTTCTTTCAGCGAAGCTTCCGCCGTCACGGCAGATTTTCATAAACGGCTTCATCACCTCGGGTGGTCAGAAGATGAGCAAATCGCTCGGTAATGTCTTGGACCCCCTTTATTTTGCCGAGGGGTACGGCGTTGATGCGCTCCGCTATTTCCTCGCGCGACACGTCTCCGTTGAAGACAGCGATATCACGGAAGAAAAGTTTCATGAAGCGTACAACGCGCACCTCGCGAACGGGCTGGGGAACCTCGTCGCACGGGTGATGACACTTGCGGAAAAACATCTTCGTGAACCAGTTGGTTTTGAAAATAGTGCGATGCTTGAAGGAATTGAAAACGCCGTTCGTTTGAATATAAAGGGTTACGACTTCGTTGGGGCGATGAACACGATTTGGGGATATATCCAGATGCAGGACCTTTATGTGCAAGAGCACGCGCCGTTTAAGACGGTCAAGACCGACCCAGAAAAAGCCCAAAAAGACATTGCTCTCTTAGTGACCACACTCGCTGATATTTCCAAACTTCTACGTCCATTCATGCCCGACACTGCGGAGAAAATAAAACATGCAGTGACCACAAACACCGCCCCCCCACCCTTGTTTGCGAGGAAATAAGAGAACAGCCGTTCTTTTGACCAACGACGGCATATCGTAGTAGTATAGGACTATGAAAGGTGTACTCAAAAAAATAGGGAATTTGTTTGCGCGCGAGGAAAAGAAAAATGTTCCACGCGCGGAAGCAGAACTCAGGAAGAGTAAAGAAGAATCTCTCAAGTATATTGAGAAGCATTTTGGGCGTGCCATCACTCGGCTCTCCGAACGCTAAATTGTGTATCTATATATTACCCCAAATGACTTGGAATCTCGGTTTGACTTAGTAAAAAAACACTATACTAGACACGAAGAGGTTCCGCACTATACGAGAGAAACGTCGGGCATGGGAAAACTGCTCGGCGTTTTGGAAAAGGTACGAATAGACTTATATTATCCGACACTTTTTGACAAAGCAACCTATCTCTTAGTTGCGATAAACAAGGGGCATTTTTTCTCAAATGGGAATAAGCGTCTCGCACTCGTAATCGCGCTGGACTTTCTCATACTAAATGGCGCGCGAGTCCAGGATTTGTCCGGCGATCGGTTTGAAGGATATAAAAGAAAACTCTCCGAGATTTTTGGCAATGTACAATTTGAAGAATACCCTGAATTCACGCCAGAAGAATTTGCACTCTACCATCTTTCTTTGATTGTCGCCGAGAGCCATAGATATGTTGGCAACGATTTTGATGCGCTGAAACAAAAGGTCAACGATTTCTTTGTTTTTTCGTTCACAGAAGAATAAAACATGTATGAACTATATTGATGCCCACTCGCACATTCAGATGAAAGAATTTGACCGCGATAGAGACGCGGTTTTGGAACGTATGCGTGCCGAAGGAGTGGGGGCGATTGTCGTGGGGGTGGATTTAGAGTCCTCGCGCGCGGCGGTGGCTCTTGCGGAAAAACACGATTTTCTTTGGGCGACGATAGGGCTCCACCCGCACGATAATCTCCGAGAAGTATTTGATGCCGATGCGTATCGCGCGCTTGCGCGACACCCGAAGGTTGTTGCGATAGGGGAATGTGGGCTAGATTATTTAAGATTTAAGATTTCAGATATAAGATTTAAAGAGGACCAAAAACGGCGGTTTGAAAACCAGTTAGAATTGGCGGCGGAAATGAAAAAACCGTTAATGTTGCACATTCGCGATACACCAGGACAATGTGGCGCGTATGAGGATGTTTTAGAAATCATAAATCATAAATCTTATATCTTAAATCATACATTTTCCGGTAATGTTCATTTTTTTGCAGGTGATGTGGCGATTGCAGAGAAGTTCTTTGCCATCGGCTTCACCGTCTCTTTTACCGGAGTCATCACTTTCGCGAGCCAGTACGATGAGGTAATAAAAAACGCGCCGTTGGAAAAACTTTTGTCAGAAACAGACTGTCCATTTGTGGCACCCGTGCCGCATCGGGGGAAACGAAACGAGCCGATCTATGTAAAAGAAGTAACGGCGCGCATTGCCGAACTCCGCGGAGAAAATCTTTCCGATGTAGCTTCGGCGCTTGTAGAAAATGCACAGCGTGTATTCGGGCTTGTGGTAAACTAAAGTAATGGAAAACAACTCGAATCTCCTCAGTCTTCTTTTCGTCGCAGTGTCTCTGTGTGGTTTTTATTGCGCGTATCTCTATGGGCATAAAACGAAAAAATTTATATGGAAAGAATACGTTATACTACTCGCCGCACCAGTTCTCTCCATCATCGGTATGGCGTATTTTTTGAATCCGCGCATCGGCACCTTGTTTATAGCGGGCTCTGCACTGGGGTTCTTTCTTGAATATGCGATAGGATTCGCGTACCACAAGACACTTAACGAACGGTTGTGGACATACAACAGAATGAGCATCGGGGGATACACGAGTGTACTCAGTATCCCTATATGGGGAGTCGGAGCGGTTATTTTTTGGTTCTTGTCTAAAGCAGTCGGTCTTTAAAAATTTCTCGCGGATACCCCCCTTCTCTTTTGTTTTCCCCCCTAACCCCTATCCCCTAGAACCTAACCCCTCGCAAATGCCTCTTCCTACTCCTAAAAAAGGTGAGCGCAAAGACAACTTTATCTCCCGCTGTATGCGGAGCGCGGTTATCAAAAAGGAGTATGTCTCACAAAAGCAGCGGCTCGCGATATGTTTCAGCCAATTTCGCAAAAAGCGTGGTCTCCGCGAGGTGCGTTGACTCAACTCATGGCTTTTGTTATAGTGCCTTGTAATGGACGAATTGCTACAAGCGCATACGGAGAACACTGACGAAACCCGGCATTACGAAGTGGGGTACCACCTGTTGCCTACGTTCGCAGAAGAGTCGGTGGCGGGGGAGGTGGCTAAGATAAAAGACCTCATCGTGGCGCAGGGCGGCGCGGTTTCCAGCGAAGAGATTCCGAAGAAAATCACGCTCGCGTACAGAATCGCTCATGCGGTGGGAAATGCCCGTTCGTTTTTTGATTCTGCGTATTTTGGGTGGGTGCGGTTTGAATTGTCTCCTGCGAATGTGTCCCTGCTTGAACAGGAGCTAAAAAACAATACTGCAGTATTGCGGTTCATTGTGCTTGTTGCTCCTCACGGGAAGGTTTCCCCCGCGCCTCGCGGTGGATCGTTTGGCCATAAGACACCACCGGTAGCGGAGAATATGCTCGGCGTGAAGGAAAAAGGAAGTCGTCCTGAAAGAGAGACCCTTACGGAAGCAGAGCTTGATAAGACGATTGAGGAACTTATCCGGTAATACATTCAAAACGTTTTGCATTTTTCGCTTTTCGTTTTACACTTGAAACATGTATATCAACAAAGCGTTTATCTTCGGCAATTTGACTCGCGACCCAGAACTTCGCTCGCTTCCTTCGGGGCAGGCCGTAGCAAACTTTGCCGTCGCGACAAACAGCCAGTGGCGCGACAAGGATGGAAACAAAAAAGAGAACACCGAGTTCCACAACGTCGTGACATTTGGGAAGCAGGCCGAGCTTGTGTCGCAGTACCTGCGGAAAGGTGGCTCCGTCTTTGTGGAAGGGCGTTTGCAGACGCGAAGCTGGGATGACGCGAGCGGCGCAAAAAAATATCGCACGGAGATAGTTGCCGATAAGATACAATTTGGCCCACGCGGTGTTGGGGGTTCTGCCGGGGGAACGGGGGGCGGATCTGGAGGAGGAGCGCCGAAAGCGGCAGGCGTGAAAGACAAAGAGGGCGGCGAAGCGCTCGAGACGATTGAGTATCCCGAGGAAGAGAACAAAGTGGACGATATACCTTTCTAAATGGAGGATGAGTTGATGAATCGGTCTGACGATACCACGCTATGATAAAACTGAACAACATAAAACATATTGATTACAAAGACACGGAATTGCTCAAGAAATTTCTTGACCCGTATTCTCGTATCGTGCCTCGTGGTGAGACGAAAATCAGCGCGAGCAATCAGCGAAAAATCGCCCGAGCTATACATCGCGCACGGCTTATGGGGCTTTTGCCGTTCCTCTCAAAATAACACGCAATGGTTTCGTGCAGTGTACAAGTGCCGTGGCGGAGTCGCGTTCGTGTTGTAGTAGAGAGCGGGGGCAGCGTAAAGCAAAAAACGCAAGGTAGTGTCACTAAACCTACAATAATTGTATCTTTTTCGTTTTGCGCTTTGCATTTGCACTTATGTCCACCCGCCTTTTAGATGAAGATGCCGCCTCTTTTCCAGAGGGCGACCCCTTTCAGGAGAAGGGTGACGAAGAGCTTCTCGCCATGGCCCTTAAAAAGCCGTGGACATACAAGGCGCTTATGATGCGTTACGAGGCTGCTTTTCGCAGGAAAGTCCGTGAGGTTATAGGAGACAGGCCGGAAATAGACGATATTGTGCAGGAAACTTTCGTAAAGGTGTACCTCCACGGAGGTACGTTCCAAAAACAAGAAGGGGCTTCTTTCAAGTCCTGGGCATATAAGATACTTTTGAATACAACCTTTACCTCCTATCAGAAGTTAAAGAAAGATGATGGGGCGCTTGTCTACCCGGAAAAAGAGCATTACGAGGCGTTTCCTGATACTGCTACGGGTGACGTAGAAACCCCCGATTTTGTCGCCTCGGTCCTTTCCCGAATGCCGGGGATGCTTGGGAGAGCGCTTAAGCTTCATTTTATAGACGGGGTCTCTCAAAAAGAAATTGCCACGCGCGAAAAAGTTTCCGTATCAGCGGTAAAAACCCGCATTCATCGCGCAAAGCGGGAGTTCAAAAAAATCAGCGCATTTTTAAGGTCGTAGAACGAAGGATACCAATATACGAATGAATACTAATGCAACAAATGAATACGAATATCTCTAATGTGTCACATTTGTAGCGATTCGTATCATTCGTAAAATTCGTAGATTAGTATCTTTTATACTTTTATATGACGACACGTTCACTCCACAACAGGGTCATGCGTCGCGTGTACATCATCTGGTGCGCACGGAAGCTTACAAGCCCAATGTCCCTCAAGGTGATTGCGTTCGCGCTTCTTGCGTGGGAGCTCAAAGAGGCGGTGTTTGTCCGCCAGGTATTTGCCAACATGGCGAATTATAAGGCGAGCGAGCTGTTTGATTTTTGGTCGGCGGCATTTCTCCATACCGACTTTATCGTCCAGGGTGCAGTGCTCGGTGTGAGCATGCTCGCGGTGCTCCTTTTCTGGGATGTGCTCTCATTGAGACGGGAAGAGTTGGTTTTTGCCAGAAACTCCTAGCGCATTTTCTTACACCTACGAAAACACACCCGCCACGCTAGACGTGGCAGGTGTGTTTTTGTAGGATGTGCACCGCAAACCGGTTCTATGCTACTGCAGGATGAGTTTCCTCGGTGCGTTTCAGAATTGCCTTCATGATTTCGCCCGCGAGTTTTTTGTCCTCCCGGAGCATGGTACGCGTTGCGTCATATCCCCGCGCGAGTTTTACATCGCCGAAGTTATATGAAGTGCCTGACTTCGTGACGATACTAAGCTTTTCTCCCATGGCGATGAGCTCTCCTTCTCTTGAAATACCTTCGTTATAGATGAGGTCAAACTCCGCGAGACGAAACGGCGCGGCAACTTTATTCTTGACCACCTTCGCACGGATACGCGAGCCGACAACCTCTTCACCTTTTTTAATCTGCGCGATGCGGCGGATATCTATGCGCACAGAAGTATAAAACTTGAGCGCCTTGCCCCCGGGAGTTGTCTCCGGGTTTCCGAACATAACGCCTATCTGCATGCGTATCTGGTTTATGAAAATGACGATGGTTTTACTTTTTGCGACGATTGCGGTGAGCTTCCGGAGCGCCTGCGACATAAGCCGCGCCTGCTTTCCCACATGATATGCGCCCATCTCTCCTTCAATTTCATCTTTGGGTGTAAGAGCCGCGACGGAGTCTACCACCACGATATCTATTTTCCCCGAGCGAACGAGCGATTCGGTGATTTCAAGCGCTTGTTCTCCTGTGTCTGGTTGCGATATAAGGAGGTCCTGGATATTCACACCAAGGTTTCCCGCATAGACGGGGTCAAGTGCGTGCTCCGCATCAACGAACGCGGAGATGCCACCTTTCTTTTGCGCTTCGGCGATGACATGGAGCGCGAGCGTTGTTTTTCCCGAGGATTCCGGTCCGAATATCTCTATAATCCGTCCGCGGGGGAGTCCACCGATGCCCAGTGCCGCGTCAAGACCGATGGAGCCGGTAGAAATTGCCTCAACACCTACTTTGGGTTTGTCGCCAAGCTTCATGATTGCCCCTTCGCCAAATTTTGCCTGAATTGCTTTAATAGTTGCATCCAACGCATCATTCTCTCCTATCTCCATTTTTTGTTTTTTGACCATAAGTGAATTTAAGATTTAAAATATACGATTTAAGATTTTCCTCTAAAAGAGAATCCGCTCCCTGCGGAAAGGGTTCCGATTACAGATTTATCTCCTCAATCATAAATCTTGTATCGAAAATCATAAATTACTTCCTCACCACCTCTACCATTTCGGTGATACTTCTCCCAAACCGGTCTTCCGCGGTGAGTACAATTGAGTTGTAGTTGGGCGCGAGAAGAATTTCCTCATCAAACACCCCCGCTTCGTCGGTGACGACCATGCGTCCGTCAAGGGTGAGCAGGACGCTGTTTTTTGCAACCCCGCGCACATGCACAAGGGGTGCCGTGATTGTCGCGCCAGAAGAAGGTTCCGTGACAATGATGCGCGGTCCTTGGGAAAGACCCATGGTTCTTGAGTAAGCATAGCCAAGGATAGCGAGCGCAACAATTGCGAGCCCCACTATTTTAATGTCTAATTTCATACACAATAGGAAAGAGGGTTCGCATGCCGTCTATAAGAGGTACGCAAAAACCACAATACTCAAACCCCAATTCCCAATGTCCACATTCTTTTTTTGGGACTTGTTTGGGTTTTGGACATTGGGGTTTGGTATTTTTTTTGACTTGCTACGCCTCTCGTACAGGAGATTCTTCCTCGCCGTCACCATCACGTTCCTCCGCATCATCAAGTGAATTTTTTTCGTAGGAAGCCCCACGCTCATCTTTTACGAGGATGTCTCGGGGCCGCGCGCCGTCTGCCGGCCCTACAATCCCATGTTCTTCAAGGAGGTCCATGAGCCGAGCCGCGCGCGCGTACCCGATGCGGAATTTCCTTTGGAGAAAGGTTGTGGAGGCGCGCCCTGTTTCTATAACGGTATCCCGTGCCTCGCTGAAGAGTTTATCGTCATCTTCGCCCCTCTCCGTTTCATCAGAGAAAGAATTGAAGATATCTCCCCCTCGCTCAACCTCTTTCCCTTCAGAGAAGAGAATATCGGCAGAGCTTTCCTCGTCCGCCTTAGAGAGAAAACCGGCTACTTTTTTGATTTCCGTTTCGGAGATAAACGCAGATTGAAGGCGTATCGGTTTGGACATTTCTCCAGAGATGTAGAGCATATCTCCTGCGCCAAGGAGTGTTTCGGCGCCACCCATATCCAGGATAGTGCGTGAGTCAATCTGTGAAGCAACTTGGAATGCCATGCGCACGGGGATGTTTGCCTTGATGAGCCCCGTGATGACGTTTACCGACGGGCGTTGCGTGGAGAGGATGAGGTGGATACCCACAGCACGGCTCATCTGAGCAAGCCTAACAATGCTCGCCTCAAGCTCCCGCGGATAAGCGCTCATGATGTCGGCGAGCTCGTCTATGATGACGACGATATAGGGCATTCTCTCGGGGAGCGCAAGGTTTTTCTGTTCGTCGCTCTGTTTTTTCGCAAGCCGTTCGTAGGCAGGTGCCACAATATTCTTGTGATACGAAGCGATATCCCGCACGGATTCCGTCTCCAGGATGTCATAGCGCCGCTCCATTTCTTTTGTTGCCCACTTGAGGGCAAGTATCGTTTTCTTCGCATCGGTAATGACAGGTGTCAGGAGATGGGGGATTTTGTTATAGAGCGTGAGCTCCACACGCTTTGGATCAATCATGATGAAGCGTAGGTTCACCGGGGAGTTCGCATAGAGAAGCGATGTGATGATGGTATGTATTGCCACTGATTTTCCCGAACCGGTTGAGCCTGCTATGAGGAGGTGGGGCATTTTTGCGAGGTCTGCAAAGTGAGGCTTCCCCGTCACACCACGCCCGATAGCGAGGTTTAAGGGTTTCCCTGCGGCGCGGTAGTCATCCTGAGACAAGAGGGATGCAAGTCCAACGGTGGTCCGCGTTGTGTTTGGGAGCTCAATGCCCACGAGCGACTTTCCCGGGATCGGTGCTTCTACGCGGAGTGGATGCGCCGCAAGAGCAAGGGAAAGATCATTTTTAAGCCCCACGATGCGGGCAAGTTTTACTCCCTGCGCAGGCTTCAGCGCGTAGCGGGTGACAGACGGGCCGATGGAAACCTCGTCCATCTCCACGTCAATGCCGAAGTTTTGAAGCGTGCGCTTGATGATGTTTGCGTTCGCTTTTATGTCTCCCACTCCCGGTTTACCTCTGTCGCTCTGGAGAAGCTCAAGCGGTGGTGAAATGTAATGGAGCGCAAGCCCTGCGGAGATATCTTTTGCTGGGGGAGAGGCCCTCGTCGCCCCCATACTCGCAAGCCCCAACATTTTTTTCACCGCTCCTCCTGCGCTGGATTCCTCAAGCACTTCTTCCTGCGTTTCCGCCGCGGGCTCTTTTTTCTCCTCACCAGCAGACTCTTTCTCTGTGTCGTCGTCACCTTTTTGGAAGAGTTTCTTAATCCAGGAGAGTGAGGGGACAAAATTGGTGGTAAGGAGAAGGGAGATGAGGAATACAGTTCCTAAAATGACGAGGGCTGCGTATATATCAAAAAAATCAACGAGAGGCCGCGTCAAAAGAACTCCAAGGGAGCCACCCTGTGCGAAAAGAATCTGAAGGATGCAGAGTCCCGAGAGGAAAAAGAGCACTGAACCCACGGAGATGAATACCAGCGCATGCCCCCGCCCTTCTCGAAAGAAAGCTTGCGCGACAAAGAGGAGAACAATGGGGAAAAGATAATATCCCAGACCAAATACCGAGGTGAGAAGATTCACAAACATTTCTCCCGCGACCCCTGCTTTCCCAAGAGCGGCAAGTACGAAAAAAAGTATTCCCGCAATGGCCGCGAGCACAACTATCCATTTCCGTGTCTCTTCTGCCAGCGAAGGTGAAGAGATGTCCTCGTCTTCTATTTCTAGTTTTTTCTTTTTACGGCCCATAACACCGCTTATGGTATCACACAAAAAGACGAGGTACGAGGTTTTTGAGATAAAAATCCTTCTTTTTGTATCTCGCGGGAGAAACGAACGATATTTTGGAAGGGGAACAGACGGTAGTTTCGGCGCGGGCCCTAGGCAGTGGATATTTCTTTTGCAGGATTTTTATCGCACGCTATAATTAAAGACATAAAAGACATCAATGTGGTTGTCCAAGAAGAATATGACAACATTAAAGGACAGATAAAATATAAGTTAGGACAAATAAGAGACAAAACAGAGAAGATGAATGAACAGAAACACAAAAGACTCTTGTTTATAGTGAGGAAATCGGAAAAATTAACGGCAGCAGTGTATATGCTCACCGATTTTTTTGACGATAAAGAGTCTTTAAAGTGGAAGCTTAGAGAGGAAAGCATTTCTTTTTTGTCTTTTATAAACACCACAGTGTCTCTCAGAAAATATCCGCATGTTTTAGACAAACTTCAGTCACTCTTGGAGAGAATACGGGTTCTTCTAGAGTTGGGGAGGGGTGCCCGCTTAGTCTCCCCGATGAACCTCGCCATCTTGAAAGAAGAATACCGTCTGCTTGGCGGTGCCTTGCGGAAAGAGTGGGAACAAGAAGAGCCTTTCAGAGACTTTGAGTTTCCGGAGAAGTTTTTTTCAGGTGATTACGCCCCTACACTCTCGGATCTGCTAGAGAAGGGAAAAGGAGACGGATTAAAAGTGGCTGATGTGCGAGGTACTGAACAGAGGCACACGGATGACACGCAGAAAAACACTGAATTTTCAAGGGAATTATCGGGATTTTACGGCGAGAGCTTCGCTCATCAAGAGAAGGAGCTTCGTCGTGAGACAATCCTGAAAATACTTCGCGCGAAGGGGAAAGTCACCATCAAAGACATTTCCCGTCTCGTAAAGGAGGTTAGTGAAAAAACGATTCAGCGCGAGCTTGCGATGCTCATGGAAGAGGGAATCGTTGCACGGGAGGGGAAGCGCCGGTGGAGCAAATACGTGTTGAAAAACGAGGCACAAACCACAGAGCGCATATCACGATTTTAAAGAGGGTGTCATGATGTGCGCACCATGCTCTTTTTGTCGTGTTATGTGCTTTGTGCTACGTGATTTATGATTTGTAAATTGACTTTGTGTTTTTACGTACGATATTTTTAAAAATAGGTACCGAATGGAAACAGTTTTTGCCTTTGCACGTACTCATGGGGAGAGGTTAGAAAGAGCATGCAGAAAAAGATGAGTTAGTTATCCACACTCTTTTATTTTGCAGGGCCTTTGGCAGTTGGTAGAATGGAACAAGGCGAAGAGTAGGTGTTTTAAGGAAGCATTGGATGCACATGCTTCTCTGCCGTGGCTCTTTTTCTAGACGAACACGCGATTATACAATCGCGTGGACGATTGTCTGAAAAAGAGAGGTCGGTTGAGAGAGGTTCAGAGAGATAGAAACGAGCGCACTTTGACAATTCATACGCACATCCCGAAATGATCTCAAGGTAAAACTTGATTCTGTGACGTGGGTATTTTTCCACATCAGAGAATCCGATAGAAACGACGCGTCCCTAGTGTAGCCATTGGTTATCAAGGGTCGAGTTTTGTGTAACCGAGAGTTTCCGTGCACTGCTGGTCGAACATGGTTCACGTGCACAACATTTAATAGGAAGTTTACCAGTATTAAAAAAGACCAATCTCATCATGAAGTTGTCTCACGCAGTTTTAGAATTAAGAGACCGTGAAGAGAGTTTGGTCGCGCTCCGGTATAGGGCGTAAGAAAGAGTCCGGTGGCGTGTAAGCGCCAACCGGACATTGTATGCCATCTCTCCTGTGAAATCGTCAGTATTATCTATAACCCGATTTCCGAGAGAGAGGTTCTAAAAAAATTAGGTTATGAGTAACTTTACAAAATCAAAAACCGCAAAATTCATCGGGTTTGCAGTCGCAGTCCTCATGTTCGCGGGAGTAGCGGCGGTGCCGGTGGCACACGCGCTCACGCTCGCTGAGCTTGTAGAACTCTTCATTGCACTGGAAATCATTCCTGCGAGCAAGGCAGACGCGGCGCGTTCAGCGCTTGCGGGCCAGGGTGGCGGAGCCACGTCGGGAACGGCGTGCCCCTATACTTGGACGGTTAGCTTGAAACAGGGAAGCACCGGCACGGACGTCATGAAGCTTCAGCAACTCTTGAACGGAAGCACCGACACGAAAGTCGCATCTTCTGGAGCAGGGTCTCCAGGAAGCGAGACCTCAACTTTCGGACCCGCCACAAAAGCGGCGGTCATGAAGTGGCAGGACAAATATAAGAGCGAGGTGTTGACACCTGTTGGACTTTCAGCAGGCACCGGCTACTTCGGCACAATGTCTATCGCGAAAGCGAACGCCTTGTGCACGGGAACCGTAGCCACACCGGCTCCGACACCGACGACACCAGTCGTCACGCCTTCAGGCACCGGACTTACTGTAACGAAACACCCGACACAACCGGCAAACATGCTCGCGCCGAAAAACAGCTCGCGCGTTCCTTTCACGAAGGTACAACTCACGGCAAGCTCTGATGGAGCAGTTACCGTGAACAGCATCGTCGTTGAGCGGCAAGGGCAAGCGTCTAACGATTCAATTGCCGGCGTTCTGCTTATGAACGAAGACGGCACGCTTATCGGCATTGAAAAAACATTGAACACATACAACCAGGCGGTTGTTGGCACGGACTTTGTTGTTCCCGCAGGCACGACGCGCACTGTTATCATTGGTGCAAACATGAACTCAAGCGTTGGAAGCCAAGCAGGAGAAACGCCGTCATTGGCGCTTGTGAGCATAAACACGAGCTCTGCAGTATACGGAAGCTTGCCGATTGTCGGCGCCACGCACACGGTGAACAATAACCTCGCAATTGGTTCGCTTACTGTGGCGCGCGGCGCGCAAGACCCAGGCGCTGGACTCACCAAGGAAGTCGGCACAACCGGGTTCACTTTCGCCGGTATCAAATTGACCGCCGGTTCAAACGAAGACCTTACGTTGAAGTCAGTCAGGTGGTACCAGTCCGGCTCTGCCGCATCGGGAGACCTTCTAAAATTGAAGACCATCGTTGACGGCACGGAGTATGAAGTCTTGAACGGCACTGGAAAGTATTACACCACGGTCTTTCCTGCCGGAGGCATCATCGTCAAGAAAGGATTCTCAAAGGACATCTCCATCAAAGGAGATGTCGGCGGCGGTTCAGCCCGAACGATTGACTTTGACATAGACCGTCGCACCGATATTCACATTGTCGGCAACACCTACAGCTACGGCATCCGTCCGGACCTTGATGGGACCGCGGCAACAGCCGACGGCTCTGATGTGAACAACGCAGACAACCCGTACTACGATGCATCCCAGCACACCATCTCTGTCGGTTCCATGCAAGTGAGCTCATGGACGGTGGGCGTTCCCGCGCAGAATGTTGCGGAGAATGTGCTTGGACAGCCGATTGCAGGATTCACCTTTGACGTAAAGGGCGAGCCGATTTCTGTTTCCCAGATGATATTCAAATTTACCTTGACCAGTGGAGATGGCGCTACAACGGAAACGTTCGCCGATATCACAAATGTGACATTGTCTGACCAAAACGGCGCCGTTCTTGCGGGACCTAACGATGGTTCTGGCACCGATGGGATAGGAGTAAACGGCTCTATTACGCTTTCAGATACGATAGTTTTCCCCGTCGGCATCACCAATGTAATGCTTAAAGCGAAGCTTGGAACTAACTTTGGTAACAACGACACCGTTCAGGCGTCAACAACGCCAAACTCAACGAACTTTGGCACAGTGACGGGTCAGGTGACGGGCAACACGATTACCCCTTCTCCGACCTCGGCGGTGAATGGTCCTATTCAGACGGTCAAAGCGGGTTCGCTTACGATAAGCGTCTCTTCACAGCCGTCAGAGAGAACGGTTATCGCCGGCTCCTCACAGTTTGAATTTGCGCGTTATATCTTTGACGCGGGCGCATCAGGTGAGGACATTAAAGTTACTTCCGTACCGCTTTACTTTGACACCGCTGCCGCAGGCGCTGCGGGCACGCGCACCGACCTCTCTAACTGCAAGATGTATGACGACGCAGTTGTCTTGAACTCGGGAAGTAACATCTTGAATCCATCTACCTCCGACACGGCGTCTACGACGACAATGACTTTTGATGGCACGGGACTTCTCTTGGCGAAGGGTACTGCGAAGACGCTTTCCTTGAAATGCGACATCAAGACCGGCGTAACAAATCGCTATTGGTGGGGCATTGACAACGGAGGTTTGGAAGGCACCGCGGCAAACAGCTCTAACATGACCTCCGCGTCAGGCGTCACCTCTGGTCAGACAATCGCGGAAAGTATTATTGACGAGAACGGTCAGCGCATGACCGCCGCTGCAAACGGAAGCTATACCGTACGCGATGAGGGTTCCCTCTTCTACCGTGTGGTACGCGCGGGAGCGACGGATGTCGTACTTGCGAAGCTTGTCTTTACCGCAGGGACGACGGAAGATGTTGACTTGAAGCAAATTGCATTCCAACTTGGCTCAACTACCTTGAACCAACCAGCTGACCTCGTTGGAGAGAAGGCAACCGTCTGGAAAGGAACATCAAAAGTGGGCGATATTCAGTTCAATACTGGAATACACGCCGACTTCGCGACCTCCACCCTCTCAACCCCCGTGCGTATTGTAAGGGGCGAGGAGGTGACATTGACCATCAAGGCAGACCTTACCGACCATAATGCGGATTACCTCTCGGCGACAAACGAGCCGGGTGCGGTTCTCCAGATTGACTACGATGGCGGCAACAATGGTTTGGCAGGAAACTATGTTACGGGTGTCGGCTCTGGGCAGAACATCAGCGGTGCTGATGGTGACATCACGACAAACGGTGTGCGAATCTTCGAAAACTATCCTTCCGTTGAGGATGTGACGACGCAGACCGCGCTTGTCGCCGACACGCTCTACAGGGTGAAGGTAACCGCGCATAACGACGATGTTGCCATCGGAAGAATGTCATTTGATGTTGTCACGAGTGCGGTGGAGGCCACTGCCTCTACTTTCAAGATGAAAGGTCCGAATGGTTTCCTTAACGCGGCTGCGATAGGGACAACAACTCAGGCGGGCGACAGTGGCAAAGGTGGTGGTACTGCAGCAGTCGGCGCGACAGGAAGACGACTCACTATTGACTTTGACAACACTTCGCTTGACCGGTATATTACCGCGGGCGAATCAAAGGTCTATGAACTCCAATTGCAGCAAGCCCCGGCGCTTACAGCGGCAAACACAGAGACGATGAGTATTCGCCTCCTTGCGGACTCCGCGGTTGCGACCTCTTCAGCGAGCGGAGCGTATCGCGTAACCACCTTTGGTGCGATAACCCAAACAGCACAAGGTGAATATGATGCGCATGAGGGAGGTGTGACCTTTGTCAGCTCAAGCACCGACAGATTTGTTTGGTCGCCGAACTCCACTTCGTCTCCGACAGAGAGTTTCACGACGAAGAAAACTCGCCGCGACTGGACCAACAGCTATGGCATTCCCGGATTCCCGTCACTGGGCTCCGATATGCCAGTGCGAACATTCTCTGACTAACGTCTTTACACGAACCACTTGTGGTCCGGTCTAGTCAATCGGATTGGTTCACAAAAAATCCCCCAATTGGGGGATTTTTTGTATGTACCGCCTGTGGATAACTAACCTCAAGGACGGGCCTTGAGGTTAGTTATCCACATGACGACGAAGCAAGGTCTGTCCTCACTGCGTAAGCTTTCCATCACCCCCAAGGGGGTTTGGGAAGGTAGCGGGAGGTCCGACCTTAGCGAGGAGGAGTTGGCGGACTACTTTCTGTGTGTAAACTCAATCAAGGTCTGGCCTTTCCGCCGGAGGCGGATCCTCCTTCGGAGGAAAATCGGAAAGGCCTGACCTTGCGCAGGGTTTTCCACAGAAAGAGACATTTGACCCACGTCGGACTATAATTAGATAGAACATATGGCATCCACTGTACAAAAAAAGCCGAGAAAATTAACCTATGCCGATGCACTGGTCGTCGGGAGCGTAGTAGCCCTTGGCATTTTTACACTCTTACCGGCGGAGCAACCGACAGATTCAACGGCGATTCTCCTTCCTTCGGCGGATGGAACAAGATTACATTGGAAGCCAAAAACTGGTGTGGTGCACTCTACAATGGTGGATGAAACGAGGTGCAACGGAATAGTTGATTACAATTACACAAACATAGTTGGCTATCATGATTCGTACAGCATAGACCTTGCTTCTATACCCAATGGAGCGACTATCACGGCAGTTGAGATTACTCCATGCGCGTCTCGTAATAAGACGGGCAGCGGTAATATAACAGGTTCCGCAACAATGGACTTATTTTATAGATATAATGGCGTAAAGAGCGCTGACAGAGGTAGTTATGAGTTGACTGGCACTACGCCGATGGAGCTTTCTGCAACGACCTTCGCTGCATTATCGCTCGTAAAAGGTCCGTTAAGTACATTAGAGATCGGCGCGGTGTTTTCTGCCGGAGATAGAGGCGTTAGATTGGGTCGCATGGCGGCGGTGCTCACCTACACGCCGTTAGTTCCTCCATTGAACCTTGTCGCAAATAACGTGGCAGTGAGTCAGAACGATCTCTCGTGGAGAGATGTTTCATCTACCAAAGACGGGTTCAAGGTTGAGCGTAGTTTCAATAGCCAGTTTGACTCGCCATTCTACCTCGCGACCACTTCGGCTGACACGGTTTCATATAAAAACACAGGTCTTATTACTGACGAAACGTATTACTATCGCGTACGCGCCTTTAATTCCGGTGGTGCCTCCAGCTACTCTAATATCGCCCATGCGATAACGGCCACCGTTGTGCCACAGACACCCTTAAATCTTGTCGCCAGCGCCTCGTCGTCAGGTATCATGCTGAATTGGGCACAAACCTCCAGAAACGAGGAAGGATTTACAGTAGATCGGTGGGTGAGCGGGGCGAACTTTACCGAAATTGGAAAGACAGGCATTGACGAAACGACCTATACAGACCATAATCTCTCTAAAGGCGCTTATTACTATCGGGTTCGCGCGTTTAATAGAATTGGCAATTCTGGCTACTCCAATACGGTGAGTGTGACTATCCCGTAACCAAAAGGCCCGTCCTTGAGGTTAGTTATCCACAGGAGAGGCAAGGTCGGTCCTTACCGAAATTTGTCAACATGCTTTAGCGTGTGGACAAATTAGTGGAAGGTCAGACCTTGGCGAAGCTTGCCGCGCTTCGCAAACGAAAACATCTTCGTATAATGGGAAGGTATCGCTTTGCTCGCTTTTCTTTATCCCCCAGTTGTTAATTTCAATCTCGTATCATGCCTTCAAAAACAACACTTTTTCTTTTTAGTGGGTTAGCTGCGCTCATTATCCTTGGTAGCATTGGCTATTATAACCCTAGACCCGAAACGGTCGCGGTGAACGACGGCCCGGATACCTCGCCCCCGTCCGATAGCGCGACCCCGGTTGACGATATCGCGGAGAAAGACACGAAATCTGCTCAAAAAATAGTGGAGAACGCTATGGTAGAGGAGAAACAAGGATCGGGGGATAGTGCACCGTGGGACTCTAACGCCACCGCTGTTTCCGTGCCGGTGCCGGACCTCAACCGCCCGCTCGTTTTTCCCGGGGGTTACGCCGCGGAAAGGGCGGCGCAGGTTACAGAACAGGTTGTCACCATTGTGGCGATTTTGAAAGCGAGCGATAACCGCTTTAACGAATGGATGGACCTCGCGATGCTTCGCAAATCAATAGAGGACTACGACGGTGCGCGGGAGATTTGGGAATATGTCGGCGCGATTCGCCCCGGCAACTCGCTTTCTTTTGCGAACCTTGGAATGCTCTACGGGTATTACCTCAACAACCCGCTCAAAGCAGAGGCAAATCTCCTGCATGCCATAGAAAATGAACCGCGGTTTTTTGATTTTTATACGCGGATGACGGATTTCTACATTGAAGTGACGCATGATAAGAATAAATCAATTGATTTTCTAGACCGGTCAATACAGAAGTATCCTGAATGGACGGAACTAAAAGATTTGAAAGAACATGTGGCACAGACACAGTAGCGTTGGACAAGTAGATATTGCTGTTAGGTGAAAACGTCATTGTTACATTGCTCTGTATGTTACATTGTTGAAAAAACAGTGTAGCCGTTTAACAATTTAGCAATGAACGACCGTTTTACCCCCACACCCCTCATTGCAGTATTGTGCTTTTGAAAAATAGAGGCTCGAGAAGAATAAATCGCACAAAACTGTCTCGCACACGCGGGGCAGTTTTGTGACTTATCCACACCTTTTATTTTTAGGCGCTCGCGCAGTACGGTATAATTTCAAAAGGAAAGTGTGCGTTTTTAATCACGCGCCTTTGTTTGTTAAAAATTTTTTTATTACGACGAGAGACTGCGTGCCGCCGTAGCTTTAGCGGTGGCGCAGGGGTAAAGTGAAAATGCGTTTCAGTATTTTCACTTTCTCCGAACGAGAAAGTAACAAGAGGGTTCCTTATTTACTAGGTCTACGGTCTACTAATTATCAGTTTTCTCACTTATCTTTAACGCTTATTAAAAGCAAAAGGTAACAAAGTATGAAGAACACATTTTTTAAGCAGAAGAGTTTCTACGCGGTATTCCTTTCCGTGGCGTTGTCGGTCGTGCTTGTCGCTGGAGCTGCGAGCGCGGTAACGACGATTAGCGCAAACATAAACACCGGCGGGACGCTTACCGTATCTAGCGCCACAAAACTCAATGGCAATGTGAATGTGGGCGATGCGACATCAGGTGACAACGACCGCGTGTATCTCTACGGCACGACGACAGTAATCGGCACCCAGGCATTGGTTTTTGGTTCAAGCTCCGCCGCATCTCTAAGCGGTCAAGCGGCAGGGTCTGTTTATTATGATTCAGCAAGCAGGGTTTTACGGCTGTATGACGGCATAAACTGGTATCCCGTTGCGTCTTCTACAGACGCAGGTGGAAGCTTGATTATAACCGGCGCAAATGTAGTCCGCTTCAATAACTTTAATGTGGGAGCTATGGCGCTTGGCACCTCTACTGCGGATGTTTATTATGGAACAGACCCTGGAGGGCGTGCCGTTTTGACGCTCCAAGCAACAACAACCGGAAGCGTTCCGCTTCGCATATTCACTGCTTCTTCCACGCAAACCGGAAATCTCTTTGAAATCTATGCGAACGGCGCAGAAGTGTTTGCGATTGACGGCTACACCGGAAACGCCTCTTCAACGGGTTCATGGACTATTGGCAACTATTCAACTGGCATAAGCGTTTTGTCGGTAGGCGGCATGGCGACGACGACCGGTGCAACAGGCAACATAACGACGCAAGGCACATTGACGGTTGTTGGAGCGATTACCGCTAACGGCGCGGTTACACTCGGCAATGCGATAGGGGATGCAATTGTCATCACAGGAAGTGCTTCTACGACGAATTCATTCTCTGTTGGTGCTTCTAATGCTGCTGGCGCTGCAGGTAGCTTTTCCGTAAGCGGCATGGCATCAACAACAGGCGCGAACGGTAACATGGCGACACGCGGTCTCCTGTGGATCGGTACTTCAACAGACACAACAATGGGTCCGCTAACGGGAGCAGGCGCGACAACAACCCTGTCCGTATATTCTGCAGGAACAACGACACTGACACTTGGCACTTCTGATAGGAACCGAGGGTCATGCATAGAGATGAGAACCGCGGATGGAGCCGCTACCTATAGGGTCTTCCTGAACGCCGCAGGTGCTTTGACAACAGCAGTAGGAGATTGTGATAAGAAAGAGTAGGTGGGTCCAATCTGTGTGTTGTAGATAGTAATACCTATTTTTTCTCCAAATTGTCCACTCTGGCTCGCTTGGAGAAAGCGCTACTAATGTAAGCTAAAAACTATTATCAAGCGGGTGAGTGAAATGGGAAAACGAAGTTTCCACATTTCCGAGCCGCGAAGATAACAAAAATACTTATCAATTATGAGAAATCTCGCACACACAAGAGAAATCCAGATTACGGTTGCGCTACTCGCGCTGGCGCTCGTGTTCCTCCTCGCTCCGTCGTTCCTCTTCGCCGCAAACGATGCTCAATTCAGTTCAAGTGATGCGCAACTTCAGATGACGGTGAGCGGAACGACCGTAACCTTAAAAGTTTCTGGTGTACACACCGTTGATTCACTGACGGTTGATTCTGGGAGCTTTGATGTCGTCCTCTCACAATCTTCACTCGTCATAACCTCTGCGGACAGATACACTCTTACGGCGAGCCCTGATTCGTTTACCACTTCTTTTGAGTGCGGCGCAAGTGAGTCAAAACTGGCACTCAGTAGAAATCTTGACGGCACCGCGACGGTTACCGTGACACCGTCCACGACGGTTTGTGGTGGCGGCGGCGGTGGTGGCAGTCCGAGTAGTTCGGGTGGTGGCGGAGGTGGCGGAGGTTCTGCCGCAGATGTCTTCACTTCAACCGCGGTGGTTGCCGTGGCTCCGGCGGCGGTAGCGGTGGCGCCAGTTGCGACAGGAGCAAGCTCAAACGCAGAACTTTCACAGCTCATCAATCTTTTCATCGCCCTGGGCATCATTCCTGAAAGCAAAGCGGACGCGGCGCGTGCGGCACTCTCGTCGCAGGGTGTTTCAAGCGCGGCGGTTTCCGCGACATTCTCTCGCGGTATCGGTAACGGCGCAAAGGGAGAGGATGTAAAGCGCTTGCAGGTACTTCTGAACTCTGACCCTGACACAAAGGTCTCCGCATCAGGCGCGGGTTCTTCGGGAAGCGAGACGGAAACATTCGGACCGGCGACAGAAAGCGCGGTGAAGAAATTCCAAGAGAAGTATGGCATCGCAGGCCCTGGCTCGGAGGGCTTCGGATTCGTCGGCCCCAAGACCCGTGCGAAGCTTGAGGAAGTGTTTGGCAGTACTGCGATTCCTGCCGCGACGCCGGCAACGCCAGCCGCCCCTGCGGCAAGCCCCGCAGGAGTGAGCGCATCATTCACAAGCGCACTTTCTAAGGGTTCGGAGAATGCCGATGTCATGCGCCTGCAGAAACTCTTGAACTCTGACCCTGATACACGCGTCTCCTCAAGCGGTGTTGGATCATCGGGCAGTGAAACAAACTTCTTTGGCACGGCGACAGAAAATGCGGTCAAGAAATTCCAGGCGAAATATGGCATCGTCTCGTCCGGAACCCCTGCGACGACCGGTTACGGCGCCGTTGGTCCCGCAACCCGCGCGAAGCTTGAAGAAATCTTCGGTAAGTAATCCAAACATGAAGTCATCTTTTCAACCCTTTTGGTTAAAACGTGGTTTCACCAATCTGAAAACCTACCGACTTTAGAAGTCAAACCTCCACCTGAAACGGTTGAGGATTGACTTCAACAAACACCACCTTGCGCTCGCAGGGTGGTGTTTGTTACTGTATACAAAACTCCTCAAGGCCCGTCCTTACCCCGACTTATCAACACTTAAGGACGGTCCTTGCGGTTAGTTATCCACAGAAGCTTATCAAAGCGTGTCGAGTAATCCATATTTTTTATGGGAAGAAAATACCCAATCGCAGAGAACGAGTTTTATCATGTCTACAACCGCGGAACCGACCGTCGCACTATTTTTCTTGATGAACACGACAAGGAGCGCTTCGTGAAGCTCCTCTATCTCGCGAATAGCGAGGGACCCGTGGTCATGGAAAACCTGGAGAATCTTTCTTTTAAGGAGCTGGTGGCGTGTGGTGCGGAGAAAACGCCACTCACGGCAATCGGCGCGTACTGTCTCATGCCAAATCATTTCCATATTTTTGCAAAAGAGACAGCACAAGGAGGTATCACGAAATTTATGCGGAAACTCCTCACCGGCTATGTGATGTATTTCAATAAACGACACGAGCGTTCCGGCGGGCTTTTTGGGGGAAGGTTCAAGGCGACGCGGGTCACTGACGACAACTACCTCCGTTATCTTTTCGCCTACATACACTTAAACCCGGTGAAGCTCGTTGACGCGCTTTGGAAAGATGAGGGGATTCAGGATATAGAGCACGCGCGCGAATATCTTTCCCGCTACGCGCACTCAAGCTATTTTGACTTTACCGGCACCGACCGTCCGCAAAAAGCGATTCTAGACCGCTCGCACTTTCCCGAATATTTTGCAGACACGCACGAATTTTCCTCGTTCATCAACGACTGGTTGGAACTCAAAGAGAAAAAACCTTAAGGACGGGCCTTGCCCCCACTTATCCCCAGCTTTTGTACTCATAAGCTGGGGATAACTTTGTGGATAAACAGGGGCAAGGCCCGTCCTTGGGGAGTGGTGAGGGGGTGTTGAGAGGACAGGAATGGTGGAGAAAAATATTAGGAAAGAGATGTGGTAAAATGGGAAGTATTACCACCTCTTTTTTTGTTGTTAACTAATGCGAGGTAGGTTGTAGATATTTTTCTTCGTGTACTTTCGTGCTTATATTCGTGCGCACTAGTGTTTCGGCGCACCCACAAATAAACACGAATATAAAAACGAAGTTACACGAATACTATTTGCGGCACACCCCTATTTTTATTTTATGGCAAACTTTTTACGCGCGTGGAAATTTGAGACGGGGTTTCTCCTCATCATCAGTGTGGCACTCCTCATCTGGGCGGGGACGGTGTATTTGAGTCCCGAAGCGCGAAAAGCGCGGGAGGCGAATGATTATCTAGAGCGGCTTCAGGCGGAACAAGCACGGGACAATTACCGCGGTGCGGTGTCGGACGAAAATCAAAAATATTAAGTTTGACGCATCTGCCAGTTAATTTTTTGTCAAGGTACACTAGGTAATATTCCTAAAAATACTCCGCCCCAGCGCGGTATTTTTATGGGGCTTTTAAAAAAGCGTTGTTCGTGTTACAATATAAAACAATCTATGTCAAAAAAAGATTACAGTACTTGGACCAAAGAGCAATTCGTTGACGAGGTTGCGCGGCTTCGCAAGCGCAAGAAATATGGCCTTGTCTGGGAAGACAAGCCGGAAGATGTTGTTGAGCAATGCAAAACGGAATTGCCTGTGCTCAAGGAAGTGAAGAGTAAGGCAATTGCGAAAGACAAAAATGGCCTCGTGAACATTCTTATTGAGGGCGACAACTACCACGCCCTCTCGGTTCTCAACTACACCCACAAGGGGAAAATTGATGTTATCTACATTGACCCGCCGTATAACACCGGAGCGCGTGATTGGAAATACAACAACAATTTTGTAGACATCAACGATGGCTACCGGCACAGTAAATGGCTTTCGATGATGAAAAACCGATTGGGGCTTGCAAAAAATCTTTTGAAAAGGAACGGCGTTTTGATTATAACCATTGATGATAACGAATTTTGTACACTCGGTTTACTATTAGATGAGATTTTTCCAAGTAAGGAGCGCGCAATTGTAGTCATAAAATATAATCCAGCAGGGACCGCGAGGAGTGGTTTTTCGCGAATGCACGAGTATGCGATATTTCTTCTAAACCGAGGTCAAGAAATTGAAAAGAAACCCGCACCTTTAGATATTAGAGACCAAAATCTAAGGAGACACGGGTCTGGAGCAAACAGGAAAGATAACCCTACGATGTTCTACCCAATTTGGGTAGATAAAAAAACCTTGAAAATTATAGGCGTTGGAGAAGTGCCTCCCGCAAGATTTCATCCTAAATCTCAAACTGTTGAGTGTAAAAATTACTACGAGGTATGGCCGCTGGACGATAACGAAAAAGAAAAAAGGTGGTATTACGGGAAGGAAAGAGTAAAAACGAACGGAACCAACGAACTTACAGCCAAGTGGGTAAGGGAGCGCTTGCATATTTATTTTCATACCGACAACGCCTCTGAACAAAAGTATCCCAGCGTTTGGATTGGAAGTGAATATGACGCTGGAGCGCACGGCGGTTCTTTGGTTAGAGACATTGTTGGAAAAGAGTTTCCGTTTCCCAAATCTCTCTATGCAGTGAAGGATTGCTTAAAAGCAATAATTAAAAGCAATAAAAAAGCAATTGTTTTGGACTTCTTTGCGGGGAGCGGAACAACCGGACACGCCACGGTTCTATTGAATAAAGAAGATGGCGGTAATCGCAGGTTTATTCTCTGCACTAACAATGAAAACAATATCGCAACTGATGTATGCTATCCGAGAATAAAAGCGGCCATTGATGGCCACAAAGATTATCGGGACATTACAGGCATACCAAGCAACCTCAAATACTTCCGAACAGCGTTTGTGGGCGCGGAGCCAAACGATAAAAATAAAGAAGCATTGACCAAGCAAGCAACGGAGATGCTCTGTATGCGTGAAGATACTTTTGAGCCGGTAAAAGATACAGAAACGGTAAAGATTTTCAAAAACTCAAATCAGCACACAGGCATTGTTTTTGACGAGGACGCCATCCCCTCGCTCAAAAAAGAAATTGCCAAAATTGGCGGCGCGTGGAGCGTGTATATCTTCTCTCTTGGCGATGACACTTTTGAGGATGAGTTTGAGGATATGAAAGAGAAAATAACTGTTGCGCCGATACCCGAAGCGATTTTGCGGGTCTATCGGCGTTTATTCAAACCATAAATATGGCTTTCAAACTCACGAAATATCAAGACGAGGGGGCGCGAGAGCTGTTGCAAGACGCAAAACGACTCTTGCGGCAAACGGGCAATAAAAAACTCGTGTTCAAAGCACCGACCGGCTCCGGTAAAACCATAACGATGGCAGAGTTTTTGACACGATTTGCGGATGACCACGACCATCCGCCTTGCGCGTTTATCTGGGCCGCGCCTCGCCAGCTTCACGAGCAAAGCAAAGAGAAACTTGAGATGTATTTTGCGGATACACGAGCAATGGAGTGTTCCTTTTTTGAGGACTTGGATGACCGACAAATCGGCGAAAACGAAATCCTGTTTTTCAATTGGGAGAGTATCCGGCAAGAGAATAATATCTACATCCGCGAAAACGAACAGGAAAACAATCTCTCAAGCATTATTGAACGCACACGCGAAGCTGGGCGGGCAATCGTTCTGGTTATTGATGAGAGCCATTTTCACGCGCAAGCCGAAACCTCGCAAAATCTTATCGCCGCCATCTCTCCTAACCTCACGATTGAAGTTTCCGCAACGCCGGTAATGCAAAACCCCGACCAAATGGTAAGCGTTGACATAGATGCTGTAAAAGCCGAGGAGATGATAAAAAAGGCGGTAATACTCAATGAAGATTTCAAAAGCGTGGTTCGCCGTGGCCGCGCCGAAACCATAAAAAGCGAGCTTGCCGGTAGCACTGACGAAATTGTTTTGCGGGAAGCGTTGAAGAAGCGCGAGGAGCTTGTCCGAGCATATAAAGCGGCTGGCATTTCCGTAAATCCGTTGCTTCTCATTCAACTTCCAAACCGCATTGGCCAAGCCGAAGAAGACCGACAGACACTGATTGTGCAGACACTCAAAGATAAGCACGGTATCAGTTTTGAGAACGGGAAACTCCGCTTTTATCTTGCGGAAAATCAAGAAAACTTGGAGAACCTCACCAGAAACGATAATGAAGTGGAAGTTTTGATATTCAAGCAAGCCATTGCGCTTGGCTGGGATTGCCCGCGAGCGCATATACTTGTGCTCTTTCGTGAATGGCACAGCCCCGTATTCTCCATTCAAACGCTCGGCCGGATTATGAGAGTATCGGAGCCGGAGCGCGGATATTACGACAACGACATACTCAATTTTGCCTATGTCTATACGAACATTGATGACATTGTAATCAATGAAGATATTGGCGGCGGCTATGTAGTGATACACACCAGCAAGAGAAGCGCGAAATACAAGCCGATTGAATTACCCTCGGTTCACCGCAAGAGGCATCGCGAGCAAACGCGCTTAAGCCCCTTATTCACACGTCTATTTCTTGAGGAGGCGCAGAAATATGAAATACATAAGGACGATGCGAAAACGCACAAGCTGGATTTAGAGAAGATAATCAATAAAAAAGGCCAGCGAGTTCATCCAGCGTTTATTTCTGATTGGAAGGCAGAAAACATAGATACTATTGCAGGCGAGCGCATACAAGCAAATGTGCAGATTGAAAGAGTAAGCAATATGGACCTCCAGAGGTTGTTTGATTATTTTGTGCGCAAAAATCTCTCTCCGTTTCATCCCGAGGACCGGTCTGTGGGCCGCCTGAAAGAATCAATCTATAAGTTTTTTGATAAACACCTCGGAATGACGCTTGCAGACCATTTCCGCGACATCATAAACATTGTCTTGAGCGAGGATAACCGGCCACATTTTGAAGCAGTGATAGATAGCGCAAAGCGTGCTTATGTTGCGGCAACAGAAAAACGGGAAAAAGAAATCGTGGAAGATGTCTGGGATGTGCCGGAGCGTGTTGTTTTTGGCGAAGGGTATATTGAGATGGACAGGAAGAAATCCGTGATGAAGCCGTTCTTTTCTAACGAACGCTGGCAATCGGAAAAGGCGTTTATTGATTTCTTGGAAGAGCCGCGAAGTGATGTTTTGTGGTGGTTCAAAAACGGCGACCGAGACGCGACTTTCTTTGCCGTGCCGTATAAGGACGGCGATGATTCGTCCCCATTCTATGTTGATTTATG
>Ga0209541_10001601_pt1 | contig 44564 bp, 55 predicted proteins | sample RifCSPlowO2_01_FD_184027 | JGI IMG/M metagenome (GOLD analysis project Ga0209541, IMG submission 184027) | Groundwater microbial communities from Rifle, Colorado - Rifle CSP2_plank lowO2_0.1 (SPAdes) (version 2) | ecosystem: Environmental > Aquatic > Deep subsurface > Groundwater | place...
CTCGGAAACCTGGGATTTGGAATACGAGTTCCCCTTCGGATGGAAAGAGCTTTTGGGCATGGCCAACCGCGCCGATTTCGATATGCAGCAGCACATGAAATCTTCGAAGAAGGATCTCTCCTTATTCGATGAGGAGACCAAGCAGAAAGTGATCCCCCATGTCGTCGCCGAGCCCTCTTTGGGCGTGGAGCGCGCCTTCCTCGTCTTCCTCTTCGACGCGTATACGGATGACAAGGAGCGCGGCAACATCGTCCTGAAGCTTTCGCCGAAGCTCGCTCCGATAAAGGTGGGGGTCTTCTCGCTCGTGAACAAGCTGAATGAGGAGGCGAAGAAAGTCTACGATCTCATCAGGAACGACATCTTCTGCACCTTCGACACCGGCGGCAGCATCGGGAGGCGATACGCGCGCGCCGACGAGCAGGGCATCCCCTACTGCGTCACGATCGACTTCGACACCCTGAAAGACAAGGCAGTGACAGTGAGAGACCGCGACACGACGAAGCAAGTCAGGATCAAGATTTCGGAGCTAAAGTCCTACCTTCTCGCCAAGTGCTAGGGATCCTTCTATTCTTTTTCGCGAATTGATACTGTTGAGTATGCTTTATGAGGGATGTTGTCGACACAAATTTCGCAAAGAATAGGGCATATCAGCGATTTGTCGTCGGCATTAAGCATACGTCTCTAGAACACTCCGCTTTTTCGGAAGCGATCTTGCGTCAGCAGCATCCGATGTGCAGCGGCCTTCTAAAAATATTTTTAAGCTCAAATGGATAGACACAAAGAATTCAAATGAGGGAGAAGTGAATCAAAAGAAGAGATCTTAACTGCTATTAATCTTCGTCAAATTATACGAAATAAGATGCGCGTCATCGACATAGAATTGGGGATGCGTGTTGATGATCTGGTGCCGGGTCGTGCAGCCGGAGCGGAAGAACTGGAAGTCGGTGCTGCAGAAAAAGCTCGGGTTGACGGAATAATCGGGCGAATAGGGAGACGCGTACATGTTCGTGAAGCTCTCGATGCCGTTCTTGCTGGCGCTGAAGTTGCCGGCGAAGCGTTGCAGGAAGCTCGGCGCGTCCGTGTCGTTCCGGTAGCGATACGTCCTGACATGGGACTGCAGGAGAGACGTGTTGACCTGCTGCGGGGGCGGCCGCGAGGTGTCGTTCTGCCACCAGTTGGTGTAGGTGTTTCGGGTGAAGACGCTCATCATGTCCTCGGCCGGAGCGCTCCCGGTGTTGGACTCGTAATTGGCCCTGCCTTCGATGAGATAGATGGGGTCGGTGAAGTTATGGTCCGTGATATTGAGCAGGTAGGAGGTGAGATACGTGAAATTCCAGGCGACAGCGGCCGTGAGGTCGCGCATGCTGACGTTCATTTCAGCGGTGATGTTCACCTGCCACGGCCCCGCTTCCTTGAGCAGGATGCTGATCTCGCCGAAGCTGAGGTTCACCCCCAGGTCCTCGGATACGTTTGCCACAGCCTGCGTCCAAAGCGTCAGCGTGGAATCTTTGCTCGCGTTCAGCTCCGTGCCCTTGACCGTGCCGTTCAGCATCAGTTCCGGGATGCGCACATGAACATCGTCAAGGTAGCTCTCATTTTGCGCGGCGAATTCCGACGCCCCCTTGAAGGCTTGTACCGCCGCTACCCCCACCCCGCGGTCGAAATCTAACAGAAGATCTTCCACGAGCGCGTTCGTGCCCTCCATCTGGGCCACCAGCAGGTTCGTGCGGTCAAGCACGGTGTTGGACCGGTGCTGGATCTGGAAATTGATGGTGAGCAGCCCAATCATGAGGACGATGAAGAACGTATAGAGGAACCCCTTTTTTCCCATGGGGGGCATTCCAGTCCAGAGCATATTTAAATGTTGCTTCGCGCGCAAGATTTTCGGAGTTTCTGACATATGGCGAGCAAATTTTCGGAACAACAGGAGATTTTCCGGAAATTCTCCGGTTTTGAGGCGCAAAAGCTTATTAAGGAGCTTCCCTCACAGAGTGCCATGAGAATTGACCGAAAATATGAAGGAAAATGCATCGCGATTGTGCGGGGAAAAATTGTGGCCTCTGGTATTGACATCAAGAAGGTGGCTGCAGAATCAAGGGCGCGCTATCCCCATGACGAAATTACGCTCACTAATGTCATCAAGGGAGATCGCGTCTTTATCTTTTGAGGCAACATGGTCTGGCCGCTTGTCATCGACTACCAGGAATATCCCATAAATAGGCATGGAAGTCACGGCGAACTTTCTTCCATGCGGCCTGTTATCGATATTCGGCATGAGGGGATGATCATCAAGGCTTTGGTTGACAGCGGCGCCGATCGTTCTGTTTCCTTTAAACAGGTTGGCGAAGTTTTGGGCTTAGATTTTACCCACGATCGGTCGGTCGTTTCAAATCTTTATGGGCTTCATCGCTGCGACCGTGAAGGATGCGAACTCAATCCGCTATGCCTAAAGACCTATGAAAAACCCCTCTCTTTCTCCGTAGGAGACAAGCAAGTTGTTCTTCCTATCTCTTGGATAGAGCGCAAATTCAACGTAGAAACAGACTTTATGCTTATTTTAGGGCGGGACTTCTTCAGCTATTTTGACATCCTCTTCAAGCAGAGGGACGAGCAGTTCGCCCTCTTTCCTCACGAAGCCTAATCGAAACTCTAATAAGCCCTTTTTGATTCTCGTGGTACATGAGCGAATATGAAGGCCTGCTCCCTGAAGTCCCTAAAAGCGCGACTGAAGTGCTTCTTGCAAGCATGAAGGGAGAGTCGTCCTATGATGCTTCTGCCTACCTTGAACGCCTTCGCAGGGAGAACCCAGTTATACCCGTTTCTTTAGAAGGCCTCGACTTTGGCCAGGAGCATGAAATCGGATGTGTTCTTGGCTCTATCGTTTACGGCTTGCTTGCTGATGCCGGAAGAGTGCCTCGTGTCACACCAGCCACTGCCAGTTCCTGCGAAGCCGAGCTTCAGAGTCGAGGGAGAGCAAATTTTTTGGAAGAAGTTCTGAAACGGATGCAGCAGGATAATAGGGGGCTCGAACAGCTTGCCTAGATGCTAACGGGCGTCTTCTCGCTTGAGCATGCAAAGGCCATGCTTGCCCAGGCGTTCACGTATCGCCTCCTTGAAAGCCAGGCTCAAGCGGATAAGATGAGCCGGGAATTCGGCCTCTGAGCTTGCAAAACCTTTTTATACGAACCCCCGCCCTGCGGCTGTATGGCTAATCCCGGCGACCAGGTGAAGGTGATCACGGAAGAGAAGGAATTTCTCGGCACGCTCATGCCGACGAAGTCGGAAAAGACGCTCTTCCTCAAGCTCGAGAATGGCTACAATCTCGGGATCGAAAAGAAGAAAATAAAGAAGATCGAGACTCTCAAATCAGCCGTCGTTTCAAAAAAGGCGGTTGCGCGCGTGAAGCCCAAGCAGGGCCTCAAGAATATTGTCATCCTCTACACCGGCGGCACGATCGCAAGCAAGGTGGACTATCAGACCGGCGGAGTCGTCGCGCAGTCCAGCGCGGACGAGCTGGTGCAATTCGTCCCTGAGCTCAAGGGCATCGCGAACATCTCGACCGAGCGCATCTGCAACGTCATGTCAGAAGACATGCGCTTCGACGAGTATCAGGTGATGGTCGAGGTAATCAAGAAGCACCTTGACAAGGATGGCCTTATTATCGGTCATGGTACCGACACTCTTGCATATACTGCAGCCGCGCTTTCTTTCGCTTTAGAAAACCTCCCTATCCCTGTTTTGATCGTTGGCTCTCAAAGGAGCTCAGATCGCGCGAGCTCTGACGCTGCGATGCATCTGATTTGCGCTTCACAATTCATCACGAAGACGGATTTCAAGGGCGTGGCCATCTGCATGCACCATTCCTCGAACGACGATGTCTGCGCTATCCTGCCCGCGACAAAGACGCGGAAGATGCACACCTCAAGGAGGGACGCGTTCAAGGCCATCAACGCCGAGCCCCTTGCTCTCGTCGACGAGACAGGCGAAGTGAAATGGATCACCCCGCATGAGCAGCCAGAAGGGAAGCTTCTCGTGAGGGAGAAATTCTCCCCGAAAGTTGCGCTCCTGAAGATGGTCCCAAACTTCGACACGGAAATGCTTGAGTTCGCGACAAAGAAGTACGAGGGCATTGTGATCGAGGGCACAGGCCTCGGCCACATGCCTACGAATACCCCAGAGAACCAGGACAAATACAAGATGCTTGAGCGCTACATCAAGAACGGCGGCATCGTCGCCATCACCTCGCAATGCCTCAACGGCCGCGTGCATGGCACTGCCTATACCAATCTCCGCCGGCTCGCGAATATCGGCTGCATTTTCTGCGAGGACATGCTCCCCGAGACCGCCTACATCAAGCTGGCCTGGCTGCTCGGCAATTTCAAGAAGGAAGAGGCGAGGCAGCTCATCGCGAAAAATCTTCGCGGAGAAATCACAGACCGCTCTCCATATCAGGAAGAGTTCGTGGAGTGAACATGATTGATTACGCTTCTTTGGGGTTCAAGGCCGGCTTGGAGATCCACCAGCAGCTCGAGACCCATAAGCTCTTCTGCCAGTGCCCTTCCATCGTTAGGGATGGCACTCCCGACATCCATCTGCGAAGGAAGCTCCGGCTTGTCTCCGGCGAATCTGGCGAGATAGATGAAGCAGCGCTCTTCGAGCAGAAGAAGGAGAAGGAATTCGTGTATGAAGCGTGCTCCACTTCCTCCTGCCTTGTTGAGCTGGATGAGGAGCCGGTCAGCCTTCCGAATCCTGAAGCCCTCCGCGTGGCTCTTCAGGTCGCGCTGCTCCTCCATGCCAGAATAGTGGATGAGGTGCAGTTCATGCGCAAGACGGTCATTGACGGCTCCAATGTATCTGGCTTCCAGCGCACTGCGTTGGTCGCGATGGACGGCTATCTGGACACGTCAAAAGGCCGTATCTCTATCCCGACGATTTGCTTGGAAGAGGAGGCGGCGAAGAAGATCGAGGCGACCAAAGAATATGCCAAATATCGCCTCGACCGCCTCGGCATTCCGCTCTTGGAGATCGCCACCGGTCCCGAGCTTAAGGACCCCGAGCATGTTAAGGAGGTCGCTGAAAAGCTCGGCCTTCTCCTCAGATCAACGGGAAAGGTGAAGCGCGGCATCGGCACTATCCGCCAGGATGTCAACGTCTCTATTCAGGGCAAGGATCGCGTGGAAATAAAGGGCTTCCAGGATCTCCGCTCCATCCCGAAAGTCATCGAATATGAAGTCGAGCGCCAGGTCGCCGAACATAAGGCGGGAAAGCACGTGAAGCATGTCCGCAAGGCAGAGCCGGATTTAACGACATCCTATTTGAGGCCCATGCCCGGAGCCGCGAGGATGTATCCCGAGACAGATGTCCCTACAATCCCTATTACAAAAGAGATCCTCTCCTCCATCGAGCTTCCAGAACTCATCGAGGACCAGGCGAAGGATCTGGAAAAACTTGGCATTGATTCAAAACTCGCCATCAAAATCGTCAAAGAGGGAAAAGCCGAAACATTCAGGGAACTTTCTTCAAAATTGAAGAACCTTAAGCTCACCTTTATCGTAGACACGTTCAATTCGCTTCCCAGCGCGCTGAATAAGGACTTCTCAATAGACGAAAAAGAAGCGACAGAGGAAAGAATCGTCGCCCTCTTGTATCTCGTGAATGAAAACAAAGTTCCCAAGAACCAGATGGCCCAGGCGCTCGCCGCGATCGTGAAGGGAACGTTCAAGGAATCAGATTACGAGGGCGTTTCTGAGAAGGAGCTTGAAACAGCCATAAAAGAGATCATCAAGAAGCAGCCCGGCCTCAACGAAGGCGCCTATATGGGCCTGATTATGAAGCATTTCAAGGGCAGGGTCGACGGCAGGAAGGCGATGGACGGACTAAAAAAATCTTTGGATGCGAAACCATGAATCCAACAAAAACAGCCACAAGTTTTAAGAAAGAGGTGCAGGAATTTGATTCTGCCTGGGAGGAATTCTTCAAGGACAAGCCGAAGCCGAGAAGTGATGCTGAAGACAGAAGACAGCTGGAAGAATTCCATCACTGGTATAACACTGTTAGAAAACAATCGGATACCGGCAAAACCCCTGTCGAGATGGGAAGCCGGATTAGGGTATTCCACTGGGACGACGCAGAGGAAGAGCCTTTCGTGCCTTTGAAAGACTCACTTATTCAGGAATCGGAGAAGACAAAAAAGCTCAAGAAGCTATCCGAAAGTCTCGTGGAGCAGTATGCTGGCGTGCTTGGTCCTATAGAATCATCGATTGCAGAATATTATCTTGACCATCTCCAACTCAAGGATGCTGATGCGGCTCGGGCGCTGAGGAATTTCATTGCAGACCCTTTTCGTGAATTTGACTTTGCGGCCGCTCCGCTTGAATATGAGATCCAGACAGGGGCGGCCATCGGGGCGCAAAACCGGGAAATCTCGCTCCATGAGCTGGGCCTGGCTGTTGCGTTCATCATTCAATCGATAGAGAACAGGGATTACATCCCCGGTGGAAAAGGGTACCTCAACTGGGTCTGCGCCTTTCTTGGATACCTCGATGATGAAAGCATCCAGGCACTTGAGACGCAGCTTCGGGTCATGGGAAGTCTATCGAATTTCCCGACGAAATTCATCGAACCCGTTGTCAAAACCTACCGGCCTGACCAGAGCCACAAGGGGGCAAAACACTGAAGACGCAGTAAGATCTCAGGCGACTGAGCTATACTCAAGAACAAAAATAATTATAGCAAATCGCAGAAATAATCGAACTTTTTGCCTGCGATTTGCTATTCTAGCGAATCTCACAATGTTCAATAAATAATGAGATTCGCTATTATACAAGAGTTGTTCTTTCGTAATAACGAAAACCGCACTTATCTCCGAGCTAGCGTGTAGGGTATTCCCTCGTGCGGTTTTCGAGATTTGAGAAGTCGGAAAAACGTCTTGAGCATTGAATCCGACTTCTCAAATAAGCAAAAGACATTATCTGTCTAATAATTTATGTCTTTTGCTATATATCTCACTTCGTTCGAATCCTCTCGCTACACTCAAGGTTTACGAAAATATCATGCGTTCGCTATACCCGTCCATATACCGCTTGAGGGATGATATTCCTGGAGAAAAGACCAGAATACCGGAGTGTTTAGTCGTTCTCGACCCTTGGAGCCAAGATGAAGCTGAGCTGCACCTTATCCACTTCCTTGTAATCCAAGCGCAGCGGATAATCCTTGTTGAAATGAATCTCGACTTTTTCCGAGAGCTTGGAGCCGGCAACCATCTTCTTGAGATACTCGATGCTGTACTTTGATTTTACTTTCCCTTCCGCCTGGATCTGGGTGCTATCATCCTCGGCGATGTCTACCTTCACTTGCGAGAGATCGCCCTGCGCGAAGATGTGAAGCTTCCCCTTCTCGGCCTCAAAGGCCAAGGATTCGGCGACAATGGAAGCGTCCTCGACAGAATCGTTGAGCACCTCGCAGGGCATCGTGATATTGACCGGAAACTTGAGGTCGGGAACGCGCTGTTCCCGATCTTCCAGCTCGATGATAGGCAAGCTGAACGTCCTCGTTGTCTTGCCTCGGAGCTGGATGCTGAGCTTGTTGTCCTGCATCTCGAGCGTGAGCATGTCGTTGGGCTTGGCTCTCCTCAAAACCTGCTTGAGGTTCTGCAGGTTGATGGCGAGCTCGACATCCTCTTTTATAGCGTATTCTGTGAATGAAGAGCTAAGGAGCTTGAAGATCACCATGGCGACATTGGCCGGGTCCATGGCAACCATCTCGAGGCCGTTCTTGTTCACCTTGAAGCGGGCCTCGTTGACGAGCTCAGAAATGATGACGATGCTCTCCTTCAGAATGCTCGGCTCGGCAAGCGTCAATTTCATTGTTTCCCCCGAGCGGGAAGTGCCGGGGGCGTATTTAAATGTTTTGCGCTTCCTGTATGAAGATCCTTCTGCTCCTGAATCAGGCTTAGAACCAGCTAAGCATCACCGAAGCTGAAGATGGCCGCCATTATGCAGAATATGGATGTTCTTGTCCATGCGGTAGCCGCGCTCCACGGCAAGGTTGGCGAGCGCCATGCGCATGTCCAATTCGCCGTGCGCGGGAATCAGATGCTTCGGCTTGAGGAGGGTGAGGAGATCCCTCAAGTCCTCTTTGGCTGCGTGGCCGGAGACGTGAATATCCTTGAAGATGCGCACGCCCATCTCCTTGAGGTCTTCTTCCAATTTGTGGCGATTCTCCTGGTTGATCGCCGTGGGAATGACGCCGCAGGAGAAGATGATATGATCTTCCTTGCTGAAGCGGAACTGGAGCTCCCTTCTTGCGATCTTTGACAAGGTTGCCTTGGGCTCCGCCTGGTGGCCGGTCACAATCATCACGTATTTCTCCGGGGAGCGCTGGATCTCCTGCAGCTTGCGCCTGATGTGCTTACCGTAGCGGACAATCTCGCATGTTTTTGAGAAGTCCACCAAATGGACGTTCTCCGCTGCTTCAATGTATTTTCCCAGGCTCCTTCCCAGAATGACGACCTTTCTCCCGATCTGCTGGGCGAACTCCACGGCTGATTTGAGGCGCGCGATATGGCTGGAGAAGGTTGTGAAGACGATGGCCTTCCCGCTTGAGTCGGTGCCGAGCATGACATCCTTCAGCATTTCTTTGGCGACCTGCTCTGACGGGGTTTTGCCCAACGTGAGGGCTCGCGTGGAGTCGCAGATGAGGGCCTTGATGCCTTCCTCGCCCAATTGTTTGAAACGCTCATAATTCGGCTTCTTGCCCAGGACAGGAGAGTTGTCGAGCTTGAAGTCATTGGCGTACATCACTCTGCCTTCTGGCGTGTGGATGCACACCATGGCAGTATGTGGGGTAGAATGCGTGACATGGACGAACTCAAGCGTGATCTTATTTGTGAGCTTGTACGTGCCGTTGGAGGGCACAGATTTTACGGGGTTCTTGAGCGTGATCTTCTCGTCCTTGGCGATGGCCTTGATGACCTCGGCCGTGAAGGGAGTGCAGATGATTGGGCAATCATACTGATTGGACATCCAGACGATGGCGCCGACATGGTCGAGATGCGCGTGACTGGGCACGATGGCTTTTATTTTCTTCTTGATGGGAAGGATAATAGAATCGTCAGGCACTGCGCCGATCTTCTTCAAGTCCTCGATCTTCACCTGCTCGAACTCCAGATCGTCCGTGTACTGGATGTAGGGCTCGAGGTAGAGCCCCATATCGAGCACAACAGCTTCCTCGCCGACCTCGACGACCGTCATGTTGCCGCCGATCTGATCGTAGCCGCCGACCGCGTAGATGTTCATGGGAAAAGAAACCAAAGAGGGGTTTATTAAGATATTGTCTCCCTTAGAAACCCCTCGTTATTTCAGCCTGACAGCCCAGTACGATGGGTCATTCTTCCCGCCAAGCCGCCTTTTGAAGACGTTGAGGTCTGGAAGCTCGGAGCCCCCCAGATGGACTTCCGCGATTCCTCTTTGCCGCAATTGAGAGAACAACCGCACATAGGCGTATAAGGGCAATGCAGTAACACCGACCTCATCCTGCACCTCAACAACCCTAACATCCCTTAATGTAAATGGAGTGTAGAGAGCAAACCTGTTTGGGCTTACCCATTCACCGACAAAAACCGAAACCGGCTGTCCATCAAGATACCCGACGTAAGCAAGCACGTCGGGAAGAGCAAGCATTCTGAAATCCAAAGAATTCTGATGATCTTCTGGAGTCGAACCTATCGCTTTCCCCTTTTGCGCGAGCATCCCGAAGTGAGCGCCGATCACCGTTCTTGCGGCCTCTATCCGAGTATCAGTCAATTCGCAGAGCTCATACTCCATCTGGTTTCTTTCCAGAAAATTCCTGAACCGCTCGTAATTATCCCTCGCCTTCCTTCTGGAGTTTTGACTCAGGCCCGGGATCACCTTTACATCTATTCCCTCAGAATCCGCAAGCAAATCATCAATGGTCACAATTGAATGCGTATAGGTTTCGTCCTCCTCAGGCGCTTCCGGATGCCAGGGGCTTTCTTTTACCGGAAGAAATCCTTCGCCCAGCAACTCAAGGTATTGATCCAAGGCCAAGAATCGCGCATAGACTCCAGCGCAAGGGATTGAATCGTCGTGCAGCGCCCTCTCAGCGATCTCAACGATCCTTTGGATGGCATGCTTTCCCCTTGGAGCTACAATCAGCACATATCCTGGCGCGTCCTCGGAGTCGTGCTCCTTCTTGAAATATCCTATTGAAAAAAGCGTGGATCCATCCTCGTACATCAACCCAAAAGGGCGCTCCAAGCTTTTTCCTCTTGCGTTGCGCCCGTTTGAATACAGCGCGAAGGCAAGATTGCTGACTCCGAAAGTTCCGTCCTTGTACTTCCCTATCGCCTTGCTTTCTTCGGGAGAATATGGCCTGACATATCTCATTTTCAGGAGTTCTCTTTCCGCCTTGGCTCTATCGTCCATTCGTTTGTACCCCATTTGATACTACCCTGTCGAGGGGCGAAGCGTTCTATGGGCTACTGTATCCAGAATATCATTAGACTGCAACAAGAATCCCACAAAGCGCTCAAATCCTATTCCGTAACCGCCTCTCAATATTGGCTCTGTCTGGCCGAGCATGCTAAAATAGTCTGGGAAATGGATGACCGGATCGACTGATTGCGCGGCAAGCTCCGGGTCTTGATGCGATTGCGCTGCCCGCTCTCTTGCCTGATCTTTCAGGAAGTCTACAATTCTTGATTCTCTAAGCTGCTGTTTGATGACCTCTCCGTTCTCTTCCCTTACTGCCCCACCGACGGTTTCACCTAATCTCGGCGTGAGCAAGTCAACACTATATACATGTTCTCCATCTGCTGTTCGTTTCATGTTGAAGAATTTGATTGATGCCGGATAGTGGGTAACAAAGGTAGGCATATTGCCAAACATTTCTAGAATCTTTCTTTCTGCTCTCACCCCTAAATCATCGCCAAACGCATATTCTTTTCCTTTTTCGTTGAGTACTCCTTCCCTCTTCAACAATCTCACCGTCTCATCGTAGGTTATTCTGTCAAATCTTGCCGACAGGGCCTTTCTCAAGTAATCGACATCTCCGCCCAAGACCTTGAGATCAGGAGAACATTGCTCTACCACCCTTAGCGCTGCAATTTTGACAACTTCTGCTTCTTCTTCGATAATCCTTTCCAATGCCTGTTCTGGGGATAAGCCCTCAAATGGCCTTTCTGGCTCGACAAGAGTGAATTCAGACAGCCTTCGTCCTTGCGCCTCGGGATCATCATAATTTTCCTCTCTAAAGCTATTGTTCACAGTAAAGAAGCCGCGCCTCAAGCTCAGAACCAGGTTTTCCAACTGGATTTGCGCGCTTTGGGATAAGTGCGCGGGAGTTCCGTAATAGTTTAGTCTAAATGAGGCATAGGGATTTTCGCATGAGCCTGCGATGTTTACAAGGGTGGAAGTCGTTACTTCTCTGTACCCCCTCTCCTTCAATTCCTCCCTCAATCTGTCCAAAGCAATTTCGCGCACATGTGTGAGAGCGTCAAATTTTTCCCTGCTAAACTCACCAAGCGCTGTCTGTATTGGTTTCATGTCAGAACTTGACTTCTAGCGTCAAGCCGCCATACCACTTGTCGTTCGCGACCTTGTCGTTGAGCGATTCCGTGCGGCGAATGCCGGGGATGAGTGTCACATTCTCTCCGAGGAACTTCAAGGGAATCGGCAAGCTCAGTCCCGCGTCGATATGCCTCAGGCCGGTTTCGTTTGACAGGAAATGGTTCTCCCAGCCGACGGCGATGTCGGCGACGGGATTGAGGCCAAAAACCTCGAACGCCTTCCTCGCGCCGAGCTCGACGTAGGTGCCTCTCCTCAACCCTTCCTTGTTGTCGAGGTCCCGGACAACGTTTAGCGAATACGTATCGTCAAGCGTCGCCTTTACCGCGAGTTCTGTCCTTGCGCGAAGGTCGAGGTTGGGAAAGGTCAGATACGTGACGTTGGGCGAGAGCCTCAGGCGATCGCCTACATTCACGTCATAATTGAGCGTGATATCTGCCTCATGCGTTCTCCCCGAATCCGGATGATGGCTTGCGAATGCTATAGCCGAGAGAGGGCCAGAGATTGCAACGAGAGTGTCCTGGACGACGGGCTTCCCGTCGCTGAGATTCTGCCCACGGAGCATATATGTGGTATTGAGCGCGGTGATATTGGTGAATTCTGGTTTTGGAAATTCTGGGGTCGCACAGCCCGCGGCGGCGAGGGCCAATGCTAAGGTCAGTTTTTGTTTCATGGGTTCATTTCTCCTTATTTTGGTGCTCTGTGTCATACTTCCTTGCCCAATCGCCGAAATGCGGGTCCGAAGGATAGACACGATCTACAACCGGCCACGGGTCATCGACCGAGTTTCTCTCTAAGAGCGTCACAGCGTCAAGGGAGCCATATGGAGGCGTGTCATGGAAAAGCGTGACCTGGTTTATTCCTACAGGGAAGCGCTCTGGCTTTCCGTCCAAAGACTCTTTAGTCCTGTATTCGTATCCGAGCTGGAGCGTAGTAAGATCGTTGAACTGATTCTTGTAATCAACAATCTGGTCAATCCTCCATCTCTGCTCTGTCCGTGCTCTGACTTTATCTGAGGACTCCGTCAATCCCGCTCCCCACAATAGCCCTACGAACACACCGCATGCGGCCGTTGCGGCGTGGGCGAGGTAACTGGTGTTGGGTTTCATGGATTCACCCTCTCAAGCCTAAGCTCATAAAATGGAGCCTGAACCACGCGATACTCCGGATGCGCCTCCTCAAATAACCGATTAAATTTTAGCCTCAGTCCTGAGGTATGGGTACTCAAATCAAAAAAGAAGGTATCTTCCATATCTCTGCCAGCCTTCCTACAGGCCTCTTGGTGGGAGTACTGCACACTGCTATAACCTGCCCCTATCTGCTTCTGCACAGCATCAATGATCTCCCTCAGCTCTGGAGCCACAATTGAAGCAAGCACTTCAAGAGCCGCGTCTTTCCCGATGGCAATCCCACTGGCAAGTCTATCCATGTTTTCCATAGCCCTTTGTGTTTGTGCTTCTGTCATTTTGACCTCCTTTGTTACCACTTGGTAGTTTCATCTAGCTTTTATATTTAGGTGTCCCTCTAGGGGGCAACTCTAGAAAGATTCAAATAGACGAGAAGGCTTGACACCCCATGGCGCTCGCGGAGCTCAAGAGCATCGGCCTCACAGACGGCGAAATCAAGATCTACGAGGCGCTTCTGGAATTAGGGGAGACGACAAGGACTCAGCTTGCGAAGAAATCGGGTGTTTCTCCTTCGAAGATCTATGACGTGGCGAATAGGCTCATCGAGAAAGGCATCATCTCGAGCGTGAAGAAGAGCGGGACACTGCATTTCAGCGCCGCTGACCCGAAGAGACTGCTGGATTTTGTCTCGCAAAAAGAGGGAGAGATCCTGCTGGAGAAAAAGAAAGTGGAGGAGCTGCTCCCGCAACTGCTCCTGAAGCACAAGACGACAGAAGAGAAGACGGATGTGGAGGTGTTCTACGGCTGGGAGGGCATGCAGACCTGCTTCGGCGACCTCTCGGACGCTTCAGGGAAAGGCGACACAATCTATACCTTCGGCGTCTACCTTGGAGAGGATGTTCCGGTAGCGGACCGCTTCTGGCAGAAGATGTATCAGCGCTGGGACGCGAAAGGGTTCAAGGTCAAGATCATCTTCAACGAGAGCGCGAGGGGGCACAGGGCTCAAACGGAATATTTTGAGAAGGGCAGGCGGCATGAGATCAGATACCAAGAGCAGGAGACGTTCATGGAAGTCGACCTGTACAAGGACACCGTGCTTTTCGTCATGATTCTCAAGCGGCCCATGATCATCCGCGTCAAGAGCAAGGAAGCGGCGCTGTCGTTCAAGACGTATTTCGAGACGATGTGGAAGAGCGCGAAGAAATAATTTAATAAGCACCATCGAATCTCTTTTGTTCATGGGCCTCGTTCAAAGAGTACGCGTCTTATGCGGCCGCTTTTTTGGAGGAGACTTTTATGATTGGCCTGAGTTCACGCCGCTTGTTCCCTTGGACCGCCCGCTTGCCGAGCGCCCATCACCAGAAGGTAACGTAGCCATCTTCGAAGGACTAGACGCAGATCATTTTGGCTCTACCGGAGAAATCCGATTTGGATATCTCTTTCTACCCGGGCCTGAGCAACGTTATTTTGATATTTTCCTCCGAGATCGAGATGCTAAGGAGATTTCGAACATGGCTGCTTACAGCTTCGACCGGTTCGCTGACCCGTTCCTGCTTCTCACGAGCACCTTTTATCATCCTGACCGGACGGTTGCATTCACGTTGATAAGAGAAGACCATGTCGGGGCAGTCCGGCGAGCCGGTGGGAGGCTTCCTGTCGGCTATGAGCACCTTGAACAGCAATAATCCCTACGGTTCATGTTTTGGGAACCAGTTTGGCTAAGGTGTAAAAGCTCGTCTCATCAAAGTTATCTCCGTCTTCGATGAACGCTAATCCATTTTCCACAAGCACGTTTCTGATTTCGTTCCGAGAGAAGGCGCGGTGCTCCATCTCGTCATGGAAGATTTTTTTCTCCTTGCCCTCTTTAAACTCATAATCGGATTTCCAAAGATAATGATTTTTTGAGAGAGTGACAAGCGAGGACGTGCGGACAATCTCGCTATCACCCTTCTTAACCTTCACAACGTCGGTGAAATAGGGCGTCTTTCCGATTTTCGTATCCTCGTAATTGTCGAAGAGCAGGATTCCGCCTTGCTTAAGCGCTGCTTTCATGCTCTGGAGCGCCTTTTTCGCGTCCTCATCCGAACCCATGTGCGTGAAGACTCGACCGATGGCGAGCACGGCGTCGAACTCATTTCTGAAAGGTAGATTTCGGATGTCTGCCTTGATTATTCTCGTTCCCGGTAGGCGCTTTCTTGCTTCTGCTGCCATCTCGTCAGTGTAATCGATCACTGTAAGCGAGTATCCTCGCTTTTCAAGTTCCTTGGCTACGGAGAAAAATCCGCCGATGAAGAGGAGTTCCTTTGGATGGAAGCGCGAGATTCTTTTCTCGACGAAATCAGCGACGGATTTGGCGTCAATCAGATGGTCGTAAAAATTAGCGCAGAGAGAAGCCAGCTCCGAATAGAGCGTTCCGTTTTTCATGCTGTCTTAGAGGTGACCCCACTTCATGCATTTTTCTTTTTTGTGGTCACCATCCTCAGGGTCTTTTCGTATTGCTCGACCAAAAACTCGACTGTGGGTCTCACATTCTGTTTTTTCTCATACTCCTGCAGGGTCCGATAGTATTCTGCTCTGTCGTCTAAGGAAATATTAATGGGCGGATAGCCATTCCTCAAAAGGATGAAATTGAGCAGGAGCCTCCCCGCCCTGCCGTTCCCGTCCTGAAAGGGATGGATGTACTCAAACTGGTCATGCAGGATTGCCGCCAGAACCAGCGGCCTGAATTTTCTTTTATTTTCCTTGTACCAGGAAATCATGTCCCTTAATGCCAATTCCAGCTGAGCGGCAGGAACGCCCCTATGCAAAATCCGCCCTTGGGCATCAACGACAGCAACCTCAACGTGCCTCAATTGCCCCGCGAAGCCCTTGGATCCCTTAAAGCAGAGTTCGTGGAGCTTCATCAGAAGCTCAATTGAAAGGTCTTCCCTTGCCTTCTTGATATAGTTGACAGCATTTGCAACTCCTTTCGTTTCGCGCTCCTCTGCGGTTTCTGCAACTGGATTCCGCAAAATCCTCGGGACTTCCTGCCTTTGGACCGTTGAGCCCTCGATTGCGTTGGTATTAAAGACAAACTCCTCCGTAAATCTCCGCCATTGCCTTTGGTCGAAATGGGCAATCCTGATTTTGCTGCTCCATGCATTTAGTTTCTTGATTTGGCCTTTTGTTAATCTGAAGAGAAAGACCTCAGTGGTGAGCTCCTCCAAAAGCCCGAGAATACGGCTTTTAGCCTTTTCTTGTTCTTCTTTTAACTGCCCTTTTGCAAGATTTTGCCCTAGATACTTCCTTAGCTTCCTGACTTCGCCCCCTTCCCTGTAGGAATGGATCAAATAGTACTTGATGCTCCTCCCGGCTTTTCTTCTCTCGATAAACATACTCTCTTAGAGGTGACCACACTTTATAAAACTTGCTAATCTTGTGGTCACCTTCCTCAGAAAAGATGGGGAGATATACTGTCGGAAGCAAATAATTGATAGGAATTGTTGCTTCCTCCGTATATAGCGCAGGGCAGCACTGCTCAATTATTTTTGCCCTACACTATAGTTCCGGACATTCGAAAAGCTGTGACTGTCCGGCGTGCGGCTTCATGCCGGACGATTTTGGTGCAGCTTTTTTGCGAAGCAAAAAAGATGCGGGGAGCAGGATTCGAACCTGCGTATCCACTAAGGAAATAGGCCCTGAACCTATCGCATTTGACCGCTCTGCCATCCCCGCAAAGCAGGAAGAGAAGCGTCTGGGGGATTTTAAACGTTGCGCATTTGCGGAAGACAAACGCATCTGATGGGATTTTTTCCATTCCATTTCAACAACATTTAAGAAGAAGCGTCACTCAGAGCATGAAAGAATGCAGCATGAGCACATCCGGGACTTTGTGGACCGCCATTTTTTGCATTTCAACGCTGCGACGTTGCGTGACGCGTCGCGCGCGTACGCCGCCCACCTGAAGGCTGGCGGCAAGATGCTGCTGACGCTCGCCGGAGCCATGAGCACGGCGGAGCTCGGCATCATCCTCGCCGAGATGATCAGGAAAGACAAAGTGCATGCCATCTGCTGCACCGGCGCGAACCTCGAAGAAGATATCTTCAATCTCGTCGCGCATAAGCAGTACAGGAGCGTCCCGCACTACCAAGATTTGTCTCCGCAGGACGAACTCGCGCTGCTGAAGGAAGGGATGAACCGCGTCACAGATACATGCATCCCTGAGCAGGACGCGATGCGCAAGATCGAGAAGGAGATTATCAAAGTCTGGAAGCGCGCCGAAAAAGAAAACAAAAGATATTTTCCCTACGAGTTCGTGTACCAGCTCATCCGGGAGGACATGCTCAAGGAGGATTTCCAGATCGACCCCAAGGATTCCTGGCTCATCGCAGCATGTGAGAAGAATCTGCCCATCTGGACACCGGGATGGGAGGACTCGACGCTGGGCAATATCTTCGTCGCCCTCGCGCGCGGAAGGAAAAATCATCACGGCCAAACGCTCTCGAATTTGAGCATAGTCAAGTCAGGACTGGAGCAGATGTCGTCCCTCATCGACTGGTATCTTGCGGAATCCAAGCGGGCGGACATCGGATTCTTCCAGATCGGCGGCGGCATCGCGGGCGACTTTCCCATTTGCGTTGTTCCGCTCATCAGCCAGGATCTTGGCATCGCGTGCAAGCACTGGGCGTATTTCTGCCAGATCGGCGACAGCACCACTTCTTATGGCAGTTACAGCGGCGCTGTCCCGAACGAGAAGATCACTTGGGGGAAGCTGGGCGTGGACACGCCAAGGTTCATGATCGAGTCCGACGCGACGATCGTGGCGCCGCTCATTTTCGCGTATGTGCTCAGTTCTCCCTGAATTTGCCGAAGTCCCCTCTAGGAAATCATCTTGACAATTTTCCTGACTATCTCACTGTACTTCGCCGTCTTCAGGTGGCAAATCTTCCTCACGATTTGCGAAGATTCTGCCGTAAAGAGCATATTCGCACGAACATAGCTATCGATGTGCAGCGTCCCATCTTGCGTGTCATGCTTCGCAACCTCAACGCTGTACGTATCAGCAGAAAGACGCCGAGAAGTCATCTGACACAGCAGGATGTCCTGGCCCATCATTGATGACAGCACAAGGCATGGTCTGAGCTTTCTTGCGCTCAAATCCGTAAAGGGAAAAGGATAGAGCACTATATCCTGCTTTGCAAATGCGCCCATGCTTCATCCTCCTCCTTCGTCAGCCAGCGCCTCGCGAGCGCCTTCTCACTTGCTAGAGCCGTGAATCTTCCGCTCAACTGTTCCTCTCCGAACAAGCGCTGGCGGATCGCTTCCCTGATAAAATCCTGGAGCGTGTCATACCCCTGCGACTCTGCGTATTCTTTTGCTGCCTTGAACATCCTGTCCGAAAGCTTCAAGCTTATTTGCGTACCCATAGATATGATATCGTATGATTGCGTATTTAAACTTTTCTCCATGATACCTGTGGAAGATGCGCTGCTTCTTATAGCTTTGCCCGCTTTTTCCGGAAAGTTTCCGACGAGAAGCGGAGAAATCCGGAAACAGAATATAAAGGGATTATGTTTTTCCGGACATTCGAAAAGCTGTGACTGTCCGGCGTGCGGCTTTATGCCGCACTATTTTCGCCAGCATTTTTTCCGCCAGGAAAAAAGGCTGCGGGGAGCAGGATTGCCCACCTCAAACTTTTGGTTCCGACACCTCCAAAAAGAGCCGGGTTTCGCAACTTCATAGACACCCGGATGTCCGGCTTCATGCCGGACGGTTTTGGTGCAGCTTTTTTGCGAAGCAAAAAAGATGCGGGGAGCAGGATTCGAACCTGCGAAGGCACTAAGCCAATAGATGGCTCACGGAGTGCGTCTTCGGCTCTCGCCTCGGCACTCAACGGCTTGAGTTTGGATGTTTAGGGCCTTCAGGCACCAAACGCTATCCCGTTTGGCCGCTCCGGAATCCCCGCATAGCAGGACTGAAATGAGAAACGGTTTTTAAAGTTATAGCAAATCGTAAAATCTTGATGATCATTTGATACGATTTGTTATTTAGCGAATCTCGAGAATTGTTATAGCTTATGAGATTCGCTCTTACTTGAGCTTCGCCAGCTTCGCCTCGATGTCCTGGAGGCCCTGCTCGATCTTGGCGAAGTCCGTGATCGGCTTCTTCGCCTTGGCTTCGGGCGCCTGCTGCTTGGGCACCATCTCTTCCTCGAGCGTGACATCCGGGATAGAGGAACGGATGGAATTGATGTGCCGCGTGATCTCGGCGATCTGCTTGCGCAACCGCGACTTCAATGCCCCTTTCTGCCGCCGGATATTCTTCAGCTGGCTGAAGATGCGCATGCTCTCGAGCAGGTCGCGCCTGCACTCAAGCACAGGCACCTGCACATGCGAAGGGTCGGGGATGGAGACGAAGAAATCGTCCCGCGGCGGCCGGAGGTTGACGGCTTTCATACGCGCTCCGGCGCATGCAGGCTTTCGAGAATCTGCTCCATGCGCTGGCTAATGGCCTCGCAGCGCTGATCCCACTCGTGCATCTTCGCGGCTTCATCAAGCGAAAGGGAATCGAGATGGGCCATCGTATCGCGGGCTTCCTCCACTCGCATCCTGAGAACGTCGATCAGGCCCTGCAGCTCGCCGGGCTGGTGGATCTTCACGAAGACAGGCATGGCCATGGTTATTCCTGCACGAAGAGGCACTTCTCGAGATCCGCGAGCTTGGCCTCGACATCCTGGAGGCCCTTGTGCAGCTTGGCGAAGGTCTTCTCCTCGTCATCGATGTCAGAGACGAGCTCCTTGATCTCCTCGTCGGATTCCCTGAGCCCCTTCTTGATCATGTTCAATTCTTTTATGACGTCCCTATATTTTCCAATCTCCACGAACAAGGGCTTGGAGGACATCATCCTCGGCAGGGGAGCGGGCGCCGGCATCTGAGGCGGAGTCCACTGCTGAGCGGGAGGAGTCCAGGGCTGTGAAGGCGGGGCCCAGCTTTCCTGCTTGGGCTCGAACATCTCCGCGAATGACTTGCGCGACAGCTCCTGCTTGGGTGGTTCCAAAGGCGGCAAATCAAGTGGAGGCAACTCTGGAGGAGAAGATTGCATGTCTTCGAAATGAGTGTCCATCCCGGAGTCCATAGGCGGAAACTGGTCAGACGTCTTTTCGAACTGGGTGCTCATGGGCGGATACGTGTCCTCCGCTCCCGGGCCTGGCTTCAGCGGGGACATGCCCTCCAAAGGCGGTGGCGGTGGAATGTCAAGCATCTCGTCCTGCTGCTGTTTTTTCTTGCCGAATCCGAAGAGTCCCATAGTCTGCCCCCTTTTGCCTTCCTGCTCTGCTGAAGCTACTTAAACTTTTATGAGCATTCCTGAATAGTGAATTTATGAAGCGCATATTTTCCGCCTTTCGCCGCCTTTCCGCCTCTTTTTTCCGGATTTGTTCGCTGTTTTCCGGAAACTTTCCGGATTTTTCGGGCTCACTGATAAGAAGAAGCATAGCATGGGATGGGCATGCGATGGATGCTGATGTTCCTGCTGCTGGTGCCATGCGTTCAGGGAGCTGTGATCAGCGAGATCATGTACAACCCGGCCGGCAACGAGTTCGATTTCGAATATTTTGAGCTCTATGGCCGGGGAAACATTGGAAACTGGAGCATTGAAGGCGCTGAGATCACTTTTCCGCCGAACACGACGATTGACGGCTACCTGATTGTCGCCAGAACTCCCTCTTCTCCCGGGGAGGACAATGATTTCTTTGACAGGTACGGCATCAACACGAGTTATGCGTTCAAGGGAAGCCTGTCGAATCAAGGAGAGACGCTCATTCTCCGCGACGAGAAAGGCGGCATCCAGGACATTGTTGTTTATGGCGATTGGGCTCCTGAGAACGCATCATTGGAGCGCGGGGAATTGCAAGGATATGGAGTGGGAGCTGAGGCCTGGGAGGCTTCCCTTCCGGGAGGGAGTCCGGGAAGGGCGCTGAGAAACTCAACGTGCGACTGGGCGTTAGAACTGGTGATGGCGGAACGGGCGGGGGCTAATTTATCCTGGCAGTGGAGGGCAGTCAATCTCAAGAGCGGAATGGCGGAGCTTTCTCTCCTGCATGGCATTATCGGCATCGACGGGGCTGAAGTGAGGACCTATTCTTCCCTGGAAGAAGAAGCGTCCGCGAGATTCACATCTTCCGCCTATTCCCCTTCCCTTGAATCTGGCGGATATTATCTTTGGGCGAACCTGAGCGTGGCATGCGATGAGAACTTGGCGGATAACGCGGTTTCCGAGCTTATTTTTATCCCCGAGCCACCGGAAGATCCTGAAAGCGACCTCAGCATCGTCTCGGCTCCGGAGCGCATCGTGAATTCGGGAAGCGTCATCATCGAGGCGGATCGCGGAAACAGTTCGGATGACACCCTCAAAGCGTGGATCGAATCTGACGGCAAGAAAATCACTACAGAAGCAAGGCTGTGGCTGGCTCCGTTCTCTCATGGAAAAGTGACGATTCCCCTGACGCCGAAGGACTGCGTCGAAGGAGGGGGCGAAATCATTGCCGAGGGTTTCGGGCTGCGAGAAACACGGGCTGTGACGCTGGACTGCAAAAAGACGAGCGCTGCGAAATCAGAAGAGCCTTCTGAACAAAAGAGTCAAGAGACGGAACCTTCTGGCAGCTTCTCCTTCAACGTCAGCGAAGTGCCTGAAGAAGCGGAGATAGGAAAGCCGTTCACGGTGCGCGTCGATCTCCTGAACGGGGGAAATCCGCTTGAGGTTTCTGTCTCAGCCTTTGTCTACCGCGGGAGCAAGCATTACAGCGAGGAGAAGAATATCAGCTTCACATTGCAATCGGCCAGGACGCTGTTCTTGCCAATTATTGTAGAAGGCGCAGAAGCGGGCGCTTACCGGCTGAAGGTGAGACTCTGGAAAGAAGGAAGGAAAACGCCGGACGAGCAGGCCTTTGATCTCGCGCTTCTTGCTCCTGAAAAAAAGAATTTGGCTGTTGAAAAGAAAAATGAGAAAGAGAAAATTTCACAGGCCGCTGCCCAAGCGCTTCCCCTTACAGGGGCGGCTCCTGCGGTTGACTCCTACGACACGGAAAAGCGCCCGGGGCTGAAGACGGGGCTGATTATTGGCGCTGCGGCCTTGGCTGGATTGGCGCTGCTGTTCAGGAAGGTGAAAATGTAGGTAAATTATATAATGGGCCGGGTCTATCGTCGGCAAGATTGAGGCAGCAGACGGCCATTTTCTGCGAAAATGCCCTACGAGGCACCTCGAAGGGGCCATCCCCCGCCTCGCCTGCGCAACTAAACCCTGACAACTGCTGGGAATGCTGTCTACCGTTTAGGTGAAAACTATATAAAGAGGCGGGGGCTTTGGCGAAGCATGGAAGAGCCCATCCGCATCCGCGCCATCCTCGAGGTGGTGGGGAAGCCGAAGGAGTTTGTCGAAAGCAAGCTCGCCGAGTACATCGAGCACATCAAGAACGACCAGAATCTGACTGTCCTGAATGAGCGGGTCGAAAGCGCCGCGGAGAAAGACGGGGTGTGGAGCACCTTCGGCGAGATCGAGCTCATCATCAAGGGGCTGACAAACCTTGTCGGGTTCTGCATCGACTATATGCCTTCCTCGGTGGACCTCATCAAGCCGGAGAAGTTCGCTTTCGACGCCAGATATTTCAACCAGTTCGTCAATGACATGCTGACGAAGCTCCACAGCATAGATATGCTCGTGAAGCAGGCGAACAGCGAGAACGCCATGCTCAGGAAAAACCTTGGCGCGCTCATCAAGAATCATCTGCTCGTGATGCTCCAGTTCGGCATCTCTGATCCGGACAAGCTGTCCAAGAGCACCGGGCTGGCTACGGAAGAAGTGAAGCGCTTCCTGAACGCTTTGGTCAAGGAGAAGCGCGTAAAGCTCGAGGAAGGATCCTACTCGCTAGCATGAGAGACCTGAAGAAACAGCTCGAGGCCGTCCTCTTCTCTGTAGCCCGGTATATCTCGACTGATGAGTTGGCGCAGCTTGTCCGCAAGGATCCGCAGCAGGTGAAGGAGGCTTTGCTGTCCCTGATGGTGGATTTGGAAAACGATCCTGAGACCAGTCTTATTCTGTTGAATGAAAGCGACCAGTGGAAGCTCACCATCCGGCAAGAATACACGCATCTCGTGAGAGCGGTCGTGACCGAAACCGAGCTGTCCAAGTCTATTTTGGAGACGCTGGCGGTGATCGCATTCAAGTACCCGATTAAGCAGGCGGATCTCATCAAGATCCGGACGAACAAAGCGTACGATCATCTGATGGAGCTGGAGAAGCAAGGATTTATCATTAGACAGCGCTATGGACGGAGCCGGCTGATCAAGCTGACGGACAAGTTCTTCGAATACTTTGATTTGCCACGGGAGAAGCTGAAAGAAAGGTTCAAGGGCTTCGAATCTCTCGCTAAGACGATCGAGGGCAAGGAGGTAGATTTAGAGAAAGCCCGGGAACAGCAGCAGGCGATGGCTGAACAGGCGCGCGCGGAAAGCGAGAAGGAGCGGAAAGTGATTGATGGTGAGGTTGATCTCTTTGACAAGGAAGGGAAGCCGCACAAATTGGATACTTACGAGGAGAAAATAACTGAAATCACGGAGGAAAAGGAGAATCTCGGACAGCTGGAAGTCGTGGATGAGGATTTGGAACCGACAAACGTCCCATTAGAAGAGGGGGAGAAAGAACAGGAAACTCCCGCTGAACAGCCGCAAGCTGCGGAGCCGCCTCACCTGAAGAGCATCGACGAGGTGCTCGGCATCCCGAAGAAAGAAGAGAAGAAAAAAGAGGAGCAAGATGAGAATCCTTCTGGTCCGGTGCAATAAGTGCGGAAAGGCGCAGAAGTATCAGGCGAAATCGCTCATTCTGGGGGATAAAAGAAAAGAGTGCGTCTATTGCGGGAAGAGCTTTTTGGTGAGGGAGAATATTATTCAGTAACTCTTTATGATGATCCACTGCTGGAGAATCCACGTGAGCAGTGCAAAAGTGAAAAAGAGAGCGCAGACATCCTGGACAGGCCTGCTAGAAAGATACCGCTGCCAGTTCATACGCTCATTCCCCGCGCAAAACCGCACGCAGCTTGCTTTCAACAAATGAATCCAAGTTTTTCTCCTTTCGACGCGCAAGGACATATGCCGCAATCAGCGCAACGACCGCGCCGATTCCTACTGCAAGAGCAGGAGCAACGATTGCGGTTGTGGCACCGGCAAATGCGCCAAGACCTTCAGTATATTGTCTAACTGTAGATTCTGATTTATGGTTTGCCATTGGGGATCCTCTATGGAAGCTAATTTGTAGGGATATTTAAATCTTTCTATCTGTAATCACTTATGAGTAGTGTATTCTTGGAGGAAGCAGATTTGCGATTCCTGAAAATTATGGTGTTTTAGGCGCTCTTCGCCTCGTTTTTCACCGAAACCCTTATAAATTTCCGGGCACTTTTTCCTGCATCGAGAAGGGCCTTTTTCTCGACGGAAAACATATGACTGACACAGCAGCGCAGGATCGCACCAAATCTCGCGAAATCGAGGAAGAAATGCGAGAGAGCTACCTCAATTATGCGATGTCTGTTATCGTTGGAAGGGCGCTGCCGGACGTGCGCGACGGCCTCAAACCAGTCCATAGGAGAATCCTCTACGCTATGAGCGAAATGGGGATGACACATAACAAACCGTTTAAGAAAAGCGCGAGAGTGGTTGGAACAGTTCTTGGCCAATACCACCCACATGGAGACACCGCTGTCTATGATGCCTTGGTGCGACTGGCCCAGGACTTTTCTCTGCGGTATCCTCTTATTCAAGGGCAGGGAAATTTCGGATGCTTCACTGGAGACATCAAAGTGCGGCTTGCGGACGGAAGGTCCCTTTCCTTCAAAGAGCTCATTCGAGAACATCTTCAAGGAAAGAAAAATTTTGCCTATACGATCAATGATGAAGGCAGAATAGAGATGGGCGAGATCCTGCACCCAAGGTTGACGAAGAGACAACAGAGAATTTTGAAGATTCTTCTCGACAATGGAAAAGAAATTCGATGTACTCTTGACCATAAGTTCATGCTAAGGGATGGAACATACAAGGAGGCTCAGTATCTTACGCCGAATGATTCGCTCATGCCGCTCAATTTCAGACTTTCGACTGAAAAAAAAGAATCTGAACCGCTCATTATTGACTACGACCCAATTCCCTTAGCTGAAGTCTACAACCACAAGATCATTCAATTAAACTTCCTCGACAAAAGGGAAGATGTCTACGACCTCACGATTGCAGGAACCCATAATTTTGCACTCGCCGCAGGAATCTTCGTGCACAACTCTATAGATGGAGACAGTCCAGCGGCAATGAGATATACAGAATGTAGACTCCAGAAGATGGCCGAAGACTTGCTCGACGGCATCAACGAGGAGACTGTTGACTTCGTCGACAATTTCGACGGCAGCCTGAAGGAACCGGCTGTTCTGCCCTCGAAGATCCCGAACCTGCTCGTGAACGGCAGCGCGGGCATCGCCGTCGGCATGGCGACGAGCATCCCGCCGCACAATCTGTCGGAGGTGGCTGACGCGATCGTCACGATGATCGACACTCCTGCCATCGACACCGCGGGGCTGCTGTCGCACATCCAGGGGCCCGACTTCCCCACCGGGGGCATCATCTGCGGGCGCAACGGCATCGTGAACGCGTACAGCACCGGCAGAGGCCGCATCATTGTGAGGGCGAAATATTCCGTCGAGCAACGGAAAGGGCGGCCTGCGCTCATCTTCACCGAGATTCCTTATCTTGTCAACAAGGCCGAGACCGTGGCGCAGATTGCGGATCTGGTTAGGGACAAGAAGATCATCGGAGTCTCTGATTTGCGGGATGAGTCTGACCGGGAAGGACTGCGCGTCGTCATCGAGCTGAAGCAGGACGCCAATCCTGAAGTTGTGGCGAACCAGCTGTTCCAGCATTCCCGGATGCAAGTGACGTTCAGCGTCATCTTGCTGGCGCTTGCCGGCAATCGTCCGCGGGTGCTCACGCTCCGGGAGCTGGTGGAGCAGCATCTCCTGCATCAAAAGGAAGTTGTGACGCGGAAAACGCGGTTTGAGCTCCGGAAATCAGAGGAGCGGGCGCACATCCTCGTGGGCATCATCACGGCGCTCAATGACGTCGACCGGGCTGTCAAGCTGATCAAGGAGAGCAAGGCGGTGCAGGACGCGCGGCTTGCGCTTATTTCTGCTTTTTCGCTCACTGAGATCCAGGCGAACGCCATTCTGGACTTGAAACTGCAGAAGCTCGCGACGCTGGAGCAGAAGAGCATCCGGGACGAGCACGCTTCGCTGGTGCGGAGGATTGCTGAGCTGAAAGGCATCCTCGCCGACGAGAAGAAAGTCTATGCCATCATCCGGGCTGAGACGCTGGAGATGAAGAAAGCGTACGGCGATGCCCGCAGGACTGAGATCTCCGGACAGGAGATGATGGAGCTGAACTATGAAGACTTGGTTGAGGAGCAGGACCAGGTTGTGACGATCACCGCGCGGGGCTACATCAAGCGCCAGCCTATCGACGCCTATCGGCAGCAGAAGAGGGGCGGCATCGGCATGGTAGCGGCGAACACGAAGGAGGAGGATGTCATCACCGACATCTTCATCGCGAACACGCATTCCTCCATCCTGTTCTTCACTGATAAAGGCAACGTGCACTGGCTCAAGTGCTATCTGATTCCCGAAGGAAGCAGGCAGGCGGCTGGGAAGGCCATTGTCAACCTGGTGCAGCTCGAGCATGGGGAGCACATCACGGCGCACATCCCTGTGAAGGAGTTCAGGGAAGGGCTTTACTTATCACTTGTGACGAAACAGGGCATCATTAAGAAAACGGCCTTGTCCGCGTTCGCCAACCCGCGCAAGGGCGGGATCATCGCGATCAACCTGAACGACGAGGACAGGCTCATCGACGTGGTGCTGACGGACGGAACGAAACAGCTCTTGATTGCCACCAAGGATGGCATGGCGGTGAAATTCCACGAGGAGGATGCCCGGCCTGTCGGGCGGAACAGCATCGGGGTCAGGGGCATCCGGCTGCAGGGCAAGGATGAGGTCATCGGGGTTTGTATCGCCGATGACAGCAAGACGCTTTTGACGCTGACTGAAAACGGCTATGGGAAGCGGAGCCCGGTCTCAGATTATCGCCTGATCAACCGCGGCGGCTCGGGAGTGATCAACATCATCACCAATGAGCGCAACGGCGGGGTAGTGGCTGTCATGCCTGTGGATGGGACCGAGCAGATTATGACGATCACGGGGCAGGGCATCGCGGCGCGCATGCCTGTCGACGGCATTTCTGTCATCGGAAGGAACACCCAGGGGGTGCGCATCATGAAGCTGCGCGAGGACGACAAGGTGGTGAGTGCCACGAAGATCATCAGGGACGAGGCATAAGATTCGATGAAAGGCCTCGCCATCTGCAATATTGGGATCGAGGATGTGGCTGCGCTGGATGTCAAGGAGCTTCTTTCTCAAGAGGCGCAAGTGGGGAAGGGGTTTGTAACATTTGACATTGCGTCTCACGCTGACTTGTGCAAGCTCTGCTACTGGGGACAAAGCGTGTCAAAGGCGCTTCTTGTGCTCGAGGAATATGGTTTCGATTCCCTGGACGAATTGGAAAAGAAGATTCAGAAGAATACTTTGGATGCATGGCTCACGCCGGGAAGAACGTTCCGGGTGGACGTGTCCTCCCACGACGAGATTGATACGCAGGATTTGAGGGGGATCGTCGGCGGGGTGCTGCTTGAGGCGGGGGCGAAGTCTCATGTGGATCTCACGAATCCCGATGTCCTGGTGCATGTGTTCATTTCGGGGAAAAAGGCGTTTTTGGGTGTGGATTTCTCGGGAATTGATTTGAGCAAGCGCACCTACCGCATCTACTCCAACCCCCGGGCAATCAAGGCCACGATCGCTTACGCGCTCGTCCGGCTGACTGGATATACTGGAAAAGAGACGTTCGTCGATCCCTTTTGCCTCGTGGGGTCGATTCCGATCGAGGCCGCGCTCTGGGCGTGCAGGTATCCGGTGAGGTTCTTCAACCAGGAGGAGCTGGCTTTCCTGAAGTTCATGAGCTTCGATTTCGAAAAGCATTCTGAGAAAGACGTTCAGATCATCGCCATCGACAGCCAGTTCAGGAACGTGGATTCCGCGAAGAAGAACGCGAAGATCGCCGGCGTGAACAAGGAGATCCAGTTCTCGCGGCAGGATGTCGGATGGCTGGATGTGAAGTTCAAGAAAGGGGAGGCAGAGCTGATCGCGACGGCGCTGCCGACGCTGACAAAGGAAGCGCACACCCGTGCCTACCTGAAAATCATCAAGGAATTCTTCCACCAGGCCGCGTATGTGCTCGCGAAGGTAGGCAGGATGGCGGTGTGCACGAAGAATCCTGAGGTTGTGAAGAAAGAGGCGGCTGAGAATGGGTTTATCGTGAAGGAGGAGAGGAAGGTGTGGCAGGGGAAGGAGGAATTGTGTATTCTGGTATTTTCTAGATGACTTGTCAAAAACCACCCGCTGGTGGTTTTTGAGCATGCTCGGAAATCGCTCGCTTACCATACACTGAAGCGATATGGCTTGCGCTTCGGCGATTTCGGACATGTCAATAAAATACTTAAAAGAAGTTCATTTCTCATCCTTATGAATCCTGCTGAGCGTCCTATCCGAAACGGCAGATCTTGGGGCACTTATCTTTTATTTGGAATTCTTGGACTTGGCCCAGCTTATTTTGCATTACACGCGGTAGTGGGATACAGAAATCAATGCATAAACGAGAGACATACGTCTTTCGCATCCGTAGATGAGTTGGAGGCCTGCCTTTCGCAAGAGAAGCGGACCTTGGGGCTTGAGGATTTGACTCTCCCCTGGGGTTTCAGCGATAGGGTCGACGTGGCAGGGACGCTTTACAATAACGATAAGGAAGAGTATAGCCTCATTTTCAATGGGATGCCTAATCGAGCGAATGTGAGACATGAGTTATGGCATGTCTATGAGATAAAAAACGGCATTCTTCGCGAACCCATTTTGCCATTCCAAGACCTTCTTGCGGAGTGGCGAGCGGCGAATCATGCTGATAGATAGGTGACTCAGATAGATTATAGAAACCGCTTCTTTATCTTCCCAAATATTCGACATCCCTCATGCCCTTGAATCCGGGGTCGCCTGTGACAAGCTTCAGCTTATGCGCTTTCGCGGATTCGTAGATGAGAGAGTCGCCTAATCCTAATTTCTGCTTCGCGTTGAATTTCGCTGCATTGAGCGCAATGGTCGCGTCAACGGGAATGACAAAGGAGTTTGCGAGCATCCACCTCACCATTTTATCTGCGTCCGCCTCACTCTTGTTGAGGATGGCAAACTTGTAGACTTCAGCGAGGTTAATAACGCTAATAAACACCATTCCCTCATTGAGATACTTCTCTATCGCAGCGGCTGCTTTTCCGTCTATGAAGTACTCAATCCAGCACCAAGAATCAACTAAAACGGTCAATCTGGTCCTCTCTCCTGAATTCCGGCATCCCTGGAAAGGCTCCTCTCATAGACTTCATCGGTTTCTTGATTTTTGCGATCATCTCTTTAAGGGTCTCATCGAAATTCGATGCCCCATATTCCTCTTTCAAGCTCGAGAGCATGAAGTGGGTGTCCTCTTGAATAGCAATGGTGGTTGTTGCCATACTTCATAGAATATAACTTATAATATATAAATCTTTCGCCAGTTGTTTTATATACTTCCTTTGACTTCTTCTTTATGCGGGACAGGCACTTAGCTAACGGATGGAAACATCTGAGGAAAGTCCGCCCTCCCCTCGAAAGAGGACAAAGCCACCCTTTGGGATCCGGCAACGGATGGCAACCGCACAGAAACGAGACCCCCTCGGTCTAGGATGAGGCACGCGAAGGTTCCGGCAACGGAACTCAGTTAACCTGCCGACGTTGTCCGAGGAATGGCTAAAACGGCGAGCCCTGGCTGGAGCAAGTCATTCGACGCTTAGTTCAATGCTAAGGAGGCCATCGAAGCACTCGCTTGGTAACGGGCCTTACAGAAGGCGGCTTATCCCTGTCCTGCGCCTTTCTTTCAGAGGGTTTATAAGATAAAAAAGACTCCCGTCAGGCATGCCTATTGAAGATGGAGGAGCGGCGGTAAGCTTCCGAAACGACAAGGACCTCTATAGCGCATATCAGAGTGGGCGGGCTCCTGCTGGCGTGACCGCGATGCGGCTGTTTTCCGCGATCCACAACAAGGGAAGCCCGCAGGAAGCTTTGGAGTTCGCATTTGGGGCTGATGTCCTTCCCCTCTACCTTGCCATCTGGGAAGCGAGCGGCCTCAAGCTGGGGTTTGTCCCTGGGAACATAGTCTTTGCGCAATCGAGGGAGGGGCAGACACGATTCGGACCTCCAGAGATTCTCCGGGAGCGCGTGCGATTACGGATGGAAGCGCTCGCCCAGACGCCGAAGGAGCATGGGCAGCTTGCGGACGCGTATGTGCGGACCGGCCTTGAGCAAGAAGCTATTCCACACTACGAACGCGCGTTCAGATTACAGGATTGCGCCACGCTCGCAAGAAGGAAAGGAGATCTGCCTCTTGCCGCTGCCTACGCAAGAGATCATGCCCAGAATACAAGGCAGGAAGCGGACTATCGCTGGGCTGGGGGATTGGAGGAGGAGGCGGGGAATTTCGACGGCGCCTGGGGACTGTACCATATGGGCATGGCACCGGTGGACGCGCTCCGCGCGAAAGCCAGAGCTCTCCATGCTTCGGGAAGGGCCGAGGATGCTGTCTCCGTCTATCGCGACGGCCTTAAGGCATTCGTGGCTGTCGGGATGGCCGAACATGATAAACAAACCAGGAACGTCCCTTGCAAGCTTAGGTCGTCAGTACCCGGCGCCGAGGTGCTCACCTTCCTCCTTTGGCTCAGCGGCAAAGAGCCAGAACCGAAAGTGGAGAGGAGGACATGCCCTGACCTGGCTGAAATCGTGTATCGTCTGATCTGGGGAGAGGCCGAGGTGGCGAGTAAGCATAGCCTTCCACAGGTATACGAGTTCCTTGCCGTGGAGTCACAGCGGTACCGGGAAGCGGCCAAGCGGACGAAGCGAAATCCGGTCGAAAAAATTCTTGATTGGATGCGGGAGCGGCTGGGGCTCAGGCATCCGCCGCTCTACGCCGTGGGGCGGTAGGTTTTTAAACATCTTGGGCTTTCTTTGGGGCATGGCGCAGGACCGGGTGCAGATGCCGTCGGGCATGGGCGGGCTTGTCAGATATTTCGACGAGTACAAGAGCAAGATCGTCCTCAAGCCGGGGCATATCATCCTGCTGTGCGTCATCGTCATCCTCATCATGGCATTCTTATATATCTACGGCAATCGACTTCTCGGACTATGATTCCCGGCATGAACCCGCGGATGATGAAGCAGGCCATGAAGCGCATGGGCATGGAGCAGGAAGATATTGAAGCATCTGAAGTGATTATCCGCACTCCCGAGAAGGAGATTGTGTTTTCGCAGCCGAGCGTCGCGAAAGTGCAGATGATGGGGCAGGAATCGTGGCAGATCACGGGAGAGTATGAGGAAAGATCCCTTGAATCGGCCGTCGAGATCAGCGAAGAGGATGTCAAGACTGTGATGGAACAGACGCATAAATCAGAAGAAGAGGCCAGGAAGGCGATTGAGAATCATAAGGGGGATTTGGCTGCGGCGATTCTGGAATTGTCTGGGAGTTCTGAATAAAAATAAGGAATAAAAAAGAAAAAAATCACTTGCTCTTCGCGATCTCAAAGAGCGACTTAATCGCGACGATGCCAGCCGCGGGGCCGACGAACGTCACGACATTCTGCAGCATGTTGCGCACGACTTCCATAGGCACGACCAGCGCGAGGCTTGAAGCGCTCACGACGAACGCCACGGACGCGAGCAGGAAGTTGTGGGTCTCGTGGCCCGCGACATTGAGCAGCCCGACTACCAGCCCCAAGAACGCCAGGAGCCAAACAAGAGTAGGCCCCGCCGCGCTCACGAACCCGGCAATCACCGCAACCACAAGGCCGACGATAAACGCCCATCGGCCGATCAGTTCCATGTTCATTGCTGCCATATGGCTTTCACCTCCAAAGCTTTGGCATGGCTTCTTGGGATTGCCGCTTATAAAAATATTGCCTTTTTTTCCCGCCGGATTTTCGCGTTTTCGCCTCTCTATATTTATATCCTATACCGAAATTATTAAATACATATACCTTTTAGATACCTTTTTAATACCTCTAGATGCAGGAAGCACATGAAAGTCGAGCTGACAGATGTTGACGAGGTTATAGACGCGCGCGTGGAGGGCTACAAGACGAGCACGCGCGTGAGCGTGCCGAAGAAGTACGCGAACAGGCGCGTAAAAATCGTCATCCTTAAAGATGAAAGCTGACTCCCATCTGGGCATCGCCGCGGAACTGCTAAAAACGTTCGCGCTCGTAGACGAGCCGAAGCTGCTGCTGGCTTGCGTCGAGGAAGTGCGGAAGGCGCTCCGGGCAGCGGGCATCCGTCCGGAACTGGCCAGGACGCTTGACCGCATCCTCTCAAAGCACCGGGAGAGCCCGATGGAGTTTTCACGGAGCGGGAAGCTGATTATAGCCGACGACAGATTCCTGCTGGAGACGCTGGACGGCGCCAAGATCGCGGCATTCATCGAAGAAGCACGGAGGGAAATCGGAACGCATGGAAGAGAGCTACTTACAGGCCGTTGAGGAGTTCAAGCGGCTGGACCATTTGTATTACGTTACCTTAAAATACACCCGTACCGTAGATGTGATCCGGGCGACGCTGGAGCGCATCATCTCGACGCACGAGCACGCGGTCGAGGCGCTGCTGAAATGCCTCAAGCAGGAGAAGAAGGTGACTGAGATTCCGGCGAGCCCGGTCGCAAGGGCGCAGCTGCTGATGCAGCATCTCTCCGACCCTCGCTTGGTGCAGTTCCTGGAGCTGTACCTCAAGCTCAGGGCAGTGATGCGGCAGCCCTATGAGAAAAAAGAGGAATACCGGAGGCATGTGACGATGATCGTGCAGTTCGAGGGCGAGACGCTGAATATCGACATCGACAAGCTCAAGGAATACTTTGACAACACGGGCGAGCTGCTCAGGCATGTGAAGCAGCGCGTCCTGGAGTGCAAATGACGCGCATCTTGCATATCACAGGCCACGCCGGAGCGGGCAAGAGCATAGTGGCTGTCAACCTGGCCGCCGCGTTCCAGAAGCAGGGGAAGAAGACCTTCCTTGTTGACGGCAACCTCTATTCTCCTGCGGTGGCCCATTACTGCGGCATAGACTTCCAGACGTGCATCAATGATTATCTTGAGGGCAAGGCGACGCTTGAAGAGATTTCGCATTTACATTCGTCAGGGCTGACCATCCTTCCTGCTGCGCCCCAGGAGCACGAGGCGGATCTTGAGGCGCTCAACAAAGCTTTGCTTATGCTCACGGGCAGGGCGGACATCGTTGTTGTGGACAGCTTCTCCCATGCGCCGCTGGTGGCGCACGTTATAGATGCTGCGGATGAGAGCGTCTTCGTCACGCATGACGATTTCCACAGCGTGCTCTCAAGCCGCGATCTTATCCGGCATCTCGAGGCGAAAGGGGCAAATATTGTTGGAGTTGTGGTGAACAGGAAGCGGGCGAAGAGCAACAGCCGGCACATCCAGACGATCCTCGGAAAGACTATCCTCGCGGAGCTCCCGCACGACGAGCGCATGGTCGACTACGCTGACGACGGCAAGATCGCCTGCCTGCACACGAAAGCGGGGGCCGCCGGGGCGCTGCTTGAGCTCGCGAAGACGATCGGATAGGCTCACGATGCACTGGAGCCAAAAAGAGGTGGAGAAGGCGGCGAAGATCGTCGCCCGCGCTGAGAAGAAAAAGAGCGGCTCGCTCCGGCTGCTTGACGAGACCGTGCATTGGCTGCTGCTGCTCGTCGTTCTTTTAGGAAACCTGATTCTTGCGGGATTCCTGGTCCTTGTGAGCGACATTCTCGACGCTTTTTTCCTTACAACTGTCTTGATTTTGGGCCTCGCGTTCGGCTGGCTGGTCGAGATGCCCCTGCGCGATTTGGAGAAGCTGGACAAGCACAAGCATTTCCTGTCGCGAGTGCTGCTTCCCTTGCTCGCTCTTGTGAATGTCTATCTTATAATAGGCCTGAAGCGGATGGCCGAGATTTCTTTGGGCAAGACGCTCGAGTTCAACGCGCTTCTCGCCGGAATTGTCTATGGAGTTGCGTTCCTGATGCCGCATCTGTGGTACCATCTGAAGAAACGAGTTCAATAAAGCGAACGGAAATAAAGAGGGTGGCTACCGGGATTCCCACGAGCTTTTTGCCAAAACCTCGGAAAATGCGCTTAAGTGGGGTTTTACAAACCCCACGAATCTGCAGAATAACTGAAAAAGAGGGTGGCTACCGGGATTTGAACCCGGAATCACAGGATTGCTATGGCGCATCGCGCCGCCACAGTCCCGTATGTTGACCAGGTTACACCATAGCCACCATGCCTTCTTGGATTCCCGGGCCGTATATAAAGATTGTTTTACCGAAACCGATGACCGGAGCATTTATAAACCTCTGGGAACTCCCGGAAAGCAGCAGCCCGAGTCTCTTTGAGGCGATCATAGGGTTTCGAGATGTTCTCGGCTGTCTCCATCATGGCGAAAGAACTCAAATCGATCGTGCGCGTGGCCAACGTCGATTTCGACGGCATGAGGCCGGTGCACCATGAATTAACCAAGATTAAGGGAGTAGGGATGAACTACGCCCATCTTCTCTGCACAGTCATCGGCATCAGCGACGGCAGGAAGGCGGGGGAGCTTTCCGAGCAGGAACTGGCGAAAATCGAGGACGCGCTGCAGAATCCAACTAAATACGGGGTTCCGGCATGGATGATGAACCGGCGGGCTGACCCGGAGACAGGGGCGAACGGCCATTTGTTTGGAGCAACACTGACATTCACGCGCGACAACGACATCAAGCTCATGCGCAAGATACGTTCATATAAGGGCGTCCGGCACGGCCTTGGGTTGCCGGTGCGCGGACAGAGCACGAAGAGCAATTTCAGGAAGAACAAGGGAAAAGTGCAGGGCGTCATCAAGAAGAAGGAAGTGCCTGCTGCGGGAGCGGCAAAGGAAGCGCCCAAGGAAAAGCCGGAGAAGGGGAAGAAGTAAATGGGAGACCCGCGCAAGCTCAGGAAGCAGTACACCGCGCCCAGCCACCCCTGGGAGCGCGCCAGGATCGAGAAGGAGCGCGGCATCATGAAGAGCTACGCGCCCAAGAACAAGCTCGAGATCTGGAAGATGGACTCCATCGTGAAGAGCTGCAAGGACCAGGCGAAGAAGCTGTCCGCGCTGCGCACGAAGCAGGCCGAGAAGGAGCAGAAGCTTCTGCTTGACCGGCTATTCCGGATGGGCCTTATCGAGGAAAACTCTACTCTTGAGAATATCCTTACACTCAAGCTTGAAGATGTCATGGAGCGGAGGCTGCAGACGATGGTGATGAAGCGCGGCCTGGCACGCAGCATGACCCAAGCGAGACAATTTATCACGCACGGCCACATCCGTGTCGGAGATACGGTCATGACCTCGCCTTCCTATCTCGTCAAACGGAGCGAGGAGGGTGCGATCTCCTTCCGGCCTGCGTCTAGGCTTTCGGATCCGGAGCACCCGGAGCGGAAGGCGGAGAAAAAGCCGAAGATTTCGAAAGCGCAGAAGGAAGCGGAGAGAAAGGCGGCTGAAACGAAGACTGAAGCCCCGAAGGTGGAGACAGCTGAAGCGCCTGTTGAAACGAAGGTGGAAGCATGAATGAACTGCGATGGGGGATTGCGCACATCTATTCCTCTTATAATAACACGATCATCCATGTGACAGACATTTCCGGGACAGAGAGCATGGCCCGCACGTCCGGCGGGCAAGTCGTGAAGTCGGACAGGATGGAAAGCTCGCCGACAGCGGCGATGATCGCGGCGAAGAAGGCGGGCGAAATCATCCGCGACAAGGGCATCACTGCCTTACACGTCAAGATTAAGGCGCCGGGCGGCCACAACGGGCCGAACAACCCGGGACCAGGAGCGCAGGCCGCGATCCGGGCCTTCTCGCGTATGGGCTTCAGGATCGGCATCATCGAGGATGTCACGCCTCTCCCCCATGACGGATGCCGGAAGAAGGGCGGCAAGCGCGGCAGGAGGGTCTAAAATGGATGTCTCTCTTTTTGAGAAAAGCAAGGATGGACTGACTGCTAAGCTGCTCATCCGGGGCACGACTCCCGCTTTCGTGAACGCGCTGCGCCGGGCCATCCTTGAGGAAGTGCCTACCTTCGCGATCGAGGACGTGGAGTTCAGGAAGAACAACTCCATTCTTTATGATGAGATTATCGCCCATAGATTGGGGCTGATTCCGCTCAAGACAGACTTGAAAGGATACCGGATGCTCAAGCCAGGCGAGGAGCCCGGAAAGGCGCACCAAGTCACGTTTTCGCTCAAGACCACCAAACAGGGCAATGTGGTTGCCGGGGACATGGACAGCACGGACAAGAGCGTCGTGCCTGTGTATCCTGACATGGTGATCACCAAGCTCCTGAAGGGGCAGAACATCGAGTTCGAGGCCGTGGCTGTGCTGGGCAAGGGCAAGGGGCACAGCAAGTGGTGCCCGGCGCACGTGTATTACTATAATGAGCCTAAGATTACTGTGACTAATGACCCCAAGCTGCTCGAGGAGACGCGGAGCAAGTATCCGCCGCAGATCTTTGACGCTTCGGGCAAGATCGACAAGGCGCTCATCTCCACTCCCCAGCTCATCGACGCCTGCGAGGGCGTGTCGAAGCTCGTCGAGATTGAGCGCAAGGACGACAGCTTCGTGTTTGTCGTCGAGTCCTGGGGCCAGCTCACGCCGAAGCAGATTTTGGTCGAGGCGGTAGAGCAGCTGGACGCCCAGTTCGAGGATGTTGCGGGGCTGATGAAATAAAGGAAACTGCGGTTTCCAGTATCGCAAAATCCAAGCGGGATTTTGCGATGAAAACGCGGGAGTGGCAGAGCGGTCAAATGCGCTAGGTTGAGGGCCTAGTCCCTTAGTGGGTGCGAGGGTTCGAACCCCTTCTCCCGCAACTGTTCCGGCAGTTGAGTGCGGAGTGGGGCGTGAAGCCCCACGCCAAACTCGCTGCACCCCAAAGGTTTGGAACATTGAGGACGGTCAAGAAGAACATGTCAAACGCGACGAATGAAGGACTGAGGCAGCTGATCGCAAAGCTGGAGGCTTCCGAGGCGAAGATTTTGCATGCGGTAGCTGACGGCATCTCCAAGTCCACGCGGGCGCGGCGGGAAGTGAACCTGGGGCGCATCAACAAGAATACCCAAGATGGGGAGATGATCATCGTGCCCGGCAAGGTGCTGGGTGGCGGGGAAATCAACCATAAAGTGACAGTATACGCGCTGAAGTTCTCGCAAAGCGCGGCGGACAAGCTGAAGAAAACCGGCTCCAGCATCCAGACGCTCGAGCAGCTTCCTGAGAAGCTGGCCGGCAAAAGAGTGAGGATCATTGGATGATTATCGAGAGCTTTTTGCAAAAAACCTCGGAAAATGCGTGGGTAAACACGAAGCCAAGCTTCGTGAGACCTTCCTTATGGAAGGTTTCGCGCCTTCGGTGCTCAAGCCCACGGGAAAAGTAACATGATAATAGATGCTACAAATAAGGTAGTGGGCAGGATTGCCACGGTCGCGGCCAAGCAGGCGCTCCTCGGAGAAGAGATCAGCATCGTGAACTGCGAGAAGGCCATCGTTACCGGCAAGCGCGCCTTCGTGCTGGCGGACGCGAAACGCAGGAGAGACCAGGGAACGTTCAAGGGCCCTTTCATATCCTCCAAGCCGGACAGGTATGTGAGGAGGGTCATCAGAGGAATGCTGCCCTACCGGCAGGAAAAGGGAAGAAAAGCTTATCAGCGCGTGCTCTGCTACATCGGCATGCCCAAGACTTTCGAAGGGAAGGAGACGCTTGACGTCGGGCACGCTGACGCGGCCAAGACGCAGAATCTATACAAGGTGACGATCGGCGACATCTGCCGGCATCTCGGTGATACCCCATGAGGCACGTTCATGTTTCAGGAAGGAGAAAGCAGGCCATCGCGCGCGCGTCCCTGAGCGAGGGCTCTGGAAAAGTGCGCGTCAACAAAGTTCTGCTGCAGCACTTCATGCCCCAAGTCTTGCGCATGCGCATGATGGAGCCCCTGTTGCTTGCTGGCGATCTTGCCGGCAAAGTGGATATTGACGTTGTCGTCGAAGGCGGCGGCATTTCCGGCCAGAGCGACGCGGCCCGGCTTGCGATCGCGCGCTCGCTCGTCGAGTATTCCAAGGGAGAGAAGCTCAAGAACACGTTCCTGGAGTATGACAGGTTGCTCCTCGTAGCCGATGTACGAAGGGGTGAACCTTCGAAACCGAACGATTCGAAGCCGAGGGCCAAAAGACAAAAAAGCTATCGCTAAGCAGTGGTGAAAAAATGATCATCCCCCAAAGATGCTGGAGTTGCGGCAAACCCATCTCACATTTGTTCGAGCAGTTCAAGGAAAGAGTTGCGAAGGGCGAGAGCAAGAAAGAGGTTCTCGACGCGCTCGGCCTTGAAAGATACTGCTGCCGCGCAGTGTTCCTCGGCCACGTCGACCTGATTGACATTGCGGCTGAGTTCAAGAAGGTTTGAGCAAGTTTTATATTCTTTTGTTTTGCGCCGAAATCTTTTTAGCTGCACAGAGATTTCCCTTGCTATGCCGCGCCAGAGCCTTGTCCATCTCCTAGATGTTGAGCAGAGATCGGGCCAGTTCGCTGTGCCCTTGGCATCAGGCAGCGACCCTTTCATCGATACATGGATCGCCACAGCGCCGGAGAAGGCACCGCGGGTCGCAGAGCTTGGCCTCTATTATCTCGAAGGTGTCGCGCGAAAGTTCGGCATGTATTGGACGTCGCTGAAATCTTCCCTTATCGCCTATGGCATCATCCGCATGGAAGACAATGGCACGAGCTGGCATCCTGTCAATTCGCTCTCCATCGCACAGGCGTTCAGCTGGCGGCATCGGGTCCCTATCGAAGACATTCTTTTGTCTGCTGAAAGAAACAGGAGCGCTGAATTCCGCTCGCTGCCCGCGCACCAGAGAGTTGCCCTTCTGCATGACGCCTATACCGGATCCTTTTGGTATTCCAATTTCTTGACGCGACAACGCCGGGCAATAGATAGCGCAGCTCCGCCGCCTGTTCCCGTCGACTATCCGGTCCATCGGGCGCAGCTTTACCATTGGTTCCCTGCGCTTGGCGATCCCCAGAACGCGTTAAGGAAGCTTGAGAGAGCCGGATTCCTTACCTTTTCCAGTGGCTCCCGCCTGACGAGAGCGGTGCCTCCGGGGGACCTCTCGGCCCTCGTCGAGGTGGTCTACGGACAGGCGCCTGAGTTCTCGAGTCATGAGAAAGCCTTCGAGGACTTTGCGCGGTTTCTCGCTCGAGGGGCCTTGCGGAAAGTAATGGCCGAATATGGGCTTCAGCCTGACCAGCACTACTCGATACCGAAGTTAAGTTCTCTAACCGACAAAGATTATAACACGCTCAAGCAGGCAGAATATCGGGGCCTTCTCCGAGTCGAGAATGGGACCGTTCTGGGACGAGATGCTGCTGTCTATCTTGCCAAATCCGGGTTGCCGTTGCGGATGACCGTCGGGGAGCTTCATGAATTCTTTGGGGCCTTTTGCTACGCTTCTCTGGGCTGGCAGACAAGCAAGGACAGCACCTATAGCGTCAGAAGGTATGTCCGGCCGACGATTGACCGGGTCGCCCGACAGGCACAAGAATATCTTGCGAACCTCAGGATGCGGCCCTTAGCGCTGGTTTGATTCCTAAACATTTAAGTATCATTTCCGATTCTGAATTCGGGTATGGCAGATTTCAACGCGATCGCTCGGAAATGACAGAAGAAGTGGGAGGAGGCGAAGGCCTTCCGTGCGTCGGAAAAAGGCAGGAAATTCTACGTGCTCGAGATGTTCCCCTATCCTTCCGCTTCCGGGCTGCACATGGGCCACGCGCTCAATTATACGATTGGAGACATCTTCGCGAGGTTCAAGCGGATGCAAGGCTACTCGGTGCTGCATCCGATGGGATTTGACTCCTTCGGCCTGCCTGCGGAGAATGCCGCCATCGCGGCAAAGAGCCACCCCAAGAAATTCACCGAGGAAGCGATCACGAACTACATCGCGCAGATGAAGGGGCTGGGCCTGAGCTATGACTGGGAGCGCAGGGTGGAAACGCACAAGCCCGATTATTATCGGTGGGACCAGTGGATTTTCCTGAAGATGCTGGAAAAGGGACTGGCGTACAAAAAGGAGGCTCCAGTGAACTGGTGCCCGAAGTGCAACACGGTGCTGGCGAACGAGCAGGTGCACGCCGGGAAATGCTGGAGGCATGAGGACACTGAGGTGCACGTCAGGCAGCTTGAGCAATGGTTCCTCAAAACAACCGCGTATGCCGACGAGCTTTACGAGGGAATCGAGAAGCTGGAAGGGTGGCCGGAGCTCATCAAAACGCTGCAGCGCAACTGGATCAACCGCAGCGAGGGCACGGAAATCACCTTCACGATCAACGGCAGGCCCTGGCCCATCTTCACGACGCGCACCGACACGCTTTTTGGAGTCACCTTCCTCGTTGTGAGCGCTCGGCACCCGAGGCTGCAAGAGTTCGTGACGCCAGGGCAAAAGGCGGCGGTCGAGGCCTTCACCAAGAAAATCCATACAACCAAACAAGAGGATCTTGAGACGCTGGAGAAAGAAGGAGTGTTCACCGGCAGCACCGCGCTGCATCCGTTGACTGGAGAAAAAATCCCGGTCTGGGCAGGCAACTTCGTGCTCGCGGACTACGGCTCCGGCATGGTGATGGCGGTGCCGGCGCACGACCAGCGCGATTTCGTGTTCGCAAAGAAATATGGCATCCCGATCAAGGTTGTTGTCCAGCCACAAGGTAAGGTTCCTGCAATCCGGGCTTTTGCCGAAGATGGAACGCTCGTGGACTCCAGCTCTTATTCCGGGATGACAAGCGCAGAGGCGAGGGAGCAGATAACGAGCGATCTTGAGAAGGAAAAGAAAGGGAAAAAATCTGTGCAGTATCGGCTGAAAGACTGGCTCATCTCGCGGCAGCGCTTCTGGGGGACGCCCATTCCCATCATCTATTGCCAGAAATGCGGAACCGTGCCTGTGCCTGAGAAGGACTTGCCGGTCGTGCTGCCAGAAGACATCAGCTTCTCCGACGTGACGAATCCACTCGCGTCCTCGAAGAAATTCCTTGAGACAGCGTGCCCCCGCTGCAAGGGAAAGGCACGGCGCGAGACAGATACGATGGACACGTTCGTGAATTCCTCCTGGTACCAGCTGCGCTACACAGATCCCAAAAACAAGCGGGCGATTTTTGATCCCCAAAAGGCGGGGTTCTGGAACCCGATCGACTTGTACATCGGGGGCAAGGAGCACGCCTGCATGCACTTAATCTATATCCGCTTCTACACGAAATTCCTGCGCGACTTGGGGCTGCTTCCTTTTGATGAACCGGCAGTGAAGCTCTTCAACCAGGGCATCCTGCTCGGGCCTGACGGCAACAAGATGTCGAAGTCGCTCGGCAATGTCATCGTGCCCGAGCACGCGATCGGCAAATACGGAGTCGATACCGTCCGGCTCTTCCTCGTCTCTGTCGCCGCCCCGGACAAGGACATCCTCTGGAGCGAGCAGGGAGTCGAGGGCAGCCTGCGCTTCCTCAAGAAAGTGGAGGAGTTTTTTTCCAAATATGCTCCGGGAAAAACGAGCAAGAGGCTTGAAAGCAAGCTCCACCGCGCGATCCGCGACGTGACCCCGGATATCGAATCGATGAAATACAATAACGCCGTGATAAAACTCAGGGAAGTGTTCGACACTTTCGAAGAAAAGATGTCGAAGCACGATGCAGAAGCTTTTATTCTCATGCTTTCCCCATTCGCGCCGCACTTCGCCGAGGAACTCTGGGAACACATCGGCAACAAGCCGTTCGTTTCCTCGTCCTCCTGGCCGAAGCATGATGCCGGAAAGATTGATGAAAAGCTTGACATACTTGACGCGCTCAACCAGAGGCTGAGAAAAGACATCATCGATATCCTTGGGCTGCTCAAGGTGCAGAAGCCTTCCGGACTCACGCTCATCGTCGCGGAACGCTGGAGATATGATTTTGTGAAAATGTTCCGCGCTGCGGCAGCGGAGACTCGCAATTTCAAAGCTCTTCTAGGGAAATTGCTTTCCGGCGACCTCAAGAAGCATGGCCAGGATGTCACAAAGCTTATTTCCGCCTTCCTGAAAGACCCGACAAAAGTCCCGCCGGTGGATTTCACCCAGCAAGAGGAGCTTGAAGCGCTTGAGGGCTTCAAAGCTGAGATTGAGCAAGAGTTCGGGTGCGCAGTGAACATTGAGCTCGCGGAAGCCTCGAAGGAGCAGAAGGCGAAAAACGCGCTGCCGGGAAAGCCGGCAATCATCGTCTCATGATCCTCGTCATCGGCGCTGGTCCCATTGGCACGATTCTAGGAAGCCTGGAAGGGGCTATCATCGCTGCTCGCGGAACACGCTTGGAGTTTCTGCAGAAGAACGGCATTATTCTCGACGGAAAACTTCCCTTAAGAAAAGAAGTTCCTGTCGTATCCGCGCCTCATGAACTGAAAGAAAAAGCGGAATTTGTCCTGATTTGCACCAAATCGCAAGACACCGAAAGCGCGATTCTCCAATGGAAGGCGGCTGTCGGAAAAGAGACGCTCGTTGTTTCTGTTTCAAACGGCTGGGGGAATGAAGATGCTCTTGCCAAGCACATTCCCAAGGATCACATCATCGGGGGCGTGACGTACATCGGCGTGCAGATGAAGGAGGGCGGCAGCATCTGGGTGCATGGAGCGGGCAAGACAATCATTGGCGGATATTTTGATGCTCGATTGAATCCACGATTGGAACATTTGAAGAAAAAATTTGAAGAAGCGGGGCTGCCCTGCGTCATCAGCGAAGATATCAAACAGGACATCGCCAAGAAGTTTCTTGTGAACGTCGGGCTGAACGCGACTGGAGCCTTATTTCGCGCCAATAATATAGAAGTGGGGGAACGGCCGGAATGCCGGGCGCTCGCGGTCTCGCTGATGGAAGAGGCGATTCCTGTCCTGGAAAAGGAGGGCATCCAAGTGAGGAAAGAGTTTATCGAGGATTTCCTGGCTGGACTGAAGGCGCTGGGGCCGAACAAGAACAGCTTATGGGCGGATCTTGACAAGGGAAGGAAGACTGAAATCGCTTTCTTGAATGGCGCTGTGGTAGCGCTGGGGAAAAAGCACGGGATTCCGACGTCGAAGAACGAGGAGATTGTGGAGAAAATCAAGCTCCTCGAGAAAAATTAGGTCCTCTCGGAAAAACACAGGGCGACATTTTTCTCGCCGGAGTTTTCCAGCGTGCAACCCATCCTTGTTTTGGCGAACTGAAGCGTCGAATAAAGCTGGCGGGAAATCTCTCCTTGCTCATATCTCGTCTCAAAAATAGCGATTGCGTCTCCTGCGGAGCGCAAGGTGCGCCAATCTTCCTGGCGAATGGGAGTATAGAGGAAAAACTGGAGCGGCCGGCCGGTGCCGCGATGCAGCTCAAGCCCGCTGCCGAAATGGGGTGTGAAACCGTCATCAGTTCCCACCTGGACACCATAGAGCGCAAAAACATCATGAGCCACTTTGACGAGGTCTCCTGGCGCAAGGATAACTGCAAATGGATTTTCAGGAGAAGTGTAGGTATTGAAGGGCAGATAGCGCGCTGTCCAAGCGGCAAGCTTACTCGGTGTCAGCGCTAACTGCTCCCCGTGTTTAGGCTGGAGGCCCTTGAATGAGATAGAGCAACTTACAAGTAAGGCGGGGTCATGGATACTCCACGATCTTCCCAGCACATAGCGCTCGATGTGGGTTGCATTGGAAACAGTGAGGAGCCGATGTTCAACTCTCACGCTTCCGCCCGGGTCAGAAAGCTCGCCATTAGCATATCTGATTCCTTCCCTCAAGGAGCCGATATCAAAGGATTCGGGGGACTCAAACAGCCGGTTCACCAGAGCCACCAAATCCTCGGAAGGCCTTGAGCGGGCGAGTGTTGGTCGGTCTACCGGAGCCGCAAGCCACATCTGGTTCCCCACATGGAGGTTCCCTTCCGTATCCCGCCAAGCCGACGGTGTATCGTCATGCATACTTGTCGAGAAGCTTCTAGAGAATATATAGCTTTGGATACGCTTTCCTAGAGCGTCAGCCTTAAAAGTTGAACTGCATTTCTCTCGTGGATGCCCTTAGTGCAACTTGCCAAGCGTCTGGTGCCGAAGCCTATCAAACGTGCGCTGAAACGGGCGCCCGCACTCGCTAACACTTTTGACCTCCTGCTTGCCGGACGAAGGCGCGACATTCCAGTTTATACTGCCGTGGACACGCTGCTCTCCGCCGCTGAACGGGAGGAACTCTATCGGCTGGCGCAGCATGTCCGCAATGGAGATGATATCGTTGAAATTGGCGTTTACGCCGGCGGCTCCGCCTATTTCCTCGCAAAAGGCCTCGAAGCCACCGAATCACGGGCAAGCTGCGTCCATGGCGTCGATCCCTTTCTCTCTGCACCTGATAGGCAACGACAAGAGAGCGACGGCTCCCCTGATTCCTATAGAAAAAAGCCTGGCCTCAGTGAAGTGCGGAGCAATCTCACTAAGGGACTGTCAATTATTAAAATAGGCATATTTATTAAGGAGTGCCATTATTATTGAGGCATGGTCGACGAGCGGTCAATAAAACAAAAGTTCTTGCAAGTCAAACCCTTCTTGAATGAGC
>Ga0209541_10001602_pt1 | contig 44550 bp, 36 predicted proteins | sample RifCSPlowO2_01_FD_184027 | JGI IMG/M metagenome (GOLD analysis project Ga0209541, IMG submission 184027) | Groundwater microbial communities from Rifle, Colorado - Rifle CSP2_plank lowO2_0.1 (SPAdes) (version 2) | ecosystem: Environmental > Aquatic > Deep subsurface > Groundwater | place...
ACCAAACATCAAGAAGAATTTCAAAAAATCATAGATCATTATATTCACGCTATTTCCACGGTGCGCACCGGACGGGCCAATCCGGCGATCGTTGACAATATAGAAGTGGAAAGCTATGGCGCGAAAATGAAATTGAGAGAACTGGCCGCCATCAGCGTGCCCGAACCGAAAGTCTTGCAGATTGAACCGTGGGATAAAAATATTGCCAAAGAAATTGAAAAAGCCATTATCGCGTCCAACATCGGATTGACTCCCAATGTTTCCGGATCGGTAATTCGCCTCGTATTGCCGGCCATGACCGAGGAAAGAAGAAAGCTTTTAATAAAACAATTGATGGAAACTACTGAATCGGCGCGCGTGGGAATCAGGCGCGTGCGCGATGAAATACTGAAAGCGTTTAAGGAAGAAAAATCAAAAGGCGAGATGACCGAAGACCAATTTTTTCAAAAATCAAAAGAAGTCCAAAATTCAGTGGACCTAATGAACGCCAGGATAAAAGAATTATTAGAAGCGAAAGAAAAAGAAATAATGACAATTTAGTTTATGCTTTTGACCACAATTGGAGTATTTATTGTAATTTTAGCCGTTTTAGTGCTCGTCCATGAAGCCGGGCATTTTTTTGCCGCGCGAATTTTTAGCATACGAGCTGAGGAATTCGGATTTGGTTTTCCGCCGCGCATATTCGGCGTGCAAAAATTAAAAACCGGTATTTGGAAATTTCTAAGCGCGCGAGGGGTTGGGGACACGGATGGCGGGACCGTATATTCGCTGAATTGGTTTCCTCTTGGCGGGTTTGTGAAAATCAAAGGCGAGAGCGGAGAAAATCAAAAAGACCAGGACAGCTTCGCGGCGAGGCCTATTTGGCAAAGGGGAATAGTCTTGGCCGCCGGGGTGACGATGAATGTGGCGCTTGCTTTTGTTTTATTGGTTGCCGCGCTGATGATCGGAATGCCGCAAGATGTTAGTAATTTATCGGATGCTGAATTGGCCAAAATCAAAAATCCCCAAGTTCAGATTTTGGAAGTGGAAAAAGGTTATCCGGCTGACGGAATTTTTCGGCCGGGCGATGTGATCGTGTCGCTGGACGGCATTAAAATAAAAACCATTGACGATGTCCAGAAGTATGTCAATGAGCATCGCGATGGGATCAGGGTCGGTTATTTGAGAGGAAAGATTGAAGGGGAATCAAGTCTTGCGCCGAAAATTATTGAAGGCAAAGATCGGGCGGTGATGGGAGTCAATTTATCCGAAGTGGCTTTTGTGTCATATCCCATCTCTACCTCAATTGTCAAAGGATTTAACTACACTATTTCTTTGATAGTCGCCATTCTTAACGGTTATTACGATCTTTTTGTCCGTCTTTTTTCGGGTAAAGGAGTTTCGGCGGAAATTTCCGGACCGATCGGCATCGCTGTTTATACCGGCATGGTTGTGAAGCTTGGATTTATATATGTTTTGCAATTTGCCGTAGTCTTGTCGCTTAATCTGGCGATTCTTAATTTCATACCATTTCCTGCGCTGGACGGCGGCCGTTTCCTGTTTTTGATTATTGAAAAAATACGGGGAAAAGCCGTTCACTCCAGAATTGAAAATTTTAGCCATACGGTGGGATTTATTTTATTAATGGCTTTAGTGGTGGTCATTACTTACCGCGATATCGCGCGCTGGGGAAATGACATTGTCAGGGTGTTTAAAAGCGCGTTCGGATGGTAGTTGATGCGGTTGACAAATACGAAAATACCAAGTAAAATAAGCGGGAATTGAATTATGTTATCAAGAATTTTCGGACGATTTTCCCAAGATATGGGCATTGACCTTGGCACGGCCAATACTTTGGTGTATGTAAAAGACAAGGGAATTGTCATAAATGAACCGTCGGTCGTTGCCATAAATACGCGGACTGATGAAATTTTGGCGATCGGAGAAATGGCCAACCATATGATCGGCAAGACGCCGGCTCATATCGTGGCCGTCCGTCCTTTAGCCGACGGGGTGATTTCCGATTTTGAAATAGCCGAAAAAATGATCAAGTATTTTATTGACCGGATTCATCGGGAAACATTCGCCCTGATGCCCCGGCCGCGCGTGGTAATAGGAATTCCTCTAGAAGTCACCGAAGTGGAAAGAAAAGCGGTGGAAGACGCGGTCTTAAACGCCGGAGCGCGCGAAGTGCATTTGATTGAAGAGCCGGTAGCCGTAGCCATCGGCGCCCGTTTGCCGATTCAGGATGCTATGGGCAGCATGGTGGTTGATATCGGCGGCGGAACGACCGACATTGCCGTGATCTCATTGGGCGGAGTGGTGACAGCCAAATCAATAAAAATCGCCGGCAATGAAATGACTGACGATATTATCAATTTTGCCAGAGAGGAATTCAATATTTTCTTGGGCGAGCGGACAGCCGAAGAAGCCAAAATAAAAATCGGATCGGCTGTTAATTTGCCGGAAAAATTGGAAATCGCCGTACGCGGCCGCGATGTGATAACCGGCTTGCCGCGGGAAGTTATTTTAACAGATGAGCATATCAGGGAGGCGCTAAAGCGCACTGTCAGATTGATGATAGAAACAATCAAGGATACGATTGAAAAAACTCCGGCTGAATTGGTGGCCGACATATATCAGCGCGGGGTGCTTTTGAGCGGCGGCGGAGCCATGCTGCGCGGCTTGCCCGAAGCGATTCGCGAAGAGATAAAAATACCGGTTTACGCGGCTGATGATCCTCTCACATCGGTGGCGCGGGGGACGGGCATTGTGGTAGAAGACCTGGATCGCCTCGCTTCAGTATTGATTCCCGGGACAAAATCCGGCTCATCGCGCTAAACGAAAAGCATTATGGCGCGCAGATATAAAAAAGTTTCAATCTGGCTTATCGGGGGAGCATTGCTCCTGATTTTTTTTATTTTCAATCCCTTTAAAATAAAATTTTTAGAATCAATCCAATCATCTTATATATTTTCTTTTCTAGAGCCTTTTCAGCGAGCAGCCATTGAAGGGCAGAGGCTTACTGACGGAATAATCTCCGGAGCGCGCTACCGCCAAGAGGCGGCGAAGCTTCAGGAGCGCGTGGAAAAAATGACATACGACAATACCCGGCTTAACGCTTTGGAGCGGGAAAATGAAGAATTGAGAAAAATTTTGGAATATACCGGGGATAAAGAATCCCCCAAAGCCCTGGCTAAGATTTTCCGAAGCGGCACGATTTTTTCAAGCGATTTTATCATAAATAAAGGGAAACGGGACAATGTTGCGGTTGATGATTTTGTGGTTTCGCCCGGCGGCGCTTTGGTCGGGCGAGTCACTCAAGTCCTGGAAGCGTCAGCCAAAGTGATGATTATTACCGATTCCCGTTTTCGCATCGCGGCCATCAGCCAAAGCGCTTCGGCAAATGATTTGACGGCCATGCGGCCGGAAGGAATAATTGAAGGCGCGCACGGCACGGCGCTTAAATTAAAATTCATCCCTCAATCCGATAAAATCGCCGCCGGCGATATCATCGCGACGAGGCCCAAGGCCGATAACCCGACATTGATTTTCCCTATCGGCACGATTCGGCGCATTGAAACATCGGCGCGCGATCTTTTCCAAGAAGCATCAGTTGATCCGCTGGTTCGTTTTTTTGACTTTGATACGGTAATGGTTTATTGAAATTTATTCATATGCGGAAATTTATTTCAAACATTTTGGCATTTATGTTTTTTTCCGTCCTTTTTGCGATTACCGCGATATTTTTGCCGCCGCGCCTGTGGGACGCGGCCGTAATTTTATTCAGCGTATTAATTTTTCTTAATAAAAAAACGGCATATATTGCCGGACTGACCTTGATTGCCGGATTATATTTTGAAACAATCTCAAATGTCGGTCCGGGCATTCAGACTGCCGCTCTTTTTGCATCGCTTTTTTCCGCGCACCTTTTGAATAATCAGCTTTTGAAATTGAATCGTTGGGCGGCTTTTATTTTAAATATCGCCGGCGCTACGGCTGTTTACCGCCTGTCTTTGATAATTTTGTCGGCATTGTCGGGGGATCTTATTTCCGATTTTTACCAAGCTGTCTACGATCTCGCTGACATCCGGATATTTCCGATTGTTATTCTTTGCAATATAATTTTATCACTGTTATTCTTATGGGCGCATAACGCGGCCAAAAAGCGCCTGTTTGAGAGATTTATTATTTCTCGCTAATTCATCCTATGCGGCCAAAGAATAAATTTTTTGAAGATTTTATCGGGGAATCTCTCCGCACGAAAATGAAATTGATGCGGCACGAGGTGCAAGCCGAAGATGTGGTATGGGAGCACAATTCGCGCCAGCCGATCTCCAAGACCGTGCGCTTTTCGCGGTTTATTATTGTTTTTGCGGCCGTCGCCATTGCTTTGGGCGCGATCATTTTTCGCACGGCCGATCTCCAGATTGTTCAAGGCAATAAATGGCGCGCCATTGCCGAAGGAAACCGCATCAGAGAAATAGTGATTCCGGCCAGGCGCGGCGAAATTTTGGACATCAATCTCATTCCAATGGCTAAAAATATTCCGGCGGAGCAAGTGATTGTCATTCCGGGAGATTTTCCGGAAAAGGAGAAATTCGCCGAAACAGCTGAAAGATTGTCATCCATTCTGGCCGTGCCGAAAGAAGAAATTCTCGCTCGGCTGGAAAAGATTTTTGAAAAAGATGAAATCCGAATGTCTTACCAATCGGCGGTATTATTGGATGAAGTGAGCCATCAAGCGGCTTTGAGTCTGATGGAAAATTTGGGATCTTTTCCCGGGATGGAGGTATTGCCCGCCGCTCGCCGGAATTATCCGGAAAAAGAAGTTATGGCGCATTCTGTCGGCTATATCGGAAAATTAAGCCAGGCCGAATGGGACAAACTGCCGCACGCGCCCGCGGAATCCGGATATCTGAAATCCGATTTTATCGGAAAGTCCGGATTGGAATATATTTATGAAAACGATCTGCGCGGCCTTTACGGCTGGAAAAGAATTGAGGTGGATTCAATGGGGAGGGAACAAAAAGTAATTTCCGAAACTCCGGCGCTGGCCGGAAAAGATTTAATCACCTCGATTGACGCGCGCGTCCAGAAAAAAGCTTTTGAATCATTGAGCGGCAGCATTAAAAAAGTCGGCGCCAAAGCCGGATCGGCAGTAGCGCTCGATCCCCAAAACGGCGAGATAATTGCCTTGGCAAACTTGCCGTCTTACGATAATAACAGTTTTATTACCGGACTGACCGAGCAGGATCGGGCGCATTTATTTCAAAGCCCTGATCGTCCTTTGCTTTTTCGCGCCATTTCCGGGATTTATCCTTCCGGCTCCACAATTAAGCCATTGATCGCGGCAGCCGCGTTGAATGAAGGAGTAATTACGCCAAAGACGACCATCTTAAGCGTCGGGGGATTGAGAATCGGCTCGTCATTTTTTCCCGATTGGAAAGCCGGCGGCCACGGATCAACTGATGTTAAAAAAGCCATTGCCGAATCCGTCAATACTTTTTTTTATACCGTGGGCGGCGGTTATGATAATTTCAAAGGATTAGGAGTGGAAAAGCTCGGATCGTATATGACGCTTTTCGGTCTGGGAGAGAAAACAGGAATTGATTTGCCCGGCGAAGCGGCCGGACTTGTGCCCGATCCTTCATGGAAAAGGACGGTAAAAAATGAAAAATGGTACATCGGCGACACTTATCATCTCTCAATCGGACAGGGCGATCTATTGGTGACGCCCTTGCAAATGGCTTCAGTAACCGCCGCCATCGCTAACGGCGGCACTATTTACCAGCCCCATTTGGTAAAGGGGTATTTGGATCAGCGCGCCGATAAAATAATTGAAATGAACCTGCAAAAAGAGCCGGAAAAAATATCCGTCAATGCTTCGGCTCTTGATACGGTCCGCCAAGGAATGCGGCAGACTGTACTCTCCGGGAGCGGACGGGCTCTAAGCGGCGAATCGTACGAGGCGGCGGCCAAGACCGGAACGGCCGAGGCGCCGAGCGGCAATCCGCACGGCTGGTTTGTCGCTTTTGCTCCTTACTATAATCCGGAAATCGCGGTCGCGGTGATGGTGGAAAATGGGGGAGAAGGATATGTCTCAGCCCTGCCGGTGGCCAAAGATATTTTGGAAGAGTACTTTCGTTTGAAAAATCAGCCGGCAAATTGATTTAGGATTTTTTAAGCTTCGGACCAGATGGCGTGTCTCCAATTTGCAATTTGAATTCATTCAAAAGGCGTCGGCGGATCTCATCCGCTCTGGCGAAATTTTTTTCAATTCTGGCTTGTTCTCTGTCAGCGGCCAATTTTTTCGCTTGTTCCGGAATATCTTCTTTTTTGCTTTTTATTTGATCGGCAAGTCTAAGACCCAAGACGCGGTCAAAATCAAAAAGCAGATTCAAAGCGGCTTTTTTTGAGATTTCATTTTTATTCGCCAAATGCATCGCCCTCCAAGCGACAGCCAAAGCGCGAGGGGTGCCCAAATCGTCATCCATCGCTTTTTTAAATTCGTTTTTAAGCGCGACTATTTTTTTTGCCTCTTTAGAAATATTCTTTTTATCAATCCCTTGACTGCTCTCGTTTTTCACAAAATTGTAAAGATTATTCAGTGATTCTTCGGCTCCTTTGAGCGACTCCCAGGTGAAATTAAGTTTGGCGCGGTAATGCGCGGTAAGGCAAAGATAGCGAAAAGCCAAAGGATTGAATCCGCGCTCAATAATGTCGTTCAGTTTAAAATCATTTTTGAGCGATTTTGACATTTTTTGTTTATTGATGAGTAAATGCTCAAGGTGAAGCCAATATTTTACAAACGGTTTTCCGGTGGCGCCTTCGCTTTGGGCGATCTCATTTTCGTGGTGGGGGAATATCAGGTCCACCGCACCCGCGTGAATATCAAAGCTTTGTCCGAGATTTTTCAAAGCCATTGCCGAGCATTCAATATGCCAGCCGGGCCGCCCCTTTCCCCAAGGCGAATGCCAAAAAACATCGCCGTCTTCCGGCTTCCAGGCTTTCCAAAGCACAAAGTCAGACGCTTGCTCTTTGCCGTATTCGTCCAGCGCTACGCGAGCGCCTTCCCGAATTATTCTATATTTCAAGCGAGATAGCTTTCCATATTTTCTGAACTTTGAAATGTCAAAATATACGGACTCATCTTTACCTTGATACGCCAACCCTTTTTGTAAAAGTTTTTTAATCAAATTAATGATTTCATTGATGTATTTTGTGGCGTAAGGATAATGATCGGGCGCCATTACATTGAGCTCCTGAAGATTTTGCTTGAAGGATTTGTCATAAGCGCCGGTAAAGCTTTCCAAGGAAATGCCCATTTCGCGCGCGCCGCGAATTGTTTTGTCTTCCACATCCGTAATATTCATTATGTGTTTAACTTTGAATCCGTTGAACAGTAGCGCCCGTTTTAGCGAGTCGTAAAAAATCATAGCGCGCAAATTTCCGATGTGCGCATGATTGTAAATAGTCGGCCCGCACGAATAAAATCCCACCATTGATTTATTCAGCGGCTTAAAAATTTGTTTCTTGCGCGTTAAAGTATTATATAATTTCATCAAAGCCATATCAAAACATTATACTAAATTTCCTTGCAAAAATAAAGGGTTCTTGAGTTTTTGGCCATTTTTTGGTATATTTGATTTTCAGTAATTTAAACTTAGATGAATATGAACAAGCAAATCATTACCCGCCAAGCCGTGAATCAGGTCTTGAGCGATTATTGGCGCCAATACCGGACTCATTCTTGGATCGCGATCGCCGCATTTTTTACTCCGGCCATCGGCTCAATATTCGTATTTTTTGTCCCGCCTTTGATTGTGGCGAAGATTATAAATATTTTCATTGAGCAAAATGAAATCTCGCTAAGCGCGGCCGGAGTCTATATCGCGCTGCTCGGCGGATCGTGGCTTTTCGGAGAAATTCTTTGGCGCGTGGGCCTGCATTATCTCATCAAGCTGGAAGCGAAGGGAATAAATAACTTGTGCAAAACGGCTTTTCAAAGGCTCATGGAGCGCGATTATGATTTTTACGCCAATAATTTCGTGGGCTCATTGAGTAAAAAAGCTATGGCGTTTTCCCGGAGTTTTGAAATATTTTCCGATACGATGCTTTTTAATATCACCACCAATATTTTTCCGATTCTATTCGCGGTTGTGATTTTATGGACCTATTCTCCTTGGATTCCTCTTGTATTGATTTTTTGGATCGCCCTGACAATCATTATTGCTCTCCCGATTGTCCGCCGGCGCTCAAAATTGGTAGCAATGCGGCATAATGCCGGCAGTCGGATGGTCGGCCGATTGTCCGATTCGCTGACCAATATTTTGGCCGTCAAATCGTTTGCCAAAGAAAAACAAGAGTCCGATATTTACGGTAATTACGCAAACGACTATGCCGATAAATATAAAAAGGCGGCGGATTTTCAAAATCTCAAATTTGACACGATAATTTCGCCGATTTATGTGATAACCAATGTTACGGGATTGATCGCGGCTGTCTTTTTTACGCAGTGGCTGAAACTTCCGGCCGGAGTGATCGTCGTCGTCTTTTCGTATTATTCTCTGATCACGAGAATTTTTTGGGAGATTAATAAAGTCTACAGGCACATTGAATCATCCATCAGCGAGGCGTCCGAATTCACTCAATTGCTGATTAATCCGCCTCTAGTCCAAGACGCTCCGGATGCGCGACAGCTTCAAATCACCAATGCCAATATCCGATTCAGCCAAGTGGATTTCAAATACAATGACGGCGATCAGGACGAGAAAAATCTTTTTTTGAACAAATTCAATCTGGACATCAAAAGCCGGCAAAAAGTCGGCCTGGTCGGGTCTTCGGGCGGCGGCAAAACGACAATCGTAAAACTTCTTTTGCGGTTTATTGATTTGCAGTCCGGCGAAATCACCATAGACGGCCAGGATATCAGCAAGATATCGCAGACTTCCTTGCGCGACGCCATCGCTTATGTGCCGCAAGAGCCTTTGCTTTTCCACCGATCATTGTTTGAAAATATTTCGTATGGCAATGAAGACGCGTCGGAAGCCGATGTCGTCAAAGCCGCCAAATTGGCGCACGCCGATGAATTCATAACCAAATTGCCGCACGGCTATCAGACTCTGGTGGGCGAACGCGGCATTAAGTTAAGCGGAGGGCAAAGGCAGCGCGTCGCCATTGCCCGCGCTTTGCTTAAAAAATCGCCGATATTGCTATTGGACGAAGCGACGAGTTCTCTGGATTCGGAATCGGAAAAATACATTCAGGAGAGTTTGCTGGAATTGATGAAAAATAAAACGGTATTGGTGATCGCGCATCGTCTCTCCACCATAAAACATTTGGACAGAATCATTGTCCTCAAAGAAGGGAAAATTATCCAAGACGGCGCTCATAATGATCTTATCAAACAACCAGGCCTTTACGCCGATTTATGGGGACACCAATCAGGGGAATTTTTAGCGGAGTAATGCGGCAAATTGAATTTCCGGCGGATTTTTGGTATAGTAAACAAAGGAAAATACTTGCGCGCGTAGGCTTGTCCCGTTTACGCCAATGATGCATAATCGCGGGGCGACGGGATTGCTTAAACAAAAATTATGGCGCATATTTTTCTCGACGAAAGCGGCGATCTGGGATTTAAAAAATCATCAAGCAAGTGGTTTATTTTTACGATTGCGATAATTTCTGATTCGCGTTCGCTTGAACGGGTGGTGAAAAAGATTTGGCGTCCGCTTAAGAAAAAGCAAAAACGAATCAGCGAGCTGCATGCCTATCACGCTGATGATATTACCCGCACGCGCATGTTGCAAAAAATAAACGAGCTTGACGATTTGAAAGTGCTTTGCGTAGTCCTTAATAAAGAGAAAGTGTACATTGATTTGCGAAATCAAAAAAATTATCTTTACAATTATACGGCTAATGTGCTGCTGGATCGTCTTCATTCAAGCGGCGCGATTAAAGATGATGAACCGATTCATCTATTCATTGATCGCAAAGACACCAAGAAAAAATTGCGCGAAAATTTTACCAGTTACTTGACCAGCGAGATGGCGAATCGCGGCCGAAAGCATTTTATTGTCGCTCTGCACACATCGCACGATAACAAATCTCTGCAAGCGGTGGATTTTATCTCCTGGGCGATATTCAGAAAATATGAGATGGGCGATTACGAATTTTATGAACTTATTAAAAATAGAATCACTGATGAGCGGCTCTTGTTTCCATAAAAAAAGAAGCCCCTCGCTTTGACGGGGCGCCATTCGGTACCCCAATGCGAGAGGTCTTACTCCTTAAGTCCATTATACCAAACGCTTGCCGCTTGTCAAGATCATACCCCTATTCGATAATCCGCTTGAATTTCAGGCGGATTTTTGGTATATTAAAAACAATAAAACCGCGCCGGTATTTGGTACTTGTTAATACTTTTGAAAAAAAATAACGCCAATAGAATTAATGATTTATGAAGTCACCAATCCTTAATTCCCCCTATATAGAACCCGCTTGTCACTTCAAAGCTGACGAACGCGGTCTAACCGAAGAAGTGCTGGATTATCGCCGCCCCAGCAGTTTTTATATTCCCGTTCCTCGCGCCAAAACGAAACAGAAAAAGATGGAATTTAATACTGCCGAGGGGGCTTTCGGCAGCGAATTGCAAAAAGAAAACGAATTTATTAACAAGATTCGCACAAAAATTAAACAATGGCGAGAAAGCGGTTATTCAGGAATTACGAAAACTTCTCGCGACTTGCTTTCTTATTGGCGTGACGACACCAGAGAAAATAAACTTTTCTTTTGTCAAATTGAAGCGCTCGAAACTCTCATTTACATTAACGAAGTTGCGGAAAAATCCGGTGAAAGTTGGATCATCAGTGAATTGAAAAAAGCATCTGCTGATGCTAATCCCGGTCTTTATCGTCTGGCCTTCAAAATGGCAACCGGTTCCGGAAAAACAGTTGTGATGGCCATGATCATTACTTACCACACATTAAACAAAATCCGTTATCCTCAAGATACTCGCTTTACTGATACCTTCGCTATTATCACGCCGGGCATTACCATCCGAGACAGACTAAATGTTCTCCTGCCAAACGATCCAAAGAATTATTATTTGCAAAGAGATGTTGTTTCTTATCAGGATTTTGATTTGTTACAGCAGGCGACGATTTTTATAACAAATTTTCATCAATTAGAACAAAGACAAAATCCCCGCTTTCAAGTTGGCGCGGTAATGAAGGCAGCCGGTCTATTAAAAGACGAAGCGGTGAAAGAAAGTCCGAGCGCTATGGTTAATCGCGCATTTAAAAGTATTTTAAATAAGCCGCGCGTTTTGGTAATAAACGATGAAGCGCATCATTGCTACCGCGAAAAACTAACTGACGAAAAACTTGCCGGTGATGACAGAAAAGAAGCTGATGAAAATAACAAAGCTGCGCGTGTATGGCTCTCTGGACTGGAGGCCTTATCAAAAAAAATGTCAGTCAATGCGGTAATTGATTTATCCGCAACGCCTTACTTCTTGCGCGGTTCCGGTTACCAAGAGGGCACTATGTTCCCTTGGACCATTTATGATTTCTCGTTACTGGACGCCTTGGAATGCGGTGTGGTTAAAATTCCACGCCTGCCGGTTGAGTCTGATACAATTTCTAAAGATGGTGTCCCGGAATTCCGCAATCTCTGGCTCCACGTTTCTGATGATCTTCCCAAAAAAGGGTTAAAAACGGGCGGTAAGGATTATTTATCCGCGAATGTACTCCCAAAAACGCTCCAAGAAGCGCTGGAATCTCTCTATGGCAATTACGAAAAGAAATATTACGCACGCTATTTGGATGAAAAAAAGAATAATCAAAATGTGATGCCGCCCGTGATGATTATTGTTTGCAACAACACGGCGGTTTCTGAATTGGTTTATCGCTGGATTGCCGGATTTGAACGGGAAACGCCAAGCGGAAAAATAATTATTGAAAAAGGTAATTTGGAAATTTTTAGAAATGAAGACGGTGTGCAATTTTTTGACAAACCCAATACTCTGATTATTGATAGTCGCCAATTGGAAAGCGGTGAGAAAATTGACGACAATTTTAAGAAAATATTTAAAGCCGAGATCAATGATTTTCACAAAGAGTATAGAAAGCGTTTTCCCGGCCGCGAAGAACCGACTGACGAGGAATTACTCCGAGAAGTGATGAATACAGTCGGCAAACCGGGAAAACTTGGAGAAAATATCAAATGCGTAGTTTCGGTTTCCATGCTGACGGAAGGTTGGGATGTGAATACTGTTACACACGTCCTGGGCGTACGCGCATTTTCTACCCAGCTTCTCTGTGAGCAGGTCGTTGGCCGCGCTTTGCGCCGCGTGGATTACAGCGTGGATGAATCTACTGGTCGATTATCCGAAGAATACGCTGAAGTGTATGGCGTGCCTTTTAGTTTCTTGAAAGTAAGTGGCGACACTGCGCCAAAGCCGCCAAAAGTAATTCACCGAGTCAACGCGTTGCCGGATCGAGAAAAATACGAGATTACCTATCCGCGCGTGGAGGGTTATCGTTATGAATTGAACGAAGCTAAACTCGCGGCAAAATTCAGCGAGGAATCAAAAACAATTATTGAAAACGAGCCGACTGAAGTTACGCTTGGCGGTGTGATTGGCGAGGAGACGCTGGAAACGCTGGAAAAAATCAAAGAGCGCCGAGAAGGCGAGGTAATTATGCGCCTATCAAAAGCTCTGCTCAAACGCTATTACACCGATGCCGAGGGTGCGGAAAAATACTGGCTTTTTCCACAATTGCAAAAGATCGCCGAGGAATATGTCAAGAAATACGTTATACTCAAAGACAGAATGGTTATTGGCTATCTTACAGTCGGGGAATATTTTTCAGGAGCGCTAACCAAAATTCAGCAAGCCATTATTTCGGAGAATTTAGAATATCAAAAAGACAAGCAGCTTCTGCCTATTCTTGCGCCGTACGACATGCTTGGTTCAACTCGCTATGTTGAATTTTTGACCACCAAACCAGTTCAGGAAACCGTAAAAAGTCACATCAACTATGTCGTTGCCGATACAGAGGAATGGGAACAGGGCGTTGCTAAAAAATTAGAGCAAATGCCCGAAGTTCTGGCCTATGTCAAAAATCAAAATATGGGCTTCACTATTCCGTACGAACATCAAGGCGTAGCTCACCACTACACGCCGGACTTCATCGCCGTTTTAGAGATGCCGGATAAAAGTACGCTAAATTTGTTGATAGAGGTAACTGGTAAAAAAGATGATAAGAAAAAAATGAAAGTTAAAACCGCCCGCGAACTTTGGGTGCCGGCTGTCAATAATTTTGGAAAGTACGGCAAATGGGCGATTTTGGAAGTGCAGGATATTCATGAAACACAAAATCTGATTCGCGCCGGTATGGAGCGAGGTTTTGATAATTTAGAATCCGCCAATTTATTAAACGAGAAATAATTATGAGAAGAAAAAAAATGACACAACCAACGATCGCCGCGCCGGTAAAATCATACAAACACGATGCCAAGCGCGTGCACATTCCAACTCAGGAAGAATCGGTCCAGCTTTCCACTCGCGAAAAACAGCCGGTGAAGAAAAAATACGATTATGATCCCTCGCTTGACCCCCAGCTTGTATGGGCGGGGAAGCACGAGCAGGGCGCCGAGTTTGCCGTACCGACGGTGCCGATTTATGTGCAGGAAAAAATTGCGCCGGAAGCCATCATAGCCCGACTCAAATCGGGAGCAAGCGATAATTCTCAAATGATGCTTTTTGGCGAAACGGCCGAACAGCAATTTGGCAAAGCGGTGGATTTCTACAAGCACGAGGATAACTGGCAAAACCGCATGATTTTGGGTGACTCGCTTTTGGTAATGAATAGCTTGCTGGAAAAAGAGGGCATGCGCGGCCGCGTGCAGACCATTTACATTGATCCGCCCTACGGCATCAAATTCGGTTCCAATTGGCAGGTGTCCACGCGCAAGCGCGATGTGAAGGATAATAAACTGGAGGATTTCATCCGCCAGCCGGAGCAAGTCAAAGCATTTCGTGATACTTGGGAATTAGGAATTCATTCCTATCTTTCCTATCTCCGCGACCGTCTTATCGCCGCTCGTGAACTGCTTACCGAGAGCGGAAGTTGTTTTGTGCAGATTTCAGATGAGAATGTTCACCATGTCAGGGAGTTAATGGACGAAGTTTTCGGATCTGACAACTCAGTTTCATTTATTTCGTTTCGTAAAGGCGTTGGTTTAAGCTCGGGTTATTTAACCGTACAGCATGATTTTTTATTGTGGTATGCAAAAGACAAAAGTAAGGTTAAGTTTCGTGAGTTATTTAAAAATAAGGAAGTTGGAGCTGAAACAAATTACACATGGGGGGACTTTCCAGATGGAGCCAGGAGAAGATTAACCGCCGAAGAATTGAATGATCTCGACGAGTTACCTGAAGGAACTAGATTATTCTATGCATCAGATTTATTATCTGGTGGTTCAACGACGAGTTGTATATATAATTTTGAATTTGAAGGTAAATTATTCAAGGCAAGGGATAGAAGTTGGCGAACAAATTATGATGGCATGATGCGTTTGATTAATAAAAAAAGACTCATTACCCCACCAGGAAGTAAGGCAATCTATTACATTAATTACTTTAATGATTTTCCAAGGCAGAGAATTGACAATGTTTGGAATGATGTTCGTAGCCCAATTGATAAGAGTTATGTCGTCGAGACAGCTACAACCGTAATTCAAAGATGTATTTTAATGACCACCGACCCAGGTGATATTGTGCTTGACCCGACTTGTGGTTCTGGCACGACTGCTTATGTTGCAGAGCAGTGGGGCAGACGCTGGATTACGATTGATACTTCGCGAGTTTCTTTGGCTCTGGCTCGTACGCGCCTGATGACCGCCAAGTTTCCGTATTACAAACTGAAAGATGAGAAAAGCGTAAGTTCCGGATTTGAATACAAAACTGTCCCGCATGTAACGCTCAAATCTATTACCAATGATGAGGAGCCGGGACAAGAGGTGCTGTATGATCAACCGACGGAAAATAAAAACATTGTTCGCGTAACCGGCCCCTTCACCGTAGAGTCGCTTTCGCCACATCGCGTTTCCGATGCGCAGGAAATGCTTTCTTCCGAACGATTTGTAGAAACGGTCGTTTCTAATCTCTTGAAATCCGGCGTGCAGACCGGCGACAAAGGCGCGCGAGTGGAATTTGTGAATTTGGATATTTTGCCAAGTGGCCCGGAAGTTCAAGCCATTGGTGAATATAAAACCGACGATGGTTTGAAAAAAGTCGCAGTTTCCATCGGTCCTGAATTTGGGAGTGTGGATGATGACTTCATCCGTGATGCGGCAACAGTCGCCAAGAAATTTGCCGACCTTTTAATCGTTGCCGCTACATCTTTTGAAGCATCGGCATTTTCCGAAGGAACGCAATCAAACGGCTTGCAAATAATGAAAGCAAAGATTAACCCGGATTTATCAATGGGCGACTTGCTCAAGAAAACCGGTTCGGGTAATTTATTCATTGCCTTTGGTGAACCGGATGTGAAAGTCAAAGAAACCAAAGATAGCGTCGTAGTGGAGATAAAAGGCGTGGATATTTACGATCCGGTGAAAAGTGAAATCCGCTCAAGCGGTTCCGGCGACCCTGAACACGAAATCGCCGCGTGGTTTATAGATACCAACTACAGCGGGGATGCGTTCTTTGTCCATCATGCCTACTTTCTCGGCGTGGACAAGCCATACGAAAAATTAAAGAAAGCATTGAAAGCCGACATCAACGAAAACGCATGGGAAGAACTCTACTCCACCATCTCCCGCCCATTCCCCAAACCCAAAACCGGCAAAATCGCCGTCAAAGTCATCAACCACTACGGCGATGAAGTGATGAAAATTATGCTAATATCGTAGTTCATGCCGAGAATTATCGCCAAGTCAATATTTGATCTAAGAGCTGTGTATTAATAATTCTGTCCATTGCATATTATATGGAAGAAAATATTTTAGAAGAGATAGAAAATTATATAGAAAGAATGATTAATTGCCTGAAATGCGGGGTTTCTGTTTTAGAACGGCGAGGATATGGTAATCAGAAAATCAATGATTTCAATTCGGGATATATTCAAATGAGCGGTATATTTATTCCATTAAAAAGCATTGATTATAGAATTCTTTACGATCATTATGAAATAATTCTATTAAAAAGTTTTATAAATCTTATTGAGAATACGCTCAAATATCAAAAATCTCCACTTATATCATTTACTTTTCGAACAATCCAAGAAATTGGCATCATGAAACTTGATGTATTTTTTGCGAATGAAGTATCACAAGACGAAAAGGACAGAATAAAACTATTTGCATTACTCACCGACTTTATTGCCATGGATGGTCCCGAATTTAACGAACAGTTTAGTAAGTTATATACACATGAAAATCATCGGCTCAGTTCAAGTGAACAACAGGTGTTTAATAATATCATTTCCACGCAGGATCAGGTCGTAGAAAAGAGATTAATAAAGAAAGCCAGAACAAACCTTGGTAATACATTCGAGAATTTTCACAAAAAGATTACACCGCACCCATTTCTTACTAAAGACCACTTAAAGATTCTCGGATCATGGTGGTCGCATCTCTTACATGGAAATCCTTTTCTGATCAATAATGCTTTTGATCCGAAAGCATCATGGAGAGATGAGTATAGATTTTACGCCGTCGCATTAATTTCCTGTTTAAGCGCAACTAGGCGAATAGTAAATTACTCCAAAGATCCAAGTCTAATTTCCAATTCTAATTCTATTGATAGCGAATTTAACTTACAATGGAATAAATTGATCGTATCGTGGAAAGAAATAGAGCGCTTACAAAAAAAATAAATCCAAAATCGCCGATGATTTTGCTGATTTTCCTGCAATGTTAAAATTCCAAAAACTGATTATCAGCCAATCTCTAATTCGCCACCGACGCGTCGGTTAAATTTTAAAAAGTTTATTGAAATTGCCGTTATTCCAACGATCGTTTCTACAGCGACACTTTTTAATAAATGTTTACGCTGTGATATTCCGACATTCTCAAGAATGTGAGAGTGATGTAAAATAAACTTATGACCCCATACAAACACACTCAAATTGGTTACCTGATGCTGGTTATCACGCTTGTCGTATTAGTGTTTTTCGCGTGGATTCAGATCGCGGCCAGAGCTGAAACTCCTTCGTATGACTCCGGCACCAATTTTGCCATTACCGCCATAATGGCACTCATTCTGTTTATTCTTGCATCGTTTTCAACGCTCACCGTCTTCATTGACGAACAATTTTTGAAAATTCGTTTTGGCTGGGGCATTTTCAGTAAAAAGTTTCCGATAAGCGAAATCGCGGCGGTCAGGAAAGTAAAAAATCATTGGTATTACGGCTGGGGTATCCGATTATGGTTCCGGCCATATATGTGGATTTTTAATGTCTCCGGCTTTGACGCGATTGAACTTACCATGAAAAATGGAAAAATCTATCGCATCGGCACCGACGAGCCGGAAAAGCTTGAGACCGCGATCAAACAGGTTATAGTCCGGATAGTATCCTAAAACGCTCGGGGAATTTTAAGAAAGGATAGTCTGTTGGACAAAATTAAATTTGCGGGCGAATTAAATAAAGCAGTGAATCAAGCCTTTGAAAAAATCGGTGTTTAAAAAGGCGTTTGTGGAAAATTATAGCTAAAACCGTGAAAATATGCAATTTTAGACTATTCTTCACGGTTATATTGACAAAATCGTGAAAAGGTGTATAATGATGGTATATGGCAAAAACACTTCAAGTCTTTAATAAAATAAATTCGCTCCGCGAAAGATATTATAAAGCGTCTGTAGGTAAAGATGCGCTTATTAAACTTATCGCGGAAGCGGAGGTGGCTGAGCAAGTTTATAATTCCAACGCCATTGAAAACAGTACGCTTACATTAGAGGAAACCGAAAAAATACTTTTGCAAATTGATTTGGATAGGTATATTTCCGAGCGAGAAATTTTTGAAGCCAAAAATTTGGCTCGGGTCGTTTCATATATTGATATAAGAGCCAAAGAACAAGAACTTTCCTTAGAAGTGATTTTGTCGCTGCATAAAATGCTGATTTCCAATATTCGCGATGAGATCGCGGGAAGATTCAGGAAAGATAGCGAATTTGTGCGGGTCGGCAGCCATATCGCGCCTAATCCAAAAGAAGTAGTTGATCGGCTGGAAAAAATGCTGGCTGAATATAACGCGGCCAGCCGCGAAAACATTATTAAGCGTATTGCAAAATTGCATTTGACTATTGAGTACATCCATCCGTTCTGCGATGGCAATGGACGCATAGGGAGAGTTATTAATAATTACGCGCTGATTCGCGAAGGGTTTGTCCCGATAAATATCAAATTTGTTGATCGAAAAAAATATTACGAGGCTTTTGGAGAGTTTGATATGAAAGGCGATACCTCGATTATGGAAGAAATAGTCGGACGGGCGCTGACTAATAGTTATCATAAGCGATTGGCGTATCTGGAGGGCAAAAAAATTATTACCCTGGCTGAATATGCCAAAGAAAATAAATTGTCGCATTCAAATTTAATCAACAAAGCTGCTCGACAAACCATTGAAGCTTTTTTGGAAAAGAATGTTTGGAAGATTGGCGCGGACAATGACAAAAAATAATATTTTATGAACGAATCGGAAGCTTGAGCCGAATATATTGACTCAAAGTCATGTTTAGCAACCCGAACCGTTTGAGAATATTCTTATATGCCACCAAAATACGATTTGGACAAAATTAAATACGCCACTAATGCGCCGACTTTTGAAAAGGAAAAAAAACAAACCAGAACATTATTTAATCTCTAATTTCCGCCTTCGTTAAAACTACGGCGGACAAGCGCGCCGTTTACATTATTTATTAAACTTCAATTATGACTGATTCGCAAAATAGACAATACAAAATTATGTACTTTGAAGACGATGCGTCTCATTCCGGTTTGTATGGAACAAAACTGAAGATTGAAGGTTTCGAAGTTGTGGTTTACGAAAGTCCCACCTTGGATCCGGTTGGCGCGGTCGTTAAAGTAAAGCCCGATTTGATAATGATGGATCTTATCATGCCCGTAATGGACGGATTCGATGCGATCAAGCTATTGAAAAAGGACGAGCGGACGAAGAATATTCCGATAATAATATTATCAAATCTCGGCCAGCGAGATGAAGTGGAAAAGGGGCTTGCTCTCGGAGCCGCCGACTATTTTGTTAAAATTCACTATATGCCGAGCGATCTGGTTGAAAAGGTAAAATACCATTTGAAGAACTCTAAGCATTAAAATTTCGCGGTTTACTGACAGCTATGCGCCGAAGAGTCTGCGCAAGCTGATTATTTTTTTAACTTCCTTTACTGTCATAATGTTTTCCATATATTGGACATGTTTCGCCAGCTTGAGTATTTTAATGAATTTCAAAGCTCTTATCAAAGGCAGTATTAAAACAATTAAATCAATGGCGTTTTCTTTTATAAATTGTTTTGTGGTGAGACCGTTGATCGCGTACCATTTCAAAGTCAATGTCAGCAAGATGACCGCCCAAACAATCCATGAATAAATCTCAAATACGGCATATAACGAACCGGGTAGCGGAACATATGTTTCCAGCATAAACATCGGAACGGTTATTACCGCGGCGGCCGAGATTTTCTTATCATATTTTTCAATATATTTTTCAATTTTCTTTTTCATATTTTTGTTTTTATTTTAATATATCAGTATAGCATATTTTTACAATATTGTCAAATATGGTATAATGATTTTGCAATATACAGCTTATGCCCCGCAGTGAAACTTTGACTTTCACCGTATGGGGGGAAGCTAAATTTTAAGCCAAAGATTATTAAAATATTAACCGTAAAAAGAATAAGATTTATTAGAAATTAATTGTCAAAGTTCTACTGCGGGGTATGCCATCCGACCTAAAAAAACCAAGAATAGTCAATAAAGAACAAGTGAAATTCCCCGAAGTGGAAGATATTTTTCATGCTCCTGAATCGGCGGAAACTGCCGAAATCGGCAAAGCCGGAGAATCCGAGGGCGTTCCTCAAGCCGCTGAAGCCGCACCGTCAATTTCCGCCGCTGAAGCATTGCCGCAAGCGGTGGTGGCTGTTTTGCCAGTTCAAAAAAGCCCGCTCCTTTTGGAGATTGAATCCATAATGGAGGAAAATCTGCGTGAAATTTACCAAAATATGCCGGATGAATTAAAGCTTAGATTCAATTCCGAGGGTGAAAAAACCGCCGGCGAAATAAAGAATCTGATGCAGTCGCTCAAAGCCACAACCAAAAAACTGATTGAAATGCTGAAAAAATGGCTTTTGATTATTCCCGGGATCAATAAATTCTTTCTGGAACAGGAAGCTAAAATCAAAGCCGATAAAATAATGGCTATTCAATTGTCTAAATTCCAAAAACAATGATTTCATTTTCCGATAATTTTCCATTGGTTGCGGCATTGATCTTGACCCCGTTTTTGATCGCAATTTTAATTTACAGCTTGCGCTTTTATTTGCGTTTGGCCACTCGGCACGACAAGGCATTGAAGAAAAAAGTTTTTCTCGTATCTTTGCCGCGCTGGACAGCGACCGATCAATCGACCAGGGATACTATGACCAAAGAAGAATTGGCAAGCGAGATTGCGAAAATGGAAAATGTTTTCGCGCAAATAGGCGGACTCTGGCCCGAACGGGGAATTAAAACATTTTTTTCCGGCCGGGGAGATGATCTTTCTTTTGAATTGGTGGCGGATAAAAATCAAATATCTTTTTATGTGGCAGTCCCGCCGAAGCTTAATGATTTTATTGAGAGGCATTTGCACGCCCAATATCCGCATGCCCTCATTGAAGAGGCGGGCGATTATAATATTTTCACGCCGGCCGGAATCGTGCTGGGCACGGAATTGATTTTAAGCAAGCCCCAGATATTTCCGATTCTGACTTACCGGAAATTGGACGGCGATCCGCTCTCCGCTCTCACCCAATCACTTAGCAAATTGGAAGAGCCCAATGGCGCGGCCATTCAGATTTTAGTGCGCACCGCTCCTCCGGGCTGGCATAATTTGAGCAAGCGCGTAGCCCAGCAAATGCACCAGGGGAAAAAATTACAAGAAGCCCTTAGGCTCGCGTCCGGAAACTTCGTCGTACAGATTTTAAATATATTTTTTCCTCCCGGACAGACTAAAAAAAATGACGATAAATTAAATCAAGCGGAAAAAACATACATACTGACGCCAATGGAACAGGAAGTGGTCAAGGTGATTGAAGAAAAAAACAGCAAGGCGGGTATGGAAGTCAATATCAGAATCATCGCTTCTTGCGACACGATTGCCAAAACCAAAGAAGCATTGGCCACGATTGTGGACAGCTTCGCGCCGTTTTCCCAATACGAATACGGCAATGGCTTTGGCCAGAAAAAAAGAAGGCAAGATTGGCTGATCAGAGATTTTATATACAGAGTTTTCAATCGCCGCCGATCTTTTGTTCTAAACACTGAAGAATTATCATCCATATTTCATCTGCCGCATTACGCCATTGAAACGCCTAACATAAATTGGCTTTTGGCTAAGAAGTTTTCATCGCCTCCCAATCTTCCTCAAGAAGGGATCGTGCTCGGGGAAAACAGTTATCGCGGAGCCACCTCGGTCATACGGCTTAAACCAAAGGACCGCCAGCGCCATATGTATATTATCGGCTCCACCGGTGTCGGAAAATCCGTGCTTCTTTCCAATATGGCGATTCAGGACATACGAAACGGGCACGGCATCGCGGTAATTGATCCGCACGGCAGTCTGGTGGACGATATTATAGAAAATATACCGAAAGAGCGCGCCGAAGATGTTGTCTATTTTGACCCATCCGATCTGGAGCGGCCGGTGGGCCTCAATATGCTGGAAGCGAATACTCCCAATGAAATGGATTTCGCGTCCCAGGAAATGATCTCAATATTTTACAAGCTGGTGAGCGATCCGGCGATGATCGGTCCGATGTTTGAGCACAATATGCGCAATGCCATGCTCACGCTTATGTCGGACAAAGAGTATCCGGGGACGATTGCCGAGGTGCCGCGCATTTTTACGGATCCGGCTTTTCAAAAATACAAATTGACGAAAGTGGCAGATCCGATGGTGCGCGCTTTTTGGGAAAAAGAAATGGCCAAAACTTCCGATTTTCACAAATCGGAAATGCTCGGGTATCTGATTTCAAAAGTCGGGCGATTCGTGGAAAATGAAATGATGCGCAATATCATCGGCCAGCCCAAATCGGGATTCAATCTACGCGAAATAATGGATTCTAAAAAAATTCTTTTGGTCAATCTTTCCAAGGGCAAAGTCGGCGAAATGAATTCAAATCTTTTGGGCTTGATTATAGTTTCAAAATTGCAAATGGCCGCTCTCGCCCGGGCCGATATGCCGGAGGAAAAGAGACTGGACTTTTTTCTGTACATCGATGAATTTCAAAATTTCATCACAGACAGTATTGCGGTAATTCTCGCCGAAGCGAGAAAATACCGCTTGAATCTGATTATGGCGCACCAATATATCGGCCAGTTGTCGCAAAACAACGATACGCGCGTGCGCGACGCGATTTTCGGCAATGTGGGTACGATCGCGGCTTTCCGCGTCGGTGTGGACGATACCGAACTTTTAGAAAAACAATTCGCTCCGGAAATTTCCGCCTACGATCTTTTGAATATTGACCGATATAATGCTTATATCCGCATCTTGATTGACAATGCTCCGACCAAACCGTTTAATATGGCAACCCTTGCGCCCCCCAAGGGAAATAAAGAAATCGCTTCGGTCATTAAAGAGCTTTCCCGTTTGAAATACGGCCGCGATCGGGCGGAAGTAAACGCCGAAATTTTGGAACGATCAAAATTGGCTGAAAATAGCCGCCCGGAAACCACCATGCAAGAGAGGCCCGGTTTATAGTTTAAGCAAATAATTAATGTTTCAAGCCGTTTATAATCCATTGGCCATCCCGTATGCTTTGACCGCGATATTTTGCGGAATATTGAGTCTTTGGCTTTTTTCGCGCGAAAATAAAAGCGCGGCAATTTGGAGATTTGCCGTCTTGGAATCGTTTTTTGCGGTGATTGCCGCGTCTTTGGTTTTTACAATCGCAATCACTAATCGGGAATTGCAAAATAGCGCTTTCGATCTGGCGGTAATCGCGGCGGCGCTCGTTCCGTCTATTTTCCTCTCGTCAATTTATTATTTTATTTACGGAGATAAAATAAAATATAGGCGCGTAATTTTGGTTTTGGGATATATTGCCGCTTCTGCGGCTGTGGTACTTCATTTCTCCGGTTTTTTAAATCACCGAATCGGATTGTTTATATATTCCGGCATTATCTCGATTGCGATTATTGAAGCGATAGTCAATATCGCAATGGCGGAGCCGGGAATATTTTTGGAAAAATTAAAAGCGGCATTATTGGCTTATTTAATCGCCTTGAGCGGAATAATACTGTATTTTTCCGCGCCAGCCGGAAATGATGTCAAAAAGTCAATATTTTTTTTCACCGCGATAATTTTGTTTTCGATTTTTCAATTATACGCGTTGAAAAGAAAAAGGGTAGCCGAAGTAAATGATATTTTAAAAAAGATAATGGCGTGGATCGCGACTACGGCGATAGTCTTCGTTTTTCTGTATTTTAATTTGGCGCTTTTTCGGCCGCTCATAATTTACGATGATTTCCGCTCTACCGGCTTCGCCTTTTCAGTTTTATTTTTTTTGGCTTGGCTGGTATTTATTTTATCATTTAGAAAAATTGACCGAATCTTGCGCCATCAGGTTTTCGAACAGGAAGATTTGCTCAAAAGGTTCCGGCGGGAATTGATTACCTTGCGCAATCAGAGCGAACTTTTTGACCGAATTGAACAGATATTTTTTGATTGCTTGGGCGTTGAAAGCGTTGATTTTTACCAAATTACGGCAGAGCCGGCTCCTCGCTTGAGTCCGGCGGTTCGCGTCGGCGCCAGATCGGCATATTCCATACCCCTGCCTGATTCCGGTTTTTTCAATAATATTTCCAAGAAAAAAAAGATATTCGCGATTGATGATTACAATATTTCAAATCCGAGATCCCCGGAGGACGCGAAGCTGAAAGAAATAATGCTAAAGATAAAAGCCAGTCTGCTAATTTTGCTCAAAGTTCGCAATGAAGCGGTTATCGCCATTGCTTTGGGCAATCGCAAGGGCCGCCGGGCATACGCCCGCAATTCAATAAAAATCATAGAAGAGCTATTGGCGTCAATCACGGCGGCGTATTCCAACGCGCGGCTTTACGAGGAATCAAAAAAATGGTCAAAACAGCTTGAGCATTTGGTGAGCGAGCGGACTGCCGAGCTCGAGAAAATGAATAAAGAATATTCAGCCGAACGCGATGAATTGGAGCGGCTTAATAAAGTGGCGCGCGGCCGCGAGTCCAGGCTCAATGAATTAAAGAAAAAGTTGGAACAAACTCAAATTCGCCAGTCTTGACAAATTGGATAAAATTTGATAGGCTGATTAGCTAGTTAATAGCGTAACTTATGCCGCCAATTGTCAGACTTTATAAAAAATCTATCGTAATCGATTTGTTCTTAATGATTATTTTGGGAACGGGCGGATTTGTTTTTCGCGGAGAGCTGCGTAATTTGCTTGATTTTGAAAAAATAGCGGAACAAGCGAGCCTCCCAAAAGAAACAGCTATAGATGAAACGCAATATCAAGAAGAAGTAATTAGCGAAGAGACGAATACCAATAGTGAGATCGCGGCGGATGATTCTTCTGAAGACTCCGAGCAAGAAGTTTTGGGAGCGGCCACGCAAAAAAAGCCTCTGCCCGCCGAGATCAACTTAAAAGTCCCGTTTACGCCCCAGGCGCCGCATGCCAATTGGGAATTGCCGTACGGGGAAGCGTGCGAGGAGGCATCGGTTTTGATGGTTCATTATTATTTTGAGAAAAAAACATTCACCAAAGAATCGGCCGACAAGGAAATTAAAAAATTGGTTGATTTTCAAAATAAAAAATACGGATTTTACAAAGATTCCACGGCTGATGAGACCGCGCGATTTATTAAGGATTATTGGAAATACAAAAAAGTGCGCGTTTTACCTGCCACAATAGACGCGATCAAGCAGGAATTGGCCGCCGGACGGCCCGTAATCATACCGGCCGCCGGTCGCCTCTTGGGCAATCCGAATTTCCGACGGCCCGGGCCTTTGTACCACATGCTGGTGGTGAAAGGCTATACTAAAGACGGAAAATTCATCACCAATGATCCGGGCACGCGCCGGGGCGCCAATTATATTTATGATCAGAAAGTTTTAATGAACGCGATTCACGATTGGAACGGCGGAGATGTCAATAACGGAAAAAAAGTGATAATAGTCGTTGATAAAAACAAATGATTCAGCGCAATTTTTTCGTTCTTTTAAAAAGCAAAATACCCAGGCTCGTGATTTTAAAAACGCTTCCGGCGAAAAAACCCCAAGCTAGGGCGGACAGCCCAAGAGTGGGCGCGTAGGTCCAACCGACGGCAATGGCTATTCCAAAGCCAAGCAGGCTGAAAATTACAGGCATCAGCGTATCCTGAAGAGCGTAAAATGATCGGGCCAAAAGATGGCTGATGCTTTCGGTGGGCACACTTAGAGCGAATATGCTCAATACGGAGGCGGTCGTAAAAATGGCGCGATCGTCAAATTTTCCGCTGCCCAAAAATATCTTAACGATTATCACGCTGAAAAAGAAAAGAATAATCCCGGACGGTACGGTAAATAAAAGAGTTTTCTTAGCACTCTCCCAAAAATGAGAGACAAATTCACAGTGATCGGCTCGCGACGCGGCTTGCGAAAGAATGGGAAATGAGGCGGTGGCAAAAGCGATGCCGAAAAGAGAGACCGGCACGCTCATAAAATTTCTGGCAAAGGAAAGCATTGTGATGCTGCCGACAGCTAAAGTTGAAGCAATCGCGGTAAACGCCCAGAAAATAAGCTGCTCGGCCGGATGGCCGAACATTTTCGGTATCATTAATACGACAATTCTTCGGAAATTGTAATCGCGCCAATTTAGAATCGGCGCGTATTTCAGTTTCAATGGCCGCATCCCCAAAAGCCTTATTCCTAAATGAAGCAAAGCACCGGCCAAAGTCCCGAAAACCACTCCGTAAATTCCATGCGACCGGCTAAACATCAAGACTCCGACAATGATTCCAAGATTATAAAAAACCGGAGAAAGTCCGTACGCAAAATAGCTTTTTTGACTCACCAGAATAGCGCCCAAAGTGTTGCTGATTGAAAAAATGATAGGTGATAATAAAAGAAGACGGGTGAGATTTATTAGAAGAATCTGCTCATGCGGCGCAAATCCCGGAGCAATGATTTTTGAAAGCGCCGGCATAAAAATCGCGGCCAATGTCCCGATTATGATCACCGCGATAATTCCGGCATTCAAAACCGTATTGGCCAATTTTTCCGCTTCATCTTTTCCTTTTTTGTGCCAAATGTCCGTAAAAATCGGAATAAACGCGGCTTGCAAGGCGCCGGCCACCAAAATATTCAAAAGAAGGTCGGGGATTATGAACGCGGCATTGTAGGCGTCCAGCTCCGCTCCCGCGCCAAAATTATGCGCGAACAAACGATCGCGCACCAGACCCAGTCCATAACTTAAAAAAGCGGTCACTGACAATATGGCCGCCCCATGCGAAAAACGATGGTTATGCTGATTCAACCATTTAAACATCCGGTTAAGTATAGTAAATTATACGAAAAAATCAAATTGAGCGTACGGTGAAGAATGTGCTATAATTGGCGCAATGTTTGAAATTTGCAATTCTGGCCGGTTTATGGTAAATTATTTCCAATGATTAACATTAATTACCTTGAAATTCCAAAATTGGTTTCAAGGATATTTTAAATTATCAAGTATTATATGACAGATCAAAATTTTCTTACCAAAGAAGGGTTGGAGAAATTAAAAAATGAATTGGATGAATTGCGCACGGTGAAGCGCAAAGAGATCGCAGAAAGAGTCCAGCAAGCCAAAGAATTCGGCGATTTGTCGGAAAACGCCGAATACAGCGAAGCGAAGAATGAGCAGTCATTCATTGAAGGGCGCATTTTGGAAATTGAGAATATTTTGAAAAATGTCACGATTTTTAAAGAAGGTACAAAATCCGATACGGTGCGGGTGGGATCAACCGTCACCGTTTCCGGCAATGGCGGAAAAAAATCATATACGATTGTCGGATCAAATGAAGCCAATCCGGCCGAAAGCCGAATTTCCAATCAGTCTCCTTTAGGGCAAGGATTTTTAAATAAACGGGTCGGAGATGCGGTTGAGGTGACGACTCCCAAAGGAAAGATCAATTACAGCATTGAAAACATATCATAACAAAACTAAACGCGCGAAATGTCTACGAAACAGCCTAAATCAGAATCAATGGAATATGCGACCGAATATGAAGTTCGGCTGAAAAAACGCGAGCAAATTTTAGCCAAAGGAAAGCAGCCGTATCCGGCCGAGACCAAAAGAAATGAGACAATAAAAGATTGTCTTAAAAATTTTGACGCTTGGGAAAAGGATCAAAAAGAGGTGGTAATAGCCGGACGAATCAGAAGTATTCGCGGGCATGGCGGTTTGTCGTTTATCGGATTGGAAGATGAGACGGGTCTTATTCAGATAGTGCTTAAAAAAGATCATATTGGCGAGGAATCATATAATGATTTTTTTGAATTTATTGATGCAGGCGATTTTATTGAAACTGTCGGCTCTTTTTTTATAACGAAAAGAGGCGAAAAATCAATTGACGCTAAAATTTGGCGGTTGATCAGCAAGACGCTGCGTCCGATGCCCGAGAAATGGCACGGATTGAAAGACATTGAGGAGAGATTGCGTTATCGTTATTTGGATTTGCTTTCAAATTCACAAGAGAGAGAAATATTTTTTAAAAAAGCGCGATTTTGGAAAGCGGTGCGCGGATATCTCTCGGATAACGGTTTTCTGGAAGTGGAAACTCCAGTCTTGGAAATGATTCCGGGCGGAGCTGATGCCGAGCCTTTTGCCACGCACCACAACGCACTGGATATTGATCTTTACTTGCGCATTTCGCTGGAGCTTCCTTTGAAAAGATTAATTGTCGGAGGATTTGAAAAAGTTTTTGAGATTGGACGGATTTTCAGAAATGAAGGAATTGACCGCGAACATTTGCAAGACTACACGCAAATGGAATTTTATTGGGCTTACGCCGATTATAAAATCTTAATGCCGTTTGTGCGGGAGCTTTATCAAGCTGCCATTAGAGACGCACTTGGAGATTTAAAACATAATTGGAGCGATCAGATCATTGATTGGTCGGGCGATTGGCCGATTGTGGAATATTTTGAAATATTCAAAGAAAAAACCGGTCTGGATTTGAAGATTGCTTCTGAAAAAGATCTGATAGCTTTGGCGAAAAAAGAAGGACTTGAGCCCGAAAAGCATCCCGGAAAGGGGAGAGTGACGGATTTGATTTTTAAAAAAATGGTGCGGCCGAATTTTATCCAACCGGCATTTTTGATCAATCCGCCGGTAGAAATTGAGCCATTGGCAAAAAGAATGGAAGACGATCCCGATCGCGTGGAGCGATTCCAGGTGATGGCGTGCGGTACGGAATTGGGTAAAGGATTTTCCGAATTAAACGATCCGGTGGATCAGCGCGGACGGTTTGAAGAGCAGATGAAATTGCGCGAAATTGGAGACGCGGAAGCCCAGCGAATGGACGAGGATTTTGTGCGAGCGCTGGAACACGGAATGCCGCCGACCGGAGGTTTCGGAGTTTCGGAACGGCTTTTTTCAATAATTATGAATCGCCCTATTCGGGAAACAATATTTTTTCCATTGATGAGGCCAAAAACATGAAACATGAATCTTAAATCTTGAAACATGAAGCATGATTAAATTATATGATTGATATAAAATATATTCGGGATAATAAAGAATCAGTGATGGACGGTTTGCGCAAGAAAAAGTGCCAGATTGATATTGGAAAATTGATTGATTTGGATGAAAAGCGGCGGGAGCTGATTCAAAGAAGCGAGCATTTGAAAGCGGAACAAAATGAGGCGTCTAAAAAAATCGCCAAATTATCCGGCGCGGAAAAGAAAGATGAGATTGAAAAAATGTCGGCCTTGAAAGAAAAATTATCGGTAATGGAAGATGATTTGTCCGGCATCCAAGAAGAAATCAGCGAGCTGACGCGCCTCGTTCCCAATTTGCCGCAAGACGATGTGCCGGAAGGAAAGGACGAAAAAGACAATGTGGTTTTGCGAGAAGTCGGAGATAAAACAAAGTTTGGCTTTACGCCAAAAGATTACTTAACCATCGCGCAAAATTTGGATATTATTGATGTGGAACGGGCAGGTATTGTGTCCGGCAGCCGCTTCGGGTATCTAAAAAATGAAGCGGCGCTTCTGGAATTCGCTCTAACGCAATTGGCGTTTTCAGTACTATTGCCGCAAGGTTTTAAGCCAATAGTACCGCCCGTGATGATTAAAAAAGAAATGATGCAAGGGATGGGATATGCGGATACGCCGGAAGACGAGGAAGAAAGATATTATTTCGAAAAAGACAAATTGTATCTGGTCGGCACTTCGGAGCAATCGGTGGGCCCCATGCATTCGGGAGAGATTTTGAGCGAACAGGATCTGCCTGTCCGCTACGCCGCTTTTTCGTCCTGTTTTCGCCGCGAGGCCGGATCTTACGGCAAGGACAACAAAGGTATTTTGCGCGTGCATCAATTTGACAAAGTGGAGATGTTTTCATTTTGCCGGCCGGACGATTCGCACGACGAACACGCCCTGTTTTTAAAGATGGAAGAAAAATTGATGCAGTCGCTGAAAATTCCTTACAGAGTCGCGCAATTATGTACTGGCGATTTGAGCCGACCGTCCGCCACGACAATCGATATAGAAGCGTGGCTTCCCGGGCAAAACGAAGGAAAAGGACTTTATCGCGAAGTAAGCTCAACATCCAATACCACGGATTTTCAGTCCAGGAGATTGAATGTAAAATACCGCGACGCAAGCGGCAAAACAAATTTTGTCCATAATGTCAATGGCACGGGCGTAGTCATCGGCCGGATGATTATCGCGATTATTGAAAATTACCAAACGGCCGAAGGTTTTGTGAATATTCCGGAAGTCCTAAAACCGTGGATGCATGGAATAGAAATAATCAAGCGATAGTTATGCAGTTATTGCGCACGCAAAATATCGGTCTTTCGCTAATCAAGGAAATGGAACTTCGGGGATCAAAAATCCCCGGAGTTGTTTCTTTGGCCCAAGGCATACCGTCTTTTGAAACCAACGAACATATTAAAAAAGCGGTCATTGAGGCGCTTTCGCTGCACAATATCGGCAAATATTCATTGAGTCCCGGTCTTCTTGAATTGCGGGAAATGATTGAAGAAACTTTGAGAAAAGACGGAATTTCTTATGATCATAACAATGAGATTATCGTAACGGCCGGATCCATTGAAGGATTGACCGCGACACTGCTGACGATTCTGGAAAAAAGCGACGAAGTGATAATTCCCAATCCGTCTTACGCCGCTTATGCCGAAGCGGTGCGTGTGGCGCACGGTGCGCCGATCTTCGTTGATTTGCATAAAAATGACAATTGGTCGCTTTCCATGGATGCTTTGGAGAAAGTGAAAAGCGCCAAAACCAAAGCCGTGATTATCTGCCAACCCAATAATCCCACGGGCCATATTTATCCGGAAAATACAATTCGCGAATTGGCCGAGTGGGCGAAAAATAATAATTGTTTTTTAATTTTTGACGAAGTTTACAAAGATTTTAATTATACGGCCAAGACGATTTTTCGTTTGGCCAAAGACTCCAAATACCGCGGCAATATTGTTTATCTGCATAGTTTTTCCAAAGCTTTTTCAATGACCGGCTGGCGGGTGGGATACATTCTGGCTTGCAAAGAATTGGCAAGAGAAATTTTAAAAATTCACGATTCTCTGGTCACTTGCGCGCCGGTGATTTCCCAATATGCCGCAATGGCCGCCCTGCGCTACCAAAAAGAATTGATAGATGATATTATGATTCAATACCGCAAGCGGCGGGAAATCGCCTTAGAGCATTTTAATAAATTAAGCGATTTTTTTGAAAGCACTGCGCCGGACAGCGGATATTTCTTCTTTCCCAAGATTCTTTTTAAAAATTCCGGATCAAAAAAAACGGCAATTGAAATATTAGAAAAAGCGAAAATCAATATTGTCCCGGGGATCGCTTTCGGTCCGGCCGGAGAGGGGTATTTGCGCTTTTGCTTCGGCCGATCGGAAGAGGATCTCAATGAAGCGTTTACCAGATTAAAAAATTATTTTCACGATTCATTATGCCCAGTAGTGAAACTTTGACTTACAAAAAAACAGCAAGCAATCTGTTTAATTGTTTTAAATTATTGATATTGATTCCATGTTGTTATATATAAAAGCATCATTAAAATTAAAACGAAACTTTGATTTGTTAAAACTGTCAAAGTTCTACTACTGGGTATGAAGTTGATATTTCAAATATATCTGAAATTTTTGGCCAAAATTATTCTTAAAAAATTCAGGCCGAAGATAATCGCGGTTTGCGGATCAACTAACAAATCGACCGCCGTCGCGGCGATGGCGCGCGTTTTATCGCCGCAAATGGAGGCGGCCGCCAGTCCAAAAAATTACAACGCGGAAATCGGGATTCCTCTAAGCATTTTGCGGATAGTGCCGGAAGGAGCTTCTAAAATAGAGCGCTGGTCAAGCATTGCGCTTCGCGCTTTGCAGCAGGTATTCAGCCTGAAAACATATCCTAAAATAATTTTATTGGAATACGGAATGCATGCGCCGATGGACGCGGAAATGGTTTTAAGCATCGCAACTCCGGATATTTGCATTCTTACCAATCTTACGCCATCAATTCTTTCGCATACGGACAAAAGCGAACAATATAATGAGACTTTTTCGTATTTCCTGCGCCGATTGCCAAAAAATACCATTCTTATCACTAATTCCGATGATCCGCATTTGGAGGAAATGGCGAAATTTTTTCCGGATAAGGTTTCGCGCTACGGGCAAAATCCGCCAAGTGATTGGAAATTGTCGGAAATTACGGATACGGACTCGGGACAAGAATTCAGCATCGCGCGAAATGACGAAATTTTTCAGGTAAAAATAAAAGAATTCGGCTTGCATCACGCCTATATTGCGGCGGCGGCTTTCGCTTTGTCATCGGAGCTCAAGCTTGATCTTAAAAAAATTCAGCAGGAATTTTGCAAATAGTTAAAGCGTATTGGAATGCCCCGCAGTGAAACTTTGACTTCATCGCGCGGGCAATAAAAGATAAATAACGAAATAAAATCACTGGGAAGGAGTTTTATTTATTAAGATTAAAAATATTGAAAAATAATTGTCAAAGTTCTACTGCGGGGTATGCGCCGATATTCGCACAATTTATCGCATAAGAGGCCAAGGCGAAACATTAAGCCTTTTTTTATCGCGTTCATTTTCGCCGCCTTTTTATTACTCGGTGCGGCTGTTTATGGTGTCGCTCAATTAAAAATAACCTCAATAGAAGTAATCGACGCTCAATTTATTGATCCGGAAGCCGTGAAAGAAATAGTCAAGGAAGAGTCAGCCAAGGGATTATTCAAGTCAAATATTTTATTATTGCAAAAAAAAAGGATTGAGGAGGCCGTTAAAAAAAGCTTTGTGGTTGAGTCATTGGATTTCAACCGCCGCTGGCCCGGCACTTTGCGCCTGACCGTCAAAGAATTGGCGCCCGCGGCTTTTTGGGCGACCTCGGGCCAATCCTACGAGCCGATTGAAGAATCCGAGGGGGAAATCAGGGCAGTGAGCGGCCAAATCGCCGATTTGTCCAAGCTTTTCTTTATAGACAAGCGAGGCATAATTCTCCATGAATGGCAAAAGCCGGTTATTGAGGAGGCCGAGGAAGAAACCGCCGATTGGCCGCTATTGGACCAGCCAAAGCTTTTAGCCGATAAAATACATCAAAATTTGCCGTTGATTGTCGATACGGAAGGAAAAGAAGCCCGGGCCGGAATTCAAGTCCTGGCCGATTACGGCTTGTCCGATATTGAAAAATTCAATAAAAATTTCACCAAAGAACGATTTGCATTTGAGGTGAAGTATTTTTCTTTCCCGTCGCCGCTTGCTCCTAAAGAGCTCCGCGCCATGACTGACAAGAATTTTTGGATTATCTTGAATCGCGACACTGATTGGGATCAGATTGCCAGAAATCTAAGCGAGGCGATAGCCAAGAAGAAAATAACAGATCTGAACAAACTGTCTTACATTGATTTACGCTTGAGCGATCGGATGTTTTTTAAATAGCGCTTATAAATATTCCCTGATCTTTTCCACTATTTCTTTAGGCGTAAAATTCGCTTTTATCAGATAGTCGTTGGCGCCCAGTTTCAAACATCGCTCAATTTCGTCCTTTTGCCCCAAATTGCTTACTACGATTACCGGAATATCTTTGGTGTCCGGCTGTTTTTTTATTTTTTCCAATACCTCAAAACCGTCCGTGTCCGGCAATACCAAATCCAGAATGATGACTGCGGGTATTTTCGCTTTGATTTTTTCCAGCGCTTCGCTGCCATTGACGGCCGTATCAAAGGGGAGTTTCTCCTGTTCAATTTTATGCAAAAGCAGATTGCGGAGAAAATAGTCATCCTCCACCACTAATATATAATTGGATTTTTGCTCGGTCATATATTTGCATTATTTAAGTTAATGATGAATGTTTGATTGGCAAATTGATGTAAAATACCGTCCCCTTATCTTCTTCGGAAAAAAATCTCACATTGCCGCCGTGCATTTCCACGATATTTTTAACAATGTAAAGTCCAAGTCCCGATCCCATTGTTTCTTTGCGCACCGCGTTTTTGCTTCTGAAAAATTTGCTGAAAATCTTATTTTGTTCGCCTGTCGGAATGCCAATGCCAGAATCTTTGATCCTTATTTCAATATTCCGATTGGCCGTTTCTATCTCCGCCGCGATAATGCTTTCCGCCGGAGAATATTTTATCGCATTATCAATTATATTTTCCAAAGCCAAGCGGATTTTATTGGCGTCAACTTCAATGTCCGGCAAAATGCCGCGCGTGATTATTTTCAATTCTATCTTTTTTTCATCCAATTTCGGTTTATACGCATCAGCTATTTCTTGCAGTATTTTATCAATTTTTACGGGTATTATTTTCAGACTGAAACGGCCTTCTTCAATTCTGGCCACATCAAGCAGATCCGAAACGAGCTTAATCATATTTTCCACGACGCTGCTGCCATCGCCCAGCACTTTATCCTGGTCTTGATTAAGCGTCCCAAAGTCTCGGTCTAAAAGCATGCGAAAAGTCCATTTGACGATTGACAGGGGGGTGCGGAGCTGGTGCGCGGCAATGGCGATGAATTCTGATTTGGCGCGATCCACTTCTTTATAGATTCGCATATCTTTCGCCACGAACACTATGCCCATTATTTTTCCTTTTTTGTCCTGCATGGCCGCGGCGGAAATTGAAACCGGGATCTTTTTTCCATTTTTGGATACGCAATTTATCGCCACATCTTTGGAAAATCCAAATTTGAATAATTCCACGAATTTTTTGTTTTCAACCAGAGGCCGCACTTCCGGCTCAAAAATTTTTTCAACCGATTGGCTCAAAAGTTCGTCTGTTTGGTATTCCAAAAGATCCAGCGCCGCCTGATTGGCTTTAATTATCTTAAACGACGGATCAACCGCAATCAGGCAATCGCCCATAGAACGGATGATCATTTCGGGAAATTCTTTTTCGCGGACCAAATTATCGGCCATTTGATTGAAAGAGCGCGCCAGGACGCCCACCTCGTCGTTTGACGATACTTCAGCCCGCTTATTCAGATCGCCTTTGCTTATTTTTTGCGCGGCTTGAGTAAGCGATTCAATCGGTTTGGTCAATCGGCCAGAGAAATACAAGCCGATGAAAATTACCAAAAGAATGGCAAAAAGAATGATCAAACTTAAATTTTGCTCCAGTTCAAAAATCGGCTGAAGGGCCTCGTTCTGGTCTTTTTCCACCAAAATCACCCAACCGCGGTCTTTGACGCACATTGACGCGCCAATCACATTTTTATTTTGATAATTGGAATAGATGCCGGCGTATTTTTCGCTTTTTATCAGACAATTATTGACTGGAGCAGTATCCACGATTATTTTTTCAAAAGCGGATGGATTATTTTCCGATCCGAGGATTGAAGGATGGACAAAAATTCTTTTTTGTCCATCCACCACATAAACTTCAACATTTTCATCCTCATTAGCCGCGTTCGCGCCTAAAACATAGTCGGTCTGAAAGTCTCCGGATAATATTTTTTGAAGCTTTTCCATCCGGAAAAAGATAACTAAAACGCCCAGCGTCTCGCCGCTGGTTTTATCGGTTAAATAAGCGGCGGCCAAAAGCCGTCTTTCGTTCGCCGTTTGAAAATGCTTTCTTCCCGGATCAACCTCGGCGATGTACATTCGGAGCAGCCCTTGCTTGAAATATTCGTCATCCGCTTCATTGTCTCCGATTTCCGTATCGTCTGTTGAGGAAACAATCGTGCCGTCTTTATCAATTATAAAAATACCGACAATGTTTTCGTCCAATGATTTTTTATTATAAATCAAATGGCGATTCAAAGCATTGGCCGTATCGGGCGAACGAGAGACAATGATTTCTCGCAGACTGTCCCGAATAAAACCATCCGAAGAAAAATCCTTGGTTCGCGATTCCACGGCGTCCAAATAAGCGAATACTTGGCCTTGCTTTGACGAAGCCAGCGCCTGCAAATCGTCAAAAATCTGTTTTTCCAAAGCGTTTTTTGATTGGTAAAAAACCAAAAAGCCGGTGATCACCAAAGGGATCACCGACAAAAGAATCATAAATGCGATCAATTTTGTGCCGATTTTGACATAAAGAGGCAGCTCTCCCAAAGCGGTCTCCAATCCTTCTTGTTTGCGAACCGCTTTTAAGCCAATAAGTATGACAATGAATGAGGCGGAAAATACTGCGTGAAAATACCACCAAACAATATTCCATTCTTCGTAGAAAATCGGGATAATCGCAGCGTTTAAAAAAATAGAAAAGGCGATAATCAAATACGCCAATAAAGTATTTTTTTTCTCCCGGTATTTGACTATGAGAAATAATAAAGTAATAAATGTCAGAATACCGGTGAGGATTATGAATAAATCAACCACGCTGTATAAAAATTCCGCCGCTTGAGGAAATATTATTAAAGAGGCGAATCCCGCCCACAAAAAAGCCGCCAGACAGCCAAAAATAAAAATTCGGCGGTTGTAAATCTTCAATTTCCAAGCGTTCCAAGGAAAGATTAGAAGAAAAAGCGTTAAGGAGCCGAGGAATAATCCGTAATGCTCGGTAATGTCGAAAATCTCTTCGTTGAAAATATAAAAATCAGGCACGGAAATTCCGTGCAGAAGAAATGCAAACCCAAAAACATAGAACGCTAGAGCGATAAAAAATATTCTTGCGTCTTTGCGTTTTTCATAAGCGCGATACGCCGTCAAACAAGAATAAAACGCAAAAATTGCAATAAGCGCCAGAGCCGCCGTATGAACGCCGTGGCTGTGAAAAGAAATATTACCGATTCCCGATTGGCGCAAGAATACAAACCCTAAAAATGGTACAATAAAGGAAATAAATGCGATAGCAACTATTTTAGTTGTCTCTTTTTTCATATTGATATAATTATACTAAATAAGCCCTAAAAAGCAAAATTTCGTCTTACACGCTGATTTACACGATTTGCCTATCATTTGCGTCTGTGGTAAAATATAATCAATAAAAAAATATATGTCTACAGCGCAAAAATCGCTTGGAAGGGGACTGGGATCTCTTTTGGGCGTTAAAACAAATTCAGGGCAGCTGATCAAACAGGCCTATCCGGAAGTACCGGGAAACGGCGCTTTGATTATTCCAATTGACAAAATCAGGCGAAATCCTTATCAGCCGCGCGAAACATTTGATCCGGAAAAATTGGAAGAACTGGCCGATTCAATCCGCGTGCACGGAATCATTGAGCCATTAGTTGCGTCAAAAGACGGTGACGGATCTTATGAATTGATTTCAGGAGAAAGGCGTTTGCGCGCGGCCAAAAGAGCCGGTCTGACGGAAGTGCCGGTCGTATTAAAAGAACTGGGCCGCCGAGACAAATTGGAAGTAGCGATAATTGAAAATGTCCAGCGAGAAGATTTAAACCCGATTGAGCGAGCCAAGTCATACCAGAGATTGATTGATGAATTCCGCTACGGACAGGAAGATGTCGCCAAAAGAGTGGGCAAATCGCGCGAATCAGTCGCTAATAGTTTGCGGCTTCTAAAATTGCCGGAAAAAATTCAAGAATATATCCGCACCGGAAAACTCTCCGAGGGCCATGGGAAGATTTTGCTCGGAATTGCCGAGCCAAATAAACAACTTGAATACGCCGAGATTATTTTGCGCGATCGACTAACTGTTCGGCAATTGTCCGATTCCGTGTCGCCGGCGCGAAAGAATAATCAGCTTAAGAAAATTTATAAAAACCCAAATCTGGCAATTCATGAAGATAGGTTGCGATCAGCGCTTGGGACAAAAGTTGAGATAAACGGCACCGAGATAAAAGGAAAAATCGGTATTGAATACTATTCAGCGGAAGATTTGCATGAAATCGTCAAGCAAATTACTAATAATTAATTTCTAATACTTAATCAATTTATGCGCATCATTGTTTCCGGAGGAGGGACCGGAGGGCATATCACTCCGCTTTACGCCGTAATCCAAGAATTGCGCGATGATAATTCGCGCGTTGAAATTCTTTGGATCGGATCAAAAAGCGGACCGGAAAGGGATTTTGCTCAAAGGCATAATATTCCGTTTGAACACATCGCAACCGGAAAATTTCGCCGCTATACGCCAAACGGCTTAGATTTTGGCGGAGATCCGGCGTCAATCGGACAAAATCTTGTTGATCTGTTCAAGGTGCCAATTGGTATCATCCAGGCTTACTTCAGGATTGCGGATTTCATGCCTGATGTGATTTTTTCCAAAGGCGGGTATGTGAGTCTGCCGGTAGTTATTGCCGGAAAACTTCTGGGAATCCCCACGATTATTCACGAGTCTGATGTTATCCCGGGCTTAGCTAATCGCATCGCCAGCCGCTTTGCCGCCAGCGTTTTAGTCGGATTTACCGAAGCAAAGAAATATTTTCCTATAATAAAAGAAGGGATTCATTTTTCCGGAAATCCGGTCAGAACCGAAATATTAAACGCCAATCGGGAGGAGGCCCTTGCCGTTTTTAAACTCCAGTCAGCTAAACCGGTAATTTTTGTAACCGGCGGATCTTCGGGAGCGTCTCGTCTTAATCAGGTGGTGATGGGGACCATTGAATCAATCCTTGAGATTGCCCAAGTGATCCATCTTACCGGCGAGCGGGATTGGGTAAAAATTGCGCCGCACGCCATTCGCTTGGAGCGCTTGGGCTATCGCGCTTACCCGAACTTGACCGATAATATGGCCGGCGCTCTGGCTATCGCCGATTTAGTATTGACTCGCGCCGGGGCCAATAGCTTATCCGAATTCGCAATGCTTGGAAAACCGATGATTATCGTGCCGCTCTTAAGCGGAGCTGGCGGCCATCAGGAAGCTAATGCAAAAGTCTTTGCAAAACACGGAGCCGCCATTGTAATCAACGAAGAGAAATTTGACGGAGAAATTTTGCTCCGCCAAATTAAAGAATTGATAAATAATAAGGAAAAGAAAGCGGAGCTTTCAAAAAACGCGAAAAATCTAGCGCATCCCAATGCCACGGCGGCGATTGCGCAGGAAATTACGCGCTTAGCCTCTCATCGTTCCAATGCACAACTTAAAACATCTTCACACCGCGCGTAATGCGCATTTAATCGGAATCGGAGGGATTGGCCTAAGCGCCTTGGCTCGCTGGCTTTTAGCTTTGGGGAAAAATGTTTCAGGCTGCGACGCCATTGCATCAAAAATAACCCGGGCATTAATCAAAGAATCAATTTCCGTAGACTTTGGACACAATCCGGAACACATCAGAAAATTCAAGCCTGATATAATCATCGCATCCCCGGCTGTGCCGGAAGACAATCCGGAAATTCTGGAAGCCAAAAAAATGGGTGTTCCCGTGTTAAATTATCCTGAAGCGCTTGGCTTGCTTTCCAACTCTCTGGTCACCACCGCGATTTGCGGCACTAACGGCAAAAGCACGACGACGGCGCTCGTTGGGCTGGCTCTTATCAAAGGCGGAATTGATCCGACGATTCTGGTCGGGAGCATTGTTAAAGAAATCAGCGGCAATTTCCGCAAAGGCGATTCAAATGTTGCCGTAATTGAAGCGTGCGAATATAAGCGCGCCTTTCACCATTATACTCCGCAAAATATCATTATCACCAATATTGAGGCAGAGCATCTGGATTATTTCAAATCGCTTGAAGATATTGTATCGGCTTTTGAAGAATTCGCCTTGCAAATCAAGCCGGACGGTATAATAATCGCCAACGGCGATGATTTGAATGTCAAAAAAGTTTTAGACAATGTTGCGGCAAAACGGCCGGATATCAAGATTATCCGCTTCGGCAAAGGAAACGGTTGCGATATTAAATTTTCCAATGTTAAAGTAAAGAAAGAGAAAACTTATTTTGATATTGTTTCTTTCGAAAATGAAGCAAAGACTTTTTGCCTGCAAATTCCGGGCGAATTCAATGTGTATAATGCGGCGGCAGTTTTGACGGCTGCGAAAGTTTACGATGTTTCTTTTGAAAAATCCTCGGATGTTTTAAGTGATTTTGGCGGCATTTGGCGCCGGTTTGAGAGAGTAGGGGAATATCGGGGAGCGCTTATAATTTCCGATTACGCGCATCATCCGACTGCGGTGGAAAAAACCATACAGGCGGCCCGTTCCATTTTTCCCAAGCGGCGCATTGTAGCCGTATTTCAACCCCATCAGCATAATCGCACGCGAATGTTTTTTGACGACTTTGTAAAGTGCTTTGATGAAGCGGATGTCATTATTTTATTGGAAATTTACAAAGTTTTGGGAAGAATCAGCGAGGAAGATAAAAAAATAAGCTCAAATGATTTAGTAAGCGCTATGAAAGATCGCGATGGCGAAAAAGGAGTATCTCGGGAAATTTTATTTGCCCTCGATCTGCACGAGGCTGAATTTTTAGTAAAAAAGCATACACAAAAAAACGACTGCGTATTGATTATGGGGGCAGGAGATATAGGCGAACTGCCGGAAAGAATCGTATTAAAAAAATAATTTTAAACAAGCGAAAATTACTTAATTTATGGCTAGTCTTAGCCATTTTTTAGTTTGCACTCTTGACAAGATTATCAATCTGCGCTATACTAATACATTAAATTGTTCATTTATAACAAATTTTCAACAGCCTGTTTTCAGTAAAATGGGGGGATAAAGAAAGGGATAAAGCAAACGGCGGAGCAATCTTCTGTCTGTCTTTTGAACTTTCCTGCTTGATACGATTCGCGTTTACGCGGATGAAATCAGCCGTCCCGAGGAGGGACCCCTCCAGTTTATTGGAGTCAGGCTTTTTTAAAAACAACTAACAAAGGGGGGATAAATAATGAAAATTGCAAAATTTGCTGCGTGCTTAATAGTAGTGGGTGTTTTATTTGGGTGCGTGACAGCCGCAAATGAAGATACATTAAAACGTATTGCAAGCGGAGAGGGAAAAGTTTTAGCAACATTACACTTTTATGATGGGGGCGCGTACTCTTTGGGCGTATTTGCAATATGTGATAATTCAGATTTTGTAACCGGAATGAAAATAACTTATCGTTTTGACGGGACAGTTCTAATCGATAAGACCCCATTATTTATATCTTCAACTGGGCGTGTCAAATGCAGTCGTCGTTAATGTAGAAATAATCAACTCTCCAGGGAGAAAATATCTTATAATTTAAGATGGATTTTCTCCCTCTTTTTTTATTTAAAAATTTCTGGTACAATGTAAATATTAATCTTAAATTACAATTTATGAATGCCGTTAAATTTTTTATTGAATTTTTAAAGGATCCGCAGATTGGGGCGCTTACCCCCAGCTCAAAATATTTTGTCCGAGATGTGATAAAGAGGATGCCGCTGGATAGTGCGGAGACGGTGGTGGAATATGGGGCCGGAGAAGGTGTCGTGACGCGCGGAATGCTTAAAAAAATGCCGGAAGGCTCAAAATTAATTGCCATTGACACCAATCCGGAACTGGTCAAAAGTTTAAAGAAAATTAATGATTCAAGACTTGAAATTTTTCATGGGAAAGTGCAGGAATTTATCATTAAGAGAAAAGAAAAATCAGTTGATTGCGCCATTTCGGGGATTCCTTTTACTTATTTGGCGCCCAAGGAAAAAGAGTATATTTTGGCGCATACGGCAAAAATACTGAAGCCAGACGGAGTTTTCGTAGTTTATCAATTCAATCCTTTGATCGGAAAATTCTTAAAAAAATATTTCAAAGTCGCCAAAGAAGAATTGGTTCTTAGCAATTGGCCGCTTTATACCATATTCACTTGTCGGCCGAGATAGGAAAACTCTATGTCTCAATATGTTCTCCGGCGCGAAAACGAGCCGGCTAATTTTAAAATTGACTACAAAAAGGAACTAAACCTGGAACAGCTGGAAGTTGTGTTGAATGGGGATGGGCCGTGTTTGGTTTTGGCCGGAGCCGGATCGGGAAAAACCCGCACCATCGTTTATCGAGTGGCTTATCTTTTGGAAAAGGGTGTCAGGCCTGAGGAAATTCTTCTCGTAACTTTTACCAACAAAGCGGCGCGGGAAATGCTGGATAGAATCACTCAAGTTTTTGGCGCATATCCTAAGGGCGTTTGGGGCGGCACCTTTCATCATATTGCTCACATACTTTTGCGAAAATACGCGCGGGCCATCGGCTATGAGCCGAATTTTACAATTCTTGACCAAGAAGACGCTCTATCGCTCTTAAAAATAGTTTTAAAAGATTTGTATCAAAATCCTCCCAAAGGCCGATTCCCGTCCGCTTCGGTACTCCACTCAATAATCAGTCTGGCGCGCAATACCCGTATGCCGGTAAACAATCTCTTGGAAATGTATTATCCTAATTTTTTACCGATCCAAGGCGATATTTCCCGGATTGCAGCGGCCTTTGCTCAAAAGAAAAAACAAAGCAATTTAGTTGATTTTGACGATCTTTTAGAGCTTTTACGCCTGCTTCTTGACACGAAACCGGAGGTGCGGGAAAATCTTTCACGGATGTTCAAATATATTTTGGTTGACGAATATCAAGACACCAACCGCTTGCAGGCTGATATTGTGACGCGCTTGTCCGGCCATCATGGAAATATATTAGTAGTGGGCGATGACGCGCAAAGCATTTATTCATTCCGCGGCGCGGAGATTCAGAATATTTTGCAATTTCCAAAATTTTTTCCAAAAACTAAAACTTTTAAAATTGAAACGAATTATCGTTCATCCCCGGAGATTTTAGCGTTAGCCAATCAAATTATTTCCAATAATTCGCGCCAATATCCCAAGAATTTAAAAAGCGTCAAAAAATCGCAGGATTTGCCGTGGTTAGCCTCCCTTTCAACTTCTGATGAAGAAGCGGAATTTATTGTCCAACGGATTTTGGAATTGCGCGCCGAAGGCATGCCGTTTTCCGAAATGGCCGTTCTTTTTCGCGCCTCGCACCATTCGCAAGTGCTGGAATTTGAATTGACCAGGCGGGAAATCGCGTACGAATATCGCGGCGGGGTGAGATTTTTTGAACGCGCGCACATCAAGGATGTTTTGGCGCATCTTAAAGTCATTGAAAACATAAAAGACGAAATTTCTTGGCATCGCATCTTGCTGCATCAAGAGGGAATCGGCGAAGCGGGCGCTAAAAAAATTACCGCTGAAATTTTAAAACACGCGAATCTGCCGGAAGTAATATCCGCTCAAATTCTAAGCGATAAAAAAAGCGGCCGCGCTTTTGAGGGCTGGCAAAAATTGAAGCAGACTTTGCAAAAATTAATCGCAAAAGATCATAATCCTCGCGAGTTGATTAATGCCGTTATTACCGGCGATTATCGCGAATATTTGGAAAACGAATTTCCAAACGCCGGTGAACGATTGGCCGATTTGGAGACTTTGGCCGAATTTGCCGGCCGATACGAAAAACTGCAGTCATTTTTGGCGGAAATTACTTTGCAGGAGTCATTTTCCGTTGATCGCGGCGATGAAGAAGAGGCTGAAGATAAATTGGTCTTAAGCACAATTCATCAGGCCAAGGGATTGGAGTGGGAGGCGGTCTTTATTATAAATATGGCGACGGACGCTTTTCCGCACCCAAGAGCGATAAAAGAAGGAGAAATTGAAGAAGAAAGGCGGCTTTTTTATGTAGCGGCCACGCGCGCCAAATCAAAGCTTTATCTTACTTATTCAATATCCGGCGGAAGCGCTATGGCGGGCTTTGCTCATCTAAAATCTCCATCCCAATTTCTGCTTGAAATTCCAAAGGATTTCTACGAATCAATTGATGTCGTGGCGGAAAATAATTTTGACGCACTTTAGCTGTAGTTGGCAAAAATTTTGGAATACGCCGAGTTATGCTCAATTTATCCACCCATTATCCACTTTTACGGTATTGACAGATTGATTTTGAAAGATCTATAATTGAATCATAAGAAATAAAAACCAACCGTAAAATTTTGTTTATTGATAACAATACAAATATAGGGTTGGTTATTTTATTTACAAGCGATGCGGCAGTATTCCGCTCTCGGAATGAGAAATAAATTTCTTAAAGCATTCCTTACAATCGTGTAAGCATATTCGGGACATCTCTTCGCCGGCCGAGGCTCGCGAAGGATCCCGCAAATCTATTGAGCCTTTTGGGAATGGCTGATAGAAACGATTTTCTTAGGGATTTGAGTGATGCAGAGCGCCGATCAATCGGATAAATATCCACTGATCAGAGCTCCGTGCGGAGAGCGGAATATCGCAGTATCGCAATTTAAAACACCCTCGCCAAAGGCGAGGGTGTTTTTATTTATTCAAAAGAAATGAATAAAATTAGCGGCGAAAATTTTGCCGTCTTTCGCGATTGCATTCGCGGCAATAAACCGGTTGATCGGTTTTCGGTTCAAACGGAAGCTCGGTAATGCCGGTTTGGCAATTAGCGCACTTCAATCCTAGCGAAGACACATCAAATGCTTGTCGCGGTCCGCCAAAATTTTGATTTTGTCGGAAATTGTTGCGCTGCGGTTTGTCTGCATTGCGCGAACGATTACAGTCGCGGCAATAAACAGGACGATCGCTTTTGGGTTCAAACGGAAGTTCATTGATTTTGGTTCCGCAGCTCGCGCATTGGATTCCCAAAGATGAAACATCAAACATTTGACGCCCGGCGCCTTGATCTTGATAGCCCATAGTTTTTAGCGTATAGTCAAAGATTTTTTAATAACGA
>Ga0209541_10001609_pt1 | contig 44450 bp, 43 predicted proteins | sample RifCSPlowO2_01_FD_184027 | JGI IMG/M metagenome (GOLD analysis project Ga0209541, IMG submission 184027) | Groundwater microbial communities from Rifle, Colorado - Rifle CSP2_plank lowO2_0.1 (SPAdes) (version 2) | ecosystem: Environmental > Aquatic > Deep subsurface > Groundwater | place...
TGAAGTTGTAACTTCTCTTGATTGGAAAGAGGATGATGAAGTTGTAACTTCTCTTGATTCAAAGGATATAAAACGTTACTTTTCTAGAACGAGAATAGATGTGCATTGGGCTGTAAATTTTGTATATAAAGGGGAAAATATCCCTAGTTTAAAAGAACTATTAGATAAAAAAAATATAGAAGATGTTAGAATTGTTGTAGAGAAAGAAACTGTTCATTATGAGGATTATATATTTATACATGATAATTACTTTTTTGAGGCAATTGATAAATACGGAGAAATAATCAAGGAAAATTTATATTTTATGCGAATATGGTGTCATAAAGATTTTCCAACAAGAGAAGAAGATAGAAAGGCTGGTTTAAAAAAAGGGTTAGGAAGTCGTCTATGCTTAATAAGAGAAATTAATGGATTAGATCTCAGAGGAAGAAGAGTAGATGTACACAGATCAAAAGGACCCCTTAATTATGTTAGTGAAATTTTTGATATAGATGATAGTTTTTATACATTTGGTACTGAAAAAAGTGAGTCTACAATCTGGGTTCCACACCAATTTCCTAGTTTAGAACAAGCATTGGGAATAAAGATTGTACCTGGAGGGTATCTATTACTTTAATTTTAATTTAAGTTAATTTTATATACAATTTTATTTCTAAAAATATTGGGTCCGTGGTCTAGTGGTTATGATCGCGCCCTTACAAGGCGCTGGCCGTCGGTTCAAATCCGACCGGACCCATTTGCGCCAGTAGTATAGTGGTCTAGTATGGGGCCTTGCCAAGGCTTCGACCAGGGACTAAACATCTCAATGATGTTAGCTGGATTTCAAATCCCTGCTGGCGCACCACTTCTATAAATACTCTTTACGCATTATGTTAGACACAAGTATAAATCAAAACAGAGTAACTGAAGATGATATTTATATGTTTAAAAAAAAGATTTGAAAGTATAGAGCAAAATCTAGAAAAATTGTATACCTAATTCCAAAATAATCTAGTTGGAGCTTCTTCAAAAGATACCTAAATTTTTCGTTTTGGCTTCAGAATATAAAAATATAAATACATTAAACAATTTTTAATAAAATTATAATTAATAGGAGAGTTGTATAATAAAAAATATTCAAGATACTTGGACAGAAGAAGAAAAGAATCTATTAGGTAAACTGGATAAGCCTTATAAGATCCAAGTATACATAGATGACCTTGGTTATGATTCAAAGCCTGAAAATAGATCACCACGTTGGGTAATGAAAGAAGGGCTTGCAAACTGTTTTGAGGGTGCTCTTTTTGCAGCGGTATGTTTTCAGAATATTGGTTTTAAACCCTTGATTGTTGATCTAAGAGCTGTAAATGATGATGACCATGTGATTGCAGTTTATAGAATAGATAGATGTTGGGGTGCCGTTGCAAAATCAAATTTTACAACATTACAATTTAGGGAGCCAGTTTATAGGACATTAAGAGAATTGGTAATGTCTTATTTTGATTTTTATTTTAATATAAATGGCGAAAAAACATTGCGTGAATATTCAATTCCACTTAATATGTTAAAATTTAATGAAAGAAACTGGATGACAACTGAGGAAGACCTTGAATATATTGGGAATCATTTGAATAGAACAAGGCATTTTAGATTAATAGATAATCAAATGGAAAGAATGTTATCAATAACAAGCAAAAAATTACTTAGTGCTGGTTTAATTGGTTCAAATTCAGAAGGATTATATCATCCAAAAGAATAAGATTTAAAATAAACTTAAACTACCAGTCACAGAAATCAAACCAGTATGACTTAAAATATCAACCTCAACATAACACTTTTCAAAACTTCTAGAACAAATATTATTAAAACAATTCATTTGGCCTAAAGCTTGACCACATTTAACATCATCTAAATAATTTTTAATAGAATTATAATTAATTATTGCTGAATTATAACTCATTTCAGTAATACATTGTGGATTAAAATAAGAGTTAGCTCCTACACCCAATAAATAGCTAGCCAAAGAATACCTTAAATCACCATCATTACAACTTCCCCTTCCAATTTGTGCAAATGCTAAATAATACTTATTCTTTTCAGTACTATCTTCATGTGCTATTAATTGCTTCATAACTTGATCTGCAGGCCTATATTTTAATGAAGGAGACCACCAATTAACCATTATAAAACTCTCATCTGTACCACCATCAGTAACATCCAATAAAGCATTCCAAACATCTTTTCCAGTATTTCCAAAATTATAATAAGTATCATCAACTGTAACAGCCTCAGCAAGATTTGGAGTTAATGTATAATAATTTAATTGATTATTTACATAATCTAAGAATTCTAAAACAGCAACCTGATATTCTCTCAAATCCCTATAACCCTGCAATTGTTCAGTTGGACCAATATAATTTCCTTGTGGTTGCAAACTCAAAACATCCATCCATAATCCATCAAATCTATTTGCTCTTAATTCATCTAAAACCTTTGTTGCATAAAACTCTTGCCATCCAGAATTACCATAATCCATCATATAACAATTATGTGTTCCACCATCATAATTATCCTTAACAAACCCTCCAGTTGTAGTCTTCATAAACCAATCACTCTGAGCATCATTAAAACCAGTTATAGACTCATGAACAGTTGAAGGATTATCACATAAAAATGAAGTTTTGTATAATAAAACCTTTAAATCTGGATTAACTTGTTTCATTGCATCAATATATTTACCATCCACATTCTGAGTTACAATAGTGTCATATCTAATAGCCAATTCTTGAGCAGCCTTAATATCTGAAATACCAGAATAAACATGAGTATACATCTTAATCTCACTTGAATCTTCTACACCAGATATCATAACAGTGCTAATTATATTAGAATAAATTTTAATGTCATCCATATAACCATTAAAAACCTCTTCAGAAGGTGAGCTTAAATACAAATCATTACTATAATCATTATCAAATTGAACATTCCCCCTTATACTTAAATTCTTTTGGCTACCATTAATATAGATCTTAACTGCCCCTTTATTATATTCTACTGTAATTCTTTGCCATCTATTAAAACTTAAAGAATCATCGGTAATATATCCCCCCCAGGTTTTACCAGAAACAAACATTAACTTATTATCTGAAGTAATTCTAATATCATAACCCCCTATATAAGATGTAGATTTAGAAACCAACATCATAGTCCTATCAAAATCCAATGGTTTAATATAAAAATCCCAAACATATATCCCATTTTTATCAAAACCCAAAGTATCACTATTTTGAACCATAATCGTACTATCTCCCTCACTAAACCAATATCCCTTTCTTAATCCATCATTAACCAAATGAACATTAAACAATTCACCACTATTACTAAATATAGATGAATCCCTTGCATAATCACCCATTTCATCCATTGTATAATTTAAAACTATTAACTCTTCACTTTTTACAGAACTAACAAAAACTGCTCCAAATAAAATAAGCATTATGCATACTACAATCAATTTAGAAGAAATCATAATTACTTAAATATCTAACAACTTTTTAAGAATATATTGCCTAGAAAAATAGTTTTAAAAAATAAATAAAAAATTAAAAACATAAAGAATTACTAATCCTTGTCAAACCATTACCATCATCATCACTAGGTGTTACAGCGCAAGTATAACAACCGCCTCTCAATTCATCACCACTTAATCTATCATTCATTCCTTGAGTAAAAATCCCTATCTGATCAACTCCTAATGGTTTATTATATATTTTTAAATTATCTATATAACCACTAAAATACTCATCACCTTGAACACTTAGACCAACATTACTAGAAAAATCACTTATAAAACTTAAAGAACCTGAACTAACTAAATCCTGTTCAATTCCATTAATATATATCCTAACTAAACCATTACTATAACTAACAAGAACTGAATTCCAATTATTTATCTCTAAATTGCCACTGCTTGTATAACTACCCCAACCAACAGGATTCACAAATCTAATTCTATTATCTTCATCTAATCTTATCTCATAACCTTGTACACCAGCAACTTCTTTGCTAATTAATTTTTGTACTCTGCCACCAGCAGTAGGCAACACCCAAAAACTCCATGCATAAATCTTAGAACCATCGAAACCTAATGAATTTGTATTAGTAATTGTTGCATAATCTTGACTACTATCAAATATTAATGCCCCAGAACCATCATAACTATCTGTTAATCCCCATCTAACACCTAAACTTCTACTCCCATGATTAAGATAACTTGAATAGTCCCTTAACAAAAGCCTTAAAGCCCTTTCAAACTGCATATTAATAACAGATTCAGAAACACCCTCTCTTCTAAAATCATATATATGATAAATACTATCCCCATCTATATCAAAATCTCCCTGAGGAACACAAACTAAATCTCCATTTTCCTGTCTTAAAACAGGTATTCCTGTCTGAGGAGAATAATCTGCCCAAACAAAATTAGAAAATAAAACTAACATAAAAAACATTATTATTTTTTTCATATACAACACCTCCATTTAGTATAGAAATAAAAAATTATTATTTAAAATCAATTAAAAAGAAAAATAGATAAAAAAATATCTAAACTATAACAATACCATTACTAGTCATAGTATTACTGTCTAAAAACCAATCATTAGCTGTTACTGCACAAGTCCATGTTCCTGCTGATAATTCATTACTAACCAAATTTTTATAGTTCATTCCATAATTATCTAATATCTCTGCATTACTCAACACTCTATCATAGATTCTTACACTATCTAACATGGCATGTAAAACCTCTTCACTGGCAGCACTCATTCTTAAATCATTTATATTATCTATTCTAAATGTAGAGGCATAGCCATTCCATATAACACTAAAATCAGTTAATACCTGTTCAACACCATTGATATAGACTTTTACAGTATTATTATCAAAAGTTACTACAACATGATACCATTGACCCTCATTTAAAACTGCTGATGCAATTAAATAATTAGTGTAATCGTGTGCTGAAACAAATTCAATTCTATTTTCACTACTTAGCCTTATATCATAACCACCAACATGCGAAGCTTGTTTACTAATTATTTTTTGATCTCTATTCAACTCAGCAGGTAAAATCCAAAATTCCCAACTATATTGTCTTGCTGGATCAAAGACTAATGAAGCTGAATTTGGCACTACTATTTCAGCATCTCTAGCATTAAAATAATATGCTCCAGAACCATCAGGCCCATCAGTAGGATAATAACCAACATTATTAACTACTCCATTATTTCCATATGTAGAATAATCTTTAGCACTATTTCCAAAAGGCATATTTAAAACAGCCAAGGATTGTCCATTCTTTCTAAAATCATAGATGTGATAGATATCATTCGATTCCAAATCTGAATCTCCTTTTGGATTACATTGTAAACCAATTCCTTGCACTAACTCAGGAATTCCTGTACTTGGTGCAGTATTTGCTGCATAAACTATACCACACATCAAAACTACCAATATTAAAGAAATATATTTTTTCATAATTACTTCCTCCTAGATATATTTATTTATCACTAAAGGAATACACTATATTAAAGCTTTTCTATTGGGAAAAATAAAAATTGAAAGATAAATACTAAAAAAAACATAATAAAAAGAACTCAAAAAACTTTATATACAACATCAGCCGAAGAGTTATAACACAAAAAGAGGAGGATGATCATGGCAATAGACTCTTTTAGTTACTTAAGGGGGGAACTATTATTTGATTCGCAAGGAGATGACAGAAAAGAGGATCTATCATCAGATGACCCTTATGAAGATTTTAACGAAGATCCATATGATAAAGATCCTGACATGAGCACTGAAGAAGAAGATACTGAAGAAGACTATTAATTTTTTCCTTCTTCTTTTTACATAATTCTTAAATATTTAATTATAAAATAAATCCAATATGGGTTATTATTTTAACACGTTAATTGCCCTTTTTATAATAAGTATAATTTCATTAATTGGTATAATAAGTATATTTATCAAAAAAAATATATTAAAAAAAGGATTATTCTTTTTAATTGCGTTTTCTATAGGAACCCTATTAGGAAATGCATTCTTTCATCTAATTCCAGAATCCATAAAATATATATCTCAATTTACAACATATTTAATTGTCATCTTTGGAATACTATTTTTTTTTATTTTAGAAAAAATTATATGCTGGAGACATTGTCATATTGAAATCTCAAAAAAACACCATCACCAAATAGGATATATGCCTTTTATAGGCGATTCAATTCATAACTTAATAGATGGAGCAATAATTGCTAGCTCATTCTTAATATCTAATCCTTTAGGTATAGTAACCACTATTGCAGTAATTCTACATGAAATTCCCCAAGAAATTGGTGATTTTAGTATAATGCTATATGCTGGCTTCGAAAAAACAAAAGCTATATTTCTTAATTTCTTATCTGCATTATTTGCCTTTTTAGGCGCAATAATTATCCTATATTTAAAAATAAATTTTTATTATCTACTTCCATTCGCAGCTGGAGGTTTTATTTATATTGCATCTTCTGACTTAATCCCTGAATTACACAAACAAACAAAGATAACAAAAACAATTACCCAAATTATAGGTATTTTATTTGGAATATTAATTATGATCTTTTTATTATATACTCTAGATTAATAAAGCTTAAAGAATCTTACTTTCAAAACTAAAAAAATGGTTTTATGGAGATTTTTATTTAAAGAAAAATTAAGTATTAGTGAATTTACAAAACAAATAGGGAATGGAAGAAGAAAATTTGAAAAGTGTTACATAACTAGAAATAATAGTCACCAAATAAAGAGCTATCCATCTACAGAAATAAAAAAAGAAGATCCAATTAGATTATATGAATGCTCGTTTCAAAATGTAGAATTAAATGAATTATACATCCCATACATACAAGGTGAAAGAAATGTATTTTATCAGGTATCTTTTAATAACACTATTCTTACAGAAGCTCACTTAGATCATAGTCAAATTATAGATTGTCAATTTGAAGCTACTGACCTTACTGACAGTTATATCCTTCACTCAAGAATCTATTGCTGTAAAATAAGAGATACAGATTTTGAAAACACAAGTTTAATAGATACTTTATTTGAAAACACTGATTTAGACAATGTAAATTTAACCCTAGCAACCCTTTGTAGAACCAGCTTTAAAAGGTGTAGACTAAATAGGGTAATTCTTTTAGAAGCAAAAGGACTAGACTTAACTAGAGATCTAGAAACAAGTACCTTAACAGGGATAGAAGTATCACAAAGAGAATTAGAAATTCTCAAAAAAACACAACCACAAAAATATAAAATAATTCCAGATAATTAAATTTAATAATACTAAAAAATATATTATCCTATGAAATTAATCCTATTTTTAAACAGATTTGATAAAGATAAAGAAACAATAAAAAATAAATTATCAAAATTAAACTCCAAAATAATCACTCAAGAAAAAGAAAACTTAATTCTAGAATCAAACGAGATTAATCAGTTATTAAACTTACAAGAAACATCTAAAATATTTAAAATAATAACAGATTGGAAAACATTAAAATTCAACTCTCTAAAAAAAGATGCTCTAAACTCAATCAAAGAATCAAAAATAAAAAGTTACAAGATCCAAACTAAATTTCATGATAAAATAAAAATCTCTGCTAAATCTGTCTATAAACATATTAATCCTTATCTTAAACATGAAAGTTTTCAAGTTAATGAAGAAAACCCAGAAGTAATTTTATATCTAGAATTCAAAAAAGAAAACAACAATATTTTATATAGAATCTCCTATTCTCTTTCCAAATGGTATTCTCCTCTAAACCCCCTAAATGTTAATTATTCAAATTTTATAGTAATAATTGAAAATCCGGTTCTAGTAGCCGAAGTTTCAGATTTCTTAAGATTATGCTGGATATTTAAGATACCTTTATACATTTTAACTAAAGATAGAGAATTTGAAAGAATCTTAAATAAGGCTAAAGTTATTACCAAAGGAATTGATTACACAAAAATGAAATTATTTATAATAAAAGAACTACCTAAGGAATTTATTTTAGTTGGCTTCTCAAAATTAGCAAGAGAAAACGAATCAGACCTATCAAGATTCTTATCAAAAGAAAAAAGAAAAATAGCTCTGATATTCGGAGATGATAAATTCGGGCTGACTCAAGAAACAAGAGATAAAATGAATTTAATGTTTAGATTAACACCTGATACAAAAAAACCATTGAGAGCTTCTCACGCTCTAAGTTATATTCTTGGATTCTATATGAAACTAAATATATATTGAAACAACAAAAAGGCCATATAAATAAATATCACTCTCAAATTATGAATTTAGTAGATAAAGTTAAATGCATAGATCCAAAAAATGATAGATTTAAACCTATCTTAAGACAAATAGAAGAATGCAAAAAAATAGAAACTAATAATTTTACAATAGGCTTTTTAGAAGGTAATTTATTAATATATCAGGCTGACCAAGATGGAAAAAAAATTAGAATAGAATTAAGAGGAAGTAAATTAGCTTTTAGAGAAACAACAGAAGATACTACAAAGTATACTGGACATGAATGTACAACAAACTATCATATTTTCTTGCTAAAAAGTGCAGTTTTAATAGAAGTGTGTGATTACAATCCAGGTATTCTAATGATTCCATTAGATGATCTAAATAAATATTTTTCACTCTAGTTTTTCACCTAAATCAGAAGAATAAATAACAATTCTATTCCTTCCAGAATTTTTAGCCTTAAAAAGAGCAATATCTGCATGTAATAAAATTTTATCTTTATCTTCTATATCATCTTTACACCCTTCAATACCAAAACTTGCCGTAACATTAAAAATATAATTACCTACAGAAATGGTTGTCTTTTCTAGTCCCATACGAATTCTTTCAGCAATGGAACTTGTTAAATTAGCATTTAAACCTGGAAATAAAATAGCAAACTCTTCACCACCGTACCTGCAAAATAAATCATAATCTCTGATATTATCTCTAACAATATTTCCTAAATATTTTAAAACAAGATCTCCGATTTGATGGCCATACTTATCATTTATACTCTTAAATCTATCAATGTCTATCATAACTAAAGAAAAAGTATTTTCAACATGATGATTTTTTTCTAAAATTAATTCTTTTATTTTTTTATTCTGAAAGTATTCAAAAAAAAGACTTAAAAAAGAATCAAATGCCTTTCTATTATAGGCGCCTGTTAAATAATCCCTTTCTAATAATTTTTTAGCATCCTGCTCACTATATCTTAAAATCTCAATCTCTAACATTTCCTCTCTTTCCAATTCATTTTTTCTATCTCTTATAAATTCTAATGATTTTTTATCTATGCTCAATAAACCTTCATCTTTTAAATCCCTAATAAACTCCAAATAATTACCAACATCCCTCGAACTTAACAATTTATTAAGGTCAGAAACAATAATTTCTTTTGTTAATCTCCTCTCTTTTTTTCTTAATAAATTTTTTACACCAAAAGTCTCATATCTATCAATTCCCAACAATTCATTTATCTCCTTAACAACATAATAATCTTCCTCCTTTAGACTTTCTCTTAAATAGTAAACCAATCTAGACAAAGACTCAACTTTTCTTAAAACATCCTTTCTATCCATATCAAATAGATCTAAAGAATCTAAATCATTTAAAATAACTAATTCTTTTTGAATTAATAATGTTTGTTTTTCTATATAACCATCTAAACGTCTTAAGATCACACTAATATTTTTTTCAAGATTTTTTTGTAATTTCCTAACATATCTATTTTTTAAAAATTTTCTCTGTTCCTTCACTAAAAATTCAAAATAAAAAATACATTCCTTTTTAATTATTTTTATTCTATCTCTTATCTCTTTAAATAATTTCAAGCCCGCTTTACTATCACTAATATTAATTAATTTAAGAAAATCCTCGATTAAATATTCAATATATTGTTCATGATCAACTAAACTGGCAACTCTTTCTTCAAAACTACCTAACATTTGAATAGCCTTTAGTCTAACCATCTCATTTAATAGAATTAAGAATTAAAAAATATTCTCTCTTAACCTAACCATCTTTACTGCATCTTTAATAGGTTCAGGGCTTTCATTAATTATTGTTACATTCAACTTAAACTTTTTAATAGATTCAAATAATTCCTTAACCTGATGCATATTAGTCAACTTATGACTTTGTTCACCCTTATCAGTAAAATTAATCCCAGAAAAATGAGCATGAACATCTCCGTTTAATTTACTATTTATCTCATCAAAATCTATTTTACCCAGATTTCTAGCATATAAATGAGCATAATCTATACAATAACTACAACCAGTCTCTCTATGCAATCGCATTATATCCTGAAAACTGCCAAAAACATTTATTTTTCCCATTGTTTCAGGAGCCAATTTTATATCCCATTCCTTGCTCTTAATCAGATCCAACATTTGAGAAATAGAATCACTAATAACCTCGAAGGTTTTCTCTTTATTATCCTTTATATAATAACCTGGATGAAAAACTATTTTTTTTGCACCTAAATAATGACCTCTTTCACAACTATCCAATATTCTTTTTATTGAAGCCTTTCTTTTTATAGAATCTTCAGAAGCTAAATTAACATAATAAGGAGCATGAACACTTAATTCTAAACCTAATTTTCTAGCTTGGTTACCTACCTTTTTAGCTAACTCATTACTCATTTTAACTCCCCTAACAAATTCAATCTCACAAGCATCTAAACCCTTTTTTTTAATAATATCTAAACCATTTAAAGAATCCCCACCTGTACCTGCTGGTCCTATTAAAATTGTCATCTTATTAATACCTTCAAGTTATACATAAATTTACCAAATCATTATCATTTAAATAATTAATCTAAAATTTGTTCTTTCTTTAAAAATTCATAGATATTTTCTATTTAATTGATACCTTTAAAAAACCATGCTATTGTGGTATTTTTTCTTAAATTTGTTGTATTTATTTTTTCTCTATTTATTATTTTTCTATAAACTTTAATTATTTCTATATTTTTTTCTAGATCCAAATAAAAGTATTTTATTCCTTCTTTGAGTAATTTTTCTATTAAGTTAAGTAAAGACAAATCTTTCCCATTTATTAATTCTGAACCATTATATATCTTTTTTATTATAAACTCTCCAATCTCATCTTTTAATACTTGTTCTTCAAAATTATGAGTAAAATTCATTAAAATTATTTTGCCTTGAATTAAAGTAATAAAGTTTTTATTTTTTAAATTAGAAAGATCTTTTATTGATAATTCTGGTGAAATTATAGGTAGGTAATTTTTGTAATAATTTAAATCTAAATCATTAAAAACATTAAAATTATAATCTAAATGTATTTTATATTTTTTATTTAAGAATGCTGGATTTCCAGTTAGAATTCCTGAGGGGTTTATTTTCTTTAATATCTTTTTTATTAAAGGAATATCTTCATCATAAACTATTCTTGGGATTGATAGAAATAATTTATCTCCTAATTGTTTTTTTAATTCTACTAGATATAAGTTAAAAATATCTATATAAATAATATCTGCTCCGTAGTTATAGGCTTTTATAGCATCATCCCTATTGTAGACTTTAACAAATAATTTAGGTTTATCATTATTAAGTTGTAAATTAAATTTTGGTATGAATATTGGCTTTTTAAGGGAGTAAGTTGGCTGTTTTTTTATATAACCTATTTTATATTTTTGTTCTTTAGGTTTTAATTTATAAATTTCTTGAAAATTTTCATGAATTATTGTATTTGCAGTATAGAATTTGTCTAACAGAATATATTGCAATTTATTATTTTTTCTAACTAAAACCTTTTCGTTTTTATCTAAATTTTCAGAGATTAATATCCCTTTTTCAGTTTTTGTTGAAATTAGTAGCCCCCTATGTGATGGAAAATCTCTAGCAAAAACATTATCATTAAAAATTTTTCCTTGAGTAAATGTTCTGTTATAAGCAAGTTTTAATTTTTTTAAAGATGTTTCAGATAGATAAAACGGTTTATTATGAAAATAACAATTAATTGCGGTTTTATATAATCGAGTAGTTATTCCTGTATAATAAGGAGATCTTAATCTACCCTCTATTTTTAAACATTTAATATTTGCTTTTGCTAATTCTGGAATTTTGTTGATTAAGAGTAAATCTTTTGTAGAAAGATAATAGGTATTATTATATTTTTTTCTACATGGTTGAGCACATTCTCCTCTATTTCCAGATCTACCTCCTAAGAAAGAAGAAAATAGACATTGTCCTGAAATAGAAACACATAATGCTCCATGGATAAAGACTTCTAACTCTTTATTTGTTTTTAAATTTTTTATTTTTTCTATAGATAATTCTCTTGGAAGGACTATCCTATCAATATTTTCTGGAATAGAAGATGAATTAAAAATAGGTGACTGTGTAGAAACATGTATTTTTAAATTTTGAAAATTTTTTTTAATTAAATTGATTAAAGAGAGTTCTTGTATAATCACAGCATCTATTCCTAGTTCATAGGCTTTTTTTAGGCAATTAATAAAATCTTTTAGTTCTCTATTTTTAACTAAAGTATTCATTGCTAGATATACTTTAATATTGTTAGAGTGAGCGATATCAATTATTCTTTTTAATTCAAATAAAGAAAAATTATTGGTTTTTCTAGCTGAGAATTTTGTTAGACCTAAATATATTGAGTCTGCTCCATTAAGTATAGCTGCTTTTACTCCATCTATCGAGCCTACTGGAGAAAGAAGTTCCATGTTATAGAAATAAATCGGAAGGTTTATAAAAGTTAAGGATTTTAATAAATTATGGCTGATAATAAGATTAGATTACCTTCATCTGGTGGGGGTTTATTGCACTATTCAGAAACAGTAAAATCAAAAATAAATTTAACACCAAAAATAGTTGTAGCTTTAATTTTTGTTATAACCATCTTAGAAATTTTATTGTATAAATTAGGTTAATCTTCTTTTAAATCTACTTTCTCTTGGATTTAATCGATTTTTATCAAAAAGAATTTCTTTTATTGTTTTAAATTGATTGTAAATCCGCATATATTCTGTTGCGTTTTTTGTTTTTTTCATATTTTTGTATTTTTGAATTAAGAAGGTAAATGAACGTATTAAACATAGTTCTACTTCCTCTTGGTTTATAATAATCAAGGCTAAATAGTCTTTTAAAAAATCTGGAGCATTATCATCTGTTTCTTCTGGAGTCTTATTTCTTTTTATTATGTTTAAAATTTTCTTAGCTAATTCTTCAGGTATATTTAAATCTAAGATTGTTTTAATAGATGGTTCTTGATTTTCAAAATTTATTTCTATTCCTAATTTCCCATTTTCTTGATTAAACTCTGTAAGAATTATTTCTCTTACTTCTACTCTTTTTATATTCATAATTCTTTGTTTTTTAGTTTATTTAAAAATATTTCTAATCTCTTTTTATTCATATCTTAAAGATTCTACTGGATCTAATTTTGAGGCTCTATAGGCTGGAATTAAACCTGATATCATTCCGATTATCATAGAAAAAAATAAAGCAAAAAGTAATAAATTTAAGGAGATATATGTATTACTAAAGATTCTTCCTGCTTCTCCTACAGCTGTACTACCCATATAACTAATTAAACTAGACCCAATACTTCCAATAATTATTCCACCAATCCCTCCTACTAAACCAATCATTCCTGAATTAAATAAGAAAATAAAAAGAATATCCAGATCTTTTGCTCCAATTGCTTTCATTATTCCAATCTCTCTAGTTCTCTCTAAAACTGAAGTAAACATTGTGTTAGCAATTCCAATTGCCCCTACAAGCAAAGAGATAGCTGCTATTGCTCCAAGGAATAAACTCATTGTGTTTAATGTGCTTTGCATAGTTTTTTGCATTGTTTTTGGTGAATAAACGCTAAAATCTCTATCTTTTTCACTTAAAATTCCTCTAGAAAACATTAATTTTTTAGTTAGATCTTCAATTGTTTCATCTGTAGAATCAACATCATCCATTTTTGCATAAACCACAGTATATTCTTTATCGCCAATATTCTCTAAGATATCTCTAGCAATCTCTAATGGAATATATATGCTAGATCCTTCTTCTAAAATTCCAACTACTTTGAATGATTTTCCTTCAATAGTCACTTTGCTATTAAGCTGAATCTTTTTTTCAAATGTTGAATCTACTAAATTCTTACCTAATATTACTGAGAAACTATCTCCATTAGTTAAATATCTACCAGAGATTAATTTCTCTGTTGTAATATCTTTCCATGTTGTAATATCAACTCCTTTTATATTTATATTAGCAGATTTACTTAAATAAGCAATATCTCCTCTATCTGAAACCTCTCCAGATACTAATTTAATATTTTTTATATTTTTTAAAACTAAAATATCTTTATCTGTTAAGTTTTTTATATCGTTTGTTTTAGACTCTATTTCATTAAAATGCCTAAAAGAACCCATTCTTCCGATTGCTTGATCAAACCCAGGGGATATTGTAAGAATATCTGTTCCTAATCCACTTAATCTCTCTTCAAGACTTTGTCTAGCACCTTCACTTATAGAAACAATTGATACAACTGCTCCTATTCCTATGACAATTCCAATTATTGTTAGCCAACTTCTAAGTTTACTGTGGATCAAAATATTTAATGCTAATTGAAAAATTTTTTTGAATTTCATTTCTTGATTTTTTTTATAAATTTATAACTTTTTTTAATTAGAACTACAATAATAATTATAATTAATATGATTAAAATTATTTCTAAACTAAACCAAGACTTATTTTTTTGAGTATTATTTAATTCTGAAATAGTTGGAAGGGTATAAGCTAAACTTAAAGGTAGTTCTATGTTTACTATTCTTCTTTCTCCAATCATATCAGTGTAATGAACATCTAATTTTAATAATTCTCCAGAATTTTGCTCTTTTAAACTAAAACCAACTATAGTATAATCTCCACTTTCAAGATTGCCTACCATTTGACCATCGGTTCCTATTGGAATAAAACCCTCTTGTTGTGGAATTCTTACAATCACAGAATTAGCTGTGTATTTTCCTGTATTTGCTAAGGCAATAGAAATTTCATTTTTACTAATTTCTTGAACCACTGCTTCAAAATTGGTTCTTGGATTTTCTATTGCGATATCAAAGTCTTTGGAAATATAAGATCCTATATCCCATGTATTTGGCCAATATTGAACTTTAACTTGATTTTGTCCATCTATTGCATCTTTATCAATTCTTATTTTAAAAGGAATCATCCATTCTGTATTTGCATTAGTTATCCATGTACTCCCTTCTATTGTTCTCAACCCATCGTTTTCATCTAAAGAAAAGGGGTAATTAGGAATTAGATTAAAATTTGCACCATCACAATCAAAATTATCCACATTATCTACTTGAAAGACCACATCTACGTATTCCCCTGGAACAGCAGGATATGGATCTTGATTAATTAAAGAGACATTTAAATTACAAGAATTAGAGTTAGAAGCTAAAGTTAGGGTTGGGAAGAGGAATATAATAGTTAATATTAATAATTTATTTTTCATTTTTTCCTCCATAATAGATTTCTCCATCTCTGATATGAATAATTTTATTAGCATATCTTGTAAGTTCTAATTCGTGGGTTATTAAAATAATTGTTTTACCCTTTTTATTTAAAGATACTAGATGGTTAATTATAAATTCTCCTGTAATACTATCTAGATTTCCTGTTGGTTCGTCTGCTAATATTATTTTTGGGTCATTAGCAAGTGCTCTTGCAATAGCTACTCTTTGTTGTTGTCCACCAGAGAGTTCATTTGGTTTGTGATTCATTCTATCTTCTAAACCAATATGGGTTAATAAATTTTCAGCTCTTTTTTTTGCTTCATAATCCTCTTCTATTAATTCCATGGGTAACATTACATTTTGTAATGCATTTAAATTAGGAAGTAAATTGAATTGTTGAAATATAAACCCTATAGTTTTACCTCTTAGATGAGCTAGTGATGATGAACTTAATTCTGAAATATTTTGATCTTCTAAATATATTTTACCCCTTGTTGGTTTATCTAATGTTCCGATTAGATTCATTAACGTAGATTTTCCAGATCCTGATGGCCCTATAATAATAACAAATTCTCCATTATTTATTTTGATGGTTATATCTTTTAAAACTTTTAATATTCCGGCTTTTCCCATTTCATATTCTTTCCAAACATTTTCTATTCTAATAATTGTTTGTTTCATTATTATTAGTTCGTTTGTTGTTTATTTATAAATTGAATGAATTTATAATTAATATAAAAGAATTTGTAGGGTATCATAAGCCACCTTTTGTCAAGGGCAAAATTATAGATCCCTCGTCTCAACATTCAACTAAGCGTCTTAACAGACTTGCACCAGCAGGTTTTCCTCGTTTCATCTCGATCCTAACGATGTCCAGAGTATGAATCTTGTTACCAAAATTGTTGCTCTTTCAACCCATTTGTTAGGTACAGTTCGTTTCTGAAGTATTGACAACTATTTCTAATTCCTAACTTGCGTTAGGCTGCATTTTTATGGTGGGTGGACTTTCCTCACATTTCACTGAACTTTTGTTTAAAAAAGATCTATGATCAAATGCGTAAGTTGAGTGTATACCCTACTCAATTTCTGTTAGATCAGATATTTAAATACTTTACTATTTTTTGAGATTATAATATTCTTTTTTAATTTTATATATAACTTCTATAATAGATGTATTTTTAAATGATTTAAAAGAGAATGTTCGTTGATATAGTGGTATCTAGAGAAGAACAAAATAAATCAATGAATGGTTGGTATTGGAATCGTGATGTACAACGTGTACTTTTATCTTCTATGGGTGCGTGGGACAGAGAGATATTTGACACTATTAATAAATATAAAAGATTAGTTAGACCTTTTAGAATTTATCCAGATCAAAAAACTAGGTTAATGCAAGAAAATAATGATTTATATTCTATAGTGAGGGATATTGAAGAAAAATTTCCTGGTATAGAGTGGGGAGTAAAGAAATTAAGTGAGTCCAGGAATTTAAGAGAGGTATTTGGCAATACTTTATCTGCTTTTGTAGCAATAAATGATGTAAATGGAAAAAGACCATATGAATCTATACCTATTACAGATCTAAGGGGAGGTGTAACGTTAGCAAATCATTATATTGATAGTGAAGATCCTCCATTAGAAATACATCACAGCCTAGTTGGAAAACCATTAGAAAAAGACAATACACTATTACCGTCTCGAGTTTTGTTTGCTCTTGATATTGAAATGGTAACCCCTGAAAGAAGAAGGATGGAAACTTATAATTATTTGTTTGATGGATTAGATACTGCTAAGCAAATCATAGAAGATATGTTATTTCAATATGGTATTTCACATTCTTGCATTATAACTGGAAAAGGCTTTCATTTTATTTCTCAAGTTTTGGCTGATTCTTCATTTATGAATCAGTTAGCACGCAATGTAAATATAGAGCCAACTATTAGAAAAAGAATTGAATCAAATAAATTTTTAGATCATTTTGGTTTTAGGGTACCTATGAGTGTTGAAGTGGCATTTAGAAACATGACAAGACTCCAACAATATTTTTTAAATAAAGCTATTAGGAAAATTCGTAAAAATGTAGATCTACCTGTTGAGATTTCAGATAGGCAAGAAATTTCTTTATCTCTTGATAATACTAATTCTCTAAGAACAGCTCAAGATGCAAATATACGTAGTCCTGCTTCAGTTTATAATAAATTTTATAATGATGGAGGTAGGATTATAGCACCTTTAACCAAAGATCACAATGGGATAGAGTGGATTAGATTAGATACAGGTACCAAAATAAGATCTCATCTAGATAAAATGATGGAACAGTTTAGATTTCAAGTAGGATATATTCCTGAAGGAAGTGAGGGTTTAGAAAGATTATTTAATGAATATTTAGAATCAAGATTATGTTGGGACTTGCATAGATGCATGGATAGTAAAGAATATGATGATTTTTCTGCATATAGAAGACATAATTATGCTTATTTAAGGCCTATAACTGGTAATGTGTGGGATTTTGCTGCTCCAAGGGGTTTTTCCCCAAAAAATCTTCTTAATCCAAATGTTTTAAATAATTTTATATATGCTTTGTCTGAGAAAAGTTGGCATCCAAAAGACATAGCAGGATTAATTTGTGCAATTTATACTGATGAGAGATTTGATTTTCGTGGGTTTTTTGATAGATTTGATGCTTCAAGGCATGCGAATGGTTGGGTAGAAGCTATACTTGGACAATCGTATGAGGAGAATTAGACTTATGACCTATATTCATACAGGTTTTGCGATCTGGGATGGAGATATAAAATCAGGTTTGGATGCAAGCTTTTATCCAGATAACTTTGATGCAGTTGAGATTCAATTAGCTTCTGAGGAGCTTATATTAAATCCACCGAAAAGTATATTAAGAATAGCCAGAGATAGGGCTTTTAAAAGTGTTCATTCTTCAGATAAAATATGTAATCAAAAGAAACTAAGTTGTGATCTTTCTAGTAAAGACGAAACTGAATCTACTTTACTTAAATATGCTATCTTAATGGACTTTGCAGATAGGATTAATGCTAATATTTTTATAATACACCCTTGTGCATATCAATATTTAGATAATTTATATGAAAGAGTAGATAGAATGAGTACTTTTTATTTTAATTTTAAAAGACTATTGGATGTATATAGAGAAAGGGAATATAGATTCAATATTGCAGTTGAGAACCTAGAATTCGATAAATTCCCATCTACATTAGATGAGTTAGTTTTTATGTTAGACACATGTAAAAAAATTGCTATTGACTCAACTGTTTCTCCAGACAAAATTAAACTTTGTTGGGATATCCAACATAGCAGACACTCTATAAAGATTATAAATGAACCTTGGAACCATTCTAGATTTTCTGCTATAGAATCTATTGGAAATCTATTACCAGGGTTTTTAGATATACATAGAAAATTTTTTGGTGTGTCTTATAATGAAAGTAAATGTGATGGTGATTTATATGATACGGCATTGACGTTCGTACAAAATGCTCTAAAAAATATGGCTGTCGTTCATGTTGCTGGAAACGAGGATATTACAAGTACACATGAATCATTAGAGTATAAATCAAGAGATTATATTTATCCACCGTGGAGTTTAGATGTACGTCAAGTGGTAAATATATTAATGGATAACGATTTTGATGGGGCCTTAATTATAGAAGACCATAATCCACTTTTAGATAAAAAAATTCAATCAGTAAGAACCGTACAACAGTATATTGTAGAAAAGTTATCTCAATAAGATACATCTTTTCTTGTATAACTAAACTAATAAACTTACTTTAATTATACAGAATAATGTTAAGCAAAGATAATCAAAATAACTCAATGAATGGTTGGTATTGGAATCGTGATGTACAACGTGTACTTTTATCTTCTATGGGTTTGAATGATAGAACAATATTTGAGGCTGTTGGTAAGTGGGAAATCGATAATAATTTATATTCTACAATAAGGGATATTGAAGAAGAATTTCCTGGTGTAGAACGAGGAGTAAAGAAATTAAGTGAGTCTAGGAATTTAAGAGAGGCGTTTGGTAATACATTATCTACTTTTGTAAAATCTAATCTTGCTTTAGATAGAGTATATCCTGTTTCAGATTTAAGGGGGGGTATAACGTTAGCAAATCATTATATTGATAATGAAAATCCTCCATTAGAAATACATCAAAGTTTTATAGGAAAACCATTAGAAAGAGATAGTACACTACTACCCTCAAGGATTTTGTTTGCTCTTGATATTGAAATGGAAACAACTGAGAGAAGAAGGATGGAAAAGTATAATCCTTTTTTTGATGAGTTAAATAAAGCAAGGCATATTATTGAAGAAGAGTTATTAAGATACCAAATACCTAATATATCTATTCTAACGGGTAGAGGCTTTCATGTTGTATCTCAAATAAATAGTTCTTCTTCATTAATGACTAGATTAATTAATGATGTAGCTATAGAGCCTACAGTAGAGCAAAGACTTGACTCTAATGAATTTTTTAAAGAATTTGGATACAAAGTACCTATAAATGCTGAACGTGCATTAAAGGGAGTAATGAGACTGCAACAATATTTTTTAAATAAGGTCAAGAGAAAAATGCCAATGAAAGAAATAGATGCTAAATCTAGTGGTGATTTTTTAAGTCTTGACTTTTTACTAATGTTAAGAACTGCCTTTATAGCAGCTATACGTACACCCTCGTCAACATATCATAAGTTCTATAGAGAAGGTGGACGTATCATTGTTCCTTTAACTTTAAGTTATAACGGTAAAGAAATGTTAGATTTGCAAAGTGCTGTTAAAATAAGGGGGGATATAAATGCTGCACTACATCAATTCAAACAACAAGTAGGATATATTCCTGAAGGAAGTGGGGGTTTAGAAAGATTATTTAATGAATATTTAGAATCAGATTTGTATAGACAAGTACATAAAGTGATGGACAGTGAAATACCTCATCCACTAGATCAATATAGAAGAGATGATTATGCTTATTTAAAACCTATACTTGGTAATGTGTGGGATTTTGCTCCAGTGCGACCAAATAATATAATTAATCTTTTCAATCCTGGAGTACTACATGATTTTGTTAATGGATTATATGCTTCCCATTGGCATCCAAAACATATTGCTGGTCTAATGAGTGCAATTTATCAAGATCCTAGGTTTAATTTTGGTGATTTTTTTGTAAAAAGAGATGCTTCAAGGCATGCAAATGGTTGGGTAGAGATTATATTAGGGCAAAGGTATGAGGGGTGAAAATTTTATATGTTAACTTTTTTTACCAATTCTTTAATAGATAAGATATATTTTTAAAAGAAAAAATTTCTAAAAAAGTATGGATAGGAAAGAATTAATTAAAAATTATATAGATTTTTATAAATCAAAAAACCATAAAGAAATAATTAACTTTTCTTTAGTCCCAGAGAATGATCCTACTGTTCTGTTTACAACAGCAGGTATGCATCCGCTTGTTCCATTTTTATTGGGTGAGAAACACCCCTTGGGAAATAGATTATGCAATGTTCAGAGATGCATTAGAACTGGAGATATAGATGAAGTAGGGGATAGTTATCATCATACTTTTTTTGAAATGTTGGGGAACTGGTCTTTAGGAGACTATTTTAAGAAAGAGGCTATTGAATATAGCTTTGAATTTTTAACTAAAGTTTTAAAAATCCCTTCAATGAGATTGGCAGTTACTTGTTTTTTGGGTGATGAAAATACATCTAAAGATAAAGAGGCTGCTAGAGTTTGGACTTCTATTGGAATTCCTAAAGAAAGGATTGCTTTTTTGCCCAAAGAGAATAATTGGTGGGGTCCTGCAGGTTTAATTGGTCCGTGTGGCCCATGTACAGAAATGTTTTATTGGAAACCAAAAAATATTCCTATTCCTAAACTTTTTAACCCAAACAATAAAAACTGGATAGAATTAGGTAATGATGTTTTAATGCAATATACAAAAGATGAATCAGGTAATTTTATTTTAGCTAAACAAAAGAATATAGATTTTGGGGGGGGAGTTGAAAGAATAATTACAATTTTATCTGGGTTAGAAGATAATTATTTGTGTTCTTCATTTTTGCTTATAATAAAAAAAATAGAAGAAATTTCTGGAAAAGAGTATAATAATCATAAGAAAGAAATGCGAATTATTGCAGATCATATTAAAGCCGCTATTTTTATTATTGCAGATGGTGTTGTTCCTTCAAATATTGAAAGGGGTTATGTTTTAAGAAGATTAATACGAAGAGCTATTAGATATGGTAGAATTTTAGGCATAAAAAGTTTTGTAGATAAAATTACTGAACCTATTTTTGAAATTTATGATGATTATAATTGTTTAAAAAATAGAGATAAGATTATTGAAGAATTAAAAAAAGAAGAGAACAGGTTTTTAGAGACCTTGGAAAATGGTATGAAAGAGTTTGAAAAAATAACTAGAGTAAATAATGAATTATCTGGAAAAAATGCTTTTTTATTGTATCAATCTTATGGGTTTCCGTTTGAGATGAGTAAAGAATTAGCACAAGAAAAAAATATTAAAATTGATGAAGTAGGGTATTGTTTAGAATTAGAAAGGCATCAAAAATTATCAAGAACCGCTTCAGTTGGTATTTTTAAATCTGGTTTAGCAGATAATTCTGAGAGAACTACTAGATTGCATACAGCTACTCATCTGTTAAATGCTGCATTAAGAAAGATATTAGATGAAAAAGAACTATATCAAAAGGGTTCAAATATAAATGCAGAAAGAACTAGATTTGATTTTGCTTTTTCAAGAAAATTAACTAGTGAAGAGATTAAAAAAGTGGAAGATCTAGTTAACGAAAAAATAAAAGAAAAAATTCCAGTAATAAGAGAAGAAATGAGTATTGAAGAGGCAAAGAAAATGGGTGCTAAGGGAGTATTTGAACATAAATATGGTTCTATAGTTTCTGTGTATACTATTGGTAATTTCAGTAAAGAAATTTGTACTGGTCCACATGTAAAGAATACTTTTGAATTAGGTCATTTTAAAATTATAAAAGAAGAGGCATCATCTGCTGGTGTAAGAAGAATCAAGGCTGTTTTAGAATTTTAAAAAAAATTATCTTTATATGAAAAATTTTTAAAGAGATAAGCTTTTAAATTTTTTGTACACTCAAGGTTTATGAATAATAAATCTCAAGAAATAATTGAAGAAATAATTGATGACAAACAAGAGGAAGATGACTATTGTTTATGGGATCATGAGGATGAAGATGAAGGATCTAATTCAGATGAATCTAATGATTCTGGCATAGATTGGGAAGAAGAATAATAGTCTTTATTTGCTTATAATAGAAAATAATTTATATTAGTTATTATATGGAACAAAAAGCTTTTAAAGAAGATTAATTTCAATTTTGTTATGAAGAGAAGTTCTAGACGTTGGAAGAAGAAAAGACAAATGCGTTGGAAATGGCAGAGAAAAAGATTAAAAAAAGAAAAGAAGAAAAGAAAAGCAAATAGATAACTTTAAATATATGAGCTCTCAATATTTTTCTATATTCATAGTTAGAGTGAATACTCATATCATAAGATAGAGTATGAGGGAGCAAAATTGATGAGATTTCTAACTCCAATGCTTGTTTTCCAATCAAGCATACATATATATTTTGGTCGTACTAATTTTAATTCCCATTGATCCTGTGGGAGATTGCTGCTATAGGGATTCTATTAAGCCATGCAAGTTTGGGGCTTTTTAGGAAGCACCGGCACAAGGCTCAGTAACACATCGATAATTTGCCCTTAGGTTAGGAATAGCCTTGGGAAACTGAGGGTAAATCTTAATAGGAGATTGATACTGGAATGTACTCTCTCTTAAACGTAAGGCCTAAGGATAAGTCGGTGGCTGATTAGGTTGTTGGTGAGGTAATGGCTCACCAAGCCGAAGATCAGTAGGGGGGATGAGAGTCCTAGCCCCGAGAAGGGCACTGAGAAACTGGCCCTAGCCCTAAGGGGTGCAGCAGGCGAGAAACCTTTACAATGCACGCAAGTGTGATAAGGGAATCCCTAGTGCTCTGCTTCGGTAGAGCTTTTGCCAAATGTAAAAAGTTTGGCGAATAAGTGGTGGGTAAGACGGGTGCCAGCCGCCGCGGTAACACCTGCGCCACAAGTGGCAATCGCATTTATTGGGCCTAAAGCGTCCGTAGCCGGCTTAATAAGTCTTCTGTGAAATTGTGGGACTTAACCCTACAGCGTGCGGAAGATACTATTAAACTTGAGACCGGGAGGAGACAGAAGTATTCTAAAGGGAGCGGTTAAATGTTATAATCTTTAGAGGACTACCTGTGGCGAAGGCGTCTGTCTAGAACGGTTCTGACGGTGAGGGTACGAAGGCCAGGGGAGCAAAACGGATTAGATACCCGAGTAGTCCTGGCAGTAAACTCTGCGAACTGTGTGTTGCATATTTCTTGAAAATATGCAATGCCTAAGCGAAGGTGTTAAGTTCGCCGCCTGGGAAGTACGGCCGCAAGACTGAAACTTAAAGGAATTGGCGGGGGCTTGCTACAAGGAGGGGAGCGTGCGGTTTAATTGGATTCTACGCCGGAAATCTTACCAGGGGCGACGGCAGAATGAAGGTCAGATTAAAGGTTTTACCTGACAAGCCGAGAGGTGGTGCATGGCCGACGCCAGCTCGTGCCGTGAGGTGTCACGTTAAGTCGTGCAACGAGCAAGACCCACATCCATTTTTACCAACAGATTCTACGGAATGACTGGGTACAATATGGAGACTGCTTGCGTAAGTAAGAGGAAGGTGTGGGCAACGTTAGGTCAGTATGCCCCGAATCTTCTGGGCTACACGCGCGCGACAATGGTAGGGACAATAGGATGCAATTCCGAAAGGAAAAGCCAAACCCGCAAACCCTATCTTAATCCTGATTGAGGGTTGTAACTCACCCTCATGATGCCGGACTTCCTAGTAATCGGATCTCATTATGGTCCGGTGAATATGTCAACTAGCCTTGCACACACTGCCCGTCATCCCAGCCGAGTAGGGTTTAGGTGAGCTGTAATTCTCTTGATTTCAGCGAACCTAAATTCAGCAAGGAGGGGCAAGTCGTCACAAGGTATCCGTAGGGGAACCTGCGGATGGATCACCTCCTATATATTTCTCATCAATGCTCTTTGCTCATACTTTATTATTAGATTATATGGGCCTGTGGCTCAATTCGGTAGAGCATCGCCCTTGCAAGGCGGGGGCTTCGGGTTCAAAACAAGTTTGTCTGATTAAACAATTTGTGAACTTCCCGACAGGTCCACATAAAAACTATGAATATTTTACAATGAAGCCCTTAAACTATTAGTTGAGGGTGGATAGATGACTAAATTATGTTCATCTATGCATAGGTTGATGTTGGATAGTTCCAACTAACCCGTTAGGTGGATGACTTGGCTCAAAATAGCGATGAAGAGCGTGGCAAGCTGCGATAAGCTCTGGTTAGGTGCAAGCAACCTTCGAACCAGAGGTTCTTCAATAGGACTTCCTTCTCTTCGGAGAATTCCGAAAGGAAAGCAAACACAGGGAACTGAAGCGTCTTAGTACCTGTAGGAAAAGAAATCAACTGAGATACCGTGAATATCAGCGAGAAAAAACGGTAAAAGGCAAACTGAATCTCTTACAGTAATGTAAGAAGAAATGTGGTGTTATAAGACTCTCTTTTAGTCCAATCTAAATGACTTGAAATTGCCTGAAAAGGTATGCCGTAGAGGGTGATAGCCTCGTAAAGGAAATTTAGAGGATTTGAGAGTATCTTGAGTAGGACTAGCCGGATACCTAGTCTGAAATTGGGAGGCATCAACTTCCAACCTTAAATATTTTTTGAGACCGATAGCGCACAAGTACCGTGAGGGAAAGTTGAAAAGAACCCGTAATAGGGAGTTAAAAGACCCTGAAACCTAACGGGGACGGTATATTACTGCTTTTAGGAGTTGTAATGTACGTTTTGAATAACGGGCCAGGGAGTTTGTCTAAGTGGCAAGGGTAATTCCTTCAAGGAAGTACCCGTAGGGAAACCAAAAACCCGCAGTTTACAAGGGGTAAAGTATGAAAGTGCTTAAGTCACTTGGGCATGACCCGAAACCGGGCGATCTAAGCCTGAGCAAGATGAAGTAGGGATAATTCCTTATGGAGGTCTGAAGAGGTTCTGTGTACAAGCGTTCTTCTGACTTGGGTTTAGGAGTGAAATGCTAATCGTGCTCGGTAATAGCTGGTTCCTACCGAAATAGGCCGCAGTCTAGTGCTAGTCGAGATGGTTTAGATGGTAGAGCTACGGATTGGAAATTAGGAGGAGCAATCCTTCGGTTTCTTGTCCAACTCAGAATGTCTAAACGTCGTAGAAGCTAGTAATCGGCATTGCTGGGGTAAACCTGTAATGCTAGAGGGGAACAACCCAAGCCCATAGTTAAGGTCCCAAAATATTAGCTGAGTGTTAAAGGAAAAAAGGTGTGTATTATCTCAGACAGCAGGGAGGTTGGCTTAGAAGCAGCCATCCTTTAAAGAAAGCGTAACAGCTCACCTGTCAAGATAATATGCCCTGTAAATTGACGGGACTAAGCTAATTACCGATACTATGGATTACACTAGTTTGTGTAGATGGTAGGTAGGTGTGCTTTCAGGGCAGAAGTTTGTCTGTAAAGATAGATGGACCTGAATGTAATAAGAATCCTGGCGGTAGTAGGAGCTATCCAGAGTGAGAATCTCTGGCACCGGATGGGCAAGGGTTTCTTGGCAATGCAGATCAGCCAAGAGTTAGTCGGTCCTAACCGTGATCATAAAGGAGAAATGGGAAAGGGAAAAGAGTTAATATTCTTTTACTAACTAGATACATGTGGCAACACAAGCTTAATTTCTGACACTTTGGGCTAAGTTGATATCAATTGTCTTTGATAATAATTATGATAAGTCAAAGGAGAATTGTAATGATGAGAATTTGACTAATCTTAAGAATTTCAGCTGATGCCTAGAGTCCGTGAAAAAGGAATTAAGAAGGATTCTAGTTAACCGTACCAAGAACCGGCACAGGTGCCCCTAGGTGAGAAGCCTAAGGTGAGAGGGATATAATCCATCTAAGGGAACTCGGCAAATTAGTCCCTTGTCTTCGGTCTAAGGGATCCCTGTGGTTGTATTCGTATGAATGCGATTACAAGGCGCAGTGACTAAGGGTGCTCGACTGTTTACCAAAAACACAGCTTTCCGCAAGTCCGTAAGGATGTGTATGGAAGGCCACGCCTGCCCAGTGCTAGTACCTCAAACCCCTTTTCAAGGGGGCTAAGGGCTAGTAAACGGCGGGGATAACTATAATTCTCTTAAGGTAGCGTAATACCTTGCCAATTTAATGTTGGCTTGCATGAATGGCGTAACGAGGTACCCACTGTCCCTAGGTGGAATCCCCTGAATACTATTTTCTGGTGTAAAGTCCAGAGACTCCCAGTGGGAAGTAAAGACCCCGTGAAGCTTTACTGTAGCCTGTTGTTGTGATATGAATTTTGATGTGTAGTGTAGGTGGTAGTTGCTAAAGCTCAGACGCCAGTTTGAGTGTAGACGCCAATGAAACACCACCCTTCAGAGTTTGTGTCACTAACTTTTGAATAAAAAAGACAGCAGTAGGTGGACAGTTTGGCTGGGGCGGCACCTTGCGGAAAAGATATCCGTAGGGCCCAAAGGTCAGCTCAAGAGGTTTAGAAATCCTCTGTAGAGTGCAAGAGCAAAAGCTGGCTTGATTGTACTCTGAAAAGCAAGGGGTACAGAAAGGAAACTTTGGTCTAGCGAACCCTTGTGCCTCCTTGATGGGGGCCAAGTCTGACAGAAAAGCTACTCCGGGGATAACTGGGTTGTCACGCCCGAGAGTTCATATCTACGGCGTGGCTTGCTACTTCGATGTCGGCTCTTCGCAACCTGGCCGTGCAGCAGCGGCCAAGGGTGGGGGTGTTCACCCATTAAAGCGGATCGTGAGCTGGGTTCAAAACGTCGCGAGACAGTTTGTTCAATATCTGCTGGGAGTGTTGGGTGTCTGAAAGGAAGGAACTCTTAGTACGAAAGGAACGGAGTTTCGGTGCCTCTGGTCTACCAGTTGTCTGATAAGGCAGGCTGGGCAGCTACGCACCAAGAGATAACAGCTGAAAGCATCTAAGCTGGAAACTTACCTTGAAAAGAGACACCCTTAAGAGCTCTCGAAAAAGACGAGGTTGATAGGACTAGGGTGTAAGTATCGAGGCAACGAGATATTCAGCCTGTAGTTACTAATCGCTCTTAGGAACTATCTAAACATCAATCTATGTATAGTGAAACTTTTAAAAATAAATTCCATTTACATAAATTATTTATACTAGCAATTTATAAATTAATAATATGCGAATTATAGAAGAACAAAAATTAGATTTTGATGATGTACTTATTATACCAAAAAGATCTAGATTAGATAGTAGAAGAGAAGTTGATCTTGTTAGATCTTTTAATTTTTTATATTCTAAACGTCCTTGGAATGGTATACCTATAATGGCTGCAAATATGGATACTACAGGAACAATAGAAATGGTTGATGTGTTATTACAACATAATATGTCAGTAGCTTTACATAAACATTATACTTTGGAAGAGCTCATAGGGTTCTTTAAAATACATACAGAAGAACAGCTATCTCATGTATTTTATAGCATGGGAATAACTAACCAAGATTATGATAAATTTAAAGAGGTTTATAACATAATCGGCGAAAACAAATTACAAAGAGTATGTCTTGATGTTGCGAATGGTTATAGTGAAATATTTTCTAACTTTGTAAAAAAATTTAGAGAGGCTTATCCTGAATTGACAATAATGGCTGGTAATGTTGTAACAAAGGAGATGGTTGAAGCTTTAATTTTAGCTGGCGCGGATATTGTTAAAATAGGAATTGGTCCTGGTTCTGTATGTACAACAAGAGAGGTTACAGGTGTTGGTTATCCACAATTTTCTGCTACTATTGAATGCGCTGATGCAGCGCATGGAATGAGGGCGCATATTTGTACTGATGGGGGTTTAAAAAAACCAGGAGATTTTTCTAAGGCTTTCGGCGCTGGTGCAGATTTTGTTATGAGTGGAAATATGTTTGCAGGTCATGATGAAAGTGGGGGTAATTTTAGAGAAATAGATGGAGAACAATATAAAGAATATTATGGTATGAGCAGTGACGTGGCTATGGATAGATATAATGGTGGGATGGCTGGCTATCGAGCTAGTGAAGGAAAACGTGTTCTTGTTAAATGTAAAGGACCTGTTGCTAGTACAGTACAACAAATATTAGGTGGTTTAAGATCAGCATGCACGTATGTTGGAGCTGATAAACTTAAAGATTTAAGTAAATGTGCTACGTTTATTAAAGTACGACGTACTCATAATACAGTACACGGAAATGAATAGTATATTTTTTTATATTAGTTAATTTTTGAGATAATATGACAAAGTTAGTAGGTGGACAGGCAGTAATTGAGGGAGTAATGATGCGTAATGGTGATAATATTGCCATTGCAGTTAGAGATCCTGAGAAAAAAATTCAAGTTAAAAAATTAAAGATTCATGTTCCTGAATTTAAAATTCCTATTGTTCGTGGGATGGTGAATTTAGTTTATATGATGTATATTGGTGTTAAATCTTTAAATTATTCTTCTAATGTTGTTTTACAAGAAGATGGTAAAAAAGAGAGCCCTTATTTATCTGTTATTATTTTAATAGTCGGTTTAGTTTTAGGTGTTGGATTATTTAAGTTTTTACCTTTGGGAATTGCAGAATTAATCGATAGAGAATTTTCAATTAATAATTATTTTTATAATATAATTGATGGCGTGGTTAAAATTATTATATTTATTGGTTATATTTTTTTAATTTCTAAAATGAAGGATATTAGAAGAGTATTTCAATATCATGGTGCTGAACATAAGGTTGTAAATACTTTTGAATCTAAAGAGGAATTAAATATTGAGAATATTAAAAAATATTCTACTGTGCATAGAAGATGTGGAACTACATTTATTTTTTTAGTTTTGTTTATTGCAATAATTATTTATATGTTTATTCCAAAAGATTATAGTTTTAGTTTAAAATTGGGTTTAAGATTGCTGTTACTACCATTAATTGCTGGAATTAGTTATGAGATTTTAAAATTAGGTGGTAAATATGAAAATTGGTTTTTTGATATATTAATTTATCCTGGTTTATTAATTCAAAAGTTGACTACTAAAGAACCATCAGATGATCAAATTGAGGTTGCTATTCGAGCTTTGAAGGAAGTTATTTGATACCCTCTCTATCAAGGGTAGCACTTTACTAGCAACAGTAAAAACCACGGACTATTAAAGCTTACAGATATCTCCAAAAGAGTCTATTTGCTGGCACCAATTTTTTATATATATTTTTAAAAGATAAGTTTAACATTGATCCTTAACACAAATAGTTTTTGTTGCTATAGTTGAAGGTCCCCTTCTATGAACACAAGGTCCATCCTTTACTTGAAAACCTACTTCTTTTAGATTATCTCTAACAGATCTTGCACAAGAATAAGTTGTTAAAACCCCACATGGTTTCATTACTCTATGTATCTCTTTAAAAAAATTTAAGCTCCATAATTCTGGATTTTTTCCAGGTGAAAATGGATCTAAGAATACCATATTATAATAGCTTGTTGGAAGTTCTTTGATGGTTTCTGTTGCATTTCCGATTAATATTTTTTTGTTTCCAAATTCTTGGAGCATAGAGAGTTTTTTAATTATATCATAATATTTTAGGTTTGGATTTAAATTTTGTATTTTTTGTAAAACTGTTTTATCTGCTTCTAATCCTACAATTTCTAAATCTTTTCCAAATATTTCTAATGCTGCTGCTGAATTATAACCTAAACCAAAACAAATATCTAATAACTTTGGGTTTGTTATTCCAATACATGGTTCAACAAATTTTTTAAAAGATTCTTCTATTGCACCTGTAGTTGAATGCATACATTCTCTATATTTTTCTATATAAAATGTCAGTGAACCATCTTTTGTTTTAACTTCTTTCATAAAATTTAAGAATTAAATAAAAATATAAACTTATTTCTTTAATTTAATTACTTGGGTTGGATAGGGTATCTCTATTTTTGCTTTATTTAAGGTATCATAGAGCAAACAATTGGCTTTTTCTTTTGCAGTAGATCTTTTATTTGGATGGTCTACCCAAAAATATAGTTTAAAATTCAAAGAAAAATTACCCATCTCTATAAATGAAACAGATGGTTCTGGTTCTTTTAAATGCTCAATATTCATTAAAACTTTTAATGCTAATTCTTTAATTTTTTCATGTTTTATACCATATGCTACTGAGAAAGGTACTGCAACCCTGACTTTTAGATCTGGCTGCATAAAATTTTGAATTTTTGTATTTGATAGAATACCATTTGGAATTGTAATAATTTCATCATCAAAGGTTTTTATTCTTGTAGTTCTTAGACCAATTTCTTGAATCGTCCCTGTTTCTCCTTCTGCTACAATCATATCTCCAACTTTAAAATTTTTATCTAAAATTAAAGCAATACCTCCAATAATATTTGATAGATAATCTTTTACAGCAAAACCTATTGCTATCCCTACAATACCTAAAGAAGCTAATAAAGGAGCTACATTAATTTCCCATTCGTGTAAAACCAATATAAAACCTATAATATAAATAATTACTTTTACGAATTTATATGCAATGGGTAAAAGTTCATCATCAAGATCTGATTTTGTTTTTTTTGCGAATTCTTTTCCCCAAAATTCTATTAAAAGATTTATTATTAGAGCAGCCATATAAGTAGCTATTATTATAATTATTGTATTAATTATATGATTAAGATTTATTCTTAATAAGGAGGATAATGCAATTGTTGTTAGAGAGATTCTTAGGCCTAATAAAAGAAGTATATATGAAATAGGCTTTTCTAGACCTTCAATTAACTTATCATCTATATCTATTGTTGTTTTTTTAGTTAATCTTTTTATTACTTTTTTAGAAACAAATAAAAATATCTTTGATAATGCAAAAAAAATTATTAAGATGAATATAGCTTCTATATATTGATGGGCGTTTATATAGTTCATAATCTCTTGGTAATCACTATAAAGTTTCATATTGGTTTTTTGGTTATAATTTGATATTTAAATCTTATGCTAGAATAAACTTTGTGTAAAAACTAATAACTTTTAAGCACTTCTTACACAGAATCTATACTTTATACACAGAATTAACATTCTTACACCATTCACAAGTTTTCTCTGGACATTCTCCTTTTAAAAGTTCTAAGGCTTTGTTAAATATATTTTCAGCATTATTAACATCAACATCCATTCTAACTAGCTGAGTATTAAAACTAACTTCTCCAGTTTCAGTTACTTCTTTAGGTATATAAAATAAAAGATAAGCATAATCCTCTGTTTTAAATCCATTCTTCCTTAATAATAAATTATAGATATCTAATTGGTCTTTGTAATGATCTGAAGTATCCTCTTTCAAAGGAAATCCACGAGTCTTATAATCCAAAACTACAAACTTATCTCCTTTAACTAATAAGTTATCAATAGCCCCAAAAAGAACATTTTCATTCGAATCTTCCCATCTTATTCCTTTAAAATTACTTCTCCAAGCTTTCATTATTTCAGGATCATTAAAGAGTTTTAATCCGTTGCAATCTTTATTCTTACATAGTTCAGGTGGAAGTAATCCTTTTTCACAGAATTTATCAAAGTGGATTTTTAATATAATATCCATACCTGAAGGTAAACTAGGAAATATTCCATTTGGTCTTTTCCAGATGTTATGCTTATCTAACCAAAAGCATCTAGGACACTCATGGATTAAGTTTAAAGCTGATGGACTTAATTTATACATGATATTTTGGACTTAGATTTAGTTAAATGCCTTTTGGCTGTGTATACTGTGCAGATTCTTCTTAAAAACAATCAAAAAGCTTAATATATTGGATTATACTCAAAAGTTTATGTCTTTAGAATCTGATTTCAAAGTTGGACAATTTGGTAAAATTGGAGAACATATGGTTGGTTTTGAACTTTCTAAAAGAGGATGGATTATATTTTATCCTCCGTATGATGAAAGAACGGATATCGTAGCTATGAAATTTAGATGTGAAAAATGTAAGTCAGTATGGTTAAATGAACATAGAATAACTTGTTTAAATTCCAAGTGTTCTAAATTCGAAAAACCAATCAAAAGTATAAATTCTTCTTATGATTATAAAAATAAAGTTTGTAAATCTTGTAAGAAAATAGAACATAGAACCGAAATAAATTCTCAAAAATGCAAATGTGAAAATTGTGGTGGAGATTTAATAGAAGTAGCTTTATGCCAAGAATGTAACCAAGAAATTAAGATTTTAGGTAAAAATTGCAGTAATAAGGATTGTGATAGCACAAAATATGAAGTAGTTTTTAGATCTATTCAAGTAAAATCTTCTCATTTAGTAGAGAAAAATAAAATAGCATTTAATTTTAAGTATCAAGACCTAATAGAAGACGATAGACATTTTTTCATTGTTTATAATAGGAGAATTGTAAATGGTATAGAAAGACATTTCTATTGGGTAATGTCTAAAAGAGATTTTTTGGATATAAAGAAGACTGAAACAACAGCGTTTAAAATATATCAAAATGATAGAGGTCATTATTCTTCTGAAGATTTAGAAAAATATAGATTTAAAGAAGAGGACTTTTATAAAATTCAAGAAGAAAGAGAGGAAGCATATAAAGAAGGAAATAATCAACTTGTTAAGGAATTATCTAAAAAACAGAAAGAAATAGATATATTTAGAAAGTTAGAATAATTAATTTTTTTTAGTATTCAAATAGTCTTCTTTATTATAAACTTTAGATTTTTCAAATTGTATTTTATCTAATTGATCTTTATTCAAAACAAATAAATTATGCTCCTCATTATCTCCAAATCTTATTTGTTCTAAATATTTTTTTAATCTAGACTCTCCTAATTTAACATATTCTCTTACCATATCGATACCAATACTATTACGTCCATTTTTCATAGCAACTAGAGAAGTAGTAAAACTTCCTGCAAATGGATCTAAAACTGTATCTCCTTTATATGAATAAAATTTAATTGCCATTTTAGGTATATCTTCTGGAAAGGGGGCAGTATGTCCCACAATATTTTTGTCACCTACTATTTTTATTACTGGATTAAAGGAAACTATATCTTTTCTCCATTTTTTCTTTAAACTTTCTTCAATTATATTATCTTCAATCTGTCCATTTTGCATCATTATAGATCGTGCAGAATATCTTTTACCCCTATTACCTTCACTTCTTTCAGTGCATTCTTCATTATTACATTCCCAACTTTGAACATTTATTTCAGATTGACTATTATTTTGAACATGTCCAGAACTACAAACAGGACAAGGTAATCTTGTTTTATCCAAAGTATGTTTATGGAATATAAGTATATGTTCATAAGCATTTATAGGATATTGGTAAAATGGAAATTTAGTAACTCCATTCATATGCCTATGACTTTGAGGTTCACCTTTATCCCAAATATAATTATCTACATATTCAAAACCAATTTCTTGGCACATAACTGTAAATAAAGCACCAAGAGGAACTCTGTTTAATGTCCATGGTTGTTTGCCTATTTTACATTGTACATCTCCAACATTTAAAACAAAAATTCTATGATTATCCAATACCCTAAATACTTGTTCGAATATACTTCTCATATCTTTTAAATAATCATTTAAAGAATTCCATTGTGAATATTCTCTTGCATTAAAATATGGTGGAGAGGTGACTACTAAATGAATAGAGTTATCTGGAAATCTACTCAAAATATTATTACTATCTCCTTTTATTAAATAATTTTTAGTCATGTTTTCCTCTTTTGTATATACATTAACGCTTTTATTTCTAATAACGTTTTTCATTTTAAATAGATTGTCCTATTTTTTCCGTAATATTTCCGACTTTATTTTCTAAAAAATCAACTTCAATCCCTAATTCAAACATTTCTTGAATTAAAACACAGACATTATGGCATAATACTTTCAATAATAATTCATTAACTTGAGCAGTTTTAGTCTTGCTTCTTAAATAATCTCCATTGGAAAGAGTTAAAGATTCATTGCATTAAAACTGGCAAAGAAGTTTCTGTATTTTTAAAAGAGTTGATTACGAAAGAATTGAAGAAGAAGTGAATAGAAAATTATTTAATTGAAATTATCCTAAATATATCCTCAAAATAAATAGTTCTTACCACCATATTTGAACTTGAATAGTAATTCTAGTAATTAGAAGAATCTAATTATTTTTAAAGATTATGGTGTAGAACATGGAAAATGAAACAGAATATTTAAAAGATAAAAATAGTAATAAAGACTTAAGAAAAGAGAAAAATATGGGCTTATTTGGAAATGGACAAGGATATTTTGGAATAGCTATTAGATATAATCATTGGATTAGAGTATTAATAATAACTTTAATATTTGGTACTTTAGGAATTTATTTATTTAATAATGATCAACAATGGGAAGGATTTATTTCGTTTGGTACTGGACTTATGTTTTTACTATTTAATAATATAATGAGCGATTAAATATGGTTGAAGATAAATATAGTTTATGGTTTAATAGGATAGGTGGAACATTAATTTTTATATTTGGTTTAGCAATAGAAATAAAAAATTTCTTTTATACGGATTTTAATGGATATGAAATTATATTTGGTATAGAATTCATTACAGCAGGTATTTGCTTAATTTATGGAAAATTTAAAGGATTTAAAAAATAAATAAAATATTAATACAACTTTTTACACAGAATTTTAACTTAATACACAAAAACTACTTTTTACACAAAGCCACTAGAATCATACTAAACTTAAAATTCATAAAGTATTTATATCTCTTTTTTTTTAAATTGATTATTAAAATGGAATTAGTACAAATATTAAAGCTAGAAGAGAATATTTATGTTATTGACAGAGAGGGTGAGATTTATAGAGTGGAAAGTATGTATGTTCAATCAAAAGAGTATAGTTATTTACGACATTTACCTTTTAATGATGGGACTATAAATGAGATATCTGGTGCTAAATTAGTTTCTGAAAAAATAAAGTTAAGAATTATACCTATGGAAATTTTTTAACGCCGGAACTGGGATTTGAACCCAGAAATCCTTTCGGAAACTAGCTTAGCAGGCTAGCGCACTACCAGGTTATGCGATCCCGGCATTATTTTTTTGGGGATAGTTTTGTATTTAAACCTTTTTAAGCCAATTTCCTAGAAGAAAAGAGATTATTATAACAATAATTGCAATACTAAGATGTTCTAATATTGCCTTTATCTTTCCAATTTTATAACTTAAGATAGACAAAAGCAATAAGCCCCAAATAATATTAATTATTATTGCTAGATTTAGATTAAAAATTAAAACTGGAATTGCAAAGGTTAAAGTAAATAAAAATTTTGATAAAAAGGTTGATAGTGTGGATTGCCAGATTTGTTTTGATGTATTTTGTTTTTCTGATTCTTGTGAAATATGTATTCCTAATGAATCTGACAATGCATCTGAAATTGCTATTGTAATTATTCCAGTTAAAATAATTGTTTTTGAAAGAGTTGAATATAAACCAACCATTAAACCCAATGTTGTAATTATTGCTGAAGTTAAACCAAAGGAAAAACCTAGCTTAAAGGGATGTTTCATAAGTAATTAATTATTTTTATATAAATAAAGTTTTTCACTAGAAAGTTATGTCTATTATAGTTATATAGGGCTAATGAGTTGGATAATCTTTAAAAAGGATATTTCTGAGAAATTAAGTATTAAATCTTAAAGGAGGATGTATTATATGGATTTTATTATACAAAATGCATTGCAGACTGCAAATGATTTAGCTACTGATGAGATAGAGATAGGACATGCAAATATTAAAGTATTTGGTACTGGTGGTGCTGGATCTAATATAGTTAATTGGTTATATAGAAAGGGTGTAAAGGGTGCTGAGATTATTGCAGCTAACACTGATAAACAACATTTAGATATTATGAGCGCAGATAGAAAGATTTTGATTGGAAGAGATTTAACTAAGGGATTGGGAGCTGGAGGTTATGCTAATATTGGTATGGAGGCAGCTAAAGAAAATATGAGTGAAATTAAAGAGGCTTTAAGGGGTGCTGATATGGTATTTGTTTGTGCAGGTATGGGTGGTGGTACAGGTACTGGTGCTGCTCCAGTAGTTGCTCAAGCTGCAAGAGATGTTGGTGCTATTGTGATTGGTGCTGTTACAACTCCATTCTCTATTGAAAGAGCAAGAATTGATAAAGCTGAATTTGGTTTGCAACAATTAAGACAAGTTTCAGATACAGTAATTGTTATTGATAACAATAGATTAGTTCAAATAGCTGGAAATTTACCTGTTACACAAGCTTTCGCTGTTGCTAATGAATTAATTAGTACAATGATTAAAGGAATTGTTGAGATTATCGCTGTACCATCATTAGTAAACTTGGATTATGCGGATGTAAAAGCAATAATGACTAATGGTGGAGTTTCTGTAGTTGGGGTAGGTGAAGCCGATACTGAGAGAAGAGTAGAAGAGGCTACTAAAAGGGCATTAACAAATCCTTTATTAGATGTTAGTTATCAGGGTGCTACAGGTGCTTTGATCCATGTTTCAGGTGGTCCTGATTTAACTTTAGATGAAGTAAATAAGGTAGGAGAATTAGTAACTGAATCACTAGATGATGATGCTAATTGTATTTGGGGCGCTAGAATTGATGAAGATATGAAGGGAAGGATAAGGGTAATGACTATTGTTACAGGTGTACAGAGTCCATTTATTTTAGGAAAGTCTATTGATACTGGTGGTGGAAGAAAACAAAGTGCTAGTAGGTCAGCTAGATTAGGAAATGAATTAGGAATTGATTTTCTTAATTAAATAATTTTCTTTTTGTTTTTATATCCCTTATTTTTTTGTTTAATAGGTTTTTTAATGGAAAGGTTGTAATATTCCTTACTCTGTTACCATATTCTTCAAAAAAAACGCATAAGTCTAAATCCTGTCTTTTGTAATTTGGTGATTCATTTGGATAACCTAAAGTAATTATTCCTTGTGGTCTTATGTTTTCTGGAATATTGAATCCTTCTTTTAATTTTTCTTCTTCAAATGCACCTACATAACATGTTCCTAAACCAAAGTCGTGTGCTTTTAACATTAAATTTTGAGAAGCCATTGCACAATTTTGTATGCCATAAAATTCCCCCCTTTCTCCATATAATCGTTTAATTTTTTCATTTTTTGAACAAATTATTATTAAAACTGGTGCATCTACAATAAATGATTGATTAAATGCACAATTTGCTACTTTCTCTATATTTTTAGGATCTTTAATTACTATAAAAACCCAGTTTTGTAGATTTCCTGAAGAAGGAGCAAAATTTGCTGCTTCTAAAATTTTAGAAACTTTCTCCCATAAAACATCTTTTTCTTTATATAATCTTATAGTCCTTCTTTCCTGAATACATTTCTCTACTTCCATAAAAATAGAATCTCTTTTATATTTATATTGTTTTTGATTAAACTTTAAAATTTTATTTTTTAAATATTTAATGTAAAAGAGATAAAAATTTTAGGAAAGTTATAAAATCGAAATATGTATATAACTTAATCTTAAAATCTTTTATAAATTATTTCATTTAAACTGAAAAAGTAAGTTTTTAGCTCCCTTTAACTTTACAGCTCAGAAAAGAATAAATTTAAATAAGAAAAGAGTTAATAACTAATTAATAATGAAACTAAAGAGGTGAAATTAAATGGAAAATAAAGAATTTTATGTTTTTTTAGGTGCAATTGTTTTAATTGTGGTTATTTCTGCTGTTACTATTAGTTTTAGTCAACAAACTGGAGAAGCTATATTTTCAAAAAAGCCGTTGTATTCAAATACGCATATGATTATGCCAACAACTCTTACCCTAAGTTTGGAACCTGGAATCTGCGATGGGGTTATAATAGAAAATGAATGGGAGACTTCGACAATCCTTTATGCAGGTGGCCTTTCTCATGTTTTAAGTTATAATTCTTCTGGCTATGTAGGCAGGGTATATAAATATGGCATTCATCCTTTAGGTAGTTTAGAACTTGACAGTTCTGGAAAATATATTAGAGATAGGGATGGAAGAAAGAATCCTAATGGGGTAAGTTGTGATGAAGTATTCACTAACAAATATGAAACTATAACTATTCAATATGGTATTAATCAAATATCTTTCCCTGGGTTTAAGGGATAGAAATGAATAACTTTTTATTTTAAATTACTTCTTTTTAATTATGAATTATTTATTATTAGTAGATATTTATGAAAAATTAGAAAAAACATCTAAAAGATTAGAAAAAACATCTATTATTTCTGAATTCTTAAAAAAGATAAAGAAAGATGATATAGAGGAAATAATCAACCTATTGAGAGGAAATGTTTTTCCAGTTTGGGAAGAAAAAAAAATAGGTGTAAATGATAAATTAGTTATAAAGGCTATTTCTAGGGTTACTGGGATTAGAGATAAAGATATTGAAAAAAAATGGGCTAAAATTGGTGATTTAGGCAAAGTAGCAGAAGAGTTAATTAAAAATAAAAAACAAATGAGTTTAAGTGAAAAAGAATTAAGTGTTAACAAGGTTTTTGAAAATATAAGGAAATTAGCAGAATTAGAAGGGGGAGGAGCTGTAGAGAGAAAGGTTGGATTAATTTCTGAATTATTAACAAATGCTACCCCAGTTGAAGCAAAATATATTACAAGAACTCTTTTAGAAGATTTAAGAATTGGAATAGCAGAAAGTACATTAAGAGATGCAATAATCTGGGCTTATTTGGGAGAAGAATTAAAAATAAAATATATTAACAATAATTTAGAATTAGAGAATAGAGAAATATATGTTGAAGTTGTAGATAAAGTTCAATATAATTATGACTTATGCAATGATTTTGTTGAAGTAACTAAAAATATTCTTAAATATGGTTTAGATTTTTATAAAAAAAGTAAATTGCTTGGTGGAAAACCAATAAATGTGATGTTATACCCTAAAGCTGAAGATATTGAAGATGGTTTTAAAATTATTGGTAGTCGGGTTGCATTAGAATTTAAATATGATGGATTTAGATTATTATTAATAAAATATAAAGGGAAAATTAGTTTATTTACAAGAAGATTAGAAAATGTAACAAAACAATTTCAAGATGTAGCTAACTTAGTAGAAGAAAATATTAATGGTGATAATTTTATTTTAGATTCTGAAACTATTGCAATAGGTCTAAATAAAAAATGGTTGCCGTTTCAGGTTTTATCTCAAAGAATTAAAAGAAAATATAATATTCATGAAATGATTAAAAAGATTCCAGTTATTATTAGAGTATTTGATATTGTACAATATAATAACGAAAATTTAATGGATAAGCCTTTTATTGAAAGAAGAAATTTATTAGAAAAAATAATCAAAAAAAATGAAAGATTGGATGTAGCTGAACAATTAATTACCGATAATATTGAAGAAGCTAAAAAATTCTATGAAAAATCCTTAAAATTAGGTAATGAAGGAATAATGATGAAGAACCTAAATGGAAGATATCAGCCTGGAAGAAGGGTTGGATATGGTGTTAAAATAAAACCAATATTAGAAAATTTAGATTTGGTTATAGTTTCTGCTGAATGGGGAACTGGAAAGAGAACTAAATGGTTAAGCTCTTTTACTCTAGCGACTATAAATAAAAATGATTTTTTAGAGATAGGTAAGGTGGGAACTGGTATAAAAGAAAAATCTAAAGAAGGTGTTAGTTTTGATGAATTAACTCGTTTACTTAAAAAATTAATTATTGAAGAAGATGGTAGAGAGGTTAAGTTAAAACCAAAAATTGTTGTTGAAGTTGCCTATGAAGAGATTCAAAAAAGTACTAATTATGTTTCTGGATTTGCATTAAGATTTCCAAGAATTATAAGGATTAAAGAAGATAGAAGACCAACGGATATTAATAATATAGACTCTATTAAAAATATATTTATTAAACAGAGAAATAGATATGGTAAATAATAAGTTCTTTTTTATGAATAAAAATATTTAAATAGTAGTTTATTACTATTAGTGGTAACAAATAAAAAAAGGTGTATGGGGGTCCAGTTTATGATAGTAAGAGAGGAATTGTTGAATAAATTAAGACGATTTTTTAATTTAAATTTATATGAAGCAAGGATATGGACTGCTTTGTTATCGAGAGGAGTCTCTACTGCAGGAGAACTAAGTGATATTGGAGGTGTTCCAAGAAGTAGGGCTTATGATATTTTAGAATCCTTAGAAAAAAAAGGATTTGCTATTATGAAACTAGGTAAACCTATAAAGTACCTAGCTATTGAACCTAAAGAGGTTATCGAAAGGGTTAAAAAACAAATACAGAAAGATGCTGATACTAATATTTTAAAATTAAAAGATTTAAGTAATGGAGAGGCATTAAAAGAGTTAGATGTATTATATAAACAAGGTGTTGAATTCGTTGATGTTGCTGATTTAAGTGGGGCAATTAGAGGTAAACATAATTTATATACACATTTAGAAACTATGATTAGGAAGGCACAAAAAAGTGTTACAATTGCTACGACATCTAAGGGATTAATAAGGAAAGTAGAGGCTTTAAAACCTGTATTCCAAAAATTAAGTAAAAGAGGAGTACAAATAAAAATTGCTGCTCCTTTAAATAATGAGAGTCTTGAAGCAATTAAGGATTTAAAGGGAGTAGCTGAGGTAAAAAATGCCACTGATCTTAATGCTAGATTTTGCATTGTTGATGGAAAAGATTTAATATTTATGGTAATGCATGACGAAGAAGTACATCCAAACTATGATATTGGTATTTGGGTAAGTACTCCATTTTTTGCACAGGCTTTAGAGAATATGTTTAACAAACAATGGGAAACATGCAAATAATTTTTTTAATTAATTTCTAAGATTATGAAAAAAGATATTGAAATTTTAAATTTATTAGATTCGATTGGTGAAAGAGAGAAAAGAATTATTGCTAGTTTAAATTCTAGAAGTATAAGTTTTGATTTACATAGGAGATATATTAATGATTTACTCTTTGATTTTCGTAAATTAAATAATGGAAAAGTAGATTTTGAAAGAATTTCTGGAATTATTGCGATGATAAGGGGGGAGTGTTTTCATGCTTTTAAACATATTATTAATGAGGAAATTGAGGAGAGAATATGGTTATGGCATAATTACGATTCTTTTAATAAATTAGAGAATCATTATCAAAAAATATATAACTTATTTCAAAGTAATCTTTTAGAAGAAAGTAGGGTTAAATTATGGCTAAAGGATGGTTTGCGAAAGGATCTAATTGTTGATTTTAAAAAACTATTAGATGATTTTGATGAAAAAATTAAATGGCAAAAAGAGTTTTTAGAGAGAGAGAATTGTTTATTTGAAAAGATTTTAGATTTAAAATTTTCTGATAAAGGTCTTAAAGATATTAGTGAACAAATTTTTAATCTCCCAGCTCAAATGATACAGTTTGAAAAGATATTAATTGAAGAAAAAAGGTTACTTGAAAGTTTTGATAATTTTAAGATATTTAATAGTAATTATCAGTTAAGTTATATGGATATTTATTATGATTTAAAATCTTTAAAAGATCCTGAAGATATAGTTATGTATGTTAGTGATCTATTAGAAATGAAAGAGTTATTTGATAAACAAGTGATAATGTTTTTACAAGAAATTAGTGGGCTTAAAGAGTTTAGTTTTGATTTAAAAACTAAAGTAAATACTGGATTAATAGATACTGTTTCTGGTTGTTTGAATAGAAGTTTATTTGATATTTGGGTTAAGCTAGAAGCAAGAGAGGGTTATAGCTTAGTTGTTATAGATATTGATGGATTAGATGATATTCTTAAGGATTTTGGAGATAAAAATGCTGAATGGGTTATTAGAGATATAGGTAAATGTATTAGAGATGAAAGTAGTATGAATAAAGCATTTAAATATGGAAGGGGTTTTGTTGTTTTAGTTGAAGGAGATTCTAAGATTGCTGTAGATTTAAGTGAAAAAATTCGTAAAGGTGTAGAGGGAATTATGTTTAAATTTGATAAGAAAGTAATAAGGACCACAATAAGCGTTGGAGTTGCGCAATATCGTAAAAATGTCAAAAGAATGTTAAATGATGGTGCTGGGGCCTTATATAATGCTAAGAATTCTGGTATGAATAAAGTTATAGTTTTTAAATAATTTTTATAAGAATTGCAAAAGAAAACCAACTAATTCATTGGTTGGATGAATTTTGCACTGGACATGGACATATAAAATATATAAATAAATTTTACTTAGTTTAGTTATGATAAGCTATAAGTTCCGGTTATATCCTAACAAAAAACAACAAGATAGATTAGAATTATCTTTAGATATTTGCAGAAGAACTTATAATGAACTTCTTTCAGAGTTAAATAGTGGATTTACTAAATTAGAACTATCAAATTATCTTTTAGATTTAAAGGCTTGTTACCTCGAAATGAAGAATGTATATTCTAAATCATTGCAAGTAGAGAATGATAACCTCGAATGTTCTTCTTGTGGAAGAATACAAAAAATAAAATTATCCGAGAGAATATATAATTGTTCTTGCGGATTAATTTTAGATAGAGATGAAAATGCAGCTAGAAATATACTAAAAAGTGCAAAAAGCACTTTTGGTATACCAAAATCTTCAGAGAAGATTTTTAGTATAATTAAGTACGGAAGGCTAGGAATTAGCCTTAATGGAGAAGAAACCAATACTCAATCAAATGAGCAAGTGTCTTCTATGAAGTTAGAAGCCTATCCTTTTAATGGTGGGTGATTCACTAAACTAACAATCATTACCTCGTTGTATATATCTTCTTATATATCTACCAAAAGGTACTTTAGCTATAATCTTTCCTTTTATATTTTCCTTTGGGATATAATAGTCTGAATTAGGAACTGGGAATAGATTGTTATCACCCATAAATATTAAAGAATTATTAGTATTTATGTAGACTAATCGATGAATAATTCCTTTAGATCTGTTTTGTGGATCCATAAATACAAGAACATCTCCCTTTTTATAAATATTGGTTGGAATTTCGATAAGTATCTCTTTACTTTCAAGTCCATTATGAAATGGATATTTTTTAAATTCTTCTTTTGTAATATTAAACAAATGATAAATACTTCTTCGAGGCAACCACCAATTTTCAAAATTTGAAAAGTGGTACATACTATTTGTAGAAAGACAAGGAAGGGTAACAAAAGAAGTTATAGCTGTTTTAAATGGAACAGGGTGAAAAATATCTAAAGTTACAAAAAATAAAAGTATTCCTATGGTAACTTGAAAAAGAATAGAATAAATCTCTTTGTCTTTTATAAAAAGATATCTAATTTTTTTCATTTTTTCCATTTTTTAATTAAATTTAAAAAGATAACTTATATTTTAGATTTATGAATAAGAAAGGTAGTTTTGGAATATTTATTACTATTACTACAGTTGTTTGTTTCTTTATTGGTTATGTTATGTGGCCTATTAATACTATAAAAATAATAAATCCAATAGAGACTTATGATTATATGTCTGAGAATTATATTCATGAATTAAATCTGATTGATTATTAAAATTAGATTTATTCTCACAACTATAAAGAGCAGTAAGTAATGCTCCAGTTGCTAATAAATATCTTCCAGTTTGTTTTATTGAATTATATATTGTCATTACTAACCAGTAAGATATTTAGTATTTAAGAGTTTTGGTATGTA